>Ga0247608_10000017_pt1 | contig 357649 bp, 311 predicted proteins | sample 176DNAGHGlowgp2_FD_193490 | JGI IMG/M metagenome (GOLD analysis project Ga0247608, IMG submission 193490) | Sheep rumen microbial communities from Palmerston North, Manawatu-Wanganui, New Zealand - 1766 DNA GHGlow gp2 | ecosystem: Host-associated > Mammals > Digestive system > Stomach > Rumen...
TCTAATTTACAGGCTGCACCTAAATGCATTTCGGAGAGAACCAGCTATCGCGATATTCGATGAGCTTTTCACTCCTAGACACAGGTCATCGGAAGGATTTGCAGCTCCAACCCGTTCGGCCCTCCAACATGCTTTCGCATATCTTCAGCCTGCCCATGCCTAGCTCATATCGCTTCGGGTCTATTAACACTAACTAGTCGCCCTATTCAGACTCGGTTTCCCTACGGCTCCAGCTATAACTGCCTTAACCTTGCTAGTATCAATAACTCGCTAGCCCATTCGTCAATAGGTACGTGGTCACCTTGCGGCTCCCACTCAATTGTAAGCAAAGAATTTCAGGATCTATTTCACTCCCCTTCCTGGGGTTCTTTTCACCGTTCCCTCACGGTACTATGCGCTATCGGTGTAAAAAAGTATTTAGTCTTGGACCGTGGTCGGCCCGGATTCACGCCGAATTTCACGTGTTCGACGCTACTTGGGAACCAATATAAAGGAGTGTTTACTTTTCAAATACAGGACTTTAACCCTCTGCGGTGTGACTTCCCAGACACTTCTTTTAAATAAACATCATGCTTCGAGACATTACTAGCTATCTCACAACTGGCCCCACAACACCTCAACCAGCAACGGCTAGAACCTTACACTGATTAGGTTTGGACTACTCCCCGTTCGCTCGTCACTACTAAGGGAATCTCTTACGATTTCTTTTCCTCATGTTACTAAGATATTTCAGTTCACATGGTCTTGGTCTTTTACTCTCGCATATAGCGAGAAGGTTTCCCCATTCGGACATCTACGACTCCAAGCGGTCTTTGGCACCTCATCGTAGCTTATCGCAGCCAAATACGTCCTTCTTCCTCTTTTTTACCCAAGGCATCCGTTCTTTGCTCTTAAAAAGATTCATTGCAATTTTCGAATAAACGTAATATATTATACTATTGTGTTAAATACCTCCAACTATATTTAGCGATACATACTGTGATGTAGATGTGTCGCCTTAATGTTGCGAGAGTATTTATACACAAATAGGTATTAATTGCAAGAGATTTTTCGACTTTTTTTTAATTTTTTTTAGCAAGGTCTTAAAATGAAAATCTAATCAAAAATGGGATGGCAAAAAAACTTTCTTTATTTTTGTTTGACATTTTTTGAAGAATTTCGACATCGTTTTTTTCTAAAAATTTTTTGTATTTTTTATATCAAATTATTTATTATGTTTTATGTAAAAAACTAGTGTAACTATTCTTCCTCCTCCCTTTGTCTATTAATCTTTGCTTTTACTGCGAAAAATATCACTAATACAACAAATATTCATATCAAAGAAGATAGTGTAATTATCAAAACTTTTAGTCATGTTGAAAGCTTATTCTTAGATACTTTTTCTACAACTGTGGTCTCAGGCACTTTTACAACTTGTGTACCATCACACAAACTTGTTGTGCTAGTTATTTCATAATAACCCATTATTGTACAAATATTTGGAACTACAACTCAATCTAAATCAGATTTTGTTATTTCATCATCTCCTTGGTTCTCCAAGTCATCAGTAGTTTTTGATATTATTAAATTTAATATTTCTTGCAATTTTTCTTTTCTTTTGTCTTGCTGTGACAATCAATTTGAAGAATCCGCACTTATTACTTCAAAATCACTAAACATATTAGAGACCCTTGTCCTTAAATTTTTTGGTAATACCAATAAAATTTCTGTCTTAGCTTTGTCATATTCTGTTCATCACATAGCGTCTACTACGGTTGAATTTGATAATCCACCAACTAAATCTTGTATCTCTAGTTTTTGAACATCATCTAATTTTAAATTCTTTTCTTCATTTAAATATTCTTGTAAAGCAATTGTATTAGCTTCTGTCTCTGTTTCGCTTATTAATCAATCTTGCAAATTTAAAAGAAGAATCCTTAAGTTTTCATCTTCCACATTTTGTAGCAATCAAGATATCTTATCATAAACTGCTTGCTCTTCATCTTTTAATTTAATTGAGTAATCCAAGAACGATACAGAAAACTCTTTATATACTCATGTACCATTATTTGTATAATAAATTCTTCATATTTGGCTTCTATATTGTGGTGTATATTTTTTGAAATATACTTCGTTACATGCAAAATCTCTTTCAATATCATCTGTGATATCTAAATCAACATAACAATCTCATTCCATTTTTTCATTTAAAACATAGAATAAGACACTATTGTTTAAGCTATTTCATACGAAAATTTCCATAGTACCGTCTGTTTTTTCTTGATATTCTGGTATTGTTAATAACTTTACATCTCAAGTATAATTTACAACTTTTCAGTTGTCTGCTGTTATTCAATTTAGAGTTATGGCCATCTTCTTATTTACTAGATTTGCATATCCATCTTCTAAATCAACTGATACAAAATATTTTTCATAGTTTGGATATCTGAAGCTAAAGTGCGATGCCTTTCCTGTGTAAATTAAAGAATATCAATCCTTATTTTTCTTACAATCCAACAAGCTTAGACATATCGATGTTTTTTCTATTTCTCACAAACTGACATCTCTGAATAATACAAAATTTCATGCAGCTGTATACAAAAGTCTTGGCCTTAGCGCATCTTTTACTATAATATTTCCTCATTTTGCACTTCATACATATCACCTATATAATACACTAACTCTAGGTATATATCCATTTTCTTCAGGTTTTTCATATGTATAAGTTACTTCATCATCTTTTGTAACTAAATCCCATTCTCAATCTCAATCAAAGTCATATCTTATTGTTCTTTCTTGTTGAAAATCAGCTCTATCTGATATAATTTTTGCAGTAACATTAAATGTAACTTCATCTCATACTTCTACTGTCGTCTTATTAGCTCTTAACGTAACAATTGGAATATCTACATTCCTTGAATCTTGTGTTAACAAAACAATAGGTCAATTTCACAAAATCTCTTCGCTCACTGTTTTTCAATCATCATTATCATATATAGTTACTCAAAACATATATTCTCAAGCTTCTTTTATTTGGAAATATGTATAATTTATATTGCTTGGTGTTATTTTTGTTTCTAGTCGTCTACTTGGATCATCTTTGTAATAATAATACCATTTAAAGTAAGATATAAATCAATCTGCATCTTTTGCATTCGATGCTATCACTTTTACTGTTAAATCTGTGTCTCCATTAAATATATCTTGTACAGTATTTTGATTAGTTTGACTTAAGCCTATTCATACTCAGTTTCAATATTGTGGGAAAGTTAATGTAATATTATCCAATGTAGGTAAACTATTGTATGTTTTAAACCAAATTCTTTGTGATGAACTCACTCACATTGCTGAATCTTCTACTGTCATATCTACATAACTACATCACAGTTCTGAAAGCGTATACTTAAATGTACTTGTATTGTAAATATCCCCATACTTTGGTTTAAAGAAAAATTTTAAATCAGAATTTGTTCATTTTGTATTTACGGAATCACTTGGATCTATAGTAACTTGATTATATCTATATACTCTATATGCTGGATGAACCACACTTCATTGTGAGGTGGTTTCTACACATTCTTCACTTTGTTTCACTATCTCGTTTGATCAATTTCTTAGTTTATATGCAGCTGTTGGTAAATTTTTTTCTCATATAAACACAGTCTCTGTGATAGTATTTGTATCTCATCCATCTCCATATACAGTTAATGTTATTTTATAATTTCAGACTTTGCTGAAAGTATGTTGAATTTTGTTTGATTGTGTAGATACAGTTGATCAGTCTCCAAAATTCCGAGAATAATTTAATATATTTTGATTACTCTGCACCATAATATTTATAGGAGTTCACCATGTCGTTGCTACTGGTGCTATAAGCATCTCTGGCCTTAAAGTTGACTCAACTACTATCTTTTTTTCTATACTACTAGATTTTCCATATTTATCTGTAACTACTAATTTAACTGTATGTTCTCAAATAGAATCAAAACTTACTTTTATTTTTCTATTATTTCATTCTATGCTATTAATTGTAGCTACTTCTGGATTTGAAAATCTCCAAGAATATGTTAATTCATCAACTCAGTTGATAACATCAACATCTGAAGATGAGCTCGCATCAAATAAATATTTTGATGCATATTTTCGATTTGAATCTGGTGTGTATGTAAATTGTGCAATAGGATTTGAAGACTCTACGTAAACCTGTGTCGTCTCAGTATTACTTTCTCATAAATTATCTGTTACGGTCAACTTTACAGTATAGTTTCCTGGCTCTAAAAATTGATATTTTATGGATTTTCATTGATATGTTGTCTTTTTATTTCAATTACTATCAAAAATTTCCCATGTATAAAGTCTTATACTTGATGTGACAGAATAAGATGAGCTAGCATCAAATGTAAATGTATTGCTTGTAGATCACTCTTCTGGATTTTGTTTGATAATTGCTACAGGATCAGCCAACACAATTGAATATTCTTCATGAATTGAATTTCATTCATTATCTCGTGTAGTTAATGTAACTTTATATTCTCATTCATTTGGCAATAATACTTTTATAATTCAAGGTATTCATTCTCCATTTCTTACCAAAGAAAATCAATTTCATCATACAATTTTTCGCTGATATTTTTCTAACTTTCTTCATCAAATAGGAATTGTTGCTGATCAATCCAAGATTATTCAATTTAATCACTCTTGTGTACCAAATTTTGTTCTTTCAGTTGTTGTTAATTTTTTTCAGTTTGCATATACAGAAATAGATGCAGATACAGGTTTTACAACTATAGATACATCTTTTTCTCAGTCAAATACTCAATTATTGTAATTTGAACTCCTAACTGTCAAATGAACTATATGAGTTCATGCTTTTGTAAATGTATAGTTTAAAACCGATTTATTTCAAATCACTTGGTCCACTCAATTCACATCTCTATAATACCAGTAATAATTATTTTCTGGAATTGTCTCAGAAGATGGATCTACACTATTTGTAGCACTCAATGTCACAGTAAGAGGAGCAGGTCAAGTGCTTGGATTTACTGTGATACTTGGTTTTACTGTATAAGAACTATCTATAGTATTTAGTATTGTAGATAATGGTCTAAAACAATTATCCATAAATGATGAAAAAGTATTATGATCATAGATAGTTGATAAATTTTGACTTAGAGTTTTACATTTTTGATAAACAATTTGAAAATTATATTCTTGAGGAAATTTTGGGAAAACATTGATAAAACTATGATACAAGCTATTGAAACTTTCGGCAGGAGTCACTTCTCATATTTGATTATTTGCTTCAATTTCTATAAAAATTTTTTTGATATTTTCCCAATCATTTGCTATTGAATAGTTGGCTTTGTAATAATCAGGTACACCAGCAGCTACACATACTCAAGATAGCAATAAAGATAATGTAATTCATAATAATGTCCTTATTTTTTTCATTATTTTATATTATATATAAAACTCACTTGTAATTATATATATATTCAATTAAAAAAGCAAATTTTAGTGAAATTTTTTAGTATTGAAATTTGACATTTTTTATTTAATCTACATTTTGTTTTTATATTTTTGTTTTTATTCAAATGGAGAGAAAAATTTGAAAAAAACTATTCATTGGACTCACATGAATCGCAATCTTAGCAATGTGTGGTTGTTCCATTACTTTAACTTCTAACAAAAACAATATGTGTGATGCTGTAAAAGAATATTTAGCAAGTGCCGATTTTAAATGACAAGGACAAGCTGTACAAAAATGAGATAATATAGTCGTAGACTATATTTGAAGATTGGCAGATGGTACAGTTTTTGATACTAGTGTAGAATCTGTAGCAAAATGATGTGGTACGTATAATGAAGGTAGAAATTACGATGAATGATTAGCATTTAATGTTTGAGCAGGACAAATGATTGCCGGTTTTGATAAAGGTGTAGAATGAATGAAAATCTGACAAACAAGGACTATAGAAATAAAAGCCAAAGATGCTTATGGAGAATGGAATGAATCTTTGGACTTTGAAGTAGAAAAATCAAAATTGCAAAATCCATGACAATATGTAGAATGATTGGCTTTTTACGATGAAAATGCGAATGTAGTGAGAGTATACAAAGTAGACGATAAAAAAGTTTATTTTACATACAATCCAGAATTAGCAGGAAAAGATTTGATATTTGATATTACAATTAAAGAAATCAAATAGAGTAAATTAAAGATATAAATTAAAAAATCCCCGGATTGAATTCCAGGGATTTTTTCTATTTGCATGTCATTCTGAAGGAGCTTAGCGACTGAAGAATCTAATAAACGTATATAGATTCTTCGCTACGCTCAGAATGACAATTACTATGTAAATAATTATTTCTTCATTTCTTTGATTGCAGCTTGTGCGGCAGCCAATCTTGCGATAGGTACTCTATATGGACTACAAGAAACCTCATCCAATCCAATTCTATGACAGAATTCTACTGAAGCTGGTTCTCCACCATGTTCTCCACAAATTCATACATGGATATTTGGATTTACTTTCTTTGCCTTTTCCAAACAGATTTGCATCAATTGTCCAACTCATTCTTGATCTATGCTTTGGAATGGATCTTTTTCGTAAATTCATTTTTCTACATATAATTTCAAGAATTTTCCTGCATCATCACGAGAGAATCCACATCCCATTTGAGTCAAATCATTTGTACCAAATGACAAGAAATCACATTCTCCAGCAAACTGATCAGCTGTGATAGCAGCTCTAGGAACTTCTATCATTGATCCTATTTTATAATTAACTCTACCATTTGCTCATAATTGATCTGCAACTTCTAATATTATGTCTTTCAACATTCTGTACTCAATTGCATTTCCAACCAAAGGAATTTCGATCCATGGTTGAGCTCATTCTACTTCTAATGCAGCTTTAAATATTGCATTAGCTTGCATTCTTGTTATTTCTGGATATCTAATTCCCAATCTACATCCTCTAAATCCAAGCATTGGATTAAATTCATGTAAATCAGCTATTGTAGCTTTTAATTCGTCAACTGTTACATTTATTTCACGAGCAACGAATTCGATATCTTTTTCTTCTTGAGGTAAGAACTCATGCAAAGGAGGATCAATCAATCTGATTATCATAGGTTTTCCTTCCAAGATTTTGAATAAATCTACGAAATCTTGTTTTTGATATGGTTCGATTTTATCCAAAGCTTTTACTCTTTCTGTAGTTTCTTTTGCAACTATCATTTCTCTAACAGCTTGAATTCTTGTCTCTTCAAAGAACATGTGTTCTGTCCTACAAAGTCCAATTCATTCAGCTCCAAATTCGATAGCTTTTGCAGCATCTCTAGGAGTATCTGCATTTGTTTTGATTTGTAATCTCTTGTATTTGTCTGCCCAAGACATCAATGTACCGAAATCTCCAGACAAATCAGGATCTACTGTATTTAATTCTCCTTGGAATACTTCTCATGTAGATCAATCCAAAGAAATCATATCTCATTCTCTAAATACTTTTCCATTTACTATAAATGATTTTTCATGTTCATTTACTTGTACATCTGAGCATCCAGATACACAGCATTTTCACATTCATCTAGCTACTACAGCAGCATGAGATGTCATTCATCCTCTAGCGGTCAAAATACCTTGAGAAGCAACCATTCATTGGATGTCTTCTGGTGATGTCTCAAGTCTTACCAATACAACTTTCTTTCATTTTTCTCTCCAATCATGAGCATCTTGAGCTGTAAATACAACTTGTCATACAGCAGCTCATGGAGATGCAGGTAATCATTTTGTAAGTAATGTAGCATCTTTCTTTGCACTTGGATCAATTTGTTTGTGTAATAATGTATCTAATTGACTTGGAGATACTCTCATTACAGCTTCTTTTTCATCAATCAATCACTCATTTACCATATCTACAGCCATTTTGATAGCAGCCGCAGCTGTCCTCTTTCCGTTTCTAGTTTGAAGCATGTATAATTTTCATTCTTGGATTGTGAATTCCATATCTTGCATATCATGATAATGTTCTTCTAATTTTTTGTATATTGCAACCAATTCTTTGTAACAATCTGGCATAATGTTTGCCAATTCATCAATCTTTTTTGGAGTCCTGATTCATGCAACAACATCTTCTCATTGAGCATTCATAAGGAATTCTCCATAAAATTTATTTTCTCATGTAGATGGATTTCTAGAGAAACATACTCATGTACCAGAATTATCTCCCATATTTCCAAATACCATTGATTGTACGTTTACAGCAGTTCATAATAATCATTTGATATCATTCATTCTCCTATATATGATAGCTCTCTCATTATTCCAAGAACCAAATACAGCATCTATTGCCATGTGTAATTGCTCTCTAGGATCATTTGGGAATAATTGTCCTGTAGCTAATTTAATTACTTCTTTGTACAATCAAACTACTTTTTGTAAATCATCAACATCCAATTGTGTATCATCTTTTACTCATTTAGCATCTTTTACACTTTGTAATTTTGTCTCAAACAAGTGATGTTCTACTCACATAACTACATCTCCAAACATTTGGATGAATCTCCTATAACTATCCCAAGCAAATCTTTCATTTCATGTCTTGTTTGCTAATCCTATTACAGAAGCATCATTTAATCAAAGATTTAATACTGTATCCATCATTCATGGCATAGAAACAGCAGCTCCAGATCTAACAGAAACCAACAATGGATCTTGTGCATCTCACAATTTTTTTCACATTGTCTTTTCTAATTTTTGTAGATGATCTTCTACTTGATCCAAAACTTCTTGAGGATAAGTTTTGTTGTTTTTGTAGTAAATGTCACAAGTCTCTGTAGAGATAGTGAATCAATCAGGAATAGGTAATCCCAATGATTTCATCTCTGCCAAGTTTGCTCATTTTCAACCTAATAAGTCTTTTCAAACTCCTTTTCCCTCATCAAAAGAGTAGACATACTTAGTTGCTTTGTGTCCAAATAGTCACATAATAATGAATAATTAATAATTAAAAATTAATAATAGTACGTGTTTTTATTTATAATTTATTTTATATGTTTTTCAACACAAAATTGGACAAATTTAGACAATTTAGACAATTTTAAATTTTACAAAAATCCCTGAAAGTACTCAGGGATTTTCGCTATAATTATTTTCTATAAACTTCTAAGCTTTCAGTAAATATTTCTGCTCCAGGAGGCAATGTCTTCCACAAGCTTGGGTTGTATTCAATCAATACAGCTGCTCATTCTATTAACTTTTGTCTTCTCTCTCTTTTTGCACTATTTAAACTAGAGACATTAAACCAAGAATTCAATTGAGATCTCCTTGAATCCATCAAATCTTCAATTCAATCTCAGATTAAAACTCATTTTACATGTAATCATCATCGCGCACACCACTCTTCATCTGCATCTGTATTTCTTAATTTTTCTCATCATTCGAATCAATCTAATGCAACATATATTCATTGTACAACTTGTCATCATTTAGCACAACGACCATCACTATCTCATATATCTGTAAATTTAATATGATCAGCAACTATCATTGCATATTGCAATACATTTCATTTTACTTCTACATCCATTCACTCCACTATAATTGTAAACGCTGATGTTATTGTCTTTATTTTCTCTTGTTCTAATACCAAGGTTCAATCTCACTTTATGAAATAAATTGATTGATTTGGCACTTTCCTAATTTCTGTCACATTGTCTCCAAATATATTTTTTAGAGACTTACCATTTATTTTTACATCACTTAAATTTACTTTTACAGCTAATTTATCATATTTATCTTTAAATGCATCAAATTTTGCCTTTACGTTTGATTCTACCTCATAATCACTATCATCTGTATTAATTACGTCAGCCAAGTCTGTTCTTCTCAATAATTTTTCTCATTGAATATCTCGGAAATCATGTAAGAATTCTCAAGCTGTTGTACCAACTGGTTTTGCTCCAAATGTACTTATTTGCATTACATATGGTCTAGTTACAGCAAAATTTACTTCACAGACAGCTCAATATCTTATTCCTGGTTCCCGTTGTCCGTTAGTCTTGTTACAAACATCATATTCTACTCTTTCTAATACTATCTTATATTCTCCAAATTCATCCTCAGCTGCAGTGTTTGTTATAGAAAAGACACTATTGTAATGTGCTCAATCAGATTTTGTTTTGTGGTATTCATCAAAATACCTGTATATATCATAATCCTCAAAATTATCATTAAAACAATCTTCTACAAATCTCATGATTGGATCTCCATCTTGATTATTCTTTCCATTATATACAGCGAAATGACATTTCATAGAGCTCTCTTTCAATATTGTTTTCTCTTTTGTAGATGTCTTAGAATCACCATAATGATCACTACAATAATCATCGTCATCTACAACTATTTGTGTATCTTTTATCCACAATCTCCATCGGTATGGTAATACCTCATTATTCATTATTGAAATTGGTGTATCTGTGTATAAACATTCTGCAGGTTCATAAATATAATTTCCACCTTTTATTATCTTACAATTTTTACATGAATATCAATTATTTGCATATTGTCATGCTCAGATATTTCCGTAATAATCTAAATAATCATGTATTAATAAAGATTGTCCATAATTTCATTTCAAATCACAATCTTCACCTGGTTCTATGATTCCATTTCCACAATCTGGTACAACATATCATGCTGTGATATCTTTTTCACAGGCTGGATTTGTAGGAGTTTCTCCATTTACTATACATGATACATGGAATTCATGTCCATATTCTGCGTTTCTATAATTACATGCATGTGTAAATGTATTTGTGTTTGTTGCAGACCAAGTTGTACCATTTCAACAATCTATCACAATTGAACTTGCTCTTTGACCATCTGCAGACTTACATGTAAATGTCATAGATCAATTTCCATTATCATCGATAGGTATTGCTGTTCAAGATGAAAGAAGAGATTTACAAGCATAATTTTGGTCTCACAAGTAAATTATAGCATCGTCACATACTTTTCAATTTCATCGCTGAGAAGAATATTCTATACATGCTGTATTAGTTATATTGTCCGTAATTATACTCATACAGTCATCTGCACAATGTTGTCATGGTAATATTCACTCATTACTAGCAGTATCACAAGCTTCATTTTGAGTAATAAATCCATCACCACATTGTAAAGGCTCTGTAATACTTACTGTTTTTGTGATTGTTTGATTATCTCAATAAGTAAATTTAATTTCTGGTGTCATTGATTGATAATTTTTTGGTCATATTACCTTTTCTACTGTGAATACTGTAGCCTTTCATGGTATTAATTCAACATGGTCATTGAAATACCAAACAGCATTTCCATTTAATACACGTAATACTCATGTCTGGACCATATTTCAACTATTAACAATCACTATATCTATTTTTGCATTATCTCATGATATAGCTTTAATCTGTGTATCTGAGACATTCATGGTTGGCCTAGTCAAATTACTTATAGTAGCCGACATATCTCATAAGAAGAAACCACGTATAACTCATGTCAACATTGTATCATTATCAGCTCATGTCAGTTCTTCCTGTCATATAGCATAAATTCTACCATTTAATGAATACTGTGTTCATATAGGACTAGATGTCATCATTTCTCATGAAATCATAATTGTGTTTTGAGCACCTACAGCTAGTCAATTAATATCTCGAGAATACATATTTCATTCATGTACTCATCATTGTAATGATACTGAAACATTGTTTTGATTCATAATACTTGGTAAATATACAACAATCTTTCCTGTATTTAGTACATCTTGTCAGTTATTTCAGTATGTAATGGAGAAATTCATTGGATCTCCATTCATAGCAGGATCCTGTGATAATTTTTGAGCAGAAATATATAAATTTGGATATCAAGATACTACTCATGTAGCCATTGCATTATCATTTCATGTAGAATATTGCTCGTTTCATACAATGACAAACGCTGCATTTGCAAATTGTGTACCGAATGCGAATGACGTACGCATAGTTCATTCTACTGTTAGCACCATTTCTTCTCCAGGATTTACATTTCATACTGTAAATTCATATTGATTTGCATTTCAATTATAAATATATGGTACAATTTGATTTCAGTTTAATGTTCAATAATTTGCAAACGTCAGTATATTGTCTGGCCAAACATCAACTACTTTTACATTTTCAGCCAATTTTGATCAAATATTTTTTATTACTATATCAAAAGATACTCTATCTCCACTAACTTTTGGACTTTGTGAAGTCATATTTTTTTCTATTAAAATATCGGCAATAGGTTTTACTAATCATGTCGCAAAACCAGTATCTCCTGCTACTAATTCTCAAGTAACTAATGATTCTGAAAATTCTTGAGAAAGATCTATCGCTATAATGTCTACTTGAAAAGCGTTTCAAGAATCGATTAGCCAGTAAGGTTGTTCACCAAGTTGTACTTGCAACAAATTACGTGGTGGAATACTTGCTGATACAAATTTAAAATAAGACGGCAAACTAAATTGCAATTTTGAATCTTGAGTTACATTTCAAGATGTGGATACGTTGAATCACAATGTACTTCACAAAATAGCAAACTGCTGATTTGGATTTATAATTACTGGTGTCTCTTGTGCTGTAGCTACAGCAGTACAAAATGTTGTAATTATGATTCATAGTATAATAAATAATTTTTTCATCTTTCTGTATTATAGTAATAAATATATTTTTGTTTAAAATTTATCTAACTTTTCATATAGCAGTAATTGTCGCAGAAGCTCCTGCTGCTAATGGCGTATTAAAATGCCATGTGATGGTTGTTCATTCATTTGTAGCTACAATATCATTTGTAGCTGGTGTTGATGATAAGAACTCAACCATTGCTGGCCAATAATCTCTAACGACATAATTAGTTAACGGTGCTGTACCATTATTTGTATAAGTGATAGTATATGTAACTGTATCTCCATGATGTACATATGTTTTATCTACTGTCTTTGTTATTGAAACTTTGATATTTGGAGTTGCAACTACTTTAAATGGATAATTATCGTAAAGTACATGTGTAGATCCTCATTCTGTATATGTTAATTTTCAAGTGTTTATATACGAACCAACACATGATGGATTATTAGCTATATGAGCAAATATTGTAAAATTAAATGATTGTCATGCATACAAAATTCAATTTGAAAGTTGACTTGATTGTGCATTATTTCATCAATTGTTTTGATTTGTTCTTCCTCATACACTACCTCATCTTCAATTACCTCAGTTTGAAGATCATCAAACGTAATGTCGGCGTAAATGAGAAACTTCCTCAATTTTTGTTCAAGTCCATCCATCGTATATAATACATGATTCATTATCTGGTCGAATATCATCTACATAAATATTTGATATAGAATTTGGTCACTGATTTGTCACAGTAATATAAAATTCTAATCATGTCTCACCCGGATACATTATACTCTTGTTTCATGTTTTATCAAAAATCACATTAGATGAAGCATTTTCTGGTCTAATTGCCAAAACACTACTTGATAATATATTTCATCAAATAAATTTAAAGTATCATGTATTTGAATAAGATGTTATGTTGCTACAATTTACTCCAAGAACGCCATTTCACTTTACCTCAGCAACAACTAACATATATCATGCTTGTCCTGAGTTCAATTTGAAATTTTTGTACATTACTACATCTTGTACTCCTTGCTGAGACAAAGTAGGTCATTGTGCTCCATTTACTCCATGAATACTAGATGATACATATTTCACACATGGTGGTAAAATATCTCGTACTTGTCATGTAGCTGGTGATGATCATACATTTTGGAAATTCACCTTGTATGTTATTGTCTCTCATATCTGGGTATTTACTGTAGATGTTGTGAAGTTAGTCATACCTCATGTCTTTTGCTCTTTTAACAAATATGGTTCTGGATTCATATCAACAATAACACAATCTACAGCTCCAGATGTGTATGCACAGTTTGTTAACTCTTCATATGAATATCATTGTCTCAATACTCATGTCAAATAAACTATTGCTGTTTGATTTGGATTTAAATCAAAATTGTAATATTTGAAGTTATCTTGTCCATTTGTATCAATCCATTGACTAAACAAATAGTTGGATACTCATTGAATATTACTTGAAACATAATGTATAGCTAAAGGTAATGTATCGATAATATATGCATTATGAGCTACTCATAATCAAACATTCTTTAATGTAATTTTATATGCTACATAGTCTCATGCTACTATATTTCATGTAGTTAAAAGTTGTTTATCAATAATTAAATTTGGTTGTGCAGGATTTGTTGTATTAACTGTAGCACTACATGTTTGTGTTGGCTTTGTTCCATTGATTTGTCCATTATAATTATTTTTTACAGTCAATGTTAGATTAAATGTTCATACTGTATTATATGTGTGTGTTAATGCAAATGTAGGATTACTTTGACTTTGTCCATCTCCAAACAATATATTTGTATATGTTGCCCAATTTGGTTTTGTTCCATTTATTGTTGTCGTTAATGGGGCATTTCATTGGCTTGGATTTACTGTCAATGTACAACTTGGTGTCATCAAGTGACAGCTACTATCACATCCATTTCAGAAATTTGAACTTCCTGGATCACATTGCTCATTACTTTGTAAGATTCCATCTCAACAATATGGCGCTGTTGTTGTGCTAACCGTAGCACTACATGTTGCTGTTGGCTTTGTTCCATTGATTTGTCCATTATAATTATTTTTTATAGTCAATGTTAGATTAAATGTTCATACTGTATTATATGTGTGTGTTAATGCAAATGTAGGATTACTTTGACTTTGTCCATCTCCAAACAATATATTTGTATATGTTGCCCAATTTGGTTTTGTTCCATTTATTGTTGTCGTTAATGGGGCATTTCATTGGCTTGGATTTACTGTCAATGTACAACTTGGTGTCATCAAGTGACAGCTACTATCACATCCATTTCAGAAATTTGAACTTCCTGGATCACATTGCTCATTACTTTGTAAGATTCCATCTCAACAATATGGCGCTGTTGTTGTGCTAACCGTAGCACTACATGTTGCTTCTGGTCTTGTTCCATTTATTTGTCCGTTATAATTATTTCTTACAGTCAATATTAAACCAAATGTTCATACTGTATTATATGTATGTGTTAATGCAAATGTAGGATTACTTTGATGTTGTCCATCTCCAAATGTTAAATTTGTATATGTTGCCCAATTTGGTTTTGTTCCATTTATTGTTGTCGTTAATGGTGCGTTTCATTGACTTGGATTTACTGTCAATGTACAACTTGGTGTCATCAAGTGACAGCTTGAATCACATCCATTTCAGAAATTTGAACTTCCTGGATCACATTGCTCTCCTGATTCTAATACTCAGTTTCAACATTGTGGAGCCGTCTGTACTAGTTGACATGAGGCGTTACAAGTATATCCATTATTATTCCATCAAGCATGGGTTGGATCGTTTGGATCACATTGCTCTACATGACTTCAGTTATCATAAGTAGTTCAATAAGGACTATTTACCAGTCCATCTCCACATCGGAATACTCTGTAATTCAAACATTCTCATGTGTGATATTTTTGTGATCAATATTTAACTGTTACTTCAGAACAATTATCTGAATTTGATACAGTATTTCATGCTGGATAACAAGTCCAGTTATCTGTTCAATAATCTCTGTGATATAATCTTGTAGTCATTGTATTTGCTCATCAATTGTATATTAATCTATATCAGATAGTATAATGTATTTGAGCATCTATAGCAGTAGGGTTTGATACTTTTGTATAATTAGGGATATTAAATACACAATTATCTGCATTTAAGAAAATTAATGCTCAATTCGTGTCATCTGCGGAAACAACATTACTAATTCTATTCCATGTATTACAACTTGAAATAACTCCGTGTTTCCAAATATTTATTGATGAACCATTACTTCCTCATCAAACTAGAGAATCAACAGTATTTCAAAATACATCATATGGTTTTCTAGATAAGCTATTACTTGTTGTTAGATAATAGTTTATGTTATCTGTCTCATTCGAGTTACATGAAGTTGGTCATGATAAATCTGTTACTGGTATAGTTGCAGCAAGAGAAACTCAACATAATGCAACTGTTGACACGAATAAACTAGCTATAAATTTTTTCATTTTTAGTTTAATTAAACAATAAATATTTATATTTTTAATCTAATCAGTCATTATCTCATCAAACTGGTCAATCATCTCATCCATTATCTCAATTACCCGGACCAGATCATGGATTATCTCAGTCTCAGCCGTTTGGATCCGATCGAGGATTGTCATTGTCATCATTTCAATTTGGATCTGATCGTGGATCATCTGGTGGCTCAGGTTCTCTTCTCTTATTTCCTACAGCCACTCAATAAGTCTGAGATCTAGAGGTTCCTATATTTAGTCTACTTTCTGCAGCGACTCAATCAATGCTTAAACCAGCCGCATCTCTGTATGATGTTTCTGGTCATATTTCTACAGTAGTAGTTCAAGTTTCTCCATCTCATCATCAACCACCAGCTCCTTTTATAATTATTTTTTCTAAATTAGCTCAAATAGACTCATTTCCACATTCTCACAATAAATAGAATATGTATTTCATCTCAATTTTAAATTTTTTTCATGAAATGTCAAGTTCTTTTCATTCCAAAAGAGTTATCACTTGGTCGTTATTTATTGTTATTCCTTCCAATCATGGAACCGACTGAATTTTCCTTGTGATTGCTTCACTCAAAATAGATTTATGCGCTTCACTTTTCTTAAGATTTGATATAAATCGATTTCTTGAAGCATCATCTGTCAATTCTTCATAAGCTCATCATAAAACCGTAGTTCTTCACATTTCAGTCATAGAATATCACCTTCATTCTTTTATTCTTCTTCAATCTTTATTGTATCTATAAAAAGCTGTCATACCCATAAGACTTGGCCAAGGTTTCCTAGAAAGACTCGTCCTATCTTTCAATTGATTTAAAATTTTTTCTCTATAATTCTGTCATGCTAATGGGAAAACTTCTCAATTATATCATTTCAATCTTTCATATACATTTCATCTTCCATTGATAGCACTAACTAAATTTGCTCAATCTCTTTGTCCGTCTGTCAGACTTATGTGATATGAGAATAACATTTTAAATCTATCTACTATCAAAGTCTTTTCTACATTTGAAAGATTTCATCAATCCACTTTCTGCTTCAAAGCACTTAGATTTGTATCGTTTAAATCACGTGAGCTCAATTTTGATAGCATATCTTTTAATTTACCAAAAGCTTTATCATAGTCATTTTCATCTAATACTCCATCTATCATGCTACTTGCATAATCCATGAAGTCTGCATAATTTCACCATTGAACATCATCCAATCTCGAAAGCCTTTTTTCAATTTTAGTAAACATGTTATTTAACTCTTCATATTCAAATGCATTTTCAAATCCAAATTCTTGTTGGCTATTTGCAATAAATTCATTAGCTTTCTTAACATCTACATATTTTATTGTTAATTTATCTTTTATTGAATCATCAAATGCTGCTGAATATGTACCATCTTCTGCTTTTGTTATTTGCAACATTCCATATTCTGGGGCTGAGAGTATTCAACTTTGAGGGAATCATACTTTTCAACTATTATCTATGACAATATCAAATCATGTTTTTTCTTTGAAATAAACTTTTCAATCTTTTGATTCAACACATTCTGATAATGGAAATTCTGGATTTCCAAATAATTTTTTCATTTCTTCATTACCATTTATGACTGATTCTGTAATTTTTAATTCTCATTCTTTTCACTCATATTTTGTAGTATCTCATTCAGGTTTTGAGTTTAGATCCAAATCTTTAAATCAATCTCATTTTTTAAAATCTCACAATATCAAATTATATTTACCGTCATTTGTCCTACTATATGTTAGTAATCACATTTTTATATTTGCTGGCACCATGAAACTATCACTGCTTTCATCGTATTTCATATAACTTTCTAATTCTGGATTGTAAGAAATATTTGCATATTTACATAAATTTCTAGGAATCTGTAAATCATACTTGTCTCAATTTATTATTTTTTTGATTGGTGGGACATCTCCACTTGGTGATAAAACTGATAATTTACTATTTAAATATGTTATAGTTGCAGCAGTAAGATATCATTTATCATTTCATTCTGTTGAAACTGAATTATCTATATAATCCATTCATATTCCAGAAGAAAGTCTTTGATAATAGTTCTCCATACTTTCCACTGTCTCATTTGCTGTAAGGTTTCCATATTTTTTGAAACTTATTGAAGCCATAGGGATTGGCCAATATCAGAACAAGAATTCTAATCAAACACGGACTCTTTCAAGTTCTGTTGTTCAATTTAATTCTGACATAGCATGGTTCCTCCATTGGTTTGCATAATTTTCTGCTACTTTTTCTATAATAGCTGTCTTTTGTTCATCTGTAATTTGGGAAGGATTTTCTATATCTGTCAGATAATAAGAAATTCATCCATAAATATTTCTTGCAGCTTGATCTAATTCTTGTTCATTTGTCCTTCCGTATCTAGATTCCAATGCTGTTTTTATGGAAGCAATCATTTGTGTTCTAATTTCTGCCTTGTCTGTACTATTTGGCCATTGATCTTTTAATACTTCTTTTAGTGCATTTCCGAGATCTCATTTTATTGATTCATATGTAGTATTTAATCATTTCATTTTATCTTGGCTAAACGATAATCAAACTCATCATACTGGAATAACGGCTGGCCCAGCAATGATAACTCATCAATTAGCATCTATTCATAAATATTTCTTTGACCTTTCCTCTAACGTATTTTGTAATTTTTTTCTATTTATCACCTGATCAAATCATAGAGATCACATAATCACTGGTACACATTGTCATTCCGCAAAATTAACTCATACAGATCCTCAAATACTAAAAATATTATCTTTATATTTACCAACATTCCATGATTTTCCGTATGCCGCAGTAACTCATGCCATTAAATTTCAATCTGGTCAGACACCAGCTCCAAGCATAAATGCGATATCTCAAGCATTTCACAAACTAAGATCAAATCATCAAGATATACCTCACATATAACTTCAAGATGATTCAAACAATGCCAAAGCAATTATTGGTCTTAATTTCTTTTTGATTTCTGGAGTATCGTTAAGACCTTGCTCTATTAATTGTTGGTAAGCATTTCAATATATTTCTTCAAACTTCTCATCTGACATGATCTTATTTATTGCTTCCCTTGTCTCTTTATCCAAATTCAAATCATCTCCTGTAGTCTCTGTCTCTATTTTTACTCAACCATAACGGATAATATTATTTGCCATATTCATTGGACTATTTATGAGCATATATCTGAGATATTGTATAGTCAATGGTCTTTCTTTTAGTTTATTCATAATTTCTTCATCTGTACCATTTAAGTTGATTCATTTCAAAAATTCTGCTGTGTTTGCATGTCCATCTTGCTCTGCTTTGATTTTAGCAAAATTTAAAATGTTGTACATAGGTCATTTTTCCAAAATTCAATATTTTTGATCAACTTTTGCATCTCTAATTAAATTAAATAATTCCTGTCATGTCTTTGCACTCATATCTCTACTATCTATTCTTCCATCTGCATTTAAATCACAAAGACACATTGCAAATTGTGTTTCAGCATTGCTATCAAATCCATATTTTTCTTTAAATTCAGCGAATTTTTCGCTAGGCAATGCTAATTGTGTTTTTGTATTTGCTGCTTCTAAAGCTGTTCATCCTGCCTCTTGTAATTGTGTTTGTTCATTTTCATCTAATGCCTTTTTCGCTCTTCTTTCTCTATCTTCTAAATCTTTTTTAACTCAAATTAATTCATTATTATACATATCTTTAAATGTTGTGATAATTTTTCAATCCTTACCTTTTACTCATCTAACAAAATAATTTTCAAGCAATCACATTACCTTTTTTAGGTATGCTCATTTATTTGTTCCATTTTGATCATTCCTACATTCTCGGTATAAATCATATAACTTTCATAAATTTTCATTGTCTCAAAAATCTCTATTTTGTCTAAATATCTTCGTAAATACTTCTGTTGGATTATCTTTACAATCCAAAAGATACTTATTTAAATTATCTAAATCTTTTTTTTCTTGTCATGTTGGTTCGTAATTTGCATCAACAATACTTAATTCTGCATTATGTTTTTTCTTTCCAAATAACCTTGCAATGAAAAACACTCATTCTCATGATCATCTTGTTAGGAATTGTATAGCTTCTTCATCTGTACTTGCTTGTCTTGTTGCCTCTGGATTATCTATATTGTATCAAACTCATTCATATTGTTGTTGAACATCAGATCTTCTACTATTATCTCATCATTGTTGGCCTCATGCTGACTGTGATGAACTTCCTGGTTGAGACGAACTTCCTGGTTGAGATGAGCTTACTGGTTGTCATGGTTGTCAACCCGTTCAAGATCAAGCTGTTTCTCTCTTATTAATCAATAAATTACATACTTCACTTGTTATATTTCTGTATTCACTACCATTTTTTAACTTAATTATAGCCGTACCATTTTCTCTTGATAAACTTCATCCTAAAAATTGTACAAGTTTACATTTTCAATCTTTAAAAGCATTTAGCACATCTTCATCGAGAGATTCTAATCAATTAAAATATAATGATCATTCAAAATCAGCTAATATAGCAGCTACTTCTTTTGACATTTTTTTTAATCAATGTAGATTTATAATAGTTCTTCATGCTTCTTTTTCTTTTTGTACAATTTCTCTTGCTTTTGCCTCATCAATTTCAGATAATAAACTGATTTCATGTTCGTATTCTTGTATTTCTGATGGCGTTTGTGGCGCTGTCTCTGTTATAGCAGGAGATCATGTAATAGGTGCTTGTATAGCTTGACCGCTCACATCTACAGTAGCCTGTACAACTTCATCTCAAGCAGGAGCGTCTGTCACGGTTTGAGTATTATCTGCTACAGGAGTACTCGTTATTTCGTGGCTTGAAATATAAGATTTAAAAGCTTTCATTGTGTTTCAACCAAATTTTCAATCAACTCAATATATTCAAAGCAAAGTAGTTCTATCTCCATCTTTACTTGTATCATTTTCTGATACATCAATAATAATACGTTGAAATTTTTTCACATTAGCTATTCATCATTGTTTTAGTAAATTCAGTAATTCATCTTTTCTTTCAAAATTTTTATTAAATAATTCGGCTATATTATCAGGATTAACTTTTTCTCAAGTCTCATCTTTGTAAGTGATTATATTTAATTCATTACCATTTACATTAACTATTTCTGTTTGCTCTGTTGCATCTTTTTGTTCATTAAGTTGGCTTTGGAAAATTCATAATTCAGTGACTGTAGAGAACTTTTGCAATTCAAAAGTTGTTGGTCAAATAATATCTCTAGCTATTTCGTTATTTTTAAACAAATCTAGTGTATTCATTTGTCTATCCAGCCATCCATTAAACCTATCTTGCAGTTCTTCTTTAGTCTCATTTCAAGTTAGAGTATTTTTTATAGATTCAGTAAATTGTTGAAAAGATTTTTCAACATTTTGATCTAATTCATTGACAAAATTTTCGTCATCGATTTTGTCGCGTAACTCTTGTTTTAAATTGTCTTTGTTCTCAATGTCTTTTACATAATCTTTTGCTTCTACAGCCATCTTTTAATAGTTAATGTTTAAAATTTGTAAAATATTAGATACACTTCAATTTTATCTAAAAATCTATATTTGACAAAATTTGAGAAAATTTTTGTTAATTTAATCAACCATTTATTATTTTTTATGATATAGTATGTGTATTTTTTTATAAAAAAACACTTATTCTTGAAAAAAGATTATATATTATTAAACAATAATTTGTCCAAAATTTAATTAATTTGCCACTATAGTTTATTCGGTAAAACGCGCCCCTCGTAAGGGTGAAAGACGGGTTCGAATCCCGTTCGTGGCTAATCTGCTTTATATCTTTGAAATGGGATTTTAATTTATTGTGAAAGATGGGCCCCGCATAGCGGGGTAAATTCGAATCCCGTTCGTGGCTAGTTTAATGCCGCTATAGTTTAGGTGGTAAAACGTCCCGATGTATCGGGAAATCACAAGTTCTAATTGATAAGCCACAGTAGTTCAGTCGGTAGAACACATCCATGGTAAGGATGCGACACGGGTTCGAGTCCCGTCTGAGGCTATGTTGTTTTGCCACTATAGTTTAGATGGTAAAACGTCCCGATAAATCGGGAAATCACGAGCCCCGAGTAACGGGGTAAATTCAAATCTCGATGGCGGCTATGTTACTTATTCATAAATTATTAATTTTAAAATTTACTTACCAATTGTATGTATACTCCAAGTAACGAGATACTTAAAAAATATGCTGATGTAATGGTGAATTTTGCTCTTTGGAAATGAAAATGAATCAAAAAAGGAGATGTGGTTTTGGTCCAAATTCCAGAATGTACTAAACCATTTTATGTCCCATTACAGACAGCAATACTGAAAGCATGATGACATCCAATATTTCAATATCTTCCAGATTGAGTTAATAGGAATTTTTTTGAAAATGCATCTGATGAACAACTAAGCTTTGCCCCAATTAAGTACTGGCAATGACAAATTGATGAAATAACACATTATTTGCGTGTAATTGCTGATAATGATTTGCATGAATTAGATTGAGTCAATCCTTCAAAAATAATGCAGAAAACTAAGAGTAATAGAGCTTTTTGGGAGATGAGAGAAAAAAAAGAAAAAGAATGAAAATATTCATGGTCATATTGTTTATACTGAACTTCAGCGATGGCAAAAGAAGCAAACATGAGCGAAGAAGAATATCGAGATCAAATAATTAAAGCGTGTTTTTTGGATGAAGATGATCCAATAAAAAAATGGAAAGAATCATTTGCTTTGCTTCAACAAAAAAAAGATATTTTAAATAATATGAAAATTCAGTATGTACATGTGGTTTGACCAGATGAAGATTTGAAAGTAAAAATAGGTAATGATAGATCTTGGATATCACCTGATGGTTGTAACATACCATCTTTTGAAATATTTACTTCTCCAGATTGTAGAGATATAAATTGATGGGTTAGGTTTAATCAACCACTATATAGATATGGTAATTTGATTGAATGAATCGAATTAGAATTCAAAGATGGATTTGTAACAAAGGCTAGTGCAAAGAAAAATGACAATATTTTACAAGAAATGTTGAAAATTGAATGAATGACACAGGTAGGAGAGTTTAGTCTAACTGACTGCAGAGTATCAAAAATTACAAAATTTATGGCAGAGACTTTGTTTGATGAAAATGTATGATGAAAATATGGAAACACACATATTGCATTGTGATTATGATTTGATGAATGTTATAATTGAGATCAATCAAAATTAGATGATCCTGAATTCAAAAAATCAATTTGATTAAATGCGTCTGCAGAACATGTAGATATTATTTCTACTGCAAATAGGACGGTGACTGCCACTTTGGAAGATGGTAATGAAAAAGTGATTTATGAAAATGGAATGTTTATAATTTAATTTACATATACTAATGAAATTCAACAATCCAATCTATGAAAATGAAGAATTGACTTATCAAGATGTATTTCTTTTTCAGAATTATTTTGATGGATATTCTAGATCAAAAGTAGACATCACTCCAATCCACGATTTTTGAACACACATACCTATCGTCAGTGCAAATATGAATGCTGTCACAGGAAAGAGAATGGCTGAAACTATCGCTCGTTATGGTTGACTTGGAGTTTTACCACAAGATATGGATATAAATACACTCGTCAGAATCATAAAAGAAGTAAAAAATGCCAATATAAAATATGATACAGCAATCACGGTTAAACCTGAAAACACTATCAGAGATGCTATGTGAATCATCCACAAAAGGTCACATAACCGCGTAATTATGATAAATGATGACAATGAGCCAATATGAATTTTCTCAGAAAAAGATATGGCAAATTTGGATCAGTATTCACAACTTTGAAACCTAAAAACAAAGAAATTAATCACAGGAAAACTATGAATTTCAAATAGAGATGCTTATCATTTGATGGATGAAAATTGAATTTCATCTCTCGTGATTGTAGATGACAACAATAAATTAGTTTGAATTCTCACAAAAAAGGATTGTATCAGACAAGATATGTATAATCCAACTTTGGATAAGGATGGAAAATTGAATTTAGCAGTAGCTATAGGAATAAATTGAGTTGAAAAAATAAAACAACTATTCGATATGTGAATAAATATTTTTGTACTCGATACAGCTCATGGATTCCAAAAAAGGATGATTGAATCAATCAAAGAATTCAGAGAAACATTTGGAAAGGAACCAGTATTAGTTAGTTGAAATGTAATCACTCCAGAATGAACAAAAGCATTGATTGAAGCATGAGCAAACTGAGTAAAGGTCTGAATTTGACCTGGTGCTATGTGTACTACAAGAATGCAGACAGGAGTATGAAGACCTCAATTTACAGCAGTATACAAATGTGCATTACAAGCCAAAGAATTATGATGATTTGTACGAGCAGATGGATGAATTAAAGAGCCAAGAGATGTCGCTTTAGCTTTAGCAGCCTGAGCAAACCATGTAATGCTTGGTACGACTTTTGCATGAACATACGAATCAACTTGAGATATTAAATACGATGAAAATTGAGCAATGTACAAAGAAAACTATGGTATGGCCAGCAAAAAAGCAGTAGAACTCAGAAATGGAAAACAAGATAATTTTGAGATAGAAAAGAGATGAATGTACCGTGAATGAATCAGTAAATCAAAGATTTATCTCAGAGAATGACTTGAATCTGTTTGAGATATTATTGATACATTTACTACATGACTTCGTTCAAGTTTGACTTATGTTTGAGCAAATAATTTACAAGAATTTAATGAAAAAGCTATCATTTGAGTACAGACTAATGCCGGATTTGTAGAGTGAACTCCACATGGTAAAGTTAGGAAATAATTTATAATCAATTTTTTAAATGAAAGAACGCCGCAAAGCTACAAGATCAACTCGGATTCTAACAATACTTTTCATTGTTTTTTTAATTGCTGACTATTTCTTGTATAAAAACCGCGAATCATGAGATGCTTTTATGGTGTTTATATTTTGGTCCATCTTTACAATATTTTTATGATATGGTATTATCCACAATATAATAAAAAATTCAAAATTTAAAAAAACTATAAAATTAAAAGAAAGATGATTATTTATACCAATCAATACGAAAGTAATTAGATTCGATTTTGAAGCAATTTCAGGTTCATGAAAAGGATATTATCATATTGTATCTTCAAACTGACAAACAGAATTTTCAAGTGAATCTATTAAAGGAAAAACTATATGATTCGAGATTATGAAATTAACACCATTATATAGCATATGATTTAAGTATAATCTTTTAGAAATAGAAAAAACTATAAAAGAACTAGACGGATTACAAACGGCTGATGATATTAAAAACTATATAGAAACCAATGGTAGCCCACTTTTTAATTCATTTGGCAAGGGTATACAAAATTTATCAAGATGATTATTTTATGATGAAATGCTTTCGCAAGTAAATGAATGCAAAGTATATCTAAAAGAAATTTCAAAAAATCCTGAATTTAAAAATTCTTACTTAGAACACAAAAACTATAAAATTCATATTTGAGACAATATCACTGTATACGTCGATCCAAATGATTCAACTGTTTATCAAGTAGACACAGATTTTTTGTATAATTAAAAAATCAAACCACAAATATATACGTATATCTTACAACAAATGTCAACGAAAGTTTTTGCTAATTGTTTTGATTTTTTGTGTTTAATAGAATTTTTAGTTATAATTTTTGTGTATTTTATATTTTTAGGAAGGTATTTATGCTCGAAAACATTTTTGAAATTATATGATGATTGTGATTATTCCTTTTGTGAATATTTTTGTTTGATGAAGCGATTAAAAGGCTGACTACAAATTCACTTAAGGTACTTATACAAAAAACCACAAATACATTATTTAAATCTATATGAACTGGTACAGTTGCTACGGTATTATTGCAATGAAGTACAGCAGTAGCTTTAATTATGGTATCTTTTGTAGCTGCAGGAGTTCTTGATTTTAATAGTGCGATGTGAGTGATTTTATGAGCAAATTTATGAAGTTCTGTAGTAAGTGTAGCTTTAGGAAATTTATGATTAAGATTTTCATTTTCTATTATTGCAATGCCTGTAATTGGATTATTTTCATTGCTTCTATTACTGTGCTCAAAAAACCAAAAATTGAGAAACATTTTTAAAATAATTGTATGATTGGCATTAGTATTTTTGTGATTATGATATATGAATGAAAGTATGTGAATACTCTCTTCTTATATAGATTTCAATACACTGTCTACTTATCCAATAATTTTGTTCTTCTTAGTATGACTATTGTTGACAGCTTTAATTCACTCTAGTTCAATACCTGTTGTTTTAATTTTAACTGCAGCAAATAGTGGATTGGTAGATTATCGTATGTGAATTATGTTTATTTTATGATCGTTTTTAGGATCTACTACAACTATAATTTTGGGAGCACTATGATGAAGTAATTTGAAAAAACAAGTAGCATATAGCCATTTTTTCTTCAACTTATTTTCTACTGTCTTTGGATTTTTGATGTTCCCACTATTTGTTAAATTATTGGAAAATTTATCAATAGATAAAGTGATGTGATTGTCTATTTTTGCTGTTTGATTTAAAATCATTACTGTATTGTTAATTTTGCCTATTTTAAAATATTTTATAACATTCATAAAAAAACTTTTTCCAAAAAAGCGTACTCATTTGTGACTATCTATAGAAAATGTACAAGCAAATGTAATTGAAGCTGCATTACCAGCAATTCAAAAAGATGTTATTTTTTTACTAAAAAAAGTATTTAAATATATCTTAAACAGCCGGAGCATAGATGAGAAAGAGATAGTAAAATCAGGTGCATTATGAGATAAATCATCACCAAAAGAAATGTTTTACAATAGAGAGTATTTAGAATCTCAATATGCTATAATAAAGGAAATGGAACAACGCTTAGTAATTTTCCAAGCAGATATAAAAAAAGGTGAACTTTCAAATGAAGATGACAACGAAGTTTATCTATATTTTGATGCTATTTCAAAAATCATATTAGCAGCTAAATACATGAAAGATGTATCTTCTTGAATTATGAATATGCAATATAGTTCAAACAAATGGATTTTATCAAAGTATTATGATTTTAGGCTTAAATTAGCACAATTGTATAAAGAAATTTCATTGGTAATAGATTGAAAAGATGATACTGATCTTTTAGAAAGGATAATAACCTTAATGGAAACTATAAAAATTACAGATGAAGATTTCGTATGAGAATTTACTTGAAACCTATGAAACAATGATTTGGATCAGATGATTCTATCTGATGCTATGCACGTCAATCGTTATTTTTATTTATCATGTTTGACAATCATTTCGTCATTGAAAAATTTATTTTTATCTGAAGAACATAGAAAATTATTAGAAAAAATTGAATAAAAAATAACTGGTCGATTGTGGCCAGCTATTTTTTTACCTACGCATTTAGTTAAAATAGATTGTGGTTTTTTTTAACTAAATTTTACCGTATCATATTTGAGATAATCGGTATCTTAATTAAATATTAAGTTACTTGGAAGTGTTGCATTAAATTCGTTTCGCTTTAATTCAATATCAACATCTGTGTTTACTGTTTCTTCATAATTGTTTTGTGCATATGTACCAAATTCTGAATTCTCAATATAATCTATCCAACTAATTATTGTCTTTAAATTTGATATTTGAGAGCTTGGAATATGGTACGAACTATTAAGATTTTCAATTAAAGTTTCTATATCCGATACTGTTCATAATTTTTGATATTTAATACCAAATGATGTATATATTTTTTGAATCTTTGTATCAATTTGAGCTTTACTGTAATTATAATCTTTTTTATTTCATAGTTTTCGAGCTTCTCGCATATTTTCTAAATTTCGCATTAATGAATTTTTGTCTAAATTTGTATATAATGTCTTTGATTGTTCTTCTGTAGGAATTTTCTTTGAATCTACTATTCATAACTCTTCTGCTAATCAAGTGTTTTCAATTTTTACTGTCGTTCAAGTTGAGATTTCTTTAATTAAATTTTCGGTAAGCTTTTCTGGATCTTTTTCTTTTATTTCAAATGTTTGATTGATTTTTTGCTCTACGAATGCTGTTTGAAATTGTTCTGCATTTTGGATTAAAGTGATATCATTTTCATTTATAGCAACTAATTCTTTTGCTTTAACTTGTGTTTCTTTACCATTCTTTGTAACTTTGATATTTCATCATTGATTATTTACTTTGTATTCATTGTCTGATTTTGTAATAAGGAGATTTGTATTTTTTTCGCTAGATACTGTGAAATCATCTCATAGTGAAATCTCTACTGGAGCTGATTCTGGTTCAATAGATTCCATTTGAATGAAATCTCATTCAGCTATCAATAATTGATAACCATTTTCATCTTGTGCCAAAGAAAATCTGGCTGGTCATGTGAGTTTTGCTTTTGTTCATGAATCTATGTCAAATACTATTTCAGATCATTTTTTTAATATTACATTGTCTCAATTTGATATATTACTAGTTTTGATAAGTTTTCATTCACGTTGGATATAAAATGTACCATTAAAATCGACAACTTTTGCGATATAGTCAGCACTAGCTGTATTTGTAACATTTTGTACAGCTAATCAATTAATGTCCCAATCAAAATCGAAATATACTCAGTATATTCCAAACAACAAAACAAAAAGAATTAATCAATACGCAAAATATTTAACTTTTACCATACGAGAAAGAGATTTTCTCTTTTGTTGAGAAACTATTTTTTCGTATAGCGCAAGCTTATCATTTTCGCTAAGTTGGAATTCTTGTTTATTTTGGAAATAATCTTTTAATTTCATTTTACGCAAAAAGTCTAAATACCACTATTTATATATACGAATAACTTTTCATTTTGTGACAAAAAAAGTCTACTTTTTTATATTTTTATTTTTCATTTTGAAAGATCGGTTAGTTCTGAACTAAAAGAATTCAGATATCATTTATTTATTTCAAATGTAATATTTGCTTCATTTCCATGATTTTCGGTAGTAATTTTTGCATTATATTTGTTTAGTAAATTCATTACCAAGCTCATATTTTCGTAATCAAACGAAATTGTCTTCTCTTGAGTAAGCTCAACTTCTTCTATTTTTGAATGTAATATAGTTTGCTTTGCACATTCAGAGTAAGCTTGAATTAGTCATCACACTCATAGTAATGTTCATCAAAAATATCTGGTAACTACTATCAATATATTATGTAGTTTTTGACCTTGTATTTGTGATAAGATTGGTTTTCAAGCTGTATTCGCTGGTTCTCAATCGTCACTTTGTCTAAAATTGTCAGCTGTGATTTCCAAATTTCAAAATAAATCAAAATTTATATTCGCTCAATATGTGTATGCGTAACAATTATGAGTGGCGTCTCTATATTTATCTGAAATTTCTTTAATGTAATTTTCAGATTGCTCCTTATTTTTTATATGAAAAACATTTCAAATAAATCTAGATCATTTGATTTTGGGAATTTCGTATTCGATATGATTTAATATGCTTTGATAAAATAACTTTTCCATTTTTGAAATTATCCTTGTACGATAGTTGGTTTATCTCTAAATTCCAATCGCTTTGCACGTAATAAACTCCTATATTGTCGTGTATATTGACAGATTGAGAACAAAGCTGTCACTACCATATATAATCAAATAGCTGCTTGAAGTGCATATACCATTCATCACATCATTAAAGCCATCATTCGAGACATTGCTCACATCATTTTTGATGGATCTGGCATAGCTTGTCAATTTGGTAATTTTTGTGCTTTTTGTTTTGGCTGAACAAGTGTCGTTAATTTAGTTTGGAAGAACATTAGGACTGCTGTTACGATTGCTAGTACTAAATTTTTACTTGCCAACAAATCTATTCCAAAGAATGTCGTTACTATGCTTCAACTTCAATCGATTCATTCTGAAATAAATTTATTTCAAAAGCTGTAGAAAAAACTATATAATCGGTCTGCTTCTATTTGTCAGTTTGCCATACAATATATAACCCAGTATAATCATGCAAAAATAGGTAATTGAATAAGCAATCTCAAACATCATTTAAATGGAGATTTTCATTCTTTCTTGAAAATTTTCATTGTCTCTTCAGCCATCCTATTTGGGTCATCTTTGTATTTTTCTTGTATTTCATTTATTTTTGGCTGGATATCACTCATACTATGAGACATCTGAACTGAAGCAGATGTAAATTTTATCAAAACAAGCCTAAATATTAATGTGATTGCTATAATTGCTCGTCATAGATTTCCATGGAAAAGTGCTAAAAAAACAATTAATATATTGAAAAATGGACGTATAATTAACTGTTTTCATATCATACTATTTAAAATCCATCCTATTATTCCGCGTCTTCTCATTGTTTTTTGTAAAATAATAAAAAACTATAATTAAATCTTCATTACTTCATCGGCTTTTGCTTTTACTAGATTGTCTATCTTTGTATTAAAATCTTTTGTCAATTCTTCAATATTTGCTTCATTGGCTTTGTTTTCATTTTCTGAAATTTCTTTGTCTTCCAATAATTTCTTTGTTGCTTTCATTGCATCTTGTCTTGCTACTCTAACTTTGGCCTTTGTCTCTTCTCACATTGATTTTACCATTTTGCAAATTTCATCTCTTCTTTCTTGTGTCAACGCAGGAATTTTAATCAAAACATACATTCATTCATTTTGAGGGGCTAATCACAACTCAGCATCATAAATTGCTTTTGAAATAGCTCAACACTCTTTTTTGTCCCAAGGTTCAATTTTTAATGTTTGTTGATCCATAATTGTTACATGTGCAATTTGAGGGATTTTCATATCTCAATAACTTGCATGTACTGTAATATTTTCTACAAGTCATGTAGAAGCTCTACCAAGTTGTAGTCACATAAATTCAGTTTCCAAGTATTTTAAAGCCTTTTCCATTTGTGTTTTGTATGCAGAAATATCCATGATTTAATATTAAAAAAATGTAAATATTAGTTGCTTATAATAAAAATTATATTACTTTCAAGAAAATTATATAAATGTTATTTATTCGCGATTCAAGAAAATCAAAGTATCCATATCTTCTGGTTCTCGAGTTTTGTCAAAGGTATCTAATTTATCGGAATAGTGAAATGGAACTATGTAATTATCTGAATATTCTCTATATTTTCTGTTGAATACTTCCATGAAATGTCAGTTTTTCACTATTGGAGAAATGAGAAAAATATCTCATCAAATACAATTTTGTTCTTCCAATCGAGAGAAAAATAGTGTCGAATAAAATTCCAATGTCTCAATAACCAAATTTTCTGCGAGAGCATTTCACTGAATTTCTTCATAACTTTTGTACCGATATTGAGAAATTCAATTATCTTTGTACATCTGCTTCAATGAATTTAGACCGAGGTTTATAACATTTACTGAATCGTAAAAACTATTTTTTATTTTGATAATTTTTGCTCCAGATTCCGTGATGTACAGTAAATTGAAATTTTCTCTTTTCAAATTATTCCTGAGGAACAGTGTCGTATGAAAAGATTGTGGCAAAATCTTGATATTTGGATTATCGTTTATTGGTCCATAAACAGACTTAAATTCATTGTACGATTGAGAATCGATATATATGGCATAAAGCCTGAAAAACAGCGACCCAGATTCTCATATAATACGAGATTTTTCTTCTCAATTTACATAGATACTGTCGATATATGTCGCCAAAAAATGTCCAGTTGCTCCGTGTTCATGATCGATTAAATTTAGCTTTTCTTCTGTGATTTCATGTAAATTTTGAATTGAAAAATTTTCTACATTATCCAAAAAAATATCAAATCTAAAAAAAGAAAATCTACTTTCATCGAGCAAAAATACATGCTTCTGTTTTGGATATTCCAATGTTTTGTCCAATATTTTAGAAAAATTGTCATGCAAAATATATTGCTGAATTGTCTCTCATTCTTGTATTCTATACACTCAAAATCTTGGATAAGATTCTGATAAATATTCATACCAAATTTGCATAAATAATTAATAATTAACAGTTAATAATTAATAATTTAGGAATCTATTGTCATTCTGAACGGAATGCTCCGACTTGTCGAGAGTCCTCGCAAAGCGGGAAAGATTCTTTCCTCCTTTTTAAGGAGAGCCTGTCCCGCAAGGCGGGATGGCCAAAGGCCAGAGGATTTTTACAACCTCACCCGCCCTTCGGGCACCCTCTCCTAACAGAGAGGAGGTTATAGATGGATTTCTCCCCTTCTCTGTTAGGAGAAGGGGTCGGGGGTTGAGGTTGCCACAACAATATTTAAAAACAATCCCAAATATTAATTGTATTCTTATTTATTTCCTTTTATTATTCAATGAGTTTTAAAAAAAATCCCCATTTGGATTTTGAGGATTTTTTCTATTTTATGGTTTTGATTATTTCAAATACTCTATAGCACATTCATGCATTTTCTCTGTCTGTGACTTAACATACTTACATCTCACATCTAAGGAATCTGTTGCTTGCACTTCTCCTATCACTCTTCTTACTTTTTGTAAGCAAGAAAAATATTTATCACTCCAAAATGATTGAGTAGTAAATTTATCATTGTCTATATCCTGTTTAAATTTATTCATCCATTTTGTAAAATACTCTTGTTCCTCGTTTCAAACAACTAAATCATAAAAATATTTTGTTGCTTGTTTTTTACAAGTATCATCACTCATACCATTAGGATTATTCCCAGCTTTGCAATTTAAAGTTTTTGCAACTTTATTCGTAGGAATTCAAGAATCCAATCATTCTGCATAAAATATTTTATTATCAGGATAAACATCTCAACACATATTTGTATTTCAGGCATCATAATTAGGATTCCAAGTAAAAATTTCATCAGTACGAGAAATAATAGTACAAGGATCATCTAATTTTCTGTAAGTAAGGAAGAATGGAATTCAATCTTGTCATGCTAATTCATATCCTATATATCAATCTTTATATGGTATAATAAATGCATTTTTATAAATATCATAATCGTATCATCACATATCATCTACATGACATGTTGCAACAATATTATCCAATTCATCATAACTAGCGATTTGTCATCAAGTATAATTCTTATCAGCCCTCATTAACATCAACATTACTCGTCATCTGCGTTCAAAACTTGTTGGATTTGAAATATTATTCATAATTCATTCTTCTTTCAAGTAGTTCAAATGTTCTGAATAGTAAGGGTTTGCACTATTCATTATATTTAATTTTGTTGTATCTTTTGCATTTAACGCTCTTGAAAGTACAGTTCAAAACTCTGCTCTTGTCACGATTCAATTTGGATAGAATTTATCAATTCAAACTCACATTAATCATAATTGACAAGCCTTTGTAACTCAGTTATCATATTGATAATCAAGATAACTTGAAACATCTGAGAAATAACAATTTTTACTAGTATCTGGTGTCAATCCAAGGATATTGATTGCATAGTTTGAAAGCATTTTAGCCATTGCAACCCTTGTAAGATTTCATCACATGTTTGCACGGTCAATAGATCACATTGTTGTAATCTTGTTTTTGAATGCATAATTGTAAGCAGCTTGTTCTTCTGCAGAATAACCAGCAAAACTTACAGAGATAACCCCGAATAGACACAGAATTGATAATAGTGCTTTTTTCATTGTCTAATGATATATGTAAAAAATTTTTTTTTACTTCTTAATTATTTCCAAGCAATCTTCTAATGTCAAATCTGTTGCATCTTTTCATCATTTTGGAATTTTGTAATTTTTCTTTTCATATTTAATATATGGTCAGTACATTCAATTCAAAACTTCAATTTTCTTTCATTCATGTGTAAATTCGTGAATGTACTTATTATTTTCATTGTCTATTTTTTTCTGAATTAGTGGAATTGATTGTTCAAGTGTAATCGTATATGGATCAAGTGGTTCATCTCATCATTTTGGGATAGAAACAAATAGATTTTTGTATTTCAAATATGGTCAAAATCTACCAATTGCTGCGACTACTTTTTCTCATTCGTACTCTCAAACTTCTCTTGGAAGTCCAAAGCAATCCAAAGCCTCTTCTAAAGTGATAGTTTCAATTGTTTTTCCACTTGGTATATTTGCAAATTTTTTGTCTTCATCATCAGCTTTTCATATTTGAATAAGTGGTCCATACCTTCATAATCTAACGATTACTGGTTTTCAAGTTTTTGGATCTTCTCCCAAAATTCTCTCTCCACTAGCTCTTTCAGCTCATTGAGCCTTGGAAACTTCTGTATGGAAAGGTCAGTAAAACTTCGAAATCATTGCAACTCGTTTGATATCTCATTCTGCGATTTTATCGAATTCTTCTTCAACTGATGCTGTGAAATTGTAGTCCATGATATCATTGAAATTTTCCATAAGGAAATCTGTAACTGTCCTTCCAGTATCAGTTGGAAATAATTTATTTTTTTCTACTCATGAATTTTGAGTTTTTGTATCTTGTTTAATTTCTCCGTCTTTCAAAGTGATTTCTGTGTATGAAATCTTTTCTCCTGTCCTACTATCAAGCTCTACATATCATCTTTTTTGGATTGTAGAAATAGTTGGAGCATAGGTAGAAGGTCTTCAAATTCATCTCTTTTCAAGCTCTTTTACGAGACTTGCCTCAGTATACCTTGGTGGATGTTTTTTGAATTTCTGAGTACTTGTAATTTGCTCCATATCCAATTTTTCTCATTTCTCCAAATTTGGCAAAATATTTGTAGCAAATTCTTCATCATCATCTGTTCATTCTGAATAAACTTTGAGAAATCAATCAAATTTCACTACTTCTCATTCTGCGATGAACTTATTTTTGTTATTTGAAATATCGATTGTTGCTTTTGTCTTTTCTACTACTGCAGGAGCCATCTGGGATGCAATAGTCCTTTTCCAAATCAAATCATAAAGTTTTTTTTGAGAAGCATCTTCTCATGCTGTATGAATTTCCAAATGTGCTGGCCTAATACATTCGTGTGCCTCTTGTGCTCATGTACTTTTTGTCTTGTAATTCGTTGGGTGACTGTATTTTTCTCCGTATTCTTTAGTAATTTCAGCTTTGGCAGCATTTATTGCATCTTGAGAAAGATTTACAGAATCGGTCCTCATGTATGTGATTTTTCAAGCTTCGTATAATTTCTGAGCAATTTGCATCGTACGAGAAACTGAGAATCACAATTTTCTACTAGCTTCTTGCTGCAAAGTAGAAGTCGTAAATGGAGCCGATGGAGTTTTCTTTCCAGGCTTTGTCTCTATATCTGTGACTGTATATTCAGCAGTTTTACAACTCTCTAAAAATGAATTTACATCATCAATTTTCTTGAATTCTTTGTCCAATGTCGCGTTAAATCATTTCTTTGATTTTCCAATGAATGTTCAAACTGTCTTGAATGATGATGTTGAATCAAATTTTTCTATTTCTCTTTCTCTCTCTACTATCAAACGAACTGCTACAGACTGCACTCTTCATGCAGAAAGTCATTTTGCTACTTTTCTCCACAATACTGGAGACAATTCAAATCAAACAAGGCGATCCAAAACTCTCCTTGCTTGTTGAGCATCTACGAGTTTCATATCCAAAGTCCTTGGATTTTCTACAGCATGTTTGATTGCTTTTTCTGTAATTTCATGGAAAACTATCCTAGGTGTCTTGTCTATTGGTAATCAAAGTTGGTTTGCTACATGCCAACCGATAGCTTCTCATTCGCGGTCCTCATCGGTTGCGAGCCATACTTTATCAGATTCTTTTGCTAATTTCTTTAGTTCTGCTACTACTTTTTTCTTATCTGGACTAACTTCATAAAGTGGCTTAAAATCATGCTCGATATCGATTCACATTCATTTAGTTGGCAAATCTACTACATGTCCAAATGATGCTTTTACTTCAAAGTCTGCTCAAAGTATTTTTTTTATAGTTTTTGATTTCGCTGGAGACTCGACTATTACTAGGTTTTTTGTCATTAGAATACAAAAAAATTGTAAAGTTTCAAAACTTTTCTATCTTCTATATTTATAAATGCTAAATTTAATTTCAAGAAAAAAAATTTTTACTTAATTTATATTGTTTTTTTCTATAAAAAACCTATTATGACAATTACAATTCTTAATTTTTAATACTTAATTCTTAATTATGTGATTTTCGTTAGATGCTATCGTATCTTGGGCAAAGAGAAAATGATTTGTTTATCCAAATTCTGAAATCTATGGATGACTTGCTAATGCTTGGGATTTCTGACCATATTGAGCTAAATTGAAAAAAAATATCGCTGATATCTGGGTAAAGCATTTTACTCAAGAGAGAGATGATATGGTTTTCATGGACACAGCAATAATCGCCCATCCAACTACTTGGAAAGCTAGTGGACATTTAGCTTCATTTTCTGATGCTTTGATTGATGACAAGCAAACTGGACAGAGATTTCGTGCTGACAAAATCATTGAAGATTTCTTTGAATCAAAGAGAGAATGAATGACTGATGACGAATTAGCTGAGAAATATTGAGTAAAAAATCTTTCTCCAGAATCTTGGGGAAATGATTGAATGAGAGATTTCATAGTCAAAAATATTCCAAATAATCCTGATACAGGAAAAATCGCAGAATGGACAGATTGTAGAAATTTCAATTTGATGCTTGATACTCATTTGTGACCTGTAGCAAATGATGCAAGCAAAGTATACATGAGACCTGAGACCTGTCAATCATTGTTTACAGATTTCAAAGCTGTATTAGACACTACTAGATCTAGAATCCCATTTGGATTAGCACAGATATGAAAAGCATTTAGGAATGAAATTACACCAGGACAATTCTTATATAGGACAAGAGAATTTGAACAAATGGAAATTGAATATTTTGTAGAAGATAACGAGGAGACAGCAATGAAAACTTATAATCAATGGAAAGAAGATTGTATGAATTACTGGACAAACGTAATTTGAATAAAGGCTGAGCATTTGAGATTCAAAGATCATGAAAAATTAGCGCACTATGCAAAAGCAGCTACAGACATAGAATATCTATATCCACGAGGATTTGGAGAAATTCAATGAATTCATAATAGGACAAATTTTGACCTAACTCAACACCAAAATGAATCAGGGAAAGATATGCAATATTCTGATCCATATACATGAAAAAGATACATCCCACGATGTATTGAGGCTTCATTTGGACTTGGAAGACAAGTAATGGTAGTGATGCTTGAATTCTACGATGAAGAAGAATTAGAGTGATGAGACTCTCGTGTAGTAGTAAGATTTCCAAAGAAATTAGCACCAGTAAAATTTGCCATCTTGCCACTTGTAAAGAAAGATGAGAAACAAGTAGAAATAGCAAAAAAGATTTTCAAAGATTTGACAAAACAATTTGCTTGTGAGTATGATGATAATTGAGCAATCGGAAAGAGATACAGGAGACAAGATGAAATTTGAACGCCATACTGTATCACAGTAGATCAGCAAAGTTGTGAAGATGGAGAAACTGTGACTATCAGAGATAGAGATACTATGGAACAAAAAAGAATCAAAATTTCAGAAATTGCTGATATGATGGACTAAAACTGTTATATTGATTTTTAGAAAAATTTTATTATACTAATATCAGATCCAAGAGAAATCTTGGTGGTCGCAAGTACTTCGGTACTTGCTCTTTTTTTATTTTGATTTTTTATACCATATAGGCGAAATCGGTAATCTTCATGTTGGTACATGTTCATATCATTTTCTATTTTTTGGCTGGTGAAATGAAAATATGTTATTGTTATATACCTCGTGAACTAAGTCATTTCATTTTCGAAATATTATTGTCGGTGTCCATTGGTATTTCATATCAAAAAACCGTCAGTAATTCCATTCTCATCAAAGTCATTCATCAATTAAATAAATAATATCTTTGATTTGCTCTCTTTTGGCTATTTTAATTTTATGTTCTTTTATTGCTCATTTTTTATTTGAATTTATTTCTTTCAATTCACTTAAAGCATCATCTATAATAGATCATCATTCATGTTTTGTATAAGATACTCAAGATTCATCAGCTAGTCTTTGTAATGTAGATTTGTTGTTAAGTATTTTGTTATGTTTGTGTAGATTTAAATCACTAAATTTTCATTCTATTCATCAGTATCTTATAATTATGTTACTTAATTTTTTCTTTTCATTTTGAATTACGGTTAATGTCATTATATTATTTTATAATTATAAATATATTACCATATTTATATAGTTTTTGTTCTAATCAATACTTTTTTCTAAAAAATGAAGAAAATCCAGATTATAATTGTGTTTTCTTTTGTTTTTAAATTATGTTGAATAAAAATTTCTTATCGTTATAAAAATATTGCTTTAGAAAGAATCCTATAATGCAGTAAGGAAACACTTACGAGAGTTTTTTCTGCATTGTAGGAAATCTAAAGCACCTCGTAGGTGTTTTATTTAATAATAAAAATATTATGGAATACATAAAAGAAAAAACTATCGAAGAAAATTGTTCTAATTTATCTGATGAAGAAGTTGATATGATTGATAATATAGACATTTCTTTGAATATCGTATATGCTATTTTGCTTCCAGGAATATTCTTGATAACTAAACGCAGATTTTGAAGATTTTTATTAGCTATACTTTGTTCATTTGTCTTATGGATTTTATATTATCTAATAACCTATGTTTTAAATAATCATGGTTTTTCAATTAATCTTAATGAATATTATTCTACAGTAGTTTTAATGCGTATTGCTTTTTATTTCTTTTGTTTTTATAAAATTAGAAAGCTTTTATGGCAGTCTTGAGAGTTTGATAAAGCAATACTTAATCATAGGTATAATAGATTAGAAGAAATGTATCTTAAATCTTTAGGTGAAAGTAGTAAATCGAAAAAAGTTAAGCATGAATAGATACTTAAAAATATTTTTGAATTAAAATTTAGCCTGTTCTTAAGGTTGAAACATTTGAATTAAAACAATCGAAAGATTGTTTTTTTTCGTTATGATGAATATAAATGTTGAAAATTACTAGCTTTTGAATATACTATATTCCCAATAATTCTCATAGTGAACAATGAAAATAATTAGCAAAAATAAGATAGCATATCATGATTACTCTTTTGAGAAAGACTACGAAGTAGGAATAATTTTGAAGTGACATGAAGTTAAATCAATCAAATCATGACAAGTAAATCTCAAAGATTCTGTCATAAGAATCCAAAATAGAGAATTATGGATAAAAAATATGGATGTACCACTTTACAAGATGACATCTCCAAATCTTGTTCCTTGATATAATCCAAAATGAGATAGAAAACTCCTTATCACAAAAAGAGAATTGGCAAAAATTTCAGCACTTACAGATAAACCATGAAATGTGATAATTCCTTTGGAGATTTATATAAATAACAAATGATTGATAAAAATAAAAATTTGAATTGGAAAACTCATGAGAAAAGTAGAAAAAAAACAAATATTGAAAGAAAAAGATATACAAAAACAAATGGATAGAGAAATGAGAAATTATTAGTTTATTTTGTTATTTTTATACAGATGAAATATTCTTTCGATAAAGCTTTAACTAAGCAAGAAATATACGCTACAGGTCCAGAATTAGCTGAGACTATGTGAAAAGATAGAGATGAAGACTGAAATAAAGTTTATTATTATCCACATAGCCAAGAGCAATTGGTTGCTACATTGGACAATCCTGTTTTGATGACAGATAATGAGAAAATCGCTCAATTAAATGATTATATTGCAAAAGAGACTATCCGATTACTTCAGCAAAAGCCTATGAGAATTGTAGAATATGATTGAATTAGGATGGAGTTTGAGCAATGAAAATATTACGGAGTTTGGTCTCCAAATATTGATACGTTGCTTTTTTGTAGAGCAATAAGTGACCAAAATTTTGATAATGTAAAAAGTGTAATAGAAGTATGAAGTGGACCATGATTTATCGCAAAATATATTTGAAGTAAATGAAAAAATATTGATGAAATTGTGATGAGTGATATCAATGAAAATGCAAAGAAATATTTTGATGATACAAATACTGATGAAAGAGCAAAATTCGTTTTGTGAGATGCTAAGAAGTATTTGCAGGACAAGCATTTTGATTTAATCGCTTGTAATCCACCATATATTCCAAGACCTCATGCAATTGAGGATAATGCCTATGAATGATTGGAGCTTTTGATATATTTAATCAAAAATTTTGATAAAGAATTGATTATAAATGTATCGAATTTAGCAGATGATATTATCAACCCAGTAATTGAAGCATCATGAGCAAAAGTAAAACAATTGGATCAAATGGATGTTCCTTTAAAAGTTGGAAATGTGCTGAACAACAAAGAACGATTGGATTTCTTAGTTAATGAAAAATGATTAAAGGTTTTGAATAAAGATGGACACAAATACTGGCAGAGTTTGAGAATTTTGAAATTAACAAAATAACATATCATGTCAGAGATTTTATACTACCCTGTGATAGATGAAAAGAGAGTAAACTGAAAGAAGCTTCTTGAAAAAATAGAATCATGATTTTTCAAAAATGTTGTTTCTGATTTTGATAAAGCAAATGCAATACTTGTATGATGATGAGATGGATTTATGATTCATACTATGAAAAAGTATTTTGATAGTAAAAAAATATTTTTTGGTTTAAATTGTGGAACATTGTGATTTCTCTTAAATGATTTTGATTCTGAATTACCAAATACATTTGAAGAATTAGATATTGTTAGATGATATTGTTTGGATGTGGAAATTTTAAAAAATAATTGAGAAATTATTCATACACAAGCTATAAATGATGTAGTAATTTGATGAAATATTTTGGATTATTTCAATTTCCAAATAGAGTGAAAATCTTTGTCTGAAAGTATAAAATGAACATGATTGATTGTGTCTACTTCATTTGGAAGTTCTGGGTATTGGTTGAGTAATGGATGACCTGTGATGCCTATTCAAAGTGAACTTTTTTGAATTATGTGAATCGCAACAAAACCTTTCAATTATCATATTCTAAAAAATCAAAATATCAAAATAATATCAAAATGAAGACAGAAAACTCTTGTCTGAATTGATTGATATCATGGAAAGATTGATGATGTAAAAGAGATTTCCATTTCTCCATCAAAAAAATATGTAGAACTTTGATTTTTATTGGACAAAGACTTTGATACAAAAAGGATCAACTTATCAAATCAGAAATTGAGTGGATTGAGGTCTATCTAAAGAAAATTTTTTTGTATATCAAATTTTTCACTATATTAAAAGCATTACTAATTTTTTGTCATTTAGACATAGAGTAATCAGAGTAGATCACTACAATAGGTACTTCTTTGTATCTTATTTTTTTTGATTTAATTATATCCAATATCTCAGAAGCATGTTCCATCCTATTCATAGTGATGTGAATTTTATCCAATGTTTCTTTTTTCATCATCCTATACCCATTGTGTGTATCTGTTAACTTAATTCCACTAAATATTCTAGTAAATAAAATTCCGAGTTTCAATGTGATTTTTTTTGATCTTGGCATGTTGACTGTAGAACCAAGGAACCTTGATCCTAGAGCGATTTCTAGTTTTGGATCGTCTTTGAATGCTTTTTGAAACTCTTTCAAATCTTCGAGTCTATGTTGTCCATCTGAATCAAAATGTACAACATATTTTATCTTATCACCAAATCTTCTCACATATTCAGCTCACGTTTCCAATCCACCTCATTGTCACAAATTTACAATATGCTTAATTGTTACAATCGGTTTTCATTTATATTTTTCATGTAATTTCTTTGTTAAATCTCAGTTCTTACCGTCATCAATAAGAATTACAGAGTATCATTGATCCAATATCTTTCCAATTACTGGAATTGGTGCATCATTTTCACCATACGCTGGCATGATAAAGACAGTATCAGTATTTCATAAATTTCACTCTGCCTGAGCTATTGAAACTTCTCTGATTATATCGGTTTGTTTTAATTCATTTCTACTTATTCTATTTAACAAAGAGAAATAAAAATAAGCGAGGACAACTATGGAACCGTACACAATAATATCAGCTCATCTTGCGACACCAAAAAAACTTCAAAAGTTGTCTAATGCTGCTCAATTTACAGTGAACAATATTAATATTCCAGCTCAAAGAATAAATACAATAAGATGTAGAGCATTTAATTTTTTGCGTTTAAATAAATCTATTCCAAAAAAAACAAATATTATTGAAACAAATATTATCATAAACTGTAATAATGTCATTTCATGACCTTATTAAATAAAAATTTATTGATTCATAAATCTCCAAGCATCTTCAATAGCTTGATATACTGACCTTTTGTATTCTCGTCCCAAAACTTGTTTAGCTTTTTGTGGATTTGCAATACTTGTGGCAATATCTCAAGGTCTTCTGGAAACTATTTGAGTTGGGATTTCTTTTTCTGTCACTTTACCAACTAATTCTACTATTTCTTTTACAGATTTTCCATCTCAAGTTCATATATTAAATATATCAAAATATCATTTATCAGGATCTATTTCGTTTTCTTTTTTGTACTCATCGTATTTCTGTAATTGATTGTATGCAGCTAAATGTGCATCTGCAACATCCATTACATGTATATAATCTCTAACTCATGTACCATCTGGTGTATCATAATCATCTCCAAAAATTTGTACACAATCAATTTCTCATTTAGCTACTTTTAAAGTATATGGTACTAAATTACTTGGTACTCAAACAGGATTTTCTCAAATTAACCCAGATGCATGTGCTCAGATTGGATTAAAATATCTCAAATTTACTACATTAAATCCTTTAAATGTTGCCAAATCTTTTAACATATATTCCATTACGAGTTTGGTCGTTCCATAAGGATTGTACGTTCAAATACGATCATTTTCGGTAAACGGTGGCAATATTTTTGGTGAATCATAAACTGTAGCACTACTTGAGAAAACTATATTTTTCTTTCCAAATTTATACATCACTTTCAAAAGTGTTTCTGTTCAAAGGATATTGTTATCATAATACAAAAAAGGATCTTGGCAACTTTCTCCTACGGCCTTTTTCGCAGCAAAATGAATTACTCAATCAATTTCAGGATGATTTTTGAAAACCTTCTCCAAATTTGATTCATCCCTGATGTCATACTTGTAAAGCGTTGGTTTTTTTCAGATAATTTCAGCAATTTTATCCAAAATATCGATATGAGAATTTGAAAGGTTATCTACGATAATCAAATCATATCAGGCTTCTCAAAGTACTGTACATGTATGAGATCAAATATATCCTAACCCTCATGTAACCAAAATTGTACCAGAATTTTCCATTATTTTTTTTATTTGATAAAATTTCAAATTGTATTTATACTGACTCAAAAACAAAATGCAACAATTAAGTAATATTTATTTGCAAAAGTATAAAAAAACTTAATTTTCATTTGTTTTTTTTGTAAACATCATTATACAAAATAATTGATTTGTAAAAGAATTACATGTTTTATTGGTTTAACAAATTAATGAAAAAAAGATTAAAAACAAATATCATAATATTTCTCATTGCGGTTCCGATTGCTGTATGATTGTTTTTTCTAACTGAAAATACTGGTTTATTAAACAACTTATCTGCGAGTACAATATCTTTGAGAGAGCAGGAAGCTATGAGAGAAAATAATCGAGAATTATGATACAAAAACGATTCAAACACTTTGGATGTCTATTTGGATGAAAAAGTAGATAATCTAGATTATTTGACATTGTCTATTGTTTACGACCCAGATGACATTACTTTCGATTTGGATCAAATTGATACACAAACAGAATATAAAATAATATCAAATGAAGAATGAACTTTATTAATACAGTTTCATAATTTTTCAAATACAAAATTTGATTATAAAAACAGTTTATTTATGTTAAAATTTAATTGAGACAATCCTAGTATCTTGATTAGTCAGGCTACAGCATTCTTGTTTAGCTGAACAAATAAGCCGCTATCTATTTGATTATTAAATCAGTATAAACAGGCTCACGATTAGTTTTATTTCAACGAACTACCATGAAGAATCTTTTTAAAAAATTAATCTCTTTGGGTATATTTGTATCTCTTTTATGATTTTCATTTGCTGCAGATAAAGTGGACAACTTTTCAATAGAGGTAGAAGAAACTTTTAAAATTTGAGAATCTACAGATTTTTCTATTACTGCTGTAAAAGACTGAGAAGTTTTTAAAGAATATTCTGGTATGATTTTTATTTGGATAAAGGAATCTAATGGGAATTATCTTGATGATGCCTATTATGAAGTATCTAATGGATGACGATATCAATTTTTAGATGTGGATCAGTGACAAAAAACTTTTTCAAAATGACTAAAAATTACTAAAGCTGGAACATATATATTACAAATTGAAGATCCAAGTGATTGATGAAAATGAGAAGCAACGATTATAGTTCAATGAGATACAAAAAATCAAAGTACCGAAAATATAACTATATCATATCCTATATCTTCATCTGTTGAAAGTAAATCGTTTTTAAATGTATTGTGATCTTGTGAAAAATTAAAGAATTCTCCAGTTATATTATATTTGAATGGTAAAATAGCAAACAGTTGATATACAGATAATAAATGAAATTTTAGTGTACTAGTATGAGATTTCCTTTCTGGAGAAAATGAAATTCAAGCCAAAATAGTTGATATTAATAATGTTGTTTTATGAGAATCTCCTGTAATTTCCATAAAATATCAATGAGTACAGGAAGGTATGCTTAGATCTATAGAAATATTACCATCAAGATCTGTTAAGCAAGGAGATAAAATGAATTTTAATGTAAGTACTGATGATTCTGTTTCTTCTGCACAATTGATATTCAGTAATGGATTAAAATATTCTATGGATAGAGTTTGACAATGATTATTTACTAAAGAGATTTCTACATCTACATTTTTTGGGAATATAGATGTATCTGTGTCGTTGGTAGAAAATTGAAATGAAAAAGTTTATGAAAACAAAGATGCTTTCTCTGTACAAGAATATATCTGAATTTCAAATATAAAATTTGCCGCTACTTGAGTAGATGGTTCTCAGGTTATAGTATCTTGGGATACAATATGATCTATAGAAAAATTTATGGTAAATTATGGTACAAACAAAGATAATTTAACAGATTCTGAAACGGTATCATCTTCTACTGTATTAATCAATAATCTACAGAAAGATACCACATATTATTTTCAAATAGTACCAATTGATACTTCAGATTCTCATAAGATTTGAGAAGCTTCGGAAATAGTAGAATATCATCCTGCAGCTCTTCCTTGTATCGTAAAATGAATAAAAGTCACAACAGAACAAATCTGAGATAATTATTACCTAGTTTGGGACCCTGTGGAAAACGCTATTTCTTATGAGGTTTATAGATCTGATTGGGCTGATATGACAGATTCTAGGTTGGTATGAAATTTAACTGGTACTAGATTTCAGTACCTCTTCAACAAAGATTCAAACAAAGATGAATATGCATTTTACCAAGTACAGGCTATTTGCCCTGATTGAAATAATGTAGTAGTAGATAAGGCACAAAAGGTAAAAGTGTGACCTGTGGAAAATTTATTGTTGATTATAATAATATCAATATTTGTATATAGTTTGTATAAACTGCATAAAATATCCGATAAAGAATTCTAAACATTTCTAATTCAATAAGATTATCATATTTATCCAATAAAAATTATACAAAAATGGAGGATTTTCCAAAAAAATATAATTATAAAAGCGTAACTAAAAATAAAACTCAAAAAACTGACTGAATAGATTTATTTTCTCCATGTATACCATTAGATCAAAAAATTAATCCTGGATCTGCATTCAGTATATATTTTAAGGACATGTATTGCAAAATTTCTGAGTTAACTTGAAAAATTTTACAAACTACTACATGATACACTGTCTCTTCTATATACCATTCACTTGTAGACACAGCAGAGAACAACCAATATAAACTTCAAATACCGAAAAAAATCAAAAAAAATTTGTCTTTTATAAATGGTCTATGAATAGATCTGGAGCCATCCTATGAAGACTACACTATGACAGAAAACTTCAATCGCTATATTAGAAATGTGTTTTCTGATTTTTTTGAACATAACAAACTAAAATACGAACAGAACACAATATTATGGAACAAGAGTTATCAGAGGAATGTCATAGATACAGATATATCAACAAAAGAGATGGAAACACCTCAATTTACTATTAAATATTTCATAGAAGCAAAGTGACAAACTATAAATGTAGTGACAACAAGGATTGAAACAATATTTGCAGATGTGGCAATAGCTGTAAATCCTTCAGACAAAAGATATAAAAAATTAATTGGACAAAATGTAATAATTCCTATCATAAACAAAAGTATCCCTATTATATGAGATGATGCTGTGGATGTTTTTTGTGGAGAAGGAGCAATTAGAGTAACACCATGACATGATAAATTTGGATTAGAGTTGGCAAAAAGACATTGATTACCCACAGACATCTTCGCTATAGACACAGATTGAAAGTTCACAGAGCATGCCTGAACTTTTGCATGAAAAGATTTGTCAGATTTCTTGGATAATATAATTAAGTATGTAGATGATATATGAAATATGGAGTCAAGGATAAATATTAAAGGAAATAAATTTTTTGATAAAAACACATGAGAAGAATTATTTCCTATGACATTACACCAATGGTCTTTGAATTATGATTATTCAAAAGATTATTTGTTAAATTATATGCAAAATTCAGAAATCTGAAATATAGATCAATCAAAAATTGACGAAAAAACAAAGATGTCACTATCAAATAGATCATCAAAATGACTATTAATTCCTATTTTGACAAACCATGATGGCAAAATATTTGCTATAAATGATACTAAGCTTATTGATATATATGAAAGCAAAAAAACTAGAAAAGATATAGTAATAACATTGATGATTCTTAATTTAATACTGGATAATTATTTACCATCTACGTTTACTTTACAAGAGTTAATAGATGCTTTATTCTCTAGAAATTTTTTATGAGATAATACAAAAATATGAGAATACATAGATATTTATACAAAGTTATGAGAACAAAAATCATCATATAAAAATGGATTAAAAACTTTAAAAAAATTTATTGAATGAATAGAAAGAAACACAGAAAAAGTGGAATCATTAATAGATATATTGAAAGAAAGCTTTGCCATTACGGTGGATAATGATAACATATCTATAAATTACCATGATTTATTTTGAGAAAGCTGATTAGAATTACAATATTCAGATAGCTTTAATAAATGATTTATTGATTCTTGTCGAGTATTATACAAATTATGATGTGAATACAGTGATAAAACATATTCTGAAACAACACTAGAAGATAGATTTTTCATGTCTACATATTTAGAAGATGATTACTTTATAAATATTCTTTTGCTTTGATTACAATATTCAAAAAGATTATTGTTTAACAAACTAATTAAACACCCTTGTCTGATAGATAGTGGATGACATATTATATCAAATTATAATTCAAAATTTTTAAGCAAGGATTTTTATGAAAATTTCAATTTATATTGAGCTGATGCTTTGAGAATTACGACATTATTTTGAGATATCGATGAAGAAAACGCTAATAATGTAATTTTTAATACATATAAATCTAATGAATATCTTCTTTTGTTAAATAAAATTTGGAATGCAAATAGATATGTGTTTTCTAAATACAAAGAAAAATACTGATGAAAATGTATAAAAGTAAAAGATATATTATGATATATAAATTCTGAATGAATTTCAGACTATGACAACTGGATGTTACACAACCTTAAAATGGTTTTGGATGATTTTGTATATCAAATATCAGAACAAAATTATTTATCTGTATGAAAGAAAATTATAAATAATTATGTGTCATTTTTTTGTGATAAATATATAAATATTACGAAAATAACTAGAAACGAAAACACTAATGAACTTATGTTTTTCATATGAGCTGTATTCTTAAAATTATTATACCCTTTCATACCAAATATTGTTTCTGAAATACAAAGTAAATTTAATATAGATTGGCAATGATTGAGTATTCAGGACTTTAAAGAGATAGAATTAAATGGAAAAAATTATAAGATAAATATATTTACAGAAGTTGTAGATAAAATAAATTTAATAAAAGATCAGCTTGGTATAAAAAAACATGAATTTGTAGATGTGGTTGTACAGGCAAATCCCGATTTGTTAACTTTTTTACAAGAAAATGAATCAATATTCAGGTTACTGACAAAAATCCAGCATATCTCATTGATAAGGCCTCATGAAGAAATGCCTAACTGATATAAAGTAGATAATGTAATAAATATATCTGTATGAATAAGAAAACCTGATAATATTTCAGTAGAAGTAAAGAAAGATGTTTTGACAGAATTAGAATGAGAATATAGAGAGAAAACTGAGCACTTACAACATTTAAAATCTTTGTTTGCTTCTATTTATTGAAATGCCGATAGCGAATTAATGGAGAAAAAAAGGCAAGAAATAACAAATCTACAAAATGATATAGAAGAATTGGAGTTTAAAATATGAAAATTGAAAATGAGCAATTAACATTAAAAGAATTAAGAATGAATAATTTAAGAATTTCTTTAATTATTAATTTTTAATTACTCAAAATTCCTGCTACTCAAATCATTGCAGCATTGTCGGTGCAGTAAACTTTTTTTGCTGGAGTAAATAATTTTGGTTTAAAATTTCATAATTGTTCCTCTGTACCAAATTCATGTATTTGATTTTTTAATCGGATTTCATTGTCCAAAAGTTCTAAAATAGCTTCTTTTAATCTATCGTTTGCAGAAACTCATCCAGAAAGTCAGACAGTTTTTACATTGTATTTTATGGCGGCTCTGATAAGTTTTTTTGCTAAAATCTCTACTACTGATTCCTGGAATTCGTAAGCTATATCGTGAATTTCGTCTTCTGAAAAAACATTTTCTGTCTTTCAAACTTTTTCTTCTTGTTTTTTTATAATTTGATACATTTGAGCTTTTGTACCAGAAAAACTGAATTCAAATTTATCGTTATCAAGCCAAATTCTATGTAACTCAAATTCTTTGTTTGGGTGCCCAAGTGCTGCTTGTTGGCTAATTCGTAGTCCTCATGGATATGGTCAACCAAGCATTCTACTTACTTTATCAAAGCATTCTCATGCTGCATCATCCAAAGTCTGACCAATCTTTGTCAAAGTAAATGGTCATTGTTTTATATCTTCAGATACTGGTAATCATTCCATATTTTTTCTGATGTAATAGATATTATTGTGTCCACCAGATGCTGTCAAAACCATCATTGGAAATTCTATTTCATCAATATTTCTTTCAAGCAATAATGCCAAAACATGTCATACAATATGATTAATTTTTATAACTTTTTTATTAAAATATTCTCATAAAAGATTTGCAACTGTCTCTCAAACAACCAATGATCAAGGCAATCCTGGATGTGTTGTAACAGATATAAAATCTACATTTTTTATATTATCTCGTCATATCTCTGTGAGTACTGCTATGATTTTTTCTGAGTGTAATCTGGATGCTATTTCAGGTACAACTCAACCAAATTCATTATGCTCTCTAACTTGTGAATATGCCAAAAGTTTGTCTACTGTAAAAGTAGTTCAGTCGAAATTTACTATTCATATTGATGTATCATCACAGCTTGTCTCTATTGCTAATGTTTTCATAGTACAAATAATAATTAAAAAGTATCTTATATGTCATTCTGAGGAGCTTGCGACGAAGAATCTAAAAGTATAAATAAGATTCTTCGCTAGTGCTCAGAATGACGTGTGTTGCTATTCATTTTTTACTTCGTTCTCTTCCCATGTCAATCAGCGTGCAACTTTTTTGATTGATGGGATTGATATTAAAACAATTAATCAATTGTATATTGCAGCAATTCCAAAGAACAAAACGTAACTAAATTCTTTGTTTGCCATGTATTTGTGAATAAAGATTCAAAGGATCAGTGATAGAATTAAAATTCCAATTAATTTGAAATTTATGTTTTTTTGCAAAACTGGAAGAACTTTCCATTTAGCTGCAATGAATATTGCTCATCAAGTAAATATAGTCTCTAATAGTACTTGAGTAATAATTCATCCTAACAAATTCCATCTTGGAATTACAAAAATAGCTGTGATAATTCATATAATTATTCATGAAAGATTGATTTTGAATAATATATTCTGCTTGTCTATTGATACGAAAAGATAGTTGAACACTTGCTTTATAAAACTCAATAATAGTACAAATCACAAAAATGGAAGCAATTGATCTGATCACCAAGATGAAAAGCTTTCTCGACTACCAAGGAATTTTGGACTCGAAACAAAATTGATAATTTCTTTTCCAAAAACTCGGAAATTTATAGCAATTATTGCTCAAATTCGGGTAACAAGAGATAGTAAATTTCACATACTTTTCCTCTTGTTCTCTACGCTATAATTTGGTATTTTGTGTAATAAACTATTTCACAATGACGATGGGATAATCAATAATATTTCGATCAAAGACAGTGACAGAGCCCAATATCATGAATATTCATATCATGCAGAAGTAGGGAAAATCCAACCCAAAAACATCAAAACGATTAGCGTATGAAATGAACTAAAGAAATAGGCAAATCCATATCTCCAATTTCATTTGAAAATATCTTTGATGAAGTTTTTGTCTATGTCTATTTTGAATGGCAAAAGATCTCTTGTCCTGAGATGTACCTCAACATTCTGTCAAATTGAACTAGCTACCACAGAGAATACTACAATACAAAATGCAGCAATCATTACTGGAGTAGTCACAGGATCTGAGAAATCTACATCTTTGAAAATTCGAAATACTGCAGGAATCAATACTGCTAACTGTGAGAATCTTGCTATAATCAAAGACCAACTTAATCTATTCATTTTCCAGAAAAGCTGCAATGGTAGCTGTTGGATTCATACAAACATATTACTTGCAGAGTATAGCATAGCAAGTGGTAATGCTCGAATAATGAATTGATTATCTGTGTATGCAGGAATTAAATATGCTGTAACGATTGCTATTGTGTATATTACGATAATCATAAAGACTCTTGTTCATACGAATTTATGATATGTATCTTTCAACTCTTGTGATTCTCATCATTGAGATTCTTTGATCGCTCAAAGCCTCTTTACAGCAATTACGTAAATTCCAAAATCTACCAAAGCAGTCCATCGAGCAAAAAATCTGAAAATTGTACCATAATCTCAATATCTGAGTGGTCATAGATACGATGAAATTATTTTTGTTATTACAAAACCAAAAAGGGCTGATATAACCCTTCCAAACAATTGTCGTGCTGCATCTTTTATCACTAATCTACTTCAATTCATTGATACAAACTTTACTTATAATTTTAAAATTCTAGCTAATTTTTCCAATCTTGTCTGTGAATATTCTCATGTCATTGGCAAGTAATTGTCCAACTCTGAACAAAACTTTTTTATATGATCCGGCGTATCTAAAATTGTATATATTGAATGACCTTTTTCGTATACCAACACGATATTTTTTATTTCTTGTGTATCTTTATTTATCTCTATAACGTATCATGTCATTTTTGCCCATGGAACTATTTGCTCTCATACGACTAATCACTCTTCTGTTATTGTTAACGAAATTTCCTTTAAATTAAGTCATACGTATATGTATCATCATAACAAAACAAACATTAAAATAATTCATGTCCAATTACTATAATATATACATACTCATATAACACAAGCCATAATAAGTGCCAAAATTACATATCGCCATTTCCCTTTTTCAAATTTTTCAGCACCATAAACATTTAAAATCATATGAAAAACATAAAATCTAAAAGACTCTATGCACAACTTATAATTAATATGTTTTTTTAATCAAGTGTAAAATTTAAGCAGTAATTAATACCAATAACAAACAAAATGGTATTTATCTGCATATATTAATTATGTAATAACTAAAAAGCAGCACGAGTTCGTGCTGCATTTTTGTTTGCTCTGAAAGCCTATGCTATATCAGGTACAGACTTAAGGTCATCAAACAAGGCCTTAGCCATCAAAAAAGTTGTTGAGCCACTAACTTGTTGCTTAATGGTTTGGAAAAGAGAAATCGCCTGATCCCACCCAAAAACATCAAGCACACAACTCTGTCGAATGCCAGTAATCGGGCCACAAATACAGCAAATGTGTCCATTTTCAGCAAGATTGTTTTCATCAGATCCGACAAACGACAACCTGAGCGTAAGCTTACATTCAGACTTCTTAACGATGATTTCGATGTAAGAATTCGTATAACGAAAACATTCATCAATTTCATCTTTTGAGAACAAACCTTTAACCTTTTCAACCCAACCATAATGTGCTGGACGAGTGTACTTTCTGTTCATAACTTTACTTTCTTTAGTTTCTGTACTACAATAATATATAAAATAACAAAAAAGTCAAGCTATAGTTAAAAACATAGTTTGTCACTAGATAATCGAGAATATATTATGAAATATTTTATAATACTATATTACAAATTTTTCATGGAATATAGATTACTTTCTTTATTTCTGATGTTAAATTTCTACTGATTTTTTCGTCTTTCTTTACTATTTCCATTACTTCATCCTGAGTTGCATCTTTTGATATTTCTATAGTTCATCTTACCTTTCCATTTACCTGTACAGCCATTGTGATAGTATCTTGTACTAAGTACTTTTCATCTACTTCTGGTCGATGCTTTCCATCAAATATACTAAATTGATTTCCTAATTGTTCTCGAAATTCTTCAGCTAAATGAGGAGCAAATGGAGCAAGCAAAATTACTAATGTCTCAAAAGTTTTCTTTGATATTTTTTCTACTCATGTAAGTTCATTTACGAGTATCATCATCTGAGCAATAGCTGTATTGAATCCAAATCTATTGCTGATATCTTCATCTACTTTTTTGATTGTCTGATGCAGTGTCATCAATATCTTTTTGTCATCTTGGTAGTTCTCATCTACTTTTGGATACAAATTGCATACTCTATCCAAAAACTTCTTTACTCATTTTACTCAGTTTGTATTCCAACTTACAGCTTGATCAAAAGGTCCCATAAACATCTCGTAAACTCTCAATGTATCTGCTCCATATTCATTTACAATATCGTCTGGATTTACTACATTTCATCGTCTCTTGGACATTTTACGACCATCTTCAGCCATAATCAATCATACTGATTGATAGCTCTCAAATGGCTCTTGTACTGAAGTGATTCCCATATCATACAAAAACATATTTCGGAATCTTGCATAAATCATATGCCTATTAATATGTTCAGCTCATCATACATACATATTTACTGGATGCCAAAACTTTTCTTTTTCTGGGGCAACAAGTTGTTTATCATTGTGTGGATCCATATATCTAATCCAATACCAACTTGATCCAGCCCATCCAGGCATAGTATTTGATTCTCTCTTTGCATCAGCACCACAATGTGGACATTTTACATTCATCCACTCATGGATATTTGCCAATGGTCATTCCTCTGTACCAGTTGGTTCATAATTTTCTACATCAGGCAAAGTCAAAGGTAAATCATCTTCAGTCAATGATACGATTCCACAATTTGGACAGTGAATCATTGGAATTGGCTCTCACCAATATCTTTGACGAGAAAATACTCGGTCTTGAAGTCTATAATTTACTTTCTTTCATCCAATTCATCTTTCAGCCAACCATTCTTGCATCTTTGCAATAGCTTGATCTGAAGTTAAACCAGTAAATTCTCATGAATTAAATACTGTTCATTTTTCTGTATAAGCTATATTTTCTCCAGCTAAATATTTTTCTGCTGCAATGACTGCATCCAAATTAGCTTTTGCATAATTATTTTCTTCTTGAGCAATTTGTCACTGTAAATATTTTTTAAACTCATCTAAAGTAATTTTTACACATTGATAATCTGATTCATATTCTGTAAGATTTTGTGGTTGTTTAGAATCTGAATTTAATCTAAACAAATAATATTTTGCATTATTTTCTCTCCGTGTTTCCTTTCTTGGAGCGTAATAAAACGATTGTGCGCATGCAAGCTCTGCAACAAAAGAAAAATCATTGTATCATGTCTCTTCTTTTATTTCTCTAATTGTTCACTCCAAATCTGTCTCTCATTCTTCTATAGTTCATCAAGGATTAGCATATTTTCCATCTCAATACATATTTAACAATATAGTACCGTCTCTTTCATCATAAACAAGTCAATATCATGATTTTTTTGCTTGTGCATCAGGATTTTTTGTTCCATAAGAATTTCCAATTACGAAATCAATTGGAATATTATATTTTACTGCGAAATCATAATCCCTTTCATCATGTGCAGGTACAGCCATTACGACTCATGTACCATATCAGGCAAGTACATAATCTCAAATATAAATTGGAATTTTCTTTCCGTTAAATGGATTGATAGCATATGATCATGTAAATTGTCATGTCTTTTCTTTTTGAAGTCATGTCCTCTCAAGCTGTGTTTTGTGCTTTGCTTGATCTACATAAGCATCTACAGCAGCTCTGTATTCAGCAGTCGTAATTCTATCTACTAATTCATGTTCTGGTGCCATTACTACAAAAGACATTCCAAATACTGTATCAACTCTCGTAGTATACACGCTAATATTCATATCAAATCAATCTAATTCCATATCAAATTCTGTTCATTCTGAACGTCCAATCCAATTTCTTTGCTGATCTTTTACACTGTCTGCTCGTCATGGCAAATTGTCCAATCACTTCAAAAGTCTGTCTGCATATTTTGTGATTCTGATTACTCGTTGCTTCATTGGTCTTTGTTCTACCATACTTCCACATCTTTCACAAGTCCCATCAGCTTCCAGATCTTCGTTTGAAAGTCATGTTTTACAATTTGGACATCGATTAATTGGCTTGTAATCCATATAACACAACCTCTGACTATTTATAAACTCTTGTTTTGTCATAGTATCTGGGACTTTGATTTCTCCAGTGTGAATTTTGTCTTTTAATACTGAAATATCATAAGCTTTTTGGTCTTTTTCATCAAAATAACTATTGTACATTTTGAGGAAAGTTGCTTGAGTCCATTTGAAATAATTTGGATCTGCAGTATTTACTTCTCTATCTCGATCATAAGTACAACCAAACATTGCCAGCTGTCTTTTGTATGTAGCAATATTGTCTGCAGCTGCTTTTTGTGGTTTCATTTTGTGAGCTATAGCATATTGCTCTGTACCAACTCAAAAAGTATCGAATCCCATTGGATGCAAAACTTTTTCTCCAAGTAACATATGCTTACGAGCAATCACATCTGTAGCTATATATCATTTTGGATGTCAAACATGTAATCCAGCTCCACTAGGATACGGAAACATATCCAAAATATAGAAACTTTGTTTTTCTGGGTCTTCTACAACTTTATAAGTTCCAGCTTCTTCTCGCTTCTTTTGCCATTTCTTTCCTATCTCACAAAAATCCATTGCTTAAAATATTAATAATAAAAAAGTGGATAATTATTTACTTTTAAAGAATAAAAAAAAAAAAACAAGAAAATTTCAAAAAAATTGTTAGACTTTTGGTGTTGACTTTTTTGCAAATATTATTATGATAAATAGACAAATTGGTCTTGTCATCGAAGCATGGCAACGATTAATTCTGCTTTAAGTTAGTGCTGTCACTTGCTAATATTTAGTTCACCATAAGGTGGAAAAAAACTAGATTGATCAAGAACTCTACTTCAAAGGTTTATCCTTGATTAGAGAGATCGGGGCTAAAAGCCGATTAGTTTGCGTCGAGATGATGTCTTAAAGTGACCCATGGTACTACTGTCATTTTTGGCCGCCGTTTTCGCTCCTACTGTACGGCGGCCTTCTTTTGTATTTAAAAAATTATTCTGTATTTTCCAAAGTTAATTTTCTATTGAATTTGTCAATAAAATACTTACAAGTCACATATTGATTTTTTAGTTATTTTATGTTTTAAAAAATGACAAAGTGATTTAGTTTTGTGAAAAATGTATGGCTTTGGATAGCTATTGCTATCGTTTTAGTTTTATGATCTTGGCTGGTTTTCTTGTGAAATGCTAGATATTCAGAAGAATTTACAAGTTGAGTAACTATTTCTGTACAATGAGATTATTCAAGCGATGAACAAAGAGCTAGTATTGAAAATTTCTTGAAAGAAAATGAGTATAATGATGCTCGTGTATATGTAGATTTTGATGGTGAAGTTACTACTGTAAAAATCCAAACAAAAATGAATGACGATTCTCAAGTATCTGAATTGTCTACAAATTTCAAACAATATTTGATAGATCAAAATATTATCGAAGATGAAGAAAGCATCACACAACAAAAGGTTACATGACCAAGTGTATGATCTTATATGAAAAAGACTACAGTTAGAGCTTTGATAATTGGACTTATATTTATCGTAATATATCTATTGATATCTTTCGCTACAATTAGGAATTATATATCACCTGCAAGTTTATGATTAATCGTATTAATCACTATGGTATTTGATATTTCTTTGCCGGTATGAGCATATGGAATTTGGATGGCATTGAGTGAGACAATACAGATTGATACAATATTTATCATTGCATTGCTTACAATTATGTGATACTGTATCAATGATACTATCGTAATTTTTGATAGGATTAGAGAAAATTTGACAACTAAAAAATCTTCAAAAGATATGATATACGGAGAAGTTTTTGAGAAAAGTATTAGAGACAGTTTACAAAGATCTATAGCTACATCTATCTCTACATTGTTAGTCGTAATATGTATGTTTATATTCGGTACGTGAGTAATCAAGACATTCTCATTCACAATATGAATCTGAGTAATATTTGGAACATTCGCTTCAATATTCTTAGCTGCACCAATAGCATACTTATTGTCATGAAAATATAACAAAGAAAAAGGAAAATTCTAAATAATATGTTTCATAAAAATCGAGTCGGTAGTTATTAATGTTTTCGTCATTCTGAGTGTAGTGTAACGAAACGAAGAATCTAATTTAAGATTCTTCGGTCGCTTCGCTCTCTCAGAATGACATGGGGTTGCTACCGACTTTTTATTTATAAAAAAATTTTTTATTGTCATTCTGAGTGAAATGAGTAAAATAAATAAAATGAAGAATCTTTAAACATTTAATAGATTCTTCACTTCGTTCAGAATGACATGGGTTATTGTCTACTTTTTATTTAAAGAAAATACATGAAATTAAACCGATATGAAGATAAATATTTCTACTACTTCCGAAAACCATGTGGAATTCCTAGTACATACGGTAAGGAAAAATGTTTTCTCGATTATTTAATTGAATCAGATGATAAAAGTATCAAAGCTATAATTGAATCACAAAAAGAATATTTTGGAGAGCAAGAGGAATATGGTTTGGTAAATAGATTGGATAATGATACGACAGGACTACTTTACCTAGCAAAAACTCCACTATTTAAAGATAGATACAAACAAGCACAAAAAGATTGAAAAATAGAAAAATATTATATAGCAGACGTTTATTGAAAATTTCCAGAAAATGAAAAAACAATTTCATATCCGATAACTCATCATAAATTTTCTCCTGATCGCATGGTTGTAATTTTAGACACGAAACAAACTGGGAAAATCGACACAAAAAGAATACAAGAAGCAAAAACGTTTGTGCAATTTCTTTATTATGATGAAAAAGAAAACATATCGACATTACTTGTGACAATTTCAAAATGAGTAAGGCATCAAATACGTGCACATTTATCAAGTGTATGATTTCCTATTGTCTGAGAAAAAATATACATAAAAAAGCCATCCAAAGAAAATTTACATTTGTACTCGGTTTGAGTGAAAATTAATTAAAAAAGACCCACTTTCGTGAGTCTTCCCGGCTCTGTGCAGACAACCCCTCCGGCCTACGGCCACCTCCCCTATCAGGGAGGAAATTTCTCCCCTGATAGGGGGAGCTGTTCTGCCGAAGGCTAGTGGGGGTTGCTGAGCAACAAAAAAAAGAGCAACCTTTCGGTCGCCCTTTTCTATTTAATCTTCTTTATCTCCTGTAAAATATAATTCTTTCGTTGATTATAATCTTTTTGTGTGTCTTTTTCTATAGCTATAATTCGCACAAAAATATCTGTTCAACTCAATGTGCATAAGATTCTCCGTCTTCAAACTCTTGTCCATTTTTATTCATTGTCAAATTGTCTTAAATTGGCTATAATTTCGTCAAATCGTCTCAATTTCTTTCAATTCTTTCACAACATTATCAAAGTCTTTACTCTCATATTTTTTCATGTAATCAAGTGCTTCGATGGCCTTATTTTTCAATATTATTTATCATATGCTTTCAAATAATCTTTTAAAGAAACAGATTTTGTATCGTGTTCCATAGCATCATGTACCAAAGCAATATCTTCTTGGTCTTTTTTATACTCTCGTATTTTTTTTAATCGATTTTCCCATTTTCGAGTAGAAACTTCTCCTACTAATTCTTTAGGGACTTCAAGCTGTATAGTGGTCATTGTGATAGTATACATAGTAAATATTACATTTATTTTAACGATTCAGCAAACCTTTTCAAGAAAAAATCAAATAGACTAGATTCCACCCGGGTGGAATCAACCCCTGGGTCAACTTTCCAGCAAACAAAAAAATAACTTTCGTAAAAATTTTTTAACAAAAAAGACGACCTTACGGTCGCCAATTTCGAGGGAGTCGCCTTAGGCACCAACACCGTTTGGACACTCTCCCCATCTGGATATATATAGTATACCAATTTTTTTTTTAATTGCAAATCTTTTGTTATTTTTTTATTTTATGCTTTATATTTAATAAGAAATTTCGGTATACACCAGGCATTTTTCTTAATAAATTAGATGACCATCTTTTGTTTGGAAGGAGGATCTTGGCAAATCTTCATTCTTGAATCAAAAAATCAACTAAAATCTTGAAATCTCAATCTCATGTGACGAGTAAAACATTTTCGAATTGTGTTGGTTCTTTTATCAAACATTTCATCACTCAAAATATCATATCACTGTCTACATTTCATTTTTTATTGCTCAATGCCTGTACTGTTTGTTGTTTGAATACTAATGTAAATCAAGCATTTTGGATATCATTATACAGGATATTGTTTTTTGTATCTTGAAAACCGATGTAATAAAAAGCTTTTGTTATATGATATTTATTTTTCAGATATATCATAAATCTACTCAAATCAATATCCCATCAATCAGCAATAACTCAGAGATGTAGGTTCTGTCAATCTATAAAAGCATAATTTCACATAGCATATCGAACGAAATCTAAAGTCAATTTCACTATAATAATGTTAGTCAAAAAATCAATTGATTTTTTTTAATTCCCTACACTTTTTCAAGAAAAAAATCTGGTGTAGACAAATCTCCCCCTAACCCCCTCTTAAACCACTCTCCGATTCATCGGAGGGGAGGTTTCTCCAACAAAAAAAAGAGCAACCTTTCGGTCGCCCTTTTCTATTTATTATCTCTGATTAACTTGAAGAGTTCTTGCTTTGTCATTCATAAATCTTCTGCAATATCACCTAGTAGATGATTGAATAATCATTCTTTTAATTCTTTATGACATGGAATCGTAATTGGTATATTATTTCAATATCTTAATTGCGCATGTGATCATCTTTGTTTATAACAGATATATCAATATTTTTCCAAGATTTTTATTAATTCTTTTCAAGATATACTCAAAAACACCATAATATTATGATATTACCATATTAAAAGTATTAGATGGCTTATAGTTTATTAGTTTTACCAAACTATTTGGTATATCCTTTTCTTCTTTTGAAAAATACAAATCTACAGCCTCTTGTAAATTTTGAAGTAAATCTTCAAAAGTATCTCACTGTGTATGAATTCTGTATTCTGAAATATAAGCACTATATCATGTTTTTTCTTTTGTGATTTGGATTCACATAGTCTTTAGATATAGAAAATAAATAACACTATTATTATAACTATTCAACCAACCTTTTCAAGAAAAAAAATAGACCCGGGGTTATTTTCCGCTTCGCCGAAACCCCGTGGTCAACTTTCCGAGCAACAAAAAAAGACTCACTTTTGTGAGTCTTTCCGGCTCTGTGTAGACAAACCTCCCCCTTGATCCCCCTCCTTCCGACCTGACGGCCAAGGAGGGGGCAACACGCGACGCTCCCCTCCTTGCGAAGCGGAAGGAGGGGGTAGGGGGAGGTTTGAGCAACAAAAAAAGAGCAACCTCACGGTCGCCCTTTTTTCTATTTTAGTTCGATTGTGAACTACAAGTCTATTAGTTCATAGATGAAGTAACAGACATTTCTGGAGCTACACCATTACCAATATTTAAAAGTGTTGCTTTTCCTTTAGTTCCATTCTGATCTTTTATAACAATAGCTGTATTTACATTATCAACTCTAACTTGTACTCTTGGAGTATCAGCAGTAGAAGATACTGTAGCATAGATATTGTATATAACTGATTGACCTGGTGTTAACTCTTTATCTGTAGCTGTCATTGCAGCAGCATTAGCAGCAAGTCCTGCAGAAGAACCATCTCTTCTATATTTTGTTGAATCATCTGTTACAGTTGTGTTTCAAACACTACTAACAGTTATATTTAATGTATCCAAAATAGCTTTTAATACTCATTCATCATCCTTGTTAACAGATTGATCAGCCATTGTTATCTTTACCTTTCCAACTAATACATCTGTTCATAATGTAAGATTTACTGGCATTAATTCTATAGTTGCAGGCATATTTGCTCTAACAGCAGTTTTTTTAGAATAAGATCCAGCGCATGTAGCTACTATATCATCATTTGATGATTCTCAAATAGCAGTCAAATTAACTAGCTTTGAAGCTATCTCAATTTTTGAAGCTTCTGTCAATCCAGCTGTTGTTTGATCTATAGCATTTACATCAGCTATAAGATATAAATATTGACTTGTTCATTTAGCAACAACATAAGACATATCATCAAATGTTAAATCCCAGTTAGCATCGGTTCAATCTTCACTTGTTGTTAGTGTTGTACTAATAGCTGTAAATGTTTCTCCGCTTAATGTTGCTAATCTAATATTTTTCAATGAGTCCTTAATATTAGTATCTAATAATGGATTATAGTCAGAAACCATAAATATAGCTTTAGTTACTTTTACATCTTCTTGTGTTGCATTAAATTTAAATCTTCATAATACAACATTTTCAGTTCAAGCTAATACTGTCTTATCTACATTTGTATAATTTGTAGCTACTGTAGCTGTATTATCTGTTGTATCAACATTAGCTGTTAATGTTCAGATAGTAACTATAGTAAATCCAGCTCACAATGAAATAGCTGGTGTTGTGTATGAAACAGTATTATCTCATACTTTATAAGTGTAAGAAGATATACTAAATGTAGAAACATTTGTTATAGTTCATGCAGCAGCTTTTACATCTTTCTTTTTCATAACTAATTTAAGTTCAAAATCAGTTGTAGAACCTTTAGTTAATGTAATAGCATCAGAGAATGTAATATTATCACCTAAAATATCTCATTGATATTCTCTTCCATCAACTACCAAATATGCTTTTGAAACTACATCTTCTAGAGTTAAAGCAGTTCCTGCAGGAGTCACATAATCAGATGTAGCTGCAACTTTTAATGTTTTTAATGTTGCATCTTCAACATTTGTTACCTTAAATTGTCACATACCAACTGTAACTTCTTTTCCGTTTGCTAGAACAATATCTTGATTCTTTAAACTTGTTGCAGATATTGTTAATCATCCAGCTTCTACAGTTATTTCTCTTGTTGTAAATGCTGTTGCAGATAATAATTTATTCATAGTTGCAGAATCTGAAGCAGATGTATATGTCTTATCATTTGTAACATCTTCTAATGTTTCATCATCATTTATATTGATGTTAAATTGATATGTATTATTTGCTGCTGCATCTTCTAATTCAACTATTAATGGTAAGTTTCTAGAAACACCTTTATCCATATCTACATCATCAAATTCTATTGTAAATGTTGCTTTTGTTCATGCACAAGCAATTGTAGGTGTTCCATTGTAAGAATCTCATCCTAATGTAACATCAACTATTCCATATGTTGCCAATGTGTTAGTTGTAACACAAGCAGCACCATTGTCAGCATCTAAATCTAAGAACATTTTATTGAAACTATAATCAGAAGATTCTGCTTTTAATTTCAATGTACCAAAATTAGCTTTTGATGTAGCCAATGTAGATGTTGTATCTGTTTTGTCAAAAGAAACAGATATGTCTGTTCATTGAACAGCTATAGTTGCACTCAAAACTACTGGTAATCATGCAACATTTACTCTTGTTCCATATTTTTGTCCTTCTACAACAACATCTCCAGCTTCAGCTATCTTCAATTGAACATTATTTCCTAATCCATCTGTTACAGTACCTTTCAAAAGAACATCAATGTTTGATGTATCTTTTTTATCTAATTCGATGTTTGTTGTAAATACTATATCATTTCTATCAATATAATATTTTGTAGAAACTTTTTCTCCATCTACAATCAAATATAAGTCATCTAAGTAAGATGTCTTGATTGTTCCGTATTGTTCAACAGTTATAGATTTAATAACCAAATCTTCGTTCTTGTTTGTTGGTTTTACAGAGAATCTTCATAATGTAGCTTCTTCTCCTAATTTAACTTTTGTAGTATCAGCTGCGTTAGCTGTAACTGTCAAAGCTCAAAGGTTGTTGTTTGTAACTATTGAAACATTTTGCGTTGTTACAGGAGTTCAATTAACCTTTTCAGGTCCTTCGAAATCAGTAACTTTGAATGATACTGTATCTCCATTGCTTGCTGTAGGAGCTATACTAGCTACTATTGTCAAAGTTTCAGAACTTCCAGCTTTTAATGTATAATCATTAACAAAAGAAATTTTTGCTTCTCATTTATTGTTTATGTCTTTTGTCCTTGTAACTTTAACACCATCTTTGTTTTGAAGAGCAACATCTGTTATTTTTGCAAATGCTGTTGTTCCCATAGCTTCTAAAGAAATAGAATATAAGTTAACATCTTCATCTCAAGCTGTTAATTTAAGTGATCCAATTTCTATAGCAGGAACTCACGAAGGTGCAGAAGTACTTGGTTGAACTGAAGCTTCAGAAACTTTTAATGTTCCTTGTTCTTCTCTTCCTTCAACTGGTTCTTCTTCAGCTGGTTTTTCATCAGAACAAGCAGCTATACAAGCATCATAATCAGTAGCATTGAAACAAGCTAATAATTCTTCAGCTGTACATCCTTCTACTGCTGTGTATGTGTCATCACTTCTCATCATCATAAGCATTACGTATCCTCTAACCTCTAACATGTTAGGATCAATAACTTTCATGATTCCTTCTTTGTTAAGGTAGTTCAAATGCTCTTTATAGTAAGGATTAGCAGCGTTCATAGCAGCTAATTCATCAGAATCTGCATTTAAAGCTCTTGAGAAAGTTGTACCAAATTCTCATCTAGTAACTAAGTCATTTGGTCTGAAAGCTGTGATGTTAACTCACATCAAACCTAATTGACAAGCTTGTGTTACTCAATTATCGTATTGAGCATCCAAAGCAGCTGTTACATCTGTAAAATTACAAGTTTTACTTGTGTCTGGTGTTAATTTTAACACGTTAATAGCATATTTAGCTATCATTTTAGCTAAAGCTATTCTTGTCAATTTACCACCCATATCAGCATTGTCTTCTGATTGAGTTGTAATTCCATTTGCGTATGCGTAAGCGTATGCTTGAGGGAATTCAGGATCCAAATCCAAAGAATTACCAGCACCGAAAGCATACATAGGAGCCAATGTTCCTAGCAATGCAACGATTGCAGAAACAGAGAATAATTTTTTTAATGTTTTCATGTGTACATTATAAAAAAGATATAAAATAGTACCACAATCTTTTTGGTTAATCGTGATTATCGATCGGTCAACATACAAAACGAGTCTCCACTTGTTAATTGTCTGTTAATGATCTACACGGTGTAAATAAACTAATTTGTAGGATGTATCAATTTGTGCTAAGATATAACTACCATTACATCGTCATTCTGAGGAACGTAGTGACGAAGAATCTTCAAAGATTCTTCACTTCGTTCAGAATGACAGTTGATATTATGTATTTCTTATTCCCCGTAGGTTTAGGAAAGACGAACTACACAATACCTAATATTAGTCAATATCTGACAAACTGATAAATAACCGACCTACTCATCGTATCTCCATACGACGAGATCGACAGAAGGAATTCTAACAATCTGGAATCAATTTGCAAGACAAAAATGACACAAATCGACACAAATCTGACAATATTGTCATTTCCGTATTTCTCTAGTCATTTCCGAACCTTTTAAACTGTTTCCAGACATTAATTTTCTGTCCTTCAATGTGTTATACGAATGAAATGTCATTTTGTGACAAAAAATGTTATTCTCTTTTTTGAAATTTGTGATATAATTATAAGACTTTCAATAAAATATATTATTACATATGCCGCCCCGTTGGGGCTTTTATTTATTTTTTTATTATCGCTCAGGGCGACGCCCTGAGCTATTTATATATCGCCCTTTCAGGGCTTGCAAATCAGTCCCGAAGGGACAGAATATTTCAGCTGAGGGTGTAAACCCTCAGCAACATTAAAGAGATTTATTGAGAGCTATTTGTATATCGCCCTTTCAGGGCTTGCAAATCAGTCCCGAAGGGACAGAATATTTCAGCTGAGGGTGTAAACCCTCAGCAACATTAAAGAGATTTATTGAGAGCTATTTGTATATCGCCCTTTCAGGGCTTGCAAATCAGTCCCGAGGGGACAAAATATTTCAGCTGAGGGTGTAAACCCTCAGCGACATTAAAGAGATTTATTGAGAGCTATTTGTATATCGCCCTTTCAGGGCTTGCAAATCAGTCCCGAGGGGACAAAATATTTCAGCTGAGGGTGTAAACCCTCAGCGACATTAAAGAGATTTATTGAGAGCCCTGAGCTATTTATATATCGCCCTTTCAGGGCTTGCAAATCAGTCCCGAAGGGACAGAATATTTCAGCTGAGGGTGTAAACCCTCAGCGACATTAAAGAGATTTATTGAGAGCCCTGAGCTATTTATATATCGCCCTTTCAGGGCTTGCAAACCAGTCCCGAAGGGACAGAATATTTCAGCTTAGGGTGTAAACCCTCAGCGACATTAAAGAGATTTATTGAGAGCCCTGAGCTATTTATATATCGCCCTTTCAGGGCTTGCAAATCAATCCCGAAGGGACAGAATATTTCAGCTGAGGGTGTAAACCCTCAGCGACATTAAAGAGATTTATTGAGAGTCCCGGAGGGATGACATATATTATTTCATTTTTTCAAAAATCTTTGCATCATTCAATAAGAATGAATCTTTTCCATATAGATTAGCTAATGCTGCAACCAAACTCAGACAGGCAAGATGGAAATAATGATCTACATATAAGGTATCGGAAATTATTGTAGCGTCATTTTTTGATTCTTTTAGATTATCAATGAGTGGATTTAATGCCTTTTTGTCCACTACATCTTTGATTTGTTCGACGAGTTTCTGTATCTTTGTTACTATGGATTCATCATATCATCTATCAATCATACTCAAAACATTCCTATATAGTTGTATCAATATTTTTTTGAAATCTGCATAAACATTTATGAGGTATTTATTGTCACTATCTTTCAACTTTCAGATAGTTTTGTGCACATCTTTCATATATTTTGTAGCATAAACTATACTAGACAACGACTCTTGATATAAATTTAATTTTTCAAAATCAAAATTGTTGTCGATATTTTGCCTCACTTTTGTCATAAAAACAAGCAATAATTGTTCAATTTCTTTGATTTCATCGTATTGTAATCTCAATTCATCATTTGAAAATACAATAGTATATTTATCCAGTAAATTTAAATTAAAATCATTTTCTATTAGTTTTTTTTCATCGATATTTCGTGTATTTAGACAATGCTTAAATACTCTTTTCAAAATCAAAATTAGATCTTGTTGCAATGCTGAAAATGTCGCATCAACGACTTTTGGAGATGTATTTTGGATACACAAACCAAAGTCAAAATCTTTTTTTGGAAATCGTTTTTTGATCAATGCTGTATATTTACCTATAAACGGTAGCATAATTGACACACAAATTACCTTCCATCAAACCAAGAATATCGAAAGTCACACAAATGGCGTCACTGATAATTTTTCTAATATTCGTACAATTCATGGCAGTGATATTATTCACAAAGTTGCTACCATAATATTAAAAATTACTTGAGTCATTGCGACTTGTTTTTTTAGATGTCATCACTCCAAACATCACAAAAGTGCAGTCGCTGTAGTTCAGACGAAAGCTCACAAAAGTAACATTACTCACATACGGTAATCTATCAATCCTGCATTTGCTGCCGACAATGTGAGTACCATTGTGATAGAACTAGATTGGACAATTATCGTCCCAAACAATCATATTATGAAAAACAAAAATATTGAATGATTTGCCCACGCTTGGAAATTTGCGTATTGAGCCATAATTCACATTCCAGTATTCATAAAATCCAATCCCAAAAATATCAGACATAATCAAATTATTATTTTCAATACATTTTTTATTTTATCAGACTTTAATATAAAGTACAAAAGCACAGAAATTCACAAAATGGGTAATGCTATGCTCATTAAATCAAATTCTAATCCCAAAGTTCAGAGTGCTACTCAAACTACCGAACTACCAATATTTGCTCACAAAATTACTTTTACAGCATGTGAAAATTCTATCATTCAAGCCGAGACAAAAGATTCCAAAATCAAAAGTACTGCCGAGCTTCATTGAAAAAGCAATGTTGCCAAAAATCAAATTCATACTGATTTGAAAATACTATTTGTAGCTTTTTTTATTGCATTTTTGATTCCACCAGACACTACTTTTCTACTAGACTCATCAAAAAATATTATTCAAAGCATGAATAATCCTAATCATCATAGAAATTGTGCTATATTACCAAATGTCATTTTGACTCATAGAAAATAAATATTTTCAACTATTATCATTATATTTTAAATGTAAAAAAAAACAAATTCATGGCGTTTTAACGACAAGTTTACCTTGACTTTTTACGTCAAAAAGATATATAAAAGAACGGTTAAACTTTTACATCTTCTTGAACCTTTGCTGGAATTTCCAGCGACAGCCAGCGATAGCCTCGCTGGCTCTTTTTTATTTGATATTTAAAAACTTTTTATTAAAAGATGTTGTGAGATAAGTTTAACTTACTCATAGTTAAATATTTTGTTAATACCAAGTTAATTAGGGAAATGGAGTCTTCGTTTTTCGTTGACTCCTTTCTTTAAACAAAAAAGTATTGAAATTAAAAAGTATTTCATGATATTGTACCTGGTCAAAGAATTTCTTTCTTCATAACTGATTTTGGTTAGTACCTTATTTGGGGGAAAAGAGTCATTGGTTATCTTTGGCTCTTTTTTCTTTTTTGCTTGATTTTCTATGTTTTATCTTTATATTCTGGGTACATGGTTTTTGTCCATGACATAGTTTAGTTTTGAAAATGACCGGTGTTACACCGGTCTCTTTTTTTAAAATTATGTTTAAATAGACTCTGTCTTCATGCTAAAAATACAGCAAAAGCATACATATAAAAAATCTCTTGATTTACGAAAGATTTTTCTTATACAAGGAGACCTTGACGCCAAAGATTGTTTTTTTCATTTAATCTGGAGACCGTATTGGTCTCGTACTGGGAAATGATTGTACTGGATTACGTACTGGGAAGAGTGCTGTTGTGCTTTAACAATTACTCATTTATGTGTACTGGGAAACGATTGTACTGGAAAGATTGTACTGGATTAAACGTACTGGCGTTTGTACTGGGTGTATGTCCTGGACGAGCCGTCATTTGACGGCTCTTTTTTTTGCTTGAAAAATATGCATATTGTAGTAAAAGGAAATTCGCAAGAAATACTTTCTTCGCTGTTTTTCATGATAGATTGGTTTTAGTTGGGAGCCACTGCGTGTCTTTGGCTCCCTTTTGTTTTTCATAAAAAACTTGAAAAACGTATTTTAATTTATAAAAGGGAATTGAAAGAATTTCTTTCTTCATAATGAGTTAGGTGGGGGCCATTGCATGGCTCCCTTTTTTTGGAAATTATTGATTTTTTAGCATGAATCTATATATTCAAGGCACGGTTGTAAGATTTCCATCTGAAGCGCGCCAGATATGTGTTACTTTTCACGCTTTTTAGCGAATAAAATCAATCTTTCAACTGTTGCGTGCCAAGCCCCGATTTATCGGGGCCAGGAAATCCATGAACTTTTTCTATATTTTTTTACCGCTGATAGTCCCCTGTATTAGGTTACTATTGGCGGTTTTTTTTAAATTCTTTTAAAATAATCCAAACAATAAACAAAATCAACAGTAAATAGACAATCCAACTTCCATTTGCATGCAAATAAATTCAAAATTTTGCTGTGGTTAGTGAAATCCGATAAATATAATCAATCAACCATTTTTCTGGTAAAATGAAAATATTTCGAGGTAATATATTAAATAAAATTGTGCTGATAAATCCGTAAATCATCACTATTGCGATGATTGGACTCACGAAAAAATTTGCTACAATTCACAAAAGATTTGTTCATCACATAAAAAATAACATTATTGGCAAAACTCATAATGTAGCTCAAAGAGTTGGCACAATATAATCTTTTGTACAATTTCTGAGAAAATTTTTGAATTTTACTTTGAATGTCTGTTTTTCTTTTTTTGTTAATTTAGGCTGATTTTCGGCTCTTTTTTTATTCAATTTATCTACAAAAGCAGAGAAGTAGACAATTCAAATTATTGCCGAAAAACTAAGTAAAAATCACACATCATAAGTCAAAAAGTATGGGTTAACGAGAATCATCACTATAAACGCTGTTCACATCGCTCTCCATATATCGATTTCTCTTCATCGAAATAATGCCAAAAGCGACAGTCCTCACATTATAGTAGCTCTAAATACTGAGCTATCAAGCCCACAAATTAGCGAATACAGTATTACTGTGACCAAAATTATCGCATTTCTTGGGTAAAATGGTATGAAAAATAGTATTGCAGATAGAAAAACGACAATCATTACGATATTTCATCCACTGACTGCTATGATGTGTACAAGTCACGAATCAACGAATGTATCGTAATCTTCGCTTGGAATTTGAGATCTATCTCATACTAGCATTCCCAAAACTAATCCAGCTTGTGGAGTCTCTCAGTATGCTGAAATTATCATTTCTTGCAAATTTTTTCTGATTTTCTGGATGAAAGAAATATTAGTTCAAGAGCCGTCAATTTTCACAGAATTTTGTTCATAAATTGTTCAATAATATCATTTCATCATTTCCCATTTTGGATAATTGAATTCATAATGAAATATTGATTGAAAATCTGGTTTTATTTTGAAAACTTCAAGCTGTTTTTTCAGATTAAAAATATCTTTCGCTCCAGTATAACCAAGTGTAACATATCAATTTAACCAAATTTCATCTCAAATTTTGTAGGATTTTTCGGATTTCAAAAAATATTCACGGCCTCATCCATCTTGAAAAATATATTTTTGATAAGAGTAAATATCTGAGATTATTCATGTTCAAATAAAATATGATCATTGTGGTCATTCCATATTCTCAGCAATTAATCACGTGGAGCTCGGAATAGTGCTGACTTTTTTGTCGTATCTATGAATTTTAATGAAGATTGCAGAAATTGATAGTACAAAAGCTAAAAAAATTAATAATATCTTTTGTCAAATCTTTCATTTTTTCGTAAATTTATTTATTATTACAATTCAAAAAATTAGCAATAATAAAGAGATTATTGCTAAAAAAAGATTTTCTGTGATAGTGAGTATTATCGTAAATATTGCTAATGAGACAATGAATAGCATATATTTGAATTAGATAAATGTAATTATTTCGTCATTCTGAACGAAGTGAAGAATCTATTTTAAGATTTCTCGGATAACGCCCCAAAGTGACCTAAAACGCCATTTCGAAGGAGTATTACGACTGGGAAATCCATAAACATTATATTGGATTTCTCCCTTCGGTCGAAATGACAATTATATATTTTTAAATTTATACAATTCTACTCAGTTAATCATATCGTTCTTTTCATCTTTTTGTCGTTCATTTGATTGTACGATTACTACTTTATCATCCAATGAAATGTTTCATTTGAAAATTATTCTAATCATCTCTTTTCATATTCTTTTCAAGTTTTCGTAGTCAAATGATTCAGAGATTTTATATCATTTTACTCATCGAATCATATTCAAATATCTGTATGTTTCATCAGATTTTGTGAAAGTAATCACTGGTACTCTTGGTGCCAAAGAAGATAATCTTGCTGAAGTATATCAGTTGTCTGTGAAACAAACAATGGCTTTGATATCCAATTCTTTTGTGATTCTGTACGCATTGTAGATGATATAATCTCTTACTACAAAATCGTCGTCATTATCAAATCTTTCTTTTGTTGTTTCAGGGCTTTTTGGCTCACATTTTGATAGTAATTCATATACTTCTGTGATAATATCCAATGTATCATCCTCTTTGATTATCCATTCAATAACGAATGAATCTATAGCACAATCACAGAATTGTTGGATTTCTTTTTCATCTCTGAAAGGATATTTTTTTGATTCTAATCATGAAATGAACGTAACTGAAACAGGTTTTCAAGTAGCTTTAATCCTCTCAATCAACTGTTGCATTGTGAGATTTCTTTCTCCCATATCTTTTTCCAATTTGTCGAAAACAAAAATAATTCAGTCAGCAACAGCATTGATAGCATCCAAATTTCTCAATCATTCTGATGTCTCAATCTTTGCAATGATTTTCATATTTCATTTATTATTGTCATTTAGAAATGCTTTCAAAGACAAAACATCATCAGGTGATTTTACTCCAGAAAGCGCTATCATATGGATTCAGTGCTCTATTCACCACAAGATATCTTTTTGATCCCTTTCAGTCAAAACTCCAAAATCTATCTCATTTTCTGAGAATCTTACTCTATCAAATTGAAAAAGCGTTCATCATTCTATTACTTTACAATCTACATTGTCTTCAGCTTTTATCTCTGTTATTTCGAGTAAAATGTTACTTTGTTCGAACTTTATCTTTGCTCAAACTCATAATTCTGCTAATTTTTCATAATCGATGAAAATTATTTTATCATTTTCTTGAGCATATTCAGAATAATCAACATTTACTATATCTCATTTTTTCAAATTTACATCTAGCAGATTTTTTACTCTGACATCACATCATTTTGTTTCCATCATGATAGTCTTACTATTGTCCAACTTCATGATAGTTTCGATATATTTTTTATTGTTATCATCAAACCCCCCAGATAAACTAATTCTGAAAACATCGACCATATTTATTACTTTTGATAATACTGTCTCTTTTGCTAATGTTGGTCAAACTCAAGCAACGATCTTTGCAAAATTGAAATTTCACATGTGAAAATTTTTATAAAGTAAATTTTTATCCATCTGTCATCCTGAGCGTAAGCGAAGGATCTATTTTAGATTCTTCGGTCATTTCATTTCCTCAGAATGACATTTATCAATTAAATTCTATCATAATCAATTAATGTAAATCCTTTTGAGATAATACTTTTTACTATGTTTTTATTTTTTACAACTACTTGTGCATGGCTGTTTGTCTGTGTGTGAAGTAATTCTTTTCAAATCATCACATACACATTTCTGTCTACATAATGTCTTGGGAAGTAAATCACTACTGAATTACCATTTTTTTCTGTCTGCACATCGATATCTAGTATTGGTAAATCTTCAAATGTCTGCACATTTATTTTAAGTCCCAATTGATCTTCTATTGATTGAATATTCTGTCATCATTTTCAGACAATTGCTCATTTCTCAGATCTTGGTACAAATAGTTGTACTGTATCTCCAGATACTTTTGAGATGAAACTACATGGCAATATTTCTTTCAAAATATTGTCGATAGAAAGCTTTGCATAATGATTTAATTTTCATCATTTTTCTTTTGCTTTTGTCTGGATTTCTTCTCCAAGAGGCATTACTACGATTTGTTCTCCAAATGAATATATTTCGTATACAATTTGCTTATCAAAGAATGATGAAACTTGGATTACTGGTCTTGCTAAGTCGTCTGATTCCATTCATTCTGGTACTTTTACAGTCAAATTTAATTGCAATATTTCTTTGATTTTTCATTTATCTATGAAAATTACTGTATCGATTACCTGTGGCACAATTCACATTTCGATGGTTCCCAAAAATCTCTGAATACTATCTACAGGCCTAGTAGCATGGATTACTCAAATCAATCAAATTCAAGTCAATCTCATGTCTTTGTAAAGCTCGAAATCACTAGTATTTCTTACTTCATCATACACTGTATAATCAGGTCTTGAAAGCAAAAGGATATCTCTCACTTCATCATGAGATCAGTATGTGAAACTATATTGTACTACGTTTTCTGGTACCATCAAATCACGAGGAGATTCGATAGTTTTGATTATTTTATTTTGTTGTTCATACAACTCCACCAATGCTTGTGCAAATGTGGTTTTTCAACTTCCAGGTGCTCATGAAACAAGTATTCATTTAGCAGAATTCTTGAATAGATCCAACACATCTTGTCATAAATTATAATCATCTAATGATAATTTTTTGATTGGTTTAACGGCTGTAATTTCCAATCCATCTGACAATGGAGGATAAACAATTACAATCCTGTATGGTCATAATTGGATTACCTTTGACATTTGTCTATTTATTTCCAATATTGCATCATCTCTTGTCTCTATCTCCTTGAAAATTTCATCAATTAAATCATTTACCATATCTTTTGTCATGACATCTTTGCTCAATACAGGATTTCGTCCATCTGGTCATCAATTTTTTTTCAAAAAAGGATTTCATTCTTTGATGTGGATTGACATAGTATTGTCATCAAAATACTGATCCAACACACTTCAGCATCATTTTATTTCTTGCATTGTGTTTTATTTTGGATGTAAAAATTTGCTTTTTAAAAATTTTTGAGTAAAATTGAACAACTCTATATATTGATTTTTCAAAAAAATTCAATAATAAATCAATATATGGGGATTTTTATTTTTTTGTTTAGTGTGCTCTTACTATGATTATTCGTGTAGTAGTAATAAAAGAACTTTTTGATATGAAATACACATTGGATATGTTATTTTTTTGAATAACTGAAGAAGAAATTAGAGAGATATTACACCAATACAAATTAGTAGCTCTAGAAGTGTACGAATACAAAAAAGAAAATGTGGAAGAATATTCATCTATCAAGGTATTAATAAAATTTGAATGACAAGAAATTAGATTACTTTCTAACTCCCAAAATTTAGAGTCGTTCTTGTATTCTATGATTGCATCTTGATTTGATGTAGAAAACATAAACTATGTAGACAATCGTGCCATTGACCAAGAACAAATATACAAAATAATAGCCGAGAAAAAAGAAGAAGTTAACCAATGGATAAAGCAACAAGAAGATATTTTAGCACAACAAGAACAAAAAAACGAGCAATATTTCAATGATCAAAAATTGGAAAAAGTACAAAATTTAACTAAAGATTTTTTGGAAAAAGTCCCAAGTTTCCTAGAGTCGGCAAAGGGCGAACTTCCAAAAAGTGAGTTAAAAGTATTATATTCACAACGACAGGAACTTTCTAAATGGAAAATGTGAAGTAACGTGGAAAAAATATCATCATTTTTGGAAGAAGCTTATAATAATTACAATAGATTAGAACAAGAACTTCTTAGCTTTCAAGAATCGCCAAATATAGATGTAGAATGATCAAATATTACAAATGCATATTTAGCTGCCGAGGTAAAAAAATTAGAAAAAGCAAAAAGTATGCTAAAACTCTGATGAGCAAAATGATGACAAGATATGTTGTACGCTAATTTGTGATGAATTATAATTTATTTTAACTTGATCAAAAAGGATGTCTTAGCAAGAATGAAAGATTACTCATTCGATTTTCCAAAATTTATTGGAGATATATTGTTATGACTGATATTTTTACAAGTTATATCTGTATTATACTTTCTGATATTCAAAAGTTCAGCCAATATGAATTATTATATTTATTCTATGTTTATACAATTTGGGGTGTTTTGACTTGTTTTGTATTGAATAAATTTTATAAAAAAACAGAATTTATTGATTAGTATATTACTAGGTTGTTGATGGATAGTTATATCTTTGCTAGTAATATGGGCATTAAAACAAAATTTTATTTTTTAGACATTTAAGGTGGTCCTATTTGTTTCTATAATATCAATCAGCATGTTTATAGCATACTTTCATGCTATATGATTGTGGTATATTTGACTAATTCCACTAATATTACTCATAGGTGCTCTGGTTTACAGCATCTGAGATTTGTCGTGGGAAAATAAAGTAAATAGTTTGGTCTCTGATTATGGATTGTTTTTGGCATGGATAATTATATTGCTATGATTTTTCTTATCAGCAAAATTTTTTGATATTTCAACGACAAACTCTATACTATTTCTTATAATTCTCAATATTTTGTTTTTTATATGATCATATCTATTTAACTACGAAGATTGAAAAAAAATTGCACATATATGATTTTTGGTTTCTGTATTGTCTTTCTTAACATATACTTGGATACTCTATTGAGCAGAAACTACATTTCAAACCTTTTCTTATATGCGAATATTATATTTTTCACTTATATGATTTACAATTTTTATTTTGTGAATTAGGTACGAAATAAGTGAAAATCTAAAATACTTATTTTTTGTGCTGGCTTGATGAGTCGTAATATTATTATTGTATAAAACAATTCCAAATCTATATGTGTTTTTAATTGTATTGGTTGTGTTATTACAGGTATTATACTCTTGTATTTATTATATACTATGACACAAACCACCATCATTGTATGAACAAAAAGAAATTTCAGTTAGGCGTATATTGGCATGAGAAAGAATTTTAAAAAAACAAAATGATTGAAAATTTAAAATATCACAAGAAGTATACGAATTTATAGATAAGATACCTCAAGCAGTAAAATATTGTATGGAATGAATAAATACGTTTATTATATTACTTTTGATTTATTTGTATTTTAAAAATACATTGTCTTTAAATTGATCTGTTGAACAAATATTTTATTGGGTAATAATGTTTGGTTTTATCGTAAACGTTTACTCTTTGAAAAAAATTGGTTACACATCCATTGTACAGAGGTTGATTACTTTCCTTGTAATAAATTTTGCAATATATATTAGTTTGTTTTCTGCTTTCAAATGAGATATCGAATTGGTTGCCTTGTTTGGTATTGTATGGAATATATTGTCTACAAGTATGGTATTTTCAATCCACAAAACAAAAATTTGATCTTATTTGAAAAAAATTGATTATTCGTTTTGGATTTTCATTACACTGCTTGCAATGATAATAAACATAATATTACTATTAAATACCCAAATACAAAGAGCATTCTTATTCCCTATGATATTGTTGTATGTTTGAATACAGTGATTTTTGGTATATTATTCTATTAAGTACATTAAAAAAATAGAAGAAGTAAATATTGAGGAGTAAAAATTCTATCAAAAAATTTGCAAATTTTTCATATTTTGAATATAATTTGTGTGTAATTTATATTTTTATATTTTTGGTATGAAAAATTTTGTAAAAATAATGATACTTTTGTTTAGTTGTTTTGCTGCATTTTCATTTTCTTTTGCACAACAATGACGTTGGTCTGATCGATGATCTACTCCATTTCAAGTTTTTGAAAATGTAGTTGCTTGAGCTAACACATGAGATAAAATTCAAGAAACATATTTAGATACAATTTCAGACGATTGAAACGAAGCTGCTGGGTTCAAGATTACCAACACATTAATCTCTCTTAGACAAAAAATTGGTCCATACATACAATGGGCTGTATATATTGGTCTTGTAACATCTGTAGCTTGATTAATTATATGTGGATTAATAATGGTTACAGGATGAGTTTCAAAATCTGGTTGATTTGAAAAAATAAAATCAAAAGTAATAAATGCTTGTCTAGCTGTTTTACTTTTAAGTTGATTTTATATAATAATCAAATTAATTGTAGGTGTAATAAATATGCTTGTTGGAAAGTAGCAATTTATATCTTAACACAAAACTATGAGAAAGATCATAAAAAAAATATTATTACTTAGTCTATGTTTGATTCCTATGCTGTTTTCTTATTCAAGTGCTCAAAATGGAAACGCACCAGATTTTTATGATAATTTTACCAAACATTTTTTGAGCAAAACACCCGATGGTAATTGAGAAATTAATGATGTACGAAATTTCAGCTGAATATCAGCATGAAATAATCATAGTTTAATGGAAAATTTACAATGTCTTTTTTACCCAAATTCAGAAAAAATAACATTTTGTGCAAGTTTAACTCGTTGATGATCTCTTTGGGATGTAATGAGATATATTTGATATGCTATTGTTGTTTTGTTCTTAGTAATAGCGTGAATTAGATTACTAACTTCTAGAGCAAATTCTGAAAAAATAAAGCCAGCACTATCATCTATATTGTATATAATACTTTGATCGGTTTTGTTTTTTGGATGTATATGGATTTTATGAAAAGTTTTAAAATTTGAAACCGTAACTGGTACTCAATGATTGGTAGAAAACATTCAGTGAGATAAAACTTCATTGTTGTTTTTTGTACTATCTTTTATGAAAGCTATTGCATTTATTGCTGCAGTTTTCATGATTGTCGTTCACGGATTTAAGATGATGTCCAGTGCTGATGCATCAGACAAAGTAAAAGCTGGATTAAAAGGATTATTAAATGTGATAGTTGCTTTGGTTATAATCAAACTAATTGATTATGTATATTATATTGCTCAACTACCTGACATAGTTACACAGACGACTGATTTAATTATAGAAATAGCAAAAATTGCATGATTTATTATTTGAGCATTGATGGCAATTATGCTATTTTATGCAGGATTCCTGTTTATTACGGACCAATGAAATACAGAAAATATGAAAAAAGCAAAAAATATTATCATATGAATTTTGGTTACAGCATTAGTAATATTCTCATTACTATTGATAATTTACGAGATATTTAATGAGTTTGCTTAAATCTACTTGTTCATCAAAATTTCCAAATATTCAGATTTTAGACTCTCGTATTTATTTACAATTTCATCTGAAATTAAAGACTTCAATGCGTCTGAAAAAGTTTTGCTTGGAGTTTTTTTATACATTGCTTCATACATTTCATGAAACTGTGATATATCGTATGTCATTCATTCCAATATAATCGTAGATCATCAACTTGAAATCACATCTTCAATTTCATCCAAAAGTTCAAAATAATTCTTTATCTCTGAATCATAATACATTATTTTCCAATTATCTTTTAGATATCATTCAAAATCATCGAAAAAGCTTTTATACATCTTGTTTTGACTTATTCTTTTTGTGGAAAGTTTTGAATATGGCATATTTTTACAAGCAAATTTCTGTCCTGCATAAGTCAGACAGACTTTATTTCAAATGTTTTGTAATTTTGAATTTTTTAATATACTTAAATCCAAGGTACTAATACTTTCTATCACTCAATTTGATACGTAAAATTTTTGTCATTCATCTGGTTGAGTATAGCAAAATTTATCAAAAATAAATCATTTATAACCAAGTTCGACACATCATCATTTATTTGGAAATGAAAATGCTCACTTTAAATTCACATTTTCATTTGTCGAAATTTCTCATTTTAGATATTTTTTTGTGGTTCAGATTTGTAGGTAAAATCATGATGACAAATTTAGATTTGGTAATTCTGATTTACACAATAATTCGATTTCTTCATTTGATCAATCTGCTCAAAATGGATTTGGCAATATAGACAAAATCTGAAATTGGCTTATTTTAGCTAACAATTCATCTCAAGTAGACAAGATAGCCCCAGTGTTGACAAGTTTATCTAATTCTGGATTATATACATACGTATCTAACATTTCTCAGTTATAAACTAATGAAACTGTTGTTAATTTATTATTTGGAAATCAAAATGTTCATACTAATTTTTTTGTTTCCAATGGAGAAATTGACCCATACTTTTTCAAACTCTTTTTTGTATCATTTACGAGTAAATAAAAATCGGTTCAGAATTCTATAGTAACTCAATCAAGCATTTTAATTCGGATTTCTTCATTTCAATTATCTGAACCATCTGGATCGTAGATGATATTTTCTATGTTAAATAAGAAATTGTACTTCATTTGGGTTTCTTCAACAGGACATAGTCTCTCTCATTTACATTGGCTTCCTCGTAATCATAAGCCATTATTTCTAGCATAATCTTGTGCTGATTTAAATCTGGATTGATATTTATAACTTTGATTTTTGTATGAATACTCTCGTGCGTATCAATTTTTTATCAGCTTCTCATTTATATTTTCTCATCATAAATAGATGTATCAGACAAACCTATCGTATCAATCCATAGATTCTGGTTCAAAAGAAATTGTCTGTCATTCAATCAGATTTTTCAAATATTGTTTTGCCTCAGGTCAGAAACATTCTACTTTTCCACATCTGAGTGCTGAAGATTCTGGAGCATCAATTCCAGCAAATCTGATTGTAAATTCCTGTCATTCATAGTTAATTTTAATCGTATCTCAATCTATTACCGATACTACTTCATAATCTCAAGCTGGAATTTCTGTGATTTTATTTGGGTTGTAAATGTATGTATCTACTACTTCACCATTTGGTCAAATTAAGTTTACTGTTACTGGTTTTTTATCATCTGTGCTATTTGGAAAAGCAAATCATCACTTGAAAGTCTGTCTGACTCAGTATGACAAAATTCATTGAATTTTTGCTTTTGCTTTTTGTGTTTTTCCATCTTTTGTATAGTAAAAATTATATCAAGATAAATCCACATAATTTCATGTTAAAAGCAGCAAAGTTACACTTTCATTGTCTCAATCTGCTCATGCAGGGTCGTAATCTATATCTATAATTTTTATCAAATTTGTCTGTAGCAAATTCTCATTGTTTCAAGTGTTATTTGGATTTTCTTGTTCTTGCGATTCTTCATCGTCCAATACTTCCTCACTCTCCAAGTCTTCCCAAAACGTTAATTGATTCAAAATATTTTGCTCATCTTGTGCTGTGGCTTTAGTCAGAGAATTTCTACAGTATCTATCAATTACTTCTCCATCTTTCATCAGATTTACACAGAAATCTTGATTTGTTGGCAATCAGTAATTTCACACAAAAGACATCGTAGATTTGGCAAAAAGAGTATTTCACTGTACATTTTTTGTCGATCAGTCCAAAAATTGTAGGTAATATTCACGTAAATTTATGTCAGAATTTGTTTTATTTTTTAGTTTCAAAATCTGCTTATTTCCATAATATTTGATAGCTGAAATTTGGATTTCTGATGATGAAAATGATGAATTATCAAAAGTTGGCTGTTCATTGTTTGGACAAGATCAACCTCATCATCAGACTTGGATATATTGGATTATTGGATCTGGAGTAATTTGGATAAATTGGCTTTGTCATATTGTTAATCAAGGTGAAAATTTATCTGTATAATCGAATACTCATGCACATTCCAAGCTTTCAGTTCACATGTAAACTGAATTTCATGGGGAAGATTTGCTCACATAGACAATATCCAAAACTTCTAAATCTGAATATCCATCATCACCATAAATTATAAGGAAACCACTATCATTTAAGCCAAAATTTGAATCATAAGATGATTCTCGTCATTCATCATATCGTGTAGAATTTGAAGTTACTAGGAAAAATGTATTTGCTTTCATTTGCCTGGCGCGAATAGAAATCGGGGACTGTAATGCAGTTCAAGATAAAAGTATATTATTGTAATAACTAGATATTTTATCATTAATTTTTAGTTCAACATACGATGGATATACTTCATTTCAATAATAAATTTCCGAGATATCAATTAGATAATCTGTCTCAAAATCATCGCAATCAATTGGCAAAGTATAGTTTTCATCTGTGTAAATTTCAGTTCAATTTCTGTCTTTTGTCACGTCTTTCATATTTTCTCATTGTGTGAAATATGTAGTAGGATTTGCTGCAACTCATCGATTAGTATTGTAAATTCTATCAGAATTTAGTCCAACGTAAGTTGTGGTCCAATTATCTCAATTTCAGACCTTTTCAAATGAAGTCTCGGCTTCTTGCAGGTAATCCACCCATGATTCGTGCGCAAAAAATGTGTCTAATTTTTCTCAGGATCGAATCAAATCTATGTTTATTTGTTCATTGTTGAATGATATATTATTTGGAATAATTTCAATATTATTTCATGTTTGGAACATAGCTAAACTATTCGCAAAGACTTTGGAAATTCAAACTGGAATTTGTGTAGAAATAGTGAAATTTAGATTTCAATCCAAGGTCAAATCTCATGAAAAATTGCTATTTCAAAGGTTTGTGATTTCAAACCAATTATCGTCTCAATCGAAATAAATTTCAGTAATTTTTAGATTTGGAGTCTCTACTGTATCTCAAGTTAATTCTGGTTCATCTGGAATTTCTGGCTCAATTTCTTGTAAGAATACATGTCACGGATTTGCTAAATAATCGTTTGTAACGTTTCTGGAATAATCACTAGTTGTGGCAAAAATTTCTTTCGTGTTTATAATCCTATGAAATGATGTATTACTATCAACAGGTGTTGAATCTCAATAAAAATTATCCAACAATATTCATGAAAAATATAACTGAATCAAAAAGGTTGTATTATCTCAAATTCTCAATGTCGGATCAGAAATTATATAATCAATATTTCACAATATAGTATCAGCACTTGGATTTCCAAATATTTTTGTAGCTCAGTTTTCTATGGATATATCCGGGTAAAATCTTGTTCATTTGCCATTGTATATTCCACTTAATACCAAATCTCATTGAAAATCTTCTCATGGATTATAAATTTCGATTCGCTCGTTATTTCAACCAAAAAACACTTCAGAAATAACCAAATTTGGCAGATTTTCTTCCTCAAAAGATTCATCTCACTCATCTTCATCATCACATTCAAACAAACAAAAATCACAAAAGGCCTCATCTGGATCTTCGTTTATATCATAACAAATAGCACATTCATTGCATGAATAATTGTCTTTTGCTATGATTTTTTGCATTGAAAGATCTTCTGTATCTTTTTCCAATATTTCTTGTCCTTCTATTGTTTCGTTACCTTCCAAGTTTATTTCTGTTTCTCACCCTAAAAGCTCAGTTTCAATAAAAAAATCCTCAGTTTCTGACTCAGTCAAGTCTTCACCCTGTTCAACAGGTCAAGCCTCTTCTAAAGAAAGTAAGACATCATTTCCCACTGTTTCTTCTTCTATTGTTATATTGTCCTCAATTGTTTCAAAATCTTCATCTGCGAAACTATAATAAAAAAAGTTGCTAGAAATCACCAATAGCAACATAATAGTAGACATGATTTTTTTCATATTTTGTCAGATATGAATTAAATTATTAATCGTTTGATAATCTTTTGTCTACTATTGTCAAGGTAAAATTAATCAGAGCAGTAATATACTTATAAAATTAAGATTTAAAAATGGCTACATTTTGAGACAGTAACACCTTGCGCTTGAAGTTTCTCAAAAAATATATGGTAATCACTTATTTTTAATTCAAATGTTGCAATATCTTTTCTTTCTGTACATCAAATTTTATAAATATTAATATTATAACACTTATAATAAAAATCAAAAAATATTTTTACTTCTTTTATATCATTATATGATATTTTTATATATTCTTGTTTTTCTTTAAATAATCAACTAAAATTATTTATAATCATAAAATTTTCACACAATTCTATACAAGATTTTTTAGCTCTTTTTATTGAAATTAATCAATATATAAAATAAATTGTTCATAAAATAATTAATGGTGATACTAGAAGCATAATCATTAAAATCGTAAAAGCATCCAAAACCTTTCAATTTACTATCATTATTGCAATCGAAAAAATTAATAATATCAAAACCACAAATACTAACACTAACAATTTAGCGCGTATACAACTACGATAAAATTTATTTTCTTCATTCATTTTTTGTTTTTTTAAGATTTAAATTTTTGGCATTTCTATGTATTCTGATGTACCTTCAATTTTTAAAACAGATCCTAAGACTCCAGAGACTCACGTCGTTGAAACAATATATCTGTATGAAGGAGATTTCTCATTTAAGTATAGTTTTTTTATGAAAGAAATTCCATTGTTAAGTACACAATGTACATTATCTATATCTCATTTTTTGTTGTTTTTACAATACACCATTATATCTTTTTTTGAGTTTAAAAATGATAATCAAAATGTTGGATAGCTTCATTGTATTCAAATTTCTGCTGGATATCGTCAAATTACATCATATACAGTATAATCCAAAAATGTCAGATAATTTACCCAAAAAATAAATGTCTTGAATTCTATTGGCTGATTAAAAATCAAAAAAGTTTTATTTCATTCTTGTTTTATATCAAAAGTATAGTTTTCTTCTAAAATTTTTTGGTCATGATACATCGTAAAAAAATCAAATTTTTTATTTTCAACAAAATTTTTATTAACATTATCAATCTCTATCACGCATGGTTTTCATTGACTTTCTATTTTTAAATATCATTTCGATAACATTCATCCATCTCTTACTTGTTGATAAATTAAAGCAGAAAATATAAAAATAAAAAATCAAACTCAAATGATAATTGGACTGTGATTATTATTAATTTGTGGAATAAAAACATTTGCAAACATAAAAAACATCATCACGATAAAAATAATTATAACGATAATTTTAATTGGTATTTCTTTTTTTTGAGTTGTTTTTAATCTTTCATATTGATTCATTTTTTGTTTTTTAATATTAAGTATTCATATTGTACTCTAAATTCCAAATTTGTCAAATTTTTGGCCTTGATTTTGGTAAAAAAATGGTTAAATTGAAATTAGTGAATATTTTTTTTAGATTGTATCAAGTGAAATATGATGCATCTTGGAACTAATACAACAACTACTACAGCAACCAGTTAAAATTGGTAGGAGTTTTGTATTGTTCAAATCAAAATATTCCTACCAAGCAGGTAGGTTTTTTTTTATCAAATAACTATTATGAAGATGTCAGAGCATGAAGATTCATTATTATTTAGACAGCGTCACACGCTTGCACACGTATTGGCAGAAGCTGTACAGAGAGTCCAACAACGAGATGTAGAAGTTGCCATTGGACCTGCAATCGATAATTGATTGTATTATGACTTTTTATTTTCTCCAGAAAAACAAATCTGAGAAGATGACTTGAAAAAAGTACAAGAGCAGATGGAAAAAATCGTAAAAGAATGACAAGAGTTGATCCGTATCGATGTTTCAGCTGAGGATTCAGACTACTTAGTCAACACTCTCATGAAACAAAAGTACAAAGATGAGATGAGGAGAGAATTCTTGGCCGCTGGAGAGACCATTTCTTTTTATGTAAATACTATCGTAGAAGCTGCAAAAGATAGAGTTTTGCAATGAGTAGATGAAAACTACATCAAATATTATGAATGAATCACCGAATATCTTCAACAAAAATATCCAGACAAATTCACTGGAAAATTTGCTACATTTTTGGATATGTGTGAATGACCACACGTAGAAAGTACAAAAGAAATTGATCCAAAATCTTTTAAAATAGACAAATTAGCATGAGCATATTGGAGATGAAATAGCAACAATGTGATGATGACCAGAATTTACGTTTGGGCTTTCTCAAACAAAGATGAATTGAAAGAATATGTAGAGATGATGGAAGAAGCAAAAAAGAGAGACCATAGAAAACTTGGAAAAGATTTGGATTTGTTCTTCTTTGATGATTTGACTGGAAAATGACTTCCAATGTACTTGCCTCGTGGATATATCGTATATCATCTATTGGAAGAATATATTAGAGAAAAAGAGACAAAATTGTGATATTTACATGTCATGACACCATGTCTTTGAAATGTAGATTTATATAGGACTTCTGGACACTTGGATCATTACCAAGAATGAATGTTTCCAATCATGGAGAGAGAATGAGAAGAATTTGTTTTGAGACCTATGAACTGTCCTCACCACATGATGATATATGCAAATCAATTACACTCATACAAAGATTTGCCAATCAGGATCGGAGAAATAGCACACGATTTCAGATTTGAATCTTCTGGAACATTGAAATGAATCGAGAGATCAAGACATTTCTGCCAAAACGATGCACACCTTTTTGTGACTCCAGAACAAATGAAAGACGAATTTAAAAAAGTAGTAAATTTGATTTTTGATGTTTATAAGGATTTTGGAATTGAAAATTACAGATGTGTATTGTCTCTTAGAGATCCTGAAGACAAAGTAAAATATCATCCAGATGATGCTATGCGAGAAAAAGCAGAAAATTCATTGAGAGAGGTATTGAATGAGATGGGACTAGAGTATACAGAAGAAATCTGAGAAGCTGCATTTTATGGACCAAAATTGGATGTAAATGTAAAACCAGCTATCTGAAATGAATACACACTCTCTACTTGTCAGCTGGATTTCTGTCTACCTGCTAAATTTGATTTAAAATATACAGACAAAGATGGAGAGAAAAAGACTCCAATAGTATTGCATAGAGCAATTTTATGAGCTATCGGTAGATTCTTTGCTTATATCATCGAAGAGACAAAATGAGTATTCCCTACATGGTTGGCTCCTGAACAAGTAAGAATTATCCCTGTAGCAGATGCTTTCAATGACTATGCAAACAAAGTTTGTGAGGAATTAAGAGCTCATGATTTCAGAGCCAGTGTTGATGAATGATGAGATAGTTTCAATAAAAAAATCAGAAATGCAGAACTTTTGAAGATCCCATATATCTTGATTGTTTGAGAAAAAGAAGTTTGAGCAAATACAGTTTCAGTGAGAGAATTTGTCTCAAAAGAACAATATACTTTGAAATTAAATGAATTTGTAGATAAATTAGCTGAAATAGTAAAAAGCAAGAAATAGATGTCATCCCTTCGGGATTCTATAAAATTTTTACGGAATATAGCTCCGGGTTAAAACCCGGAGCTACACAAGAGTTCGTCCCTCCGGGACTCTCAATAAATCTCTTTAATGTCGCTGAGGGTTTACACCCTCAGCTGAAATATTCTGTCCCTTCGGGACTGATTTACAAGCCCTGAAAGGGCGATATATAAATAGCTCAGGGCGTCGCCCTGAGCGATAATAAAAAAATAAATTAAAGCCCCAACGGGGCGACATATACTTTTTCTTGCAATTTTTTCTCTTATTTTTACAATAGACAGTATTCATATTTAGTAGAAAATACTATGAAAATTTATCTGAAATGATTTTATTGATACAAAAATTTTTGAGATGAAGTACTCCTTTTTTGATTGCTAAATTATTTGCAAAAAGAGTACAATCCAGATGAAATTGTAGTAGAAGTGTGAAGTGTTGAATGGATTCAAAGATGGCTAAATAAAAATAAAGAATATCTGCAAAGCTGAATCATAGACAAATTAGATTTCGTAGAAAATAAAGAAATAAGCAAAAGATTTAGACAAATTTTGTCGTTTTTTGGTATAAATAAATATAAAAAATATTTCAAAGTTTTCTGATGAGGTGAAGTTTTGGATGAAAGTAGAAGCTTTCCACACGATGGTTGGAACCTAGTATTACTCCATCACTATAGTATCAGGAAATGAAAATTCATCTTAGTGTGATGAATAGGAACAAACGAGAAATTTAGGACAAAAAAGTTGTTCAAATACATCTTGCACAAGGCACAAAAGGTTATTTGTAGAGAAAAAACTTCATATGAAAGAGTTATTTCACATTGATGAAAAAATGCAGTAAGTTATGATGATTTTTCGAAAGAAATATTTAAAGATTCTTCGTTACCCTCAGAATGACGTGGTAGGGTCATTCTGAACGAAACAAAGTGAAGTGCTCCGACTAGTCGAGAGTCCTCGCAAAGCGGGAAAGAATCTATAAATGTTAATAAAGATTCTTCTCTGCTGAAGCCGAGCACTGCGCTATGCTCAGAATGACAAAAAAGCAATATTCTAATCAATATTTCTCCAAAATATTTCAACCAAAATAATATTGAAAAAATTAAAAATTTTGTCTGAAAGCACAGTTCTGATTGTAAAAAAATATTTTTTCCAGCAGATATAAATATCGATAAGGAATTATTCACAAAAATAAGAAAATATATCCCAGATTTGGAAATTTATGACCGAACAAAGCATAGTCTCAAAGATAGTATCGAATTATTCTCAAGTTGTAAATGATGAATATGATCAAGATTACATTTTTTGTATCCATTAAAGATATTCGAAAAAAATTTCGAAAGTATTTCAGACTCTGACAAGGTTAAAAAAATAATATGCTAATAATGTTGTTTTCACAATTGTTTGATACAATCTCTGTATCACATATTGTATGCTTTTTGCATTTTTTCTTTATCCAAAGATAGTACTCAAATAGGAATTTCTCTATAAAATAGAGTGTCTACATATTCTGTGTTTTCTAACAACTTTGATCTTAAAATCACTTCAAAGCTCACAAGTAAATTATCTTTTACAGTCTCAATTTTTTGGTTTTTTGTAAACCAATTCAAAGCAATTCAAATAATCTTATTGAATGGATATATTTTTTTTGCTAAATCTACCGGAAAATTGTTTAAAAGTCATCAATCCACCAAACAGTGATTTTTATATTTCACAGGAGGAAAAACTCATGGAATAGACATACTTCCAAGTACAATTTTTTGCAAATCTCCACTACTAAAAAGGTGATATTGTGCCGTATTTGTATCTGTGACTCAAATATACATTTTTTTCTTTAAATCTGAAAATGAGGCTGGAATGTGCTGCTCGATTAATCCCTGAATTTTTTTATTTGATAGCAATCATCATGTTTTTTTAAATATATCATTACTATAAAATTTTCCTAATGTCATAGAGCTCAATAAATCATATATTTCATCAGCTTTTGTTCATCATGCTCGCAATGATCAAACGATAGCTCAGATACTAACTCAAAAAACGGCTTTGATGTCTTTATCTATACCCAATTCTTCAAGTCATTTCAAAACTCAGATAGTATAAAATCATCTGAATCATCATCCAGAAAGGACCAAAACTTTATCTTTTGAAAATAGACATCTGATTCTATTGAAAATATTTTTTCTCATAATTTTGTTTACGAATAAATGCAATATTAATACAATTCACAACTAAAAAATCAAGTGGTTTACATCTAACTCTTTTTTAAATGATGGAAATTTTTCATAAAATACTCAGTAAATAATAAATGATTTTTTCATATGTTTTGGGGTGCTTCGCCCCCAAACCCCAGACCCACTTTTGTCTGCCAGCAACAAAAGTGGGCAAAAATGCCTCTCGGCTCACTTCGCAATTTCAAATAATGCCTCACTTCGTTCGTCATTAGCGAAATTCGAAGCTGAGCCGAAAAATTTAGTACTTAAAATTTCATCATTGTGTATTTTTTGCAAAAAATAAAAGTTAGGATTATAATTTTATTTTAGTTCTTAACAGAAAAAAATGAAATTAAATCTTAATCAAAATCATGAAAAAATTTTGATAAAATTTTTACAAAAACATGGAAATCTTAACCAAAAATTTGTCTATATCTGAGTTGATGTCTGAAAAACAGTTTTAGATGTGTCAGTTGTAATCTGAGATAGTGAGATACAAGAGTATTTAGGAACCATCAAAAACAATATTTCATGATTTAAACAAATTGAAAATTTTATATTAAACCTTGTAAAAATTTGAATTGATGAAAATAATATTTTTTTTGCTTGTGAAAATACAGGACTTTATACTCATGATTGTATGGATTATTTTGACAGTAGATTGCCAAATACTTATATTTTGAAATCATCGCTCACTTTTCAAGCTAGAAAATACTATGCAAAAGCCGATTTTAAGACAGACCTTTTGGATTCTGCTATAGTTGCTTTGACATTAAACGATCTGCATCAGAAATGAAAATTGGAATGTTTAGCAAATCCATATAGCAATGATAAGGTCTGAATTTGATTTGTACGTAGATCTTTTTGAAAAGAAATGTGTTCTCTCAGACATATTTTCCGTATGATAGCCGAACTTAGAAGCAGAAAATCTGAAATTGTGACAAGTATCTGAAATTTGCAGTACAGAATTTTTCCAGAATTAGATTCTATTTTTGAGTGTCGTTCAAAAACTAAAAAAAATTTGATAAATCTCTTTACTAGAGATCAAATTTTAGCCATGAATTTTGAAGAATTCAAAGAATTGTACAAAAGTAAATTTGGACAAAAATCACTACTTGGAAGTTTGACTAATAAATTGAAAGAATTCTTTTTGGAAGTACAAAAAAGATGAATCAAAACCATGCATTCGGAATTGGATACGATGGTATGAATCGATGACAATGACTACATCTTGGAAAGTATTCGCATAAAATTTCAAGAATACGATTTCGTAGTCCAAGAGATGGAAAATTTAGAAAATACAGCAGCGAAAATATTGAATAATTTACAAAATTGCGGATTTTTTGTCCCAAAATTGAAATGAGTTTCATGAATCGAGCTTGGACTTTTTTTGTGAGAATTAGGACAAGATATTTACGAAATAAGTCCACATTCTCTGCTTGGATTCGCTGGACGACACCCAAATGTCTATGAATCTGGTGGCTGAAATCCGACTAAAGTTCCTAGATTTTCAACCAAAAAATCCATCATAAAAAAATATTTGTACGTGCGAATGTGATGATTTTGTATGCACAATCCTAGTTTTAGATTGTATAAAAACTTACTATCAGAATATTATGGCATTACAACGGAAAAATCAGCCACAAATTCCAGATTAAAGAAAAAGATCTGATGTAAAGCCTGAGATAAATTCCTGAAAATAATTTTAATTTGTTTTCAAAATAAGACTTGATTTGATGAAAATAGATTTGTAGTAGACACAATATTGCCACTTGTAGACAAAATGAAAATCGGATGAATAAGCCAAAAAATTATCAAATCGGTCATAGAAAAAACATACAAAACCGCACCAATTCCAAAATCATTAGACATATAAAATTTCATCTATTGCACATCAAAGGTTGTTGGATTTTTTCAATTATCTTGGTAGTGTAATGGACAATAGCATCCGAGCCAAAAATCGAACGTAAACAGGTAGAAAACCTTGAAACATTATTGGGTGAACTACGAGCCATAGAGGAAGATTAAAGCTCAAAAAGATGCAACATAAACAAAAAACAAAAAAAATCAGTAATTTAGTATTATTATGTATAAATGTATAAACCCGTGATGAGGCAGGTAGCTTTGACTACGAACGTATCCCTGAGTAAAGAATTATACAAAAAATAATGCTATTAAACGCCAAAAAACGAGAAGTTCGTTGATATTTTTTGTGTAATTCAAAGTCAAAAATAGGGTAAAATTTGGTTGAAGATGAGGTTTACGTAATGCTTATGATGATGAGAAGTGATGACACATACACAGCAGTAGAAGGATGTTCAGCTGAAGAATTATTAGCTTGTTTCAACGCTGATGATTATGATGCTTGTATAGCTGCTTGTTCTAATGAAGGACCAGAAGAACCAACAGACCCAGAAGAAGTTAAAGCTGGAACATTAAATGTTACTATGACTTCTGAAAAAGGTGGTGATACACCTAATGGAACAAGTTCATTACCAGTTGTAACTTATACATTAAAAGCTGCAGATGAGGATATAAACATCACATCATTGGTAGTTGAACAAAAATGATATGGAACAGATAATACTATAGATGGAGCTGCTTTATTTATCAATGGACAAAGAGTTTCAAAAATTAAAAATCTTGATATTGATAAAGAAGTTTCTTTAAATTTAACTACAGCTTACACTGTAAAAGCAGGAAAATCAGTTGATATAGAATTGAGAGTTTCAACTCCTGTTGCAGCAACATCTAACACAGATCAATTTACTGTTAAATTGGTTGATGTAACATCTTCTGCTGAAAAAGTAAAATTACCTTCAAACACAACTTCAAATGTATTTAAATTAGTTTGAACTAATACAGCATCAATAACTGTTAGTGCACCTGCAGCATTAGAAGCTGTAAAAGCATGAACAACAAATGCAGAATTGTTTGAAATAAAAGTTGCTTGAGCAACAGATCAAGATGTAGAATTCAACTCTATCACTTTGATGTGAAGTGATAAAGACTTAGCTGATTACTTAGAAAACTTAAAATTAGTTGTTGATTCTGATGTAGTTGCTACAGCTAAAATGAATGGAAAGTATTTAACATTCAACTTGGATAACGCATATGTTATCGAAAAGGGTAAGAATGTAACATTCACAGTAAAAGCTGATGTTAAATGATGAGCTAGTGCTACACCATATACATTTACAATGGAAAACATAATGGATGTGTTAGCTACAGCCACATCTTATGATGCACCTGTTCGCGTAACTCCAGCAACATTAACATTTGCTAATATAACAATAAGTGCTGGTAGAGTTACAATAGAAAGAACAAATCCTTCATTAACTGAATTTACAAGAAATAGAAAAAATGTATATTTATGATCATTTACTGTTAATAATAATGCTAAATCTAATTTAACATTAGAAGGATTTAAATTAACAATAGCTGATAAATGAAGTAAAACAACAACACAAGTTGCTGACTATATTGATACTATAAAGGTTAAATATGGTTCAACAAGTGCTGCAGCTTACGAATTAACACCAAATGCAGCTCACACATTATGGACATCTGATGATGAACAAAGCTTAAATTCAAAATTAACTGTATATGTTTATGCAGATATTGAAGATGTTGATATTACTACAACTGAAACAGAATCATTCCAAATGAGTATTGCAAATGCAGCAGATATTAAAATCGTAGATGATGATGATAATACTGTAACGGATATGTCATTACCTGCTTCTTGGTTAGCAATGACAGCTACAAAATCTTCTATTAATCTTTCAAATGTAACATTAGCAGCTAAATCTTATGCTAAATGAGCTGAAGATATTGATGCAGTTTCATTTAAAGTAAAAACTAATGATGTAGCTTGAATAAAAATTAAGAAATTAATATTTACAGCTGATAAAGCTATATCTTCTAATGAAATAAGAAGTGCTAGCGTTTTTGTTGGAGAAGATGAATATCCTGCAACAGTAAGTGCTAATACTGTAAAATTCACAAATGCTGTTACATTGGATAAAAACACAACAACAACATTTAAATTGGTTGTTGATTTAGCATCAAATCCTAATACAGCTTTAAGTCCATTTACTTACTCTTTGACTTCAATAGAAGCTGAAGATACATCTGCTGATAGAAATGATTTATCAGATTCTGCAGTAGCTGGTATTGCATGAAGAGCTATATCTATAATAGATAATTGATCATTAACTGTAACTATGGAAAATGTAGAAAATAATAAAAATGACAAATCAGTATTAGCTTGAACAGAAGCCGTAATAGCTGAATATGCATTACAAGCAAAATATGAAGATGTAAAAGCAAAAACAATCGTTGTAACATTCAACGAAGACATAACAGCAAGAGTAAATGATGTTAAATTATATTACTGAGAAGAAGAAGTTGCTTCTAGTCCTGTATTAACAACAGCATCAACAGCAACATTCAACGATGTAAATATGACAATATCTCAAACAAAAACTCCATTAACTGTAAAAATTTCTACACTAGAAATGTGAGAAAATGGAGTAACCGCTGTTGTAGATGCAAAAGTTACAGCAATTAGTTTTGATGGTTTGTATGGAAAAGAAACTTGAAATCCTATTGATGGAGACACTACAACACCTGCTGTTGTTGATCCAGTTACATTAACAAAGGATTCAAAATTATTTGATGTTGTTCCTGCTGTAATTACAGTATCAAAACTTGAAACATCTAACAATGCTCAAACAAAACTTAATTTGTCAGTAAATAAATGAAACAATGTAAAGACTGACGATACTGATATAAAAGTATATGTAACAGATTTGACAGTTGAACAAATAGCAAACAATGGATGATTAATATGAGCTTCATTAGCAACAGCCGATAAGAACATTGGTTATTTGAAATGATCAGCTGCATGTGCATCATCAGAGACAAATTATGGTAAACGATGTATATATAACACTGTTACAGCTGATGATTTTGAATTATCTGCATGAGATAATGAAATAACAATAACTTATGTTGTTGATTGAGATATGAGTAATCCATCATATACATTAGATTTAACTAATGTAAAATATATAACAGATGCAACACATACTATTTCTGATGTAGCAAGCGTATTAAACGCTACAGCTCCATTCTCTAATAGAATGAAAGCTTTGAATCTTGTTACAAAATAGTTCACAATCGAACTAAAAAGGGAGGCTTAGGCTTCCCTTTTTTATTTTTTATCTTCGGTTTATCCGAATAGGGTAAATCAAAGGATGTTTTAAGCTTTTTTCATTTACTTTTTACATATGGAAAATAATTCAAATCGAGATATTAGATATATATGAATATGGTTATGAATTTCTATTTTATGAGATATAATGCAAAGTATTGTAGAATGATTTCATAATAAAATGCATATAATAATTACAATATTATTAATAGTTTTTTTTATTTTTATTATTCCAATTATTCAAAAAAATTATTTTTCTATCCGAGAAGAAAAATTAAAAAATAAAGCAAAAAATGAATTTTTTTTTAGTTTAATTTGACTTACTTGTTTTGGCCTTATCATATCATACATTGTTGTGTATATGCTAAATATTTTAAATTTTATAAATATACGATAATGAAAAATATTATAAAAAAATTTTTGGGAGGACTTTATATTATACTCGTAATTTTCTTATGAATTTATTTTTTCAATTTTTTAAATGTAGGGAAATGGAATAATGATCATAATGAGAATAATTACATAGATGGTAGTGTTGAACAATGATGACAACTTGCTACATGAATTAACTCTGAAGATATAGCAAAATTATTAGATAATAATATATCAGAAGATGAGTTATTATACTCTGAATACATAAATTCATGAAATTATGCTAGTTTTATACCAGCGAGTCAGAAAAAAATGGAGTGAGACTATGCAACAAAAACTGAAATGATGAATAAATATCTTGCGGATAATACATTTCATTTTGATTTTCCACAAAATGCACAAAAATGATATTTATATATTAGATTAGATAAGCCAAGTAATGAATGAATATTTTTATTTTGGTATTGATCTGATAAAAACTGACACAAAGTCAGTTGAGATTTAGATTTATCAAAGAATCTCATAATTAATTCAGATACTGAATTTCTTTTTGATTTATCAGACATTCCTTATACTAGATATTATGATAAAAAACTAGATAGTTATGACCGATTAAATGATTTACGGCAATGAAAAAGTAATTATATTGCCTGATTTTTAAGAGTTTATGATTGATCAAATAAAGTTGAACAAATAACCATAGCTCGGGAATAAAAACTTATGTTATTTTTTTATCAAGGAATATGACTAAATTTACAAAAGCGACAACTATAATATCTATAATAATTTCTATATTTGCATTATTATCTGCAATTTTTTCTCGAAGAGCTGCATCAAAAAATAATGAAATTTCTGAAAGTATGTTATCCATAGAAAAAGATAGAAAACTAAATGAAAGTAAAGAAAAAAGTGCAGAATTGCTTGGTGATTTTTATGACAAAATTATGTATCACGACTGATTATACGATGTTTATCATAAAATATCACATAATAAATTGGCTTGAGATGAAAAGTATCTACAACGTTTTATTGATGAATTTGAGTGACTTGGACATAGATATTGTAATGAAGAAGTCTATTATAGCGACCTAAGGACTTACAGTTGATTTTTTGCAAAAATATGCGAAAATAAAACCATAGAACAAATATATTGATGATCCAAAAATAGTTTATCAAAAATGTGCTTGGATTTGGGCTTCCATTGAATGTGAGATAGTTTTAATGGTGCTAATTGTAATGTTTTGAAAGATAATGAATAGGTTTATTTGCCTTTACCCCCAATCTTCAGGCCTCTGAAAAACGGTTGTTCAATCCACAAATTTATCTGGAAATTGCGAATCTTGAAGATGAGATTCTGCTAAATAGCAGATTTTATCACATACTTTTTTTAGAGATTTTCATTTTCATCAAAAAGGAAAAACTACCGTAAATTCTTTACTCATATTTTCTTTAACTGTAGAAATAGCTGGAGAAATATCATTGTCTCATGTAATTAATATAGCTTTGTCATATAAATTTAAAAAAGCATCTGAAACTATATTTACAGCAATATTTACATCTGTCTTCTTTTCTTCAAGTGTATAATATGTTATATTAAATTTGTCTTTAAATGTTGTTTCAGATTTCATATATTCCTTTAAAAAATCTTTTACATGTGGCGGAAAGATTTCCAAAATATCATTTGCTGAAGAAAAAATTTTCTTAACTCTTTGGTATTGTCATAATATTGTTTCTACTCATTGTGTCTTTAGTGCTTGTATATATAATTTATGTTTTCTTTCTCTATCTATATCTTTATTTGATTTTTTCTTATTAAATTTTCAATTTCATATTGTAGGATTGTATATGGCTGTAAAGTACTTTATATTTACAATTTCATCACCAGATTCCAAAAATTTTTCGCTAAGTTTTTTATAATTTAGCCAATTATATTTTTTGCCAAATTTATCATCCATTGAATGATATACATTAAATCAATCTATATAGACAATAACTCTTCCCATATCTTTTAAAAAAAAACAAAACCTCCACATGTGTGGAGGGCTCGATGTAGACCGTAATCTACATGGTGAAAGATTATACTCTTGCGAGTATTCTTTACTTGGTGTATCTCTATTATATCAATTTAATTTTAAAAATCAAATTTTTTTATACTTTTTTAATTCTTTATACCATCTCCACAAATAAACATGTGTGTATAATAATAAATATTATCCAAAAAATCAATAGTTTTTTTGACTTTAGCATTTTTTAGTGGATATAAGTAATATTATTAAATTTAAATAGAAAAAGCATTCCTTCGGGGAGGTTTTTTTTGTTGTTGAAACCTCCCCCAACCCCTCCTTCCGCTTCGCAAGGAGGGGAGCGTTGCGTGTTGCCCCCCTCCTTGGCCGTCAGGTCGGAAGGAGGGGGATCAAGGGGGAGGTTTATCTGCACAGAGCCGGGAAGACTCACGAAAGTGGGTCTTTTTTTAGTCTTGAAAAGGCTGACCCCGGGGTTCCAGTGGAGCGGAAAACAAACCCCGGGGTCTATAATTTTATTTTGTCAAAAATAGTGTTGATTTTGTAAAAAACATCATTAGCATGAAGATGTATTTATTTTTTTATTATAAAATATGAACAACGAATTTTTAGCAGAAATTTCAATCTTTGACAACTTCCAGATTAGAAAAATCTTTTATCACGAAGAACGATATTTCCCTGTACAAGATATTGTCTTTGTCTTAACAGAGAGTAAAAATACCACAGACTATATTAAAAAGATGAGGGTTAGAGACTTAGAACTTTCAAAAGGATGGGGACAAATTGTCACCCCCCTTTGGGTAAATACTAGTTGATGACGCCAAAAAATTAATTGCACGAATACAAAATGAGCAATGAGAATTATTCAATCTATTCCATCAAAAAAGGCTGAACCATTTAAGCAACGACTTGCTTCACTTGGAAATGAAAGGATGGAAGAATTAAGTAATCCAGAACTTTGAATCGATAGAGCAAAAGCCAGAGCTGTCATGGTTTGGAAAAAACAATGAAAAGATGATAGATGGATCACATCTAGATTACAAAGTATACAAACTAGAAACACATTCACAGATATTTTAAAGGAAAGATGAATCAAAGATTGATTCGAATATGCAGTTTTAACAAACAAAATTTATGATATTTGACTCGGTGTGAAATGATGAGCAAAAGAATACAAAAATATGAAATGATTGAAAAAAACTGATAATCTGAGAGATAATATGGATATGCTGGAAATCGCTATAGTTGATTTAGCAGAGGCATGATCTCATGAAATAATTAAATCAACTTGAAGTGAGTGATTTCAGCAAGTGCAAGACGCTGTAATTTCCGGTTCTGAAATAGCGTGAGAAGCTAGAGAAAAAATCGAAAAAAAGATAGGTAAAAAAATTGTAAATAAGAAATTTTTATGACTAAAATAGAAAAAGGGCGACCGCGAGGTTGCTTTTTTTTTGTTGGAGGAAACCTCCCCCTACCCCTCCTTCCGCTTCGCAAGGAGGGAAGCGTTGCGTGTTGCCCCCTCCTTGGCCGTCAGGTCGGAAGGAGGGGGATCAAGGGGAAGGTTTGTCTGCACAGAGCCGGAAAAAATCTTTGTCAAAAATTGTATTGATTTTGAGTCAGATATTGTTATCCTATAATTGTTTTTAGAATTTACTCTTGATTTTTTGTATACATTTAGTATACTAACAAAATACAATTTATATACTAACGGTATATAATATGTCAGATACAAAAGTTATAGCTAATTTGAGATTAGAGAAATCATTAAAAGAACAAGCCATCGATGTAGCAACTAAAATGTGATTATCTTTATCTGCTGTCATGTCATTATTATTGAGGAAATTTGTGATTGAGAAAAAGATTGAAATTGGGTTAGATGAAAATTGATTTATTGCACCAAAAAAAGAAATTCTAAAATCAGCTATAAAAGACGCCAGAGAAAATTGAGAGGAAATAGATTCTATAAACGACATTTTATAGTATACAATCTATTATGTTAAAAAAGGTCGTTTCCCACCAATTTAAGACAGATATTAAATTATATAAAACAAATTTTAGGATAATTTCTGAATTAGATACAGTTTTGAAAATACTCTCCGATTGCGATGTATTACCACTAAAATATAAAAATCACGAACTAAAATGAGAATTTAAATGAATTTATGAGTGTCATATTTTGCCAGATGTACTACTATTTTATGAGGTTGATAAACAAGAAAAAATTATTCGTCTAATTAGAATCTGATCTCATTCAGAGTTGTTTGGATAAGTAGAAAAAGGGCAACCACGAAGTTGCTCTTTTTTGTTGTTCGAAAGCAACACCTCACCCCTTCGGGGAGCTCCCCTATCAGGGAGCAAATTTTCTCCCCACGCATAGCGTGGTAAACCTGACAGGTTTATGCAGCTACGCGGTAGGGAGTACTGCAAAGCGGGGAGGGGTTCTATAAAGAGGAATTATTTTTAAAACACAATTTTACCCAATCAATGCCTTTACTATCTTGTCCTTTGCTACTGAAATTTCAGATAGAATATCCTTTGTCACCTTTTCTTTTTTGAAATTTTGATATTTTGTGAAGATAGACAACATATTTTCTTTGTAGTTCGGATCATTGGAATCTAACAAAATATCGTCATAGTGTTCGACATAAAATTTAGCATTGTCATATTGATCGTGAGTTCGAGGAATTGGTACCATTACGATTTTTAAATTGTAGAGTTTTTGTTCTGCAAGTGATGTAGTTCACGCACGAGTGAGTGATATGTCGCAGAATTTCAAAAGCAGACCCATATCATGCTGGGAAACGAAGTCAAAAGTATGTACATTTTTAAATGAATCAAATTTTTCTTTTAAATCTTGATTTTCTTTTCCAAGGACTAAAAATATTTCGTAATTTGAATAAATGTGTTTATTTTCATACATTGATTCAATTAGGTTTTCGTACAATCTTTTTGAACCTTGAGATCATCACATGACGAGTAAGTGTGTCTTGTTTGGATCAGAATAAAATAGTTGTTCTGACATTGTCAAATCTTCTCAAGCCTTGTCATGAACTGGGATATTTCTAATACTTTCATTTGAAACTATGTCATCTGACAATATTTGTCAAACTGTGACAGAATTAGGTAAAACGTTGTCGAAGCCTGTAAATACAGTCGTGGCGAATTTAGCTGCGATTTTGTTTACGAGTCCAGAATGGACATCTGATTCATGGACTACTATCTTTTTTCTCAAGATTTTTCCGGCAAAAACAACAGGCAAGGCCACATATCATCATTTGCAAAAAATTGTGTCAATTTTATATTTTTTCAGATAATGAATTGATTGAATTATTCATCGACAGAATTTAAACATATCACGAACATTCTTTAATTTTGATTTTAAGGGTGTCTCTCTACGAAATTTCCCAGATACTATCGTTTGAAAAAATAAATTCTGATTCATTGTCGACATCTTGTCGAATATTTCACTCTCCAATGAATTTTTTTCTCAAAATCGAATTATTTTTGATATCTCTTGGCTGTATTCTGGATGTTTATTTATGTGTTCTATGATACTTTTCACAGGAAAAACGTGTCATCAAGTACCACCTCCAGCCATCGCTAAATTTATTTTTGCCATGAAATTGATTAAAAAATAAATTTATTTTATGGTATTAAATATTATTTTAGTTTCAAGAGAAATTAAAATACTTAACATTATTTTGCTTATTACGACCGTCATTCTGAGGCGTAGCCGAAGAATCTTATGTTTTTTCTAGTATCACAACTAAGATCCTTCACTTCGTACAGCGTAGCTACATAAATTCAGGATGATAATTTGTTGACATTTTGTATAAAATTGATATAATTATTACAACCAATTTAAGAAAATATGAGCACAAAAATCACAATTACCGTCGGAGAGGCGGGAGGAAACTATCTGAAGGAAGTCCTTGAAGCCGCCAAAGAAGCCTACTTGAAAATGTACAAAAAAGAGTATTCTTCTGACGAAAACCCCTTGGCAAAATTGTACATTGATACCTTGATCGAAGGGATGGATGCCGTCATTGCTTCCATTGGTGGCGAGATTTCCATCGACGAAGCAGACTTCGAAGACAGGACTATGCAAGAGGTTATCGATGCTCTCACAGAACCTTTGGGGGTTTCGGTGGGACGAAAAGCAGCCGCAGTTATAGCAGCTCAGGCTGAAAGCTAAAAAATGGTATTTCCAAAAAAAGACTGTTTGTTAAATGGTCTTTTTTTGCTTTTAGTTTACTTTTAAATTAACAAATAAATACAAAAAGATTATTATTTAATATACTTGTATATAACTACGAAATAACTATAATCAGGCCAAGCGTTAAAAATGTAATACTATGAGCTCTTATTCTTTCACTAAAAATGGCTACCATTATTTTTTGGTAGCTGATGGAGATGGATTCTATCGGCTTCATTCGGACGCCGATTATCTTCAACACCTCCAAGCTAACGAAACAGAACCAGGGACAATTACCTCAATCACAAACAGCGAAATCGTCCTCCTCACTCGTGGTGAGAAATTTGGAGACACGGTTGTCACAGAAATTCAGCGAATTGAAGGTAGTCCTACGGTATTCAGAGTCAAACTCAGTAAAAACGAAACTTAATTTAAGCCGAAATATTCGGCTTTTTTCTTTACAAATATTTTGTAATATCGATATTGACTTTTTGTATAATAATATTATTATATATAAGAAGCACACTAATACAAAAAGCACTATGGACACTAAAATCACATTCCATTTGAACGAACAAATGGTAAAACTTCTGAAAGAAGAATTTGGGCCACTGAGACTTATGTTCGAGAACGTTGTCAATGACAACAAAAAAGCTAAAAAGTCTTCCACAAACAAAAAAGCCGAAAATCCTATTGAGAAAGAAGAAGCTAAAAGAGTTCTCGCTAAAATTGAGGATCTTCTGTCAAAACTGGATAACGGTGGAGAGTTTGTGTGTGACAATGAGGCGCTTAGAGACAAAGATGATGTCGATGATTTCGCCCATGAAGTGGTTTATCTCCTCGAATGTGGCATCGGAATTGTATGATTGCAAGGCCAAGGTGAATGATCGGATGCGATTGTTCCCTTTTTTTATAAAAAGATTTATTTCGTAGTACCTAATATATTCTTTTAACAAAAATTCACTATTTTTGTGAATTAAATTTTGTCAAAATTTTGGGAAAATATACAATGTTTTTTTGAAAATGTTGACACATGTTTTTTATAAAATATTGTCGATAACCAAAAGTTGTCAACGTAATTATTTATTAATTCTAAACTGTATTTTCTCTTTAATAATTTACTGTCGACTTCGACAACATTGACAACTTTTGTATTCCAAAAATTCACTATTTTTGTGAATTAATTTTACAAGAAAATTTTATGTGACAAATATTTTTATACATATTTTTGTATACTGTTTTAATACTTGTCACATATACCAGAGAACCAATACAAAAACATTCTATTGACATTTATATAAATATATATATATATAATATAATTAATTAAAACAAAATGTTCAACAAATAAAATTAAAGAAAAATGAAGCAAATTATTATTAATCTGAGCGACGAAGCCGCTCACGAAATGCAAAAGTACTTGGAAGATTTAGTTTCCGGTATGGGTACTATCAAGCTTGCTGCCCAAGGAGGAATGACGTACAGGCAATTTGTTGATCTTTCTGAGGTCGCCGTTTGCAGTGAGGCCGAAAAAAACTTAGAAAGAATCTCGAACGAAATGGCCGAAGTTAAAAGAAACAACATTAGCCTGGCAGACTATTGCTCGGCACACTTCGGTGTCATGAACCGGTTTGCTGTTGAGTTTGCTGACAACAACACAATCACATTCAACTGTGAGGAAGTAACTGACAGACCTAACGCATCATATGAAAAGATTGAAGAGACGAAGAAACTCTTCTACACCAGACTCTTTGAGACAATCAGTCATTTCCTGGACCCCAGAGTCAAAAAAGCTCTCATGGTACAACAAACTCAAGCACAGTAATCAGTAACCCAAAAAAAAATACGCACAGGTTCTGTGCGTTTTTTCTTATTTTGAAATATTTATTTTCTTAGAAATTCATAAATATTTTTTTCATTTCCTTTCTTTTTTGCCTCTCCTCTTCTGAAATTTCTATTTCATTATTATTCTGAGAAATGTCGCTATTAACAGACACCTGCGACAAAGAAACATCATTTTCATCTATTGATTCTTTCTTACCCTGCAAAGACTCTTGATTTATTGTGATTGTCTCAGTTCAAGGTGACACATTATCATCATTTTGAATATCTTCATTGTCATTTTGAATATCTTCATTGTCATTTTGAATATCTTCTGGCAAAGGATCATCTTTGTGAACATCTTCGCTTACAACTTCTTGAATATTTTCTTTTGGAATATCCGATACAACTTCAAATTCTTGTTTTTGTTCCATCTTTTGCTTTTCTCTTTCTTGTTTCAGTATCTCGTAGTCATAATCGGTTTGCATGTTGATCCAATATTTTTCTGGAGTTCACAAAACCTCAGATAAAATCAGATCCCATTGGATTGTAATGTTTCTTTTTCATTTTATGAGTTCATTGACTTCGCTATTTTTTTTTCATACCAAAACTGCAAACTGTTTTTGTGTCCAGTTTCTATCTCTTATTTCTTCTATTAATTTTTTTCATGGATGTATCATTTCACTGTTTCTGTAAATTTCATAAATTCTATGAACTAGTGAAATTATAATCAAAAAAAATTTCCTGTCAAATTTTTCAACACAAAATTTTCTGTCTAAAAAAATTCTATTTTTCTATGAAAGTGTGAAAAAATTATATAAAATTGTGAATAAATTATACAAAATAGTGAACTTTAAAATTTTTAACGTTTTTTCTTTTTTGATGTTTCAAAAATAAGCGAATTGTTTTTAAAATACGGCTTTTAATAATATTTTTTTAAAGACCGGTCTATGGTGTGCTTGTGTGTTTGGGTGGTGAAATCGCTGTTTGAAAAAGAAAAAACGTTATTTTTTTTGTTTTCTTATTGATTTAAAAAAAATAATTTGTATAGACAATGTGTTTTACACTTAAATTTGTCATCTATGAAAAAAATTAAAATCATTTTTACAATACTGATATTGGTGTGTGTTTCATGATGCACTGTGTCTGTCGATTTTGATGGTGCAATTTTGGAAAGATTTACAAATAAAATTGCTTATTTATATAGTAATTGTCGATCTGATATTGAGTGATTACAAGAAACTTTAACACCAGAATCTGTAGAATCAATGGATCAGACCTGTGTAGCATCCATTAAAGCTATCACAAAAATTAGATGAAAGATTGAAAAATTAAAGTGAAGAATTTGAAATAGTGAATTGGTAAACCAACTATTATCAAAAATAGATGAAATAATATATTCTCTACAAACATCTAAAAATCAAATCTCTGATCTATATTGAGAAAATAAAAATATAGACTTATGATGAATTATTCAAAATATGGATTGAGATAATATGATCCAAGCCCTACAAGAATTAGTAGAAAATGTACAATAATTATTTTATTGCTGTATAATAATTTTTTGCAGCATCTTCTTGTGCTTTCTTTTTATTTGTACCAAATCATTCTGATACTTTTTTTCATCAAACTGTAAGATCTGATCTATATTTTGTCACATTTCATTTACTATCTTTTACTTCTTCAAAATCTATGTAAACAGGAGTTTGTTTTGTGTTATGTTGAACATATTCTTGTACCATTGTTTTATAACTTTTTACTGGATTCTTATTTACTACATCATACATTGAGTACACATATTTTTTTACAAATTTCTCGGCTTCTTCATATCATAAATCTATAAAAATGTATCAAATTAATGATTCTAGTGCATCACACAGTATTGCATCTTTTTTTCTTCACTGCATTTTTTCTTCTCACTTACTAATTAGGATTTTCTCATCTAATTTTATATTTCTTGCTACCATTGCTAAAGTTTCTTCTTTTACCAATGCAATCTTATACAATGTCATACCTGATTCTTCCATCTCTGGATGGTCCTGAAAGAGTAGTTTACAAATTACTGCTCACAATATTCAATCTCATAAAAATTCTAATCTTTCATTATGATCTCATATTTCTTTGAAATCTGCCGCAAAAGATTTGTGGACAAATGCCTGCAAAAAAGCATGTTCATCTTTTATATTTTCCACTGGTATTCATAGAAATTTTGCATAATCCAGTAATTTTTCTCTATTGTCTATCACTTGTTTTGGTAGCATTTTTATTTTTCATAACTAAATGGGTTTTCTTTTACATAATCTATGAAATCATTTCAAATATACAACTCCATTTCGTATCATAAATCTTGTTGTTCTTGTATCTCTTCTTCAGTTAATTCTAGGTTTTCTCATGTTAATTCTGGTGTCAAAACCTGTCATGTCATGACCACTGTGATTGGAAAAAAATTTTGTAACATCCTTATTGTATCTTGGTAATCATCTCCGTAAACTACTGCTGTAGTATATTCATATGGTTCGTTAGAGTTTTCTGTACCTGCAATATTGAATCAATATTTCTTCATCTTTACAGCCACTTTCATAGCCCATCATGTAGGTGATTTTCCATTTTTCGAAGCATATGATTTATCTATTGCATTTTTAATTATGATTCTAGGATTTTCTACTAAATATCATTGATCGTGCATTACAAATGATGCAAAATTTCTGATATAGTCGTAAAATGACACATTTGATGCAGTTCAACCATTTGGGATTATGACAGATAAACCATTGAAAGCATCTCTATTTCCATTGTACAAGAAACATCCAGCATCTGTAAGTTTATACGATGAATAAGTACAATATGTATTTAGGCCAAATGAAAATATTTTTGGTTGATTTGAAGCATATTTTACGGCTCAAATCATCTCTTTTGAAGAAATGTTTGTTTTTACCATCCTGGTATATGTGTCATACAATTCTCTGAGAGTGTCTATATTTGTGAGATTTTCCTTTTGAAGCAATTTATCCGTGATAGCTTTGATAAGTTGTTGTTGTCTCTGAGACCTAGAAAAATCTGATGTTGTATGTCTAGATCTAGCATATTTTAATGCTGTGTCTCCGTCCAACGTTTGAAGTCATGCTCAGATATGAAATGTCTCGTATCAAAGGTGTTCATCAGGATATGTAGTATCGTGGATTGTATATGGTACATCTATCTCAACTCATGACAAAGTATCCACCACTTCTTTAAATCATTTAAAATCTATCACAGCATAATATGGGATTTTTAGTCACATCATATCTTCAAGTTTTCATCACAAGGCCTGTACTCATCATGAAATTGATTTGTCTTTGTTGTATCCATATCCACGAGCAAATAGTCAATTAATCTTTCCTACATATCATGTGGCTTTTACATACAAATCCCTAGGTACTGAAATCATAGTCACTGCTCATAATTCCTGGTTTCGTGATGCTACGATGATTGTATCTGACAAATATCATCATTGATGTCCATCTCATCCTACTCATACAAGCAAAACATTTACATTTCAATATTCATCTTTTTGCATTTCTTCACCAAATTTTTCACTAATTATATTTACTGTAGCTTTTCAAATTGAAGGAAATTTTATTTTATCTGCTTTTACTAGATAAACTCACAAAAAAATCACAGCTAAAATACAAATTACAACTATGATATATTTCAAAACCGATCAAAATGTAATTTTTTTAGTAGGAGTCTCATAAGTATTCTCTCATACTTTTTTTGTTTTAAAATTGTTTCACATAATTTATTTATCTCAAATAAAATTTTTTATAGAAAACTCATCTCAAAGTATTTGTTCCAATAATATATAACTATCTGGTTCTTTTATATCAAAGATATTTCAATTGAAATTTTCATAAAGACACTTTATGTTTATTTTTAATTCTTTTTCAAGGTCTGATCAATAAATCACTATTGGAGAAATTTGAACATCTCATTTTAAATTAAATTTATTTGAATTCTCTTTTTGTATTTTGGAGAGATTTGTAGAAAAATTCCATATTTGATTAAAATTTATAGATTTTGAGATATTTATTTTTGTATATTTTCTGTGCATTTCAAAAGAAACTTCAATATTTTCATTATTCCTTGAAAAATTTAAAATTCAATTATCTTCTCATATAATTCAATTTACCATAAATTCTTTTGTTCACAATCCATTTTTGTATATCACATCCATATTATTTATCCTTAAATCCACTTGATTATCAGATCTGATAATAAACAATCCATCAAAATCAGAAATCTCTATATTTGTTTGTTCTTTTATAAAATCTAGGATGTTGTCTTTTATAGTTACTTTGTAAGCATTATTTCACTCATATGAGACTTGTTCAATATTTTCAAAAGTACTCGAAGAAGATAACGTATTAAGTAAAAATTTTATATCTTCTTGTTTTTTTCTGACATTATCAAATTTGATAGAATCATATTTTATCCGTTTATCTGTCAAATTATTTATTATCATATATCGTAAATTCGATTCATAATTTCACTTTCACATATCAATGGAAAATCATGAAAATTTGGTATAATATTGATTTTTATAATAGAGGTTTTGTATCAATCAGGATGTAGTAATTTCAGTAGCTTTCTTTTTATCGAAAAAATAAATTTTTGGTAATATATCCAATACTTTATTTTTTTGCATATCTAAAAATCCAGAAAAAGATATATCTGATATTAATTTCATATTTTCGTCATCGGAATTTATATCACATTTAGTAGAGTAGTTTTGAAATTGAAAAAAAGAATTATTTTCATTTAATAAAAAATTAATATTTTCTAAAGCAATATTTTCGGTTTCTTCAAATGACAAAAAAATTTTTTCGTCGTTGTGTAAACTACATCATGAAATTAGTAATAAAAACATGATAACAAATAATCGTAATTTTTTCATTTTTTGTACAAAAAATTTTAATTTGCCTTTGTATATCTATTATTTTTTCATTTTCAATAGTATATTTTTTTAAATTAGTCAAAAATAGACTTGAAAAACAAAACAATATTTGTAAATAAATTTTATGACAAGATTTTATATTTTATTAACTATTATGAATCCAGAAATTCTATTATTTTCATCGGATGAAGATATCACATATTGAGAATTAAAAAATTTAGACTCTTCTAAACTTAATATATCATTAGATGAATTACAAAAAACTCAAGAAATTTTTGAAAAAAACAACATAAAAGCTTGTATTATGTGAGAGACAGATTTTCATACAAAATTTCACAATATAAATTATACTCCGTATATTATGCATTATTTGTGAGATTTATCACTTTTGGATAAACAAATTCTCGGTATTGTGTGACCTCGTCAACCTAGCCAATACTCATTCAGAGTATTACAAAATATGTTTGATGTGGCTCAAAATTATGATTTTGTCACTATTTCTGGTATGGCTGAATGAGTAGATCAGCTTTGTCACTCGTTTTCTGTAAAGTACAAAATTCCTACTATAGCAGTACTATGATGAGGTATTCATCATTTTTTAAAATGACCAAATCGTTATATAATAGATACTATAGTACAAAATTGATGACTTATTTTGTCTGAATACAAAATAAATTTTATCCCTACAAAATACAGTTTTCCACAGAGAAATCGCATCGTAGCTGGATTAAGTGATTTATTATTTTTGCCCGAAGCTTGAGAAAAGTCTTGAAGTCTAATAACTGCTGAATTTGCCTATCAGCAAAATAAACCTATTTTTGTGACTCCAAACGATATTTTTAGCCAAACTAGTATCTGAATTCATCAGCTTATTTCAGATAAAAAAGCAAATATTGTGGTAAATTTTTCTCAGTTTTTTGCTGAAAATTTCAAAAAACTATCATCAGCTGAAGATACTCAAAAAGTAGATTTACCTGAAATTGAAAATAAAATATTTTCTACAATAAAAACTAAATGAGCATTGGATTTATCAAATTTGATTAATGAGACAAATTTGGATCCTGATACTCTCATGACTCATCTAACTATGCTTGAAATAAACAATTATGTCTTCCAAGAATCTCCAGGAGTTTATAATTGTTTAATGTAATCTCGTCATTCTGAGCGATAGCGAAGAATCTTTAAATGTTAATAAATTAAATTATGGAAAAATATTGATATGTTTACATTCTTGCGTCGAAAAAATTGTGAGTAATTTATACATGAGTAACTAGCAATTTAGAAAAAAGGATAATACAACATAAAACATGATTTTTTGATTGATTTACAAAAAAATATTATGTTCACAAATTAGTTTGGTTTCAAAATTTTTCAACAATTTCAGAGGCAATTGAATATGAAAAAATAATTAAATGATGGAAAAGACAAAGAAAAATAAAATTAATTGAAGATTTTAATAAAAATTGGTTTGATTTATCTTAATAAGATTCTTCACTTCACTACGTTTTGTTCAGAATGACAACACTTCTGTCATTCTTAGCGATAGCGCAGTGCTCGGCTTCAGCAGGGAAGAATCTTTTTTTTCGTTTTTAAGATTCTTCAGTCTCTGCGTTCCTTCAGAATGACAAAATAACATCATTAAATTCTTGAATTATAACAAGAAATAAATAAAGCATATAGTACCATGGAAACTGAGATAATATATACACACAATAGAAATTGATATGCAAAAATAAGGGATGAAAAACTGATTATAGAAATTCCATATTTTTTAAGATTTAATGAAAAATTTAAAAATAGTCTTTTGGAAAAATGACAAAAATTAGTCGAAAGACACCAAAAATACAACCATGTACAAGTTGTAACAGAAAATAATGTACTTTTATTTTGAGAAAATGTAGAAAAAACTGAATTTTCTTGAAATTTAGATAAAGAAATTAAGCAGATATTATTAGATTATATTACGCCGCTTGTAGATGAATATAGTGAAAAACTTTGATATAAATATAAAAATATCCGTGTTTGAAAAGCAAAAACCAAGTGGTGATCTTGTAGTTTTGATCAAAAATTAATGTTTAATATAAATTTAGTACACTTGCCTACAAAATATATTAGATATGTGATTGTTCATGAAGTTTGCCATCTAAAACACAAAAACCATTCTGATAAATTTTGGGCTGAAGTAGAAAAGATTTTTCCTAATTATAAACAAGTAAAAAAAGAATTGAGAAAAATGGTAATTAAGTAATAATTAAGATTTTTGGAGTATCTTATATTATTCATTATTAATTTTTAATTATTAAAAATGTCAAATTAAATTCAAAAAAAGTGGTCATTTTTTTGACAATTTTATATTTTTTGATTATAATATATCTGTAACCATTTTATTTTCTAATTGTGATACTATGGAAAGTAGCTGATTAGATATCGAAAAAATACTATCTATAATTGAACAAGATCCAAATATCTCCGACTTACATTTATCAAGTTGAGATTGTGTTTCTTATAGATTAAATTGAGAAATTAAAAAAAGAGATGATGCATGAATTTTGACATCAGAAGGTATGGAAATTATTTTAAAACAACTTTTTCAATGAAATCCACAAAGATTTGAAAAATTTTTATGAGATAAGGAAGCTGATTTTGCATATGTTTCTAGAGACGGTTCAGCTTATAGAGTAAATGCTTTTTTGAAAACTGGTAGAATTTGAGTTGTTATGAGAAAAATATTAAAAACTCCTATGAAATTAGAAGATATAATGCTTGAAAATGTAGCTAATAGTGTAAGGGAAAATATTTTGAAGAAGAAAAAATGATTATATTTAGTTACAGGTCCAACAGGAAGTTGAAAATCTACATCTATTGTCTCTATGTTACAAGAAATAAATGAAACTAGAAATGAAAATATAATAACTATAGAGGATCCTATTGAATATGTTTTTAAACCTGATAAATGCATTGTATCTCAAAGAGAAATTGGTCATGATACATGGTCTTTTACAAATGCTTTAAGAGCTGCTATGAGACAAGATCCAGATATTTTATTTGTCTGAGAAATACGTGATACAGAAACAGCTGCCGCTGTATTGGAACTGGCTGAAACATGACATTTAGTTTTTAGTACTCTACATACAAACTCGGCATCAAATACAATAAATAGATTTATGTGATTTTTCCCTGCTGATAGACAAGATAGTGTAGCTGAAAGATTATGAGATGCCTTAGTTTGAGTTCAATCACAAACTCTTGTAAAAGAAAAAAATTGAAAAAATAGATTAGCTTTGTTTGAATTAATGATTAATAATAGTTCTATTAAAAATAATATAAAGAAAAAAGATATAAATCAACTTGATAATATTATCTGAACATCTAATAATAATTGAATGATTACTATGAAACAGTACGCTGATTTATTAATAAAACAATGAACTATAAATAAATCTGATGTAGAATGGTTGTATGATTTATGATTATGAAATAAAAATATTTAATTTATAAATTAGAATAAAAAATGACAAATTTACAACTTGTACAACAAAAATTACCTCAAGACTTATGGAACTTGGCATGACAATTAAATATTCCTGATAATTTTTTGGATGCCGAACCAGATTTAACTGTATTAATTTTAAGATCTAGATCTTTAGCAAAAAATGAAGAAAAACAAAATTGGTTTAATTTGATACCCATGATGAATCAAGAACAAATAGAAAAACTTAGAGATATTTTAACTAGAGAAAGAGATAAAATAGCTGAAATCGAGGCTAAATATGAACAAAAGAAACAAGAAATTAAAGCAAAATACCAAGTTAAATTTGATGCTGCTAATTATAATGAAAAAGTTGCACAAATTAGGACTAATGAACAAAATTCTATTGAACAAGATTCAAAAGATGCTGATGATTTATTAAACAACTTATAGTCATGAAAAAATTTATTAAAAGGTTTTTTATAATATTATTTATGTCATTTATACCTGTGTTTGGTCATCTTTTTGTATTGGGTGATGATATAATGACTATATGATTTTGACCAGCCATGACTAGAAGTGCTGTTATTAATATTTGACAAGATAAAAACACTGTATGACGTTCTGTTTTAAGGGAATCTACAGTAGTTTGATCAACAATTTATAGAGAAGTTCCTTTGATTGTTAGAATTGTAAAAGTTATTTTAAAGATGACTGTTGTATTATCTGTAAGTATGGTTATATTTTCTAGTATTAAATTTATGATTCAAATATTTAATGGAAGTGAAATTAAATCTGCTGGAGCTATAAAAGATTTAAAAAATATACTAATATGACTTTTAATAGCTATGTTCAGTATAACAGCTGTAAATTTGATAATATCTTTACCAAAAAATTCTTTACAAACACAAAATACATATCTTAATACCTGATGACAGGTTTTTTATGTATAAGTTTATATTATTATTAACAAAATGAAATTTATAAAAAAAATATTATTTATACTACCTGTATTTCTAATTAATATCATACCAAATAAAACACAAGCTGTTAATAATGATGTTGTTATTTATTTACCTCAAACTACTTGGCAAGAAGATGTAAATATAGAAAGTACTCGAGTTGAAACAAAAGAATCAACTATATTTGAATATATACAAATAATTAATAAATACTTATGGTTTTGAATAACTATAGTATCTATGTTTGTTTTGATAGTTTCTTGATTAAAATTTATTACAAGTTGATGAAAAGATGCAAAAAAAGCTGGAATATTGGCATTATCTTGTATAATTGCTATAATCGTTGCTATGCTTTCTTATACTATAGTTAATATAGTTATTAATTTATTTTAGGCAAATTAAATTTTAAGCCATACATTCATTTATTAAGTCTGACATTTTGTTGTATCAGACACCTGTAGGGTGTTTGTTGTCTCACATTGCTATTTGTCAATTATTGTATTCTCTTGCAAAATCCATAACTGGTCGGTTTTTTTCTTTTCAGGTTTGTTTTATTTTTTCGTTTAATTCTGTTAATCGAGTATGATTATCTTCTCATATACATGTACACAAAACTGGTTGGATTCCTACTTCTTGCATCCATTCGGATCGTTGTCTAATATCACTTAAAGTTTGATTATTGTTTTGTGTGTTTGCTCAAAAATAAAACATAAAACTTTTTACTTCAGAATGACTGTTTTTATAATTAATCACATCTTGTTTTGAATTAAACCTTCTTGGGTGATTTTGTGTATTTTTTCATTCAACTCAGTCCATATTTGGAAATTTTGTTTTATTATAATATCATTGAAAACCTGTCATCATAGAATTTCATAATCATCATAACTCTGTATTTTTTTTAGCTAATAATTCTGGTGATCATTCTATTAAAATATTATTTTCATTATGTCTTTCAGGTGTTGTTCAACTTCATATTTTTCATAAATAATCTTGTGCATATTCTTTATACAGATCTCATACTTTTTTTCAGTTTCTGACATAATTTTTATCTCAATTTATTATATATCTTGCGTTAAAAAAATCTGTTTTATCATTATTTATATAATGACTTAATTTTTTTTCTTCTTGACGATATGGTCATCAATTTTTCATCCAATCAACCAAAATAAAAGCTGCTAAATCATTACTTTCTAATACTGTGTCTGGGTTTTTTACTAAATCTAATTTATCTTGACTAAGTGTATTTCAATTATTATCTTTGAAATTTAATTTTAAATCTTTTATTATTTTTGTATATTTTTCGTAATTTCATTTATGTGTTAATTGTAGAAATCACCTACCATAATAAGCTTTTCATGTACTTGGATCTACTTTTCAATAAGAAGCGTTTTCTCATCAAATTTCTTTTATATTTTTAAATCAACACTCTCATTTTACTATAGCTAAAATATAAGATATTTGACGTTTATCTGTTACTCAATAACGTTCTGCTTGTTTGTAAATATATTGTTCTGAAACTTGATGTTGCTCTTTATTTTCTATAGAACTAAGATTTTCATATCATCATTGATTTTGATTTTCATTTCATCAATTACCTCATCAATGACTCGATAAAATATCTGATTGTAATTGTGATAATTCATTACTTAATGATTGTCTCAATTCTTCCTCTGATTTTGCTTGTTGTAGTTTTTCGTATAATAAATCTAAATTTCTTTTTCATTCATCTGAAATCATCAAATACATCACATTCACCATCTTTTTTGCTTCATATCAAAATTTTGTTCTTTGTTTTCATTTATTATTAAATAATAATTTCATCATTTCATCCATTCAAAATATTTTTTCATCTTCTTGTGGTTCATTACTTGGTGATGTATCTTCGGATCATAAAATACTAAACTCCTTAAAAGATTCTATTTCTTTTTTTAGAGAATTTAATTCTCATAAAAAAGATCATTGTACTTCTACCAATTCTTTATTTAATACCTTTTCCTTTATAAACTCTCTGGATATATCTTTTTTTCGTGATTCTGTTTCTGCCATTTTTATTTATTATTTAATAGTATTATTCACTTGGTTGTTCTGTTTGAGCTTGAGTTTTTAATTTATTTATAATATCTTCTTTTTTTACTTTTGATGCATCTCAATTATTTTCAGTTAACAAGTCATTATAAAATTTTAATATATCTTTCTTTGTTTTTTTATCTTCAGGTAAATCTTTTATTTCATCACTTTTTAATACACTATCACATAAATCCATTTTATTTTTAGCAATTGTTCAAATTTGTTTTAATTCTGTATCTGTAAGATCTCATTTTAAACTATCAGTATCATTATTTGATAATTCTCTAACCATTAATAAAATATTTTCAATTTCTCGTGATACTGTATCTTCATCATCTATATCTTTTATTCGATCAAACCAATTTTTTACATCTTTGTTATTTTTTACCAAAAGTCATAATACAGTATTTTCATTATCTGTCTTTCATTCAATAGTTTCTAATATATCATTATCTTCTAATTTTGATTTATCTATTTTTAATATTTCTTCTTCTAGTTTTTTTAACTCTTGTTTAGTTTGTGTTGTGACTTCAAAAATTTCTTTTCAAAACAAACTATTTATACCTTCTTTTACTTTATTTCGTAATCAAGATAAGTCGGTTTTTACTTTATCAAAAAATTCTCATAATCAATTTTTTTCCTGTTGTTCTGTTGTTTCTGCCATTTTTTTAATTAAATTATAAAACCATATATATTATAATCAAAATAACAAAAAAATGCAAAAAAAATAAGACTTTTTTGCATTTTATTTTGCTTATAATTTAATATTTAAGCTTCAATTATTTCTACATCTTTTTCTTGTTGATCTTTTTTGGAAATTAATGCGTTAGTTGGTCAAATAATAGTTAATAAAACTCAAATTAAACATAAAATATCTCAGTAATAAATTCAATCAACTCATGAATTTGCTATAAATTTTTGACTAATATATATTATAAATAATCATATTGCTGTGTTTACTACTTTAAATCGTTTAAAACTTGTTGGTTTTATTACATAAAAAACAATGTAATATAGGAAAATTATAAATAAAATAATATAAAAAACTTTATTTATACTTTCATATCATTGTTTTGCTATAATTACTCATTTTGAAAATAAATATATTAATACAAAAATAAAGAAGGAGAATAATATTCAAAAGATAATTTTTCTTAAATTTTTCATAATAAAATACAAAAGGTATATAAAATACGAAGTTTTTTATATTAAATTATACAATATTTTCAACATAAACATTATTTTATTTTTTAATAAATAGAATATAAATAAAAAAATTAATAATAATTATAATATTTTATTGTATGTTAATTTGTTGAATTTAGAAATATTAATTTATAATTCTTGTTTTATCAAGAAGCTTTTGTGTTAGTTTGTTGTTAAAATGTCAAAAAATGACAAAATTTGTCTATTTTATTATATTTTTTGTTTGTTAAAAGGTTAAAAAATTGTTAATAAAAATTTTTCTTGAATATATAAAAAAAAGTCATATATAATAAGTTTATGATTAGAGACTTTTTAAATAATAGTAGAAGTTATATATTATCACACAAAAAATTTGTAGGTCTTGCTTTTATTGTGTGATTTTGTCGTTTTTTTTATATTGTATTTTTTTTAGCGTATAATGTAAATACATTATTAACTTATAAATTAGAAAAGTGACTTTCAATATTAACATTATTCCAATATTTTAAGGATCTTGTTTCGCAAAATAATCTGATTTGGTTGGCTATTTTGGTATTGATTATATTTGCAATTTGATATGCTTTTTGATATCCAATATGAATATCTGTAAATATACATTATTTAGATGATGATAAAAATGAAAATATTTGAACAGCATTATCATGATGAATAAAAGATTTTTTTAGTGTTTTTGAATTAAACTGATTAGCTTTTTCATTTTGAGCTTATACATATTTTTCTACATTGTTTAGATTGTATATACTGGATATATTAAATACTTGATTAGCTATTTGATTGATAGGAATTTGGTGATTATGTGTTTTATTTTCTGGTATTTTTCGACAATATGCTAAATATATATTAGTATTAGAAAAAAAAGATTGAAAAAGTATTTGAGTTTCAGAAGCTATAAAAAAAAGTATGAATTTAACTATATCAAATTTTAGCCTTACTATAAAATGATTTTTAGCTAAAGTTTGGGTTACAATTATTTTTTATTTTAAAATAGCAATAGTTGTTACTATACCATTATTGTTTATATATTTCTTTGCTACAAGTGATATAATTTGACATAATAGTCAGTGGATTATTTGGGTTATATGAGTAATAACAATGATAATAGCTACATTTATGCTTACAAGTACTCAGGCTTTCTTTTTTAAATTTTGGCACCTAATCTATAAAGAAGCTAAAAAATAAAAAATTATTGTATAAAATGGGAAAGTGTTTTTATTTTTTTAGGATTTAAATTATAAGATTCACTTATTATTTTTTCCATAAATTGTGATGGAATTAAATGTAAATCTATAGATTTTTTTAATTGTTTTGATAATAGTTTTACAGAAATATATTTAAAAAATACTGCAGCAATTTTTATTGGGTTTTTTGTATTAGCTGATTTTATAAAATTTTTTAAATTAAGTGGAGTTTTTACCATATTTTCATTTGTAACTTTACTTGGATATGGATGAAAATATCATAAATCATGGTACATTACAAATTTTTTTGATTTATGTGATGATAATAGTTTTATAGGATATCGACCCAATCGTCTTAATGTACTGTGGTATCGGATTATTTTTGGCATAAATTTTCTTACAGTATGTTTTAATTTTATTCAATCTACAAAATTTCGCATACTTAAAAGTAATCAAAATTTTCTAATTAAATTTCAAACTAATCAATTTGGTATTTCTGTACCATAAATTTTTACTTCATATCATTTATCTTCCAAAATATCTGCTACATCATGAATATATGTCTCTATTCATCATAATTTACTTTTAAAATCACTGACAAGTAAAATTCTTTTTGGTTTACCGAACAATTCTTGAATATTTTCATATCGTTTTTCTGTAGTATATTTTTTAGCTGTATTAAAAGCTTTTTCCTTTTCTTTTTCAAAATCAATTTTTCATAAATTAAAATCTTTGACAATTGATTCTATTAAATTGAAAAATTTTTCAGAATTATTTTTTCATTCAGCATTTGAAATATTATATTTTTTTTCAATAAATTGGGATAAACCTCATTTAGCAAATCAAATTACAGGAATTCACATAGATAATGAGTTTAAAGCAGTAAGTCAAAATGTCTCCAAAAATGTAGATGGTACTAAACAAAATTGACAATTTTCATGGTATCTTTTTATATTTTCAAGTGGCTGTCGTCCAAAAAAATGGATAGAAGAATATTTTTGTCATAGATTCATTAATTCTTGAGTATATTTTCATTTTCAAAATACATAAAAAGAAAAAGGAATTGTTCAATATTTTTTGATAAAACAATTTAACATTTTCAAAATTAATCAAAATCCTTTTTCATCATCTAATCTACCAAAATATAGTAATCATAATGTTTTTTTCTTTTCCATAGTATTTTTTTATTGAGATAATTTACTATTTTTTTCTTTCCATTGTTGTATTTCCTTATGATTTCAGTTTAATAAAACATCCGGTACAGTAAATCATTCTACATTTTTTGGTCTAGTATATTGTGGATATTCTAAATTTTTCATATTTTGAGATATTTGGTAACTTTCATCTTGTCGACTAAATTCTTCTTGTATAACTCATGGAATCAAACGTACTATTGATTCTACCATTGTCATAGTTGGTAATTCTCATCATAATGTTACAAACTTTCAAATTGATATTTTTGAAAAATTGTTTTGGTATTTATTTTTGAAAAATTGTTCGAAACGGTAATCTATTCATTCATATCTACCACAAACAAAAATTATATTATCATATTTTGAGTATGAATGAGCAAATTTTTGATTTCGAATTTCTGTACTAGGAGATGGAAATATTATTTGAAAATTTCATTTTAATTTTGAAATTATTGATTCTGCAGCATCTATTATTGGCTGAGCCATCATAAGCATTCAAGCTCCTCATCAGTAAATTTCATCATCTATTTTTTGGTGTTTATCATTGCAAAATTGTCTTGGGTTTATAATTTCAAATTCCAATATTCATTTATCTATAGCTTTTTTTACCAAAGAAACATTTAAAAAACTTTCAAAAATTTCTGGGAATATAGATATAAAAAATATTTTCATTTAATAATTTGAAATTATTTAAATTATTTTTTTGCCATTGCTAAGAATTGGATTAATCTTACGATTGTATAAGATCACATAACAAGCAATAATCATACAAAACAATCTATTATTATTTTTTTTGCACGTTGTGTGTCTTTTCAAGAAATAGATGCTATAGCAAATAATAATCCACTTACAACAAGTGCTATTACGATAAGAGTTCACACAAATGTAGTTGCTGCCAATATAACATCTTGTATTACAGACATTACAGTAGGTGTTGTATCTTTTCTTCTAATTCATAATAATTCATACAAATTCATACCACATTGTCAATTTATTAAACATCTTGTATTTACTGTCATTCATACACCTGCTAAGGTGTTAGTTACTCAATTATCTCATCATTCATTTCATCAATTACTTCAACTTTCTCATTTTGTAAATGAAAATAGGAAGGTGCAAATAAATATTCAAATTAGTATTTTTCAAATTATTTTTTTCATATCAAAAATAATAATATAAAAAATATATTATTTTACTTTTATTAATTATATTTAAAAAATAAAGAGGAAATTATTTTGTCATATTAATTCATTTTTTTATACCTTTCAAAAAGTCGTTTGTAACACTATTTATACTTGTTTCATCTTTTAAAATTTCTTTTGTACTTAAATCAATATCTAAAATATTTATGTATTTTTCCAAATTTTTTAGATTATTTTTGTATTTATTTGGAAAAATTTTTGATAAAATATTTAGTGTTATTTGAGATGTTTTTAATAATGTTTTATTTTCAATAAAACTTGGTAGTGTATTTTTTATATAATCTTTTAAACTTTCATGATATCGTGAGTTTATTATATTTATTGTATTTTCTTCATGTTCAATGGATGGAGTGATTTCTCATGTAAAAGAAAAATACATTTGGTTTTGAGTATAATATTTTATATTTCATGTTAAAATTTCTATTTCGTTATTTTTATTTATATTTATAGCTGATTGTGGTGTTATTTCGACAAAATCTCATCCTTTAAAAACTATAAATCAAAAACTATTTGGGTAATAATTGTCTGATTTAAATATTATTTGTGTTCATTTGTTATTTTTAAAATCATAGCTAATTAATCATTCATTTATTTTGAAAATTTTATTATCTTTTGTTATTTGGGCTTTATCATCACTTAAATTTATATTTGAATATATAATAAATTTTGTGCTGAAATTATTTTCAAATCAAGAAACATCTGGTCATTCATCAAAAAGAGGTATTGTTCATAAAAATATAATCACTAAAATTCATAATATAGATATTCAAAATATTGTATATCAAAATCGATTTTTAAGATATAATGAGATAAAACACAAAATTAAAAATCATAATATAAGTAATCATTGGTTTTGTGTTAGTCAAATATTTCCTACAAAAAATAAAAATAACAGATATAAACAGTTTATTAATATTATAAAAGACGCATAAAATTTGATTTTGTTGTTTTTTGTTCAGTATAGAGATAAAATTGTTACAATAGATAAAAATAAGAAAATTATGTAATATTTATTTGATATGATTCGATTTATTGCATTTCAATCAAAATCATATTTTTTTATTAAAAAATATATTATTGGTAATAAAAATCCTAGTATAATGAAATAGACTATGAATTTTTTGATACTATTTTCCATTTTATATTATTCTGAAAATGTTATTATTTGTTCTCATACCAAGCTTTAAATTCTTCAAACAATTCTTCTTCTGTTTTTTCTGTTGATCCAGAAACTTTCTTTTCAATCCTATCTAGTTGTTCTGATAATTTTGTACAAACTTCTGTATCTGTAATAACTTGTGCTGGACAATTACAAACAGCTGGTTCTACTTCTGGATATTCTAAAATCCCAGAACATTCTTCGCATGATGTAATACATTCAGGACAAACTGGTACATCACATTGTAATACAGGACATTCTTCACCAGGATGAATAAATGCAGTAACTTTTTGTGCTAAACCTTCATTACCCCATTTCATATACAAAGTGAATCCACATATTAAGATAATCCAAACAATACTAGTCCAAAATACTTTTTTCATTAGATTTTTATTATGTTATAAAAGATTTTTCATTCATTCTGTCATTCTGAACGAAGTGAAGAATCTAATGCAGTGAGAATATTATTTTAGATTCTTCGTTTCACTACGTTACACTCAGAATGACACATTGTCTTATAAAAATACTTTTTCAAATTCTTTTGGCAATGATGCTTCAAAAGACAAAGTCTTTCAATTCATATCTACGAAACTATATCTACTACAGTGTAACATTTGTCTACTAATTTTCAACTGTTTGTACAATTTTCTATTTGCTGCTGGATTTCAGTAAATTATATCTCAGAGAATTGGTAGACTTTCACTTGCTAAATGTACTCTAATTTGGTGCATCCTTCATGTGTATAATTTCACTTTCACAAGCGAAACCTCTCATAAAATCGGGTTATTTTTACTTCTTTGATTCCAGATTTCAGTCTTTGCATCTTGTCAGTTCTCTGAGACCTTCATGTGAGAACTTCCAAATTTTTTGCTATAAAATCTTTCAAGTTTTTTTTCAATTATCTCATGCTGTGGTGCATCTCATAGACATAGTGCCAAGTATTCTTTATCAATAGTTCTATCTCTGATAATCTCATTTAGATACTGTAGTGCCTCATAATTTTTTGCTCAAACTAAGACACCAGATGTATCTTTGTCCAATCTATACCCAAAACTTGGCTTGAATGTATCGTTCCCATCTCGAATTCATGTGAGTTTACAGTACTCTTCCAGATAGTCATTCATGCACAAATCATTTTCATGTCTATTGCTCGGATGTGCTACAATTCACGCAGGTTTGTTGAATACAATCCAGTTTTCATCTTCATAAATCAAAATCTTTTTTATATCTTTCAATTCAAGTTGTTTGATTTTATTTTTTTTTGGCACAGCGATTTTGTCTGGCTTTTTATTTCCAGTTTTGATATTTGTAAATTTAATTTCATCACCCAAAAGTAATCTATAGTCTCATTCAACCCTTTTATTATTTACCAAAATTGCTCATTTTCTGATTCGAGAAAAAATATCACTCAATTTGATTTCAGGATATGGTTTGAAATATTTTCTCAGATACCTATCCAATCTCTGATTTGCTATATTATAATCTACTTTTTTTAACTTCAAAATCTTGTACTTAATCATAAAGTATTTTTATATTAAATATTCTGCTTGAAATTTCAAAGCAAATCTTTAAGTTTGAATTATCAGAATAAATTCATGGCGGTTGTAGCTCAATTGGTAGAGCAACGGACTGTGACTCCGTGTGTCGTGGGTTCGATCCCCATCAACCGCCCCACTTAAGGGTATCCAGAAATGGATATTTTTTTGTAAATTATCGTTCTTTTAATCGAGAAATTTCGGTTACATAAATAATTTCACATGCACCATCTCATGAATCATCTCTAACTAGGCTTGATGGTCATCGTTTTCGTGATCCATTTTCTGGATATACTTTTACTAAATATCATTTTATTCTGATCACATCTCAAATTTTAATCTTTTTCAGATATAATCTAATTTTTTGATTACTTCGTATTGGATGGTTGTTTGACCATTTTCCTTTTAGGTTATCTCGACCTCAATTTTCGTTTAGCCATGTACTATATTCACGTTTTATGTGTGGTTGGACCATCCTATCTATAAATTCACTCCATATAAATTTTTCCATATTTTGTTCGTCCGACATGATTCCCCATCACAAAACGATATCTCTTGGTCAAATTTTATTTAATATTTTGTTGTTTGCAAAAATTTCTCAATATTCACGAATTGCTAAAACTCTTCATTGGATATCATATTCTGCTAAATAATCTATATGAACAGTTTCTCAGTTAACATTTATTGTTGTTCATCATTTTGTTGTGGTCTGTATGGGATCTGGCAGGTTATTTAAATCTGGAATATATTCATAAGGTTTTTGTACTAAGTAAAACACTATGAATGGAGAAGTTAAAATAAGAATAAGTAATAAAAGTCGATTATCATTGCGTCTTTTATTGTCTTTTTTCATTTCTTCTCTTATTTCACTGTATATACTTCTAGAAAACATAATGATTGTTTATAATGTTAAATTTTTGAAAAATAATATTTGTATTATGATATATTTTTAGTTTAAAATCAAGTGTAAATTTTTCATTATCAAAAAAATCCCACATTAAGTGGAATTTTTTATTCATTTAAAGTATCATGTAAATCTTGTAGTGTCTTGTTGTTTCTAAGAGTTTTTAATGCTCTATCTCTTATTTGTCTTACACGCTCACGTGAAATACCAAAACGTTCAGCAATTTCTTCCAGTGTTTTGTTTTCATAAAAGCATAAACGAATAATTTCTTTTGGATCTGGTTTCCATGGATCTTTGGGCTTTTTTAAAGTGCTATCCAAAGCAGATAAGATTGCCTCTGTGGTAGAGCGTTGCTCTAAATCAAAAGCTGGAGATTTGAAATCTTCATTTTCTATCAAGCTTTTCAAGTCATCATCTTCGTCATCATTAATTTTTTCATCTAATGAGCTAGTCTTTATAGCAGCAATAGAAGCTAAATAATTATTATATTTCTTATCATCTAATCGTGGGAATTTTTCCTGTATTTCTTCTTTTGTTGGTTTGCGCAAATAAGTCATAAAAAAAACATTTTCAAACGATGTTATAGTTTTACGAATAAATTCTTGGTTCATTGGACGCCTAATTGTTGTATTGTAAGTCGAAATATATTGTAAAATAGATTGTCTAATCCGCCAAACGGCGTATGAGATGAATTTAAATCACCTAGTTTCATCAAATCTATTAGCTGCCTCAATCAGTCATAAATTTCATTCTCAAATTAAATCTCATAATTCTAGTCACGGACAAAAGTGTTCATAATTTTTTGCTACAGAAACTACAAATCTTGTATTTGCTTTAACAAGTTTGTTTCTTGCCTGTATATCTCATCTATTTTTTGCATAACTTTCTTCTATTTCTTCTTCAGTTGATAACACATTGCATTCAGGTCTAGAAATATCTTTTAAATATTTCTCAAAAGATGTAGACTCTTTACGATTGGTTATGCTTTGCGGACGTGTATTAATGGCTCTCATTACCATTCTGATTTTTTGAAAAAATCTAAATTATACCATGTATAATAAATATTTACAATAAAATGTCAATAAAAATTTATAAAAATTATTTCAATTCATCTTTTATCTTAGCCAATAACTGCAAAGCCTGAAGTGGAGTGATATTGTTTACATCAAAACTATTAATGATATTTTTTACTTTTTCAAATTTTGGATCTGAAACTTGGACAAACCTATTTGGAGAAAATAAGCTTTGAGTACCGACGGTCTTTGTATTCTGTGCCGAAGTTTCTTTTAATTCTTCTAAATTTTCTCCAGCTCTTTGGAGTATTATAGCTGGAATTCATGCTATTTTAGCTACATCTAATCAGTAACTTTTGCTGGCTCATCACTCAACTATCTTTTTCATAAATACTACTTCTTTCTCTGTCTCATAGACACTTACGGAGTAATTTTTCACTCAATCGTACATTTTTTCCATCTCAATCAATTCATGATAATGAGTTGCTATCAGTGTTTTTGCTTTTATTTGAGTGGCCACATATTCCAAAATTGCTTTGGTTAGAGCTAATCAATCGTATGTTGAAGTTCATCTTCCAAGCTCATCAAAAATAATGAAACTATCTTTGGTTGCATTATTCAAAATATTCGCTACTTCTACCATCTCAGTCATAAATGTAGATTGATTTTTTGCCAATACATCTCCACTTCCGACTCTAGCAAAGATTCAATCTATTATTGGCATTTCTACTTCTGATGCTGGGACATATAATCCACAATGTGCCATCAAAACTATCAAAGCATTTTGACGAAGAAACGTGGATTTTCATCACATATTTGGTCATGTCACTACATGCAAAAATCATTTTTCATCGTTCATAATCAAGTCATTTGGTATGAATTGATCATTTTTGTCCAAAAATTTTTCTATCACCAAATGTCTTCCATTTTTGATTTTTAGCTCTCCTGAGTCTATATATTCAGCTTTTACGAGATTATTTTCACTAGCAAAAATAGCATGAGAAGTGTACAAATCAAACCAAGCTACGACATTTGCAAATTCATAAATCTCGTTTGTTATTGTTCAGATTGTATTTTTGATTTCTTCCAAAATTGCAAATTCTTTTTTTGCTAATCAATCTCTGGCAGATAAAACTTTTTCTTGCATAGAATCCAAAAATTCGCTTGAATATCTCTGTCATCATTTCAAAGTATTTCTCCTTACTACATTGTACTTTTCAGCTGATTGTGTGGCAAGTGCGGCAAGATTGGTCTCAAAAGCTTCAATATCTTTGTTCGTTATCTCTATGAAATATCACTGATTTGTCACATATTTCAGTTTTACATTTACGACTCAGCTCAATTTGGCCAATTCTTGCTGATAATCCAATATCATTTCATCGCTATGATAAGCCATTTTCCTCAATTCATCGATTTCATTGTCTACTCAATCAGCGATGAAATCCATATCATTTTTGATATATTCATCGTTTTTCAAAGTTTTTTTTAAGTAATTGTATAGTTCATTTAATTTATTGCATGAATTTTCTGATAATCAAAGTCTCTTTAATTCATCCAAGATTTGGTTGTTTTCAAAGAATAATCCCAATGTAAACCTAAGTTTCACAAAAAATCATGGCAAAACTTTCTTGTACAAAATATTTGAAACTATTTTTTGTAAATCTAATGCTCATCCCAATACTGCATGGAAAATTCTAGTCGTTTCGAGATTTTGGATGTAATATTCGATATTATTTACTCTCTTTTTTAGTTCAGTTTTGTCTTTTGTCGGATTCATCAAGACAGTGCGAAGCAATCTAGCTCCTGCATTCGTCTTGGTATTGTCCAAAATTCCAGCTAAACTGTATTTGTCGTTGTGCTCATAGTTGCTCGAAAATATTTCCAGGTTTTTGATAGTAATCTCATCCAGCAAAACACGGTCTTTCATAGTGTGATGAGAGACACGGATAATATTTTTCAAATTATCTTTTTGAGTATCTTTGATGTAGTGCAAAAGTAGAGCAAAAGCTCAAATTCTTCATCATTGCAAAGCCTGTCCAAAACTTGCTAAAGTCTGGATTTTGCACTGCTCCAAGATGTATTTATCAGGATCTACAGGAATATCATAGATAGAAATCAGACTATTCAAATAATTCTTAATCGATTGTTGCAAAGCATCTTTTCATTGCAAACCAATATCCAAAATAATTTCCACAGGATTCAAGACAGCCAAAAATTTCTCCAAATCTCAAATCGTCTCAAAGCTCTTTGTACTGTATTCTCAAATAGTAAAATCTCACCAAGCAAGATGGTAATTTTCTCCATTTCTATATGGTTCGTATGTGATAGCAGCCATATATGAGAAATTATTTTGATTTTCTTTGATGTATGTTCATGGAGTAATTACAGAAATTACTTCTCTTTCTACCAATTTCCCTGGTACGGGATCTGTAATCTGTTCAGCAATAGCAATCTTGTAACCCAAATTTACCATCTTTGTGATATATTTGTCCACACTGTGATATGGAACTCACACCATAGGAATTGGATTGTCTGAATTTTTATTTTTCGATGTCAAAACCAAATCCAAAAGCTTACTACACAGCTTTGCATCTTCAAAAAATATCTCATAAAAATCTCCTAAACGAAAAAAAAGTATACAATCATTGTACTGTTTTTTGAAATCGATATATTGCTGCATAGCAGGTGTATAACTAGTTGACATAATTGAATTTATAAGTTTTAACTACAAAATATCAATTGATTTTTTTGAGAAACAATTACTTGTTTTTTTACACCAGATATTTGCGATTTTATATATATTTGTTGACTTTTTTATAAAAAACTATATACAATCACTAATAATTTTAGAATTAATTATTTTATTAAATGTTTTGAAAATATTGAGCTATAGTGCCATTTTACAGTGAAGAACAAAATTTACAAGATAATATTTTGAAATTAAATGATACTATTAGTGCTTTGGTAGAAAAATGTTGAGTTGAATTATGTTGTGTAATAAACGATTCTCCTGATATAGATATACAACCTTTTATATCAAAATCAGATAGAATAAAAGTTATCAATATGGAACAAAATAAATGAAAATCTCAAGCAGTTAAAACATGAATTGAATACATAACAAATAATACCTGAATCCAATATATTATCCAAAGCGATTTTGATAAAGAGCAAAATCCTTGAGATGCTGAATTATTTCAAGAATATATTGAAACACAAGAGATACTGCCTGATAAAATTTTATTAATTTGAGATAGATATAAGCATCGTTCTAGTGAAACTTGATGAAATTGATGAAATAATTCTTATAGAGAAAATGTTCTTGATGCACAATCATTATTATGTTCTTGTCTTTGAATTCAATGACTTCAAGACTTAACATCATGATTGAGAATGTATTCTTCAGAATTAGCTAAGTGTTTTTTGGAAAAATGAAAATGAGAGTGATTTGCTGCTGATTTGGACCAATTTATTATTGCATGTTTGGAACAAGCAAAAGTTGATTCTATATCTTTGAGTCGAGGAAAAGAAAGAGATACATATACACGTTGAGCTAAATTAATTCAAGTTTTTAATTGAATTTTGTGTCATCGTGAAGAATTAATTGAAAAATGAAATAAATGAATTGTTGATTTGTTTGACAATATAGTTTCTTGATTAAAAAGACAAGACTCCGTAATTGAAGTAGATTTAAATCTGATTTGAAAAGATAAGGTATATTATTTTATAAATAATTGAGACGATAAGTACTCTTTAATAGACAAACTTGCAGAGACTCCTTTGAAAAATAATTAATTAAAAATATAAGATTTTCGCATATAAGTTTTAACTACAAAATATCAATTGATTTTTTTAAAGAAAAAACCAGAGACCTACTTTGGGTAGAGCCCTGGCGATGTCTTATTGGACGATTTTTGTAATACGTCCAAAGGATACTTTGATGTTGTAGGTTTGATTAGGTTCTAATTGAACCCAAATATCATAATCTACATCATAATTACGTTTTTTTCCTTTCTTGTCGGTAGCTGTGACAGTGTAATTTTCGATACGGACACCCTCTCTTTGGTCGCCAACAAGCTGGTATGCCGGCCAGTTGGGAACTGTTGCGCCTTCAGTGTCAGAGTTTCCTGAGGCTGTAACGGAATGATGGTATTTATAACGCCAAATTGTATAATAGTATTTGGTTTTATAAACTGGCTCATCACGATACACAGGTTCTTCGTGCGGCTCAGTGTAATACTCCGTACGATACTTTGGGGTACGGTGTTCTTCACGTTCGGCGTAACCGTTGCCTAGGTCACGATAGGTGTACGTGATATCGTAACCATCTTCGACTTGGCGGCTTTTTTGTTCTGTGACCGTTTCGTAATGGTCAAGTACTTGATCGTAATGATGTATTTCCTGCCGGGTGTACGGGAGTTCTTCTGCGTCAGATGGAAGATTCCAATCATTTTCTTCGACCAGAGTGTTTTGCTCGATTTGAATCGAGCGTGACCAATCAGTTCGATTAACCGTGATCGTTTTGCATTTAGGCCACAGAAGGATGATGCCTAATAATAAAATGGCGATAATGGCAAGCCATTTCATGTTGAACGAATGAAATGAAGTGCGTTTTTGCATGCGCGCAACAGGTTTGGGCTGACTATAGTCCGTAACTGGTGTCGCATCGTAAACTGGTGTGTCATGCGTTGGTTCGTAAACTGGTGTGTAGCCATCTTCTTCACAGTCATCATTTACTATGATGTCAGAACTGATTTGATGTACGGCTGTTTTTTCTTTCAGCCGTTCCTGTACATCAAAGTATGTTTCTGTGGAACGTGGAGCACCGCAGGAGTGGCAGTTTAGATCTGCCGCTTTGTTGTATGAGCCACAATTATCACAGTACCAGTCCGGCCGTTTGTCTATAGGCTTTTCAACAACCACATCGACATCGGGCCTGTAGAACTTTGTTTCTTCGCCTCTGCGACGGCCGCAGTTAGGGCAGATATATTCATGTCCTGTAATTCTTTTTGTGTGGCAATACGGACAATCCCACACCATTTCCACAATTGTGTTCATATCTTAAATTTTATTATTTTCTTTTTATTTTCTTTTCTCTAAATAGCCAATAAGGATTGGCTACTTATATTATACATATATATATATATGTCAAACAAAATTTAACAACATTTTCTTTTGAAATGAGTTAACTTTTTAGATTAATGTAAATCAATTGATTTTTTGATTTATAAAAAAAATCGGTTAAAATTTTAACCGATTTTTTGCTACTGGTGGCTAAGATGTTACTCGTAATCTGTTTTGTCTTTTTCTCTAAATTCATTTTCCATAAATTCTTTGATAGTAAACCATTCATTTTTCGCAAGTAATGCAGCTCCATAAGGAACGAGAATACATGGATAGAAAATTTTATACACAAAACTGAACCAATTTATACCCGTGAAAAAGTAAACAACTGCCGCTATTATCAGGAATAATACTCCTCCTAAAACAAAAGAGATAGCACCAATAGCCACTCCTACAGAAATTAGTAACAAGCCTGCAAGTCTGATTAAAAGACCTTTCAAAAAATTTTTCATAGTTCAATAATTTTGATTTGTTTTAAGTTTAACAATCAGTTTGTGTTTATCATTTTTAATATATATTTTTTATATAAAAAGTCAATAATTTTTAGAAAACGAAAAAACCGGCCAAGATTTTTGGTCGGTTTTAGTCTGAAATGGTTTCCTCTCTCCAAAGCTCTTTTTCTATATCTCTGCCACAAATGCAGCAGTTGATAATATTATGACTGTACCCTTTGGAGATTGGACGTACGTTACCACAGCATATACAGTGATAACAAAGCACTTTCTTTTGATCTTTCATAGGCTTTTGTTTTTTAGATTTCAAATATACAGTTTTATCCTACTAAAATCAAGTACTTATTCATTTGAAAAAAGTGTAGTTTTTTTTATAAGGGAAAAAGAATGATTTGTTGACAATCCCCCACCACGATTTCATCGTGGGACTCCCCTATCAGGTGAAAACCTCTCCACCCCCGCTTAAGCGGGAGTCCCCCTCTCCTATCAGAGAGGAAATTTCTCCCCTGACAGGGGGAGTCGTTTCGCCGTAGGCTAGAGGGGGTTGTCTACAAAAAATATTTTTATTTCCAACAAAAATCACAATGAAAACTTTCTCAGAAACTGAATGAAAACAATTTGAAAAATACTTTTTGCTAGCTGCAGAAGTAGCAAAACAAGCCACTTGTGAAAGGTCAAAATGTGGTTGTGTTATTGTGAAAGATTGAAAAATTATTGGACAGTGATTTAATTCTCCAGCAAAAGACCTAGAATCTCAGAGAAGATGTACTTGTGACAAAAAATCATACGATTTCAAGGTGACAGACAAGACCTGCTGTATTCATGCAGAACAAAGGGCAATGTTTGATGCTCTTAGACATCATCCAAATGAAATAATTGATTCTGAATTATTTTTTATTCGCTTGGATTCTGAATGAAATATGAGTAAATCATGAGACCCTTACTGTACAATTTGTAGCAAGATGGCATTGGATTTATGAGTGAAGTATTTCTATTTGTGGCATGAAAAAGGTATTACTTGCTACGATACGCAAGAGTACAATACATTGTCTTATCAATATAAATGATAGAACTTGACTTTATATTATTTTTAAGTAATTTCAGAGTCTGAAATAAATAACAAAATAATAAATTAAAACTTTACGAATCATGGACATTATCTGGTATTCAGTAATCCTATTTGGTTTACTGTTTTCGTACTATTTTTTGAAAGATAGTAGGTATAAAGACGATTTGGTAGATAAAAACAACTCCAAGTTGGCGAACTATCAAAAACATGAAGATCCATAAGTTAGGAAACTAGCTTCTGAAATTCAAATCAAGGCATGTCTTTCTGGGAAAAATCGTAAAGAGTATTTGGAACAGACAGATTGTTTACTTGAAAAAATTGAAGAGTATCTCAAAAATAAAACATTAAAATTTTAACAAAATGAAAAAATCTAATTTACCACCGTGTCACGTCGATTATTATCTCGGATGCAGAATGCACACGCATGAAGTTGGTGTTGTCGATGAAGCAAAATGGGTTTATCATAATTGTGATGAATCTAAAATCAAAGACGATGTCTTGTACAAGGTTTGGCTCACTAAAAGTACTCCTGCAGACCCAGCAGATCAATCGTCACACACAAATGTGTATTACTTTGAAGAAGTTCCAGCAGAAATTGTTGAAATGAAAAAGATGGTTGAAGAGTACTGGAATTCTGATGAACCAATGTCTTTATAAACTTCAAAGATTGATACTGTATTAGATGATGTGAGTTTGAGGAATGATTATTGGTACATTTTACGCAATCCAACTGGTTATTTGTCAGATTTGGATGAAATTGCTGATAACCTTGCTGATTATCTTGAGCAAGCGAACGTAATATCTACAGGTATCAATTCTCGTGCACAAGCACGTTACAAGCTTATCATTCCCGATGGTGAAAGAATCGCTAAAGTTGATTACACATCACTTACTCTGAAACTATTTCGTGAGAAAAACAAACGTAAAAAGAAAGTATCTGAATAAAGGTTGGTTTATCCAGCCTTTTTTATAATAAAAAAACTGTTGCATTAATACAAAATTTTGGTATATTTTGACTAGTGAAATTGTAAAAAATACAAAAATAAAAATAAAACATTAAATTAAAATATTAAAACATGATTAATTTAAAAAAAGAAGGCCATTTTGAACCAAAAGAAGAGCAGAAACATCTCTGTGAAAGTGATATTATCATAAGAAGAGATTTCTGCGGAAAGAAACTTACACCTGAGGAATTTCAGGAGTTTCAGGAAATTGTGAACCAAAGAAGACCTTACTGCCGTAAGGATTTCATTCCACAGACATTTATACCTGATTTAAGAAATGTACGTTATTAAAAAAACCAAGTTATGTTGTAAGAAAATAAAAAACAAAAAAGAAAGTATTGATGGTGTTCTCAAGCATTGTAACAAGACACAAATTGATCGACTGTTCGAATATGAGATTCTTGGAATTCTCAATAAGAGATAGTTGAATTCTACAAGCAGATTTAAGCTGCATCTCTTCATTACAAATCTCCCCAATGACATTTAAAATTTAGAACTATGGAATATAAAAAAGAATTCAAGGTGTCTGAAATTACGACACTGTACAAACCAACAAAGACTTCTCATGTAGAGATTCTTAAAATGGTTAGCGGAAGAAGACCATATCGTCTCTTTGATTTCAAAAAGCAGTATTTTATTCCAAATCTTGATTAACATTAAAATTTTGGACTATGGAGTACAAAAAAGAATTCAAGGTCTTTGACTTCACGGACCGCCAGCCGACTGAGATATCACATAAGAAGATTCTTGATATGATAAACACTAAAAGGCCTTATTGTCTTTCTGATTTTAAGTTGCAGTTCTTTATACCAAAACTTTCGTAAACAATTAAAATTTAAGCTATGAAAACCGATAAAATTGAAGAGGAGAAGGAACCCACTTATAGCATTCCAAATATTTCGGATAAATATCCGCCAAGTAAGGAAGCCTATAAGGAAATCTTCGATATTATGAATCGCAGAAGACCATACTGCAAAGAAGATTTCATACCACAGCCATTTATTCCGGATCTTGATTAACTATTAAGTAAATGTTAAAATCTTTTGTACTATGTCACAAGTTAATAAAAATGAAGCACATGAAAGTAATGCTTTAACTTCGTTTAAAGCAATTATGAAAGAGATGAATAAACACAGGCAGATTGAACCCGATGACTTTGTGGATGAATATTTCATCCCGAACCATATCTAGCGAATATTAAAAAATTTTGAGCTATGGATAAGGAAAATAAAAGTGAAAAACAAGGAATTAATGCTTTGATATCGTTTGATGCAATAATGACCGTTGTGGATTGTCATAGGCCATTTGAACCTTCGGACTTTATCAAAGAGTATTATGTAGCCGACATCTGAATTTCAGATAATTATTAACAATGAGAGAAAGGTTGGTTTATCCAGCCTTTTTTTGTTTTAAAAATCTATTGAATTAAAATAAATTTTGTTTATTGCTGTTTGTGATTCGGTGTTTTTTTATTGTTGAAAATATGCGTGGATATGGATTCATTTAATGATATGATTAGAAAATCATTTGCAAAGAAATCGTTTTGAAAAAGAATGATTTGAACTATTTGAGTTAAAGCTGTTCAAGATTTTTTTGGAAATAAAAATATAGAATGATTTATTAGGTTTAATACTCTATATATTAAAGCTTTGGATCAAAATTTAAAAATACAAGCATTTCAGCATAAAAAAGAAATTTTAGAAAATGTAAATTTAGAATTAAAAAATATGTGATATAGTAGGACTATTTCAGAAATTAGATTTTAATTATTTTAATTCATTTATTACTTTCTCTCGCAAAATATCAGAAATTTCATCGATTGATAAAAGATTTCCATTTGGTGCACTATCTATGATAATCCAGTTATATTTTTGTGCTACATACTTATAAGCTTCGGCAGCATCTTTTAGATGTTGTAAATCTGCTTCGTGGATATCTCTTTTTTTGTCTGTGTATTCTCTTTTTCATTTTTGATCTACTAATTGCTGTCAAATTTCTGTAGGCATATAAAGTAATATATTTATGTCTGGTCTTGGAATTCAAAACAATCAATATTCAAACTCATCTAACCATTCTAAAAATCTATCTCTTTCTTTTAAATCATGGATTTTTCATGCTTGATGTCACATATTTGAAGAAACATATCTATTTGCTACAACGATCTTTCATTTATCTAATCGTTGTCTAATTCTTGGAGCTGCTTCATATCTGTCTATTGCATAAAATACTGATGCTCTATATGGTCAAACTTCTTGCGCTGTACCAAATTTTCAATTCAGATAATCTTCAACCATAGCACAACTTCTTTGTCAGTATTGAGGAAAATCTGCCATTTCTACTGCAAATCATTCTTTTTGCAATCTATCTACAAGTAATTTTGTCTGCGTTCATTTTCAGCTTCCATCAGTTCAATCAATCACTATAAATTTTCATTTGGCCATGGTTTATTATTTTGAAAATAAAAAATTCTACCTTTTTCAAGATAGAATTTTTTGTAAAAAAATCAATAAATTTTTATGCAGCTAATGAATCGTAGTATTCTTCAAGTTTATCTAATTTATCAAATTTTTTATTTATAGTATCGTTAGTTTCATTCTGAACATCTAGTTTTATTCATGCATTACTTGATAAAACATTTACGTTTGGAGCAACTCAATATTTATCGCAGTCTTTCCATATGGTTTCGATGTGCTTATTTATGAAATCGTTATCACTTATTTCTTGATAATTTACTAAGTTTCTATTTTGAAAGTTTATTTTTCTAATTTCATAGTTTATTAATTTAGTATATCTGCTTCTTGTCGAAGAATTATTACCACTTAGGTTGGTCATTTTACATCTGCGATATTCTTTCCAATTAAACATTCTATATGGATTATCAAATTCTTTTACAATTTCATTATCTCCTTTAAATGTTTGTTTTATAGTTGATTTGTCTATATGTTCTATATTATCAAAGAAAAATTCGAAAAATTCATTCACAACTTTGTCAAATTCTGCTGGAAAAATACCTCATGTTACTTTGTGAATAGTTCATTTAATCATGTATCGCAACATATATTTTGCTACATCATATTCACCATTTTTTTTCATTTCTTGAATCAAAGGTATTGATCTAACTATTTTGTCTTTTCGTTCTGGTAGTGTTGTATTAAACCGATTGAAGTATTTTTCAAACAAGAAATCTGTTGTTTCTTTTGTAGAAGGTCATGATGGTATACATTTTTTATAAATAACACTTTGTCGAAAGGATTCAGCATCAGATCTATCTTCTTCTTTTTCAACTCTACTATATTGGGTTTTACTAGGTATAAATTTATTCATTGTGTTACTTGTAGCTGATAATGGAGATTCTTTTTGGTAAAGAGCTTTGGAGTTTACATCAGGATTAGTTCAGTCAATTTCATTTGTAAGTGAGTTTTTCACAATACTTTTGAATACGTAACTATTTGGATTTTTTTCGTCTTTTGACAATTCTATTACGCTTTTATCTTTTGGGTTGTTTTCGTTTTTATAAGTAGGATTTTCGATTTTTTGTAATATTTTTATACCGCTTCCATTCCAATATCATTGGAATTTTTTTAGAAATTCATAGTTTGCATCTTGTAAATTTCATGGATTATATTTATCTAAACTCAATCATAATTTCTTTGAAAAGTCTCAATTTGTAACTCAGTCTAGCATTATTTTTACTTTGTCTTGTGCTTCAATATCTATTATTCGGTATCATGGCGCAAATCATATTGTTCTGGCCGTTCTCCAAAAAGACTTTAAGGTGTCTTTTGTTGAATTGTTTTTTATAATTCAAGTCAACATTGCGGCTAATAGGTATCATTTCGCTCTGAAAACTTCTCAAGGTGTGTTTGCTAATTCCAGCATACGTTCAAGTGAGGGTACAGCTTTGTTAAATCTACCAGCTCAAACCGTCCTCAAATATTGTTCTTCTGCGGCATAAAACGTTTTCATTTCTTTTTTTGTTTCGTTATGCTTTTCAAAATAACCATCAATATTTGATCTTAGTTCTTTTGAAAAGTTTGTAGACCAAATACTTTTTAACATGAATTCATTGTTTTCTGGTCCATGAGGAGCGTTTCATTCTATAGTGTTTATAATATACGAATATTCTAGTTTGTTTAATTCTTCTTGTATGTCTAATCTAACATCTTTTTTTTGTCACATATCTTTAACTTGTTCTAAGTCATTTTGTTTCTTTTGATAAAAATTTAAGAATCTAGTTTTGTGTTCTGGTCATAAGAATTTTTCAACCCAATTTCATTTTCATATTTCTTGGGTAAAGTTTCTAGGACAAGGTCACTCTTTTTTTACCATTATAAGGAAAGCAGCAGCAAATTTATATCTATCTTTGCTGGTTCCTCTGTATCATGGTTTGTTTAAAATTGGAATTAAGTGATCCTTATATAATTCACTATAATTAGGATCTGCTTGAAAAATTTTATACCATTCTTCTATCTTTTTCCATGTCCTATTTTCTCTGTTTGTATAAAATTCGTATTGTAGTTTTCTAGCAGAATCTCATATAGTAGAATTACCAAATAAGTCTCCAATTTTTCCATATATATTTAATCATTCTTGGGATAATAAATAGTTTTCTAGGTCTTCTTCTTGTTCTTTTCTACGTTCTTCTATCTTTGATTTTATTGCTTTGGTTGTGTTTTTAAACACATTTATCATGGCTCATACGGAAATTCGCTTTCTCATTCATTTTGTAGGTAAACGTCAAGGATCGTCGATTTTGTATTTTGTTTCTATTTGCTTTTGCTCTTTTTCTGTGAATCATTTCAATTTTTTTCATTCCATCAAGAGAATGAATTGTTCAAAAGTAATTTCATTTTCATAGTTATATTTCACTTTTTCACAATTTTCATCAATATCATCAAATTTTGATGCTATTTTTACTGTTCATTTACTTGTATCTACTTTTTTAATTTCATATTTATATATTTTTTGTCATTGTCATCGCTCTTTTACTTTTTCTTTGCTATCATCAAATATTCATTCAAAATTATCAAAATATTTTACTTCTACCTCTTGCATTTTTCAGTTAATGATAACATTTTTTACAAATTTATCTCATTTTAATCTTACTTGTTTTTCCATTGTTCAAAATGCTGAACATTTGTTATCACTGAAAAATCAGGCATCATTTATGTTTTTTAGACAATCTTCTCGTTTATTTGAATTACGAGCTTTAACTCTAAAGACTTTTCATCAATCTGTCATGCGTTTTAGTTGTTTTTCTGTCATATCAAGTGTGAATTCTTCACCAACTAAGCTAGATTTCAGATCTCATCAAATTGCTTTTATTGTAAATTTTCAAGCTCAAATATTTACATTTGTTACTTCAAAACAGTAATAAGATCTTATGGCTTCAGAAAAGTTTTTTGGTTGTAGTTGGGTTTCTCATAAATCAAGGTACAATCTTACTCATTTTTCAATTTTTTCTATCGAGGTATCTCAACTTAATTTTTTCCATTCATCTAAAAATTTATCATATTCTGTTTTTTCTGTTTCTTTTTCAAAATTTATTCCTAAATCTTTTTCTGCTTTTTTTGCTTTTTTTTCATCATATTTTTCCGCCTCTTTTTCTAAATTATAACATAGTTGTTCTGCAGCATCTTTGATACCGTCACAATTTTTTTCCTCATCTGTTGCTAAGTTTATTAATTTGTTTTTAAAGGCTGCTTTTCATTTTTTATTTAATTCATCCCAATATTCTTTAGCAATTTTGGAAACTCAACCATCATCTTCGTTTAGTTCTTCCAAAAAGTCATTAAAGGTTATGTCTCATGTTTGTGATGTATCTAGTTCTTGATATGATTCATATGCTTTTTTTATTTTGTTAAATAAAGTTTCTGCTTTAAGTTCTCCATCTTCTTTTCCACCTAATCATTCTTCTGATTCTCTATCTGCATCCAATATCTTACTTAGTTCTTTTTTTGTGTCTTCTTGTGAGGTTTTGTTTAATATTTTATTTAGTTTTTTGTCTTGACGTTCGTTTGTTACTTTTTTTCTATTTGATCATAATGTGGACATGATATACAATTGGCTTAGTTTATTTGTGTCTTTTCATTGAAAAATTAAGTTTCTTTCTATTACTTTTACTTCTAAAGTTTTTAATATTTCTTTAAATATACAAAACTTGTATCAATATGGTCAATATCATTGGTCGTTGTTCTGTGCAAATCCATTTTCATCAAAGTCATAATAAACATTTTCTGGATTAAACATTTTCTTTTTTACGGAAATTACTTGGTCTTTTAGTTCATCATATAATCAAAAATCTTTTAATTTTTTATTGAGTTCATCTTCATCATAGTCACATTCCAATAGCTCATCTAGTTGTGATTTCGTAATTATTTTTCCACAAATTTCTAATTTATATCAATTTCAAATATTTATTTTTCATCATTTTGTAATGTGTGATTCCATAATTCAATTGGACCTCAATGGGCTATCTTTTGTATCTTCCAAATCTTTGATGATTTTTTTATCATTATTATCTATATTTACGGTAAATTTGATTGGATTTATCCTATCCATATTTTTAAATTTATCTGTATCTTGGAGTTCTTTATTTTTTCATCATGAAACTTCTTTTTTAATATGTAAATTTAACGATCAAATTTCATCTATATCTATTATGATATCTTCTTTTTCGAAATCATAAACTTCTTTTAAAAATGATTTAAAATCTTCTTGATCTAATCTGCTAAATTTTGCCCAAGAGTTTTCATTTTTATCAAACTTGTTTATTATAAGAGTTTGCCATAATGTTGTTTGTTCTTTTTTATCTAATTTTGAAAAATCAAAATCATTTGTGTAGAGTTTTTTTAAAACAGCTATAAATTTTGGATTTTTTCATTTTTTTTCAAAATTTTCTATATATTTCTTCCAAATCTGTCTATTTATTGTTTCAAGTCGTTTTTTCAGATCGTTTTTTATTGTGGGATAGTTTGTTTTTCACAGAAGTAATTCTTTTAATTTATTTATATAATTTTCTGGTAATCATTGCTTTTCTAATAAGTTTATGTAATCTTTCCAATATGCTTTTTCTTTTGTTGAAAATTTTTTTTCGCTTAAAATTAAAATATCTTCTATTCTTGCTTTTTTAAGATTTAATTGTAAAATCTCTGAATCTTTTGACTCATCGAATATTCCTGAAATATTATTCATTGGCAAAATAAAATCTTCCATGTCTTTTTCCATTTTTTTCCCGTGTGATTTTATATAGTCAATTATTCATTTTACTTCAAATTGTAAAAGATCTAAAATAGCGTCTTTTGATTCTAGGTCTTGTGATTCAAAATTTGAATTTTTATCTATTTTAGCATCTAGTAAATCAAAAATTTCATTATTTGAAATTGTGACAGAGTTTATTTTATCATCCCATTCAGGTGAAAGTTTTTGGATGTTTGCTTGTATTATATCAAAATTTATGTTTTGATTTTCAATATCTGCTTTATTTTCAATATCAAAGGCATTTTTTATACTAGTAACAAATGGTATATTTGTTGCTCATGATTCGTAAAGCTTTTTTAAGTATAATTTTGCAATTTTCTTTTCTAAAATTTTTGAAATATCTGGTTTATTCCAAATGTAGTTTTTGATATGATTGATATCTATTTTTATTTTTCATATATGTTCTATATTTTTTTTTGAACTACTTAAAAATCATGATAAAACGCTTTTTTTATCTTCTTTTTCACTTCAAAATGAATTTACAAATTCATAAAATTGTTCTTTATTTATTCCCTTTCGTACTAAAGAATTTTCTTTGTCCAATGTGGACTCGAGAATTTCTCTACTATTAATTGGTTTTAATGGCTTGTTTTTAGCTATCATTTCTTAGTACAATTAATAATGTAAACCCTACATATAAATTATACTCTAAAATGAAAATTTTCCAAATAAATTACTTTATTTTATTTATTATAAACAAAATAAAAACAAAGTCAATTATTTTAAATTATCTTTGTATATCAAATCTGTGTTTATTAATAAAAATGTAAGTATAAAATAACATATTATTAAAACTAATATTGTTAATGTTGTGTATCCATAATTTAAGCTCAAATTGTATAGTGCATGTAATCAAAATCAAGCTAAAATTCAGATTAAACATCTAATCCAATATTTTAATTTATTTTTGTCTTTCTTTATTACGAAAAATGCTATCAATCATGTGGCTACTATGTGTAATAATGTAGTAAAAATCGATCTAGAAAGTAGTGAAAAATTTGAAGCATCTCATCCTGCTGCAAGGACAATTAAGTATAGAATATTTTCTACTGCACTAAATCATAATCCTGATAAAATTGCAAAAAATATCAGATTTCAGAAATTGTTTGTTTCTACTAATTCCTTTTTTTCGTATATCTGTAATACATTTTCTCATGTTGAGAATTTTAATATTTCTTCTGCATAGCATGATATGAGATAATAGATTATTATAGTGTTTATTCATACTAGTACTCAACCAATTCAGATTCATATGAATAGAAGCAACGCTACCACTATAAAATTTATGCTAGATCTTTTCTTTATATTTCAAAGAAACAATGCAATAAGAACTAAGAAACTTACACAGTAAAAAATGAATGAGAATATTGCTTTTGTGGTAATGTTTTCTGGTAACGATAGATTTCAAAGACCGATTTTTTCTAAAATATCTTTGTAAAAGTACAAAAACACTACCATAATTGCTGAAATCAAGAATATTAAAAATATGGTTTTGAACTTATATTTTTTATTTTTAAAAGAATTGTTTATTATCCAAATTCGTGTATAAATTGCTAATATTGTTCATAATATTCACCAAAATATTTTCATAATTTTTTTAATTTTCTAAAAATTTTTCTGCAAATTTTTCTATTTCTTTTTTTAACTCTTGAATATCTTTTTCGTTACAAATTACAAATAATTCTTGTGCTGTAGCTCATTTACTCATGATGCATTTTAACCCCGAAACTGTAGGTATTGTTACTCTAAATCTAATTTTACTGCTTCATTTCTGTTGTCTGGAGATCCTTCATGGAATAATCCTATTTATTTTTGGATTCTTTTCTAATTCAAAAAGGAATTTTGCAAAATCTGGCAAAATATGGTGTTCTAGTTTTACTTTCTTAAAATCCGACTTTGTGTACATTTTGCTTTGTTGGTAAATGTTATAGGCTTTTATTTGTTTCTATTAGATTTTCGAAATTATTCATCATATCTTTTAGATCTGTAGATTTTATTAACATAATTCAGAAATTTCAAGACAACACTACTAGGTCATCTCATGTATTTAATTTAAATTTATTTCTGACTTGTTTTGGAATTACAATTTGTCATTTTGTACCGATATTTGCTGTTCATTCGATTTTTAAATTGTTTCACATAGTGGTATTTTAACTTGTAAATACTGATTGTTTATTTTATTGTTCTTTTTTTTCAAGTATTTTTTATAGTCTCTGGCGGGCTACTTTTGTCCAGTGCCACAAAAGTAGCAAGAAAGACTGTTAAAAATTTTTTCAGTCGTATTTTTTGAAAAAGTGTATTAGAAATTTTTTTTGAAAAAAGACCCTGAAACTTCTTTCAAGGTCTGTTAGATCATCTTGGCTTTGTATATAATCGTGAGTTTATATGAAATCAAGCCAGGAGTTTTTTAGAAATTGTTAGATTATATACAAAACAAAATCTTTAATCTAAATCATCTTAAAGAGTGACATTCTCTTTTTGATGACAGTATTATTATATATCTTTTTTTTAATTTGTCAAATTTTTTGGTATAAAATTTTGTAGTTCAGACCTGGTGTTTTAAAAAAGTTGAGGTTTTTTTGATAATTTTTCTTATAAAAAAAGCAGTTACTTTGTAACCGCTTTTAAAAATGCATAGATTAGTAACTCCAAACAGTTAGACGTTTGTTGCACTCCTTGAAGGCTTCTTTTATTTCGTTCCATGGTGCTCCTGAAATAGCACCGATAAGGCCAGCGCCGATAGCAACAATTGAAGCGTTGTCGTCAAATGACATTTCATTCAAGGCTTTGAGGATGATTTTAGGCGACTCAGCCCAACCTCCAGGCTTCAATGAGTGGCAAACAATGCCGTGGTATGTGATACCATCGATTGTTTTTTCAATAACTTCGCCGAATTTGTTGCCACCAGTGTTGATGATTTCCGTGAATCCACGTTTAGCAACTTGTCCGGCGAAGCCGCTGTCATTGTATCCGTCACTGTTGATTGCAAAGATGATGTGCTTGTCTTCTGTGGTGAAAATATCACCCTTTCTTTTTTGTATAATCATAATTTTTTTTGTTTGATTTTTGTATATTTATATTATATTTTTATTACCAAATGTCAAGTTTTAATCAAAAAAAAGACCTCAGAACAATTCCTAAGGCCAGTTTTTTTATTGATATTTATCAAAGAAGGAAATATATCATGTGTTTAAATTCTAAATCAATTATCCTCATCAATAGTATTAGTATCGTAAGAAACAACAAATGGGCAAACATTTGATCCAAATATAATTATAAATTAATAATTAAGAATTAATAATTTTGGTAATTATAAAGGAATATTTTCTTAAGATGTTTATAGATAACTGTCAGATAATTATGTGTCTTTGTAGAGAAGCAAAGATAGTGATAATTATAATATAAAAACACTGTATTGGATACAACAATATATCTCAAATATTGCTCAGTATTCGCTTAAATGATATACCAAATATTTTTATAATGAAACCCAACAATTTCAGTCAGTATTGCGATGTGATAAAATTTTGAGATAAAGATATCATTTAGACATGCAATATAATGTGAAAATATTGGCGGTATCACCTGCAAAATTTACTCAAAGATCTCACAATCAATAGGTTAATATTGAATATATTTTCACAATAAAATTGTACATACGAACATCTATGATCTATAGGTTTTGCCGATAGAATATTAAATGCTAAATTTAGAATAGATTCACTTATCAAACAAATATGCCTTATTTGATGGAGATAATCTGATTCTTAGTATTTGCAGTGATAAATTCTTTGTTTAATATAGACTCATATAAAAAGTAAGGGATTTATAAATCAGATAACAAAGGTCCATACAACTCAAGAATTGCATAGGCTCTTTGAAGATATATAAATATTAGAATCGATACAAATCTATCAAAGAATAAAACAAATACACACATTTAATATAGATAACCAAATGTAGATAACAAATGATATGTATTTTCCAACTGATAAAGATCTCATTCATCACACAATAGTGGTTGGTAATCAACTCACTCATTCATGATGACATATATATTATAATCAAAAAATTTTAATTTGTCAAATTTTTTGGCACTTTTTTTGCGCGATTTTTATCAGGTTGAAACTGTAGTTTTGGAAATCAACTAAAAAAAGTTTACTTTTTTTGAAAATTTTTATGTTTTTTTCTCTTTATTTTTTATATACAATAAATAAAATTAAATTTACATAGTTTTATTTTGTTTTTTGCTCTGATGAAATATTCATTAAATCTTTTGAAACATTTTATCTCAATCAATGATTCTATACAAAATATTGCAGACAAAATCACATTGAAAACTGTAGAAGTAGAAGAAATCATTCAAAGACAAATCGATAAACATATCGTAATTTGAAAAATAATGTCTAGTGAAAATCATCCAGACTCAGATCACATGAGTGTCTGCCAAGTAGATTGTGGATCAAAATGAAAATTTCAAATTGTTTGTGGGGCTGCAAATGTACAATGAGCACATTATGTAGTAGCTGCATTAGAGTGAGCAGAATTTAAAGAAGCTGGAATTACTATAGCTCCAAGAAAACTTCGTGGAGTAGAATCAAACGGAATGATTTGTTCAAAAAATGAACTATGAATACCTGAAGATACAGACAAACCTCGAATATGGGAACTAGACAAAGATTTCGATGATATTACAGATGACGATTTATGAACACCTTTGACAGATAAATATCCACGACTGGATTCTGCAGTGATAGATGTAGACAATAAATGACTTACAAATAGACCTGACTTGACAGGTCATTTCGGTATGGCTGTAGATTTAAATGCCATGTACGATAACAATCAGATATCTTACAACTGATTAACTAAATATTTTGATGAATTGAAAAATACAAACATATTAGAGCTTATAAATAATAAATGAGCAACTAAAACCTGATTAAAAATCGAGACAGATAATGTGAATTCATATATTTTGATGGAAATAAATAATGTGACAGTACGTCCATGAGAGATGCTTTCTAGACTTCATATGTATGATTTATGAAGCAAACCAATCTCAAATTGGGTGGATTTCAGTAATTTGTTTATGAATATTACATGACAGCCTGTTCACTTTTTTGATGCAGATAAAATAAAATGAAGTATCATAGTAAGACAAGCAAAAGATTGAGAGAAATTTGTAGATTTGTTTGAAAAAGAACACACATTACAAGCTACTGATATGGTAATTGCTGATGAAGAAAAAGTTTTAGCATTGGCTGGAGTGGTTTGATGATTAGATTCATGAATTACAGGTAGTACAAAAAATATTTTAGTCGAGATAGCAAATTTTGATCCAGTATGTGTTAGGAAAACATGAGTAAGACTTGGTTTGAGGACTGATGCAGAGTTGAGATATGAGAAAAATATTAGTTCATTATTTAGCCAATATGTATTCATATTATTCTTAGATTTATTGAAATATTATTCGAAAGATTTATGAAGCTATGAGATTTGATGAATTAGTCATTTTTGATGAAATGGTTCGTTGTCTTATTTCCAAAACAATGTTAATATAGATTACGACGCTTTGCAAAATTTCATATTCTGAGAGACTGTAGAATGATTTGAAGATACAGCTAAAAATATACTTACTAGATTATGATTTGGAGTAAATTGAGATCAAGTTTCAGTTCCATTTTGGAGATCTCCAGATGATATAAATATTGTCCAAGATGTATATGAAGAAGTAGCTAGAATTTATGGATACGAAAAGATTCCAAATGTGGCTATGAAATCTGAAATTAGTTTACCAAAAACCTCAAGTTTGGTAAAACTTTCAAGAGCCATAGAAGAAAGTTTTGTTAGAGATTTTGGATTTGATCAAGTAGAGACATATCCATGGGTAGACAAAAAGAGTTTGGAAATGTTTGGTGTAGATTTCAATAATCTATATTGATTGAAAAATCCAATCGATACAGACAAACCATATCTGAGAGATGATATCGATTATATTATGATAAATTATGTGACAAAGAATTGTAAATTCTTTGATGATTTTAGGATGTTCGATTTAGGTAGAATTTGGTCAAAGAAATACGATATCAAAAATGAAAAAGCAAAATTTGCAAATGAATTTGTTTGAGAAAGATTGCAATTTGCTGGTATGTACTATCAAAAAGCTACAAAATCTTGGGATGAAGATTTGTTACTTGAAGCAAAATGAGATATCGAAAAATTGTTTAATACACTTGGATTGACTTGAGAAATCTCTTATGAAAAAACAGATAGAAAAGCTTATCATCCAAAGAAACAATGAAATATAGTTTACAACGGAAAAGTAGTTTGATTTGTCGGAACAATCCATCCATTGATTTTGAAAAACTACAAAATCCCTGAGACAGCAAATTTAGTTTACGTTTCATTTGACCTACCTACAATAAATGAATTCTTACAAAATACAGATTATGTAGTAGATGGATACGAGACACTCCAAGATCAGATAGTTTGGAGAGATTTGTGTTTCGTAATTGATGAAAATGTAGATTATGGTATAGTATTAGATGTAGCAAAAAATGTACATGGAGTAAGTGATTTAGAAGTATTTGACTTGTACAAGGGTACAAATTTACCAGAATGAAAGAAATCTATAGCATTCAAGATAAAGATTAAATGAGAAAATATGCAGACAGAAGAAATCAATGCTGTCATGGACAAAGTAATCAAAAAAGTTGAAGCGACTTGAGCTAAATTGAGAGAATAAAAAAATCATGTAAAATAAAGTCCCAAAGGGACGATTCCTTGTATAGCTCTGGGTTTTAACCCAGAGCTATTTTAAAAAAATAAAATTTAAATTTAAAAGCCCACGACTAAAGTCATGGGCTAATACAAGATAATGTTCCACGGACATATCGGAAATATTTCAAACAAGTCTAGAAGGGACGAATACCTCGGTTAGTATAGGATTTTTACCCCGTGCGAATTTTTGATTTAACCAGGCAGGACTAAAGTCCTACCTTAAACAAGGTAATGTCCTACGGACATATTTGAAATATTATTTATCAAATTAGTCGCTTGAATAATTATCAAAATATCATTGGATAAATACTACAGGAGTTCACTTATCTCCAGATCCAGAAGTTAAATCACACAATGATCCAATTAAATCTGTATATCTTCTTGGAGTTGTTCATTGAGTCTCTATTTTTCATTTCAAATCAGCATCTTTAGCCTTTATCTCTTCTCTGATAGCTTTGTTCAAATCTTCTCATTTCAAATCAGCGAATTTATTGTCTGAAATATACTTTAATTTCAATTCATTTGGACTTCATTCTAATCATTTTGTATATGCTGGAGAAACCACAGGATCAGCTAGTTCCCAAATTTTTCAAATGGGATCTTTGAATGCACCATCTCAATAAACCATTACCTCGATTGTTCTACCAGTTTTTGCTTTCAATATATTTTGGATACTTTCCACTAATGCTTGTCCATTTTCTGGAAAAAGCTTCACCTTTTCTTCTGTAGCTCTATTTGATCCTAAAAGTCCGTATTTTGAGTTATATCCACTATTTCATATTGGAGAAGTCATAATTTCGTCCATTCAGATAATTTTTCAAGCTGTATGAGCTTTTAAAGTTTCTTTTGTCTCAAATCTAGTGTGGATATCACATACAAGTACATCTGGCACGTAATTTAATATAGCAGTTGGATCGTTTGCCAAAATTATTTCAGCTTCACATCATTCTTTTTGGATTAAATCTTTGTAAAATTTTACCATATTTACTCATGTGAATATGTGTTTCCAATCACCAAAATATTCTCGATATTCAGCTTCATTTATTATATCTGTATATGGATTGAAATCTGTTTTTTTCAATTTTTCTCTATCCATGATATCATTTCCTACTTCGTCACTAGGGTAGCTAATTTGCAAAGTTATCTTGTCCATAGCTCTTGCCATAGCAGACAATAATACTGCAAAACGGTTACGAGACAATATTGGAAACAAAACTCAGATGTGATTTGTATCAAATTTTGAAACAATATCTTGAGAAATTTGGTCTACTGTCACATAATTTCCGCTTGCTATACCCACTACCGCTTCTGTGATAGCTACGATATCGCGATCTTTAAATTGGAATCATTCAGATTCTTGAGCTTTCATCAAGCTATCTACTACGATATTTGCTAAATCATCTCATTCTTTGATTACAGGTGTCCTAATTCATCTAACTACTGTACCTACACATCTTTCTGTCATGATTTTTTGTTTTTTAATATATAAAGGTATATACTATATATATGTATAAAATTTTTTGAACAATTCAACACTTAAATATGCATTATATATAGGATAACACAAGAAATTTTATTCGTCTTTATTGCTACTTATTACAAATGTCTTTTTGTAGGCATCTAGGATAACTCAATCTCAAACCATTTTTCCATCTTTGCATTCTCACAAAAATATGCAATTTTCACTTTCTCAAAATGTACTTGAGAATTCTTGATATACGTATCCAGATGCACCTTTTTCAAAAAGAACAAATCTGATTCAATTCATTTGTATTTCTTTTTTTCAATTATTATTTATCCAAGGACCTGAATTTTCTGATATATCTAATTCTTTTTCTCCATGTGTATGATACAAAGTTTCCCAAGACATATTGTAATATTTAGATGGTTGGAAATCTTTTGGATCATCTATCACATAAAAAGGTCATCACAAATTTTTTTCAATTTCATCGGGGATTCATTCTGCTGTCTTTGGTTTTCATGTACTATTTATGATGACATATTTATCAAATTTTCATTTATCACAAAATCACACTTTTAATCGTTGATTTGGATAATATCTTTCTCTGATATCTTCGTAAGTAAATCCAGAGATACCAGGTTGCCATTCTCTACATTTCATTCCATTAACCTCAATATATTTTCAAATTTTATCTTCCTTTACAACTCATTCTTTAAAATTTAGAAATTCTCATTTTCTTTCTGTAAGTGCATATATATCTTTTTTGCGCCATTTAAATTTTTTTCTCATTGCTAAAGATTCTAGCATTTCTTTTTTAGTTTCTTCTGGAAATTTATTCCAAGCTTCTTCATGGAATTTCTCTTCTTCTGTTCAACGTCCAAGTACACTTTTAATACAATCTTTAAATTTTTTCACAGTTTTTTTACTTTTTCTATTCATCTTGGCTTTTTTTGAGCTGTTTCTGGTGTCTTTTTTCACATTTTTGTTTTGGTTATGTAAATAAAAAGTTTTATAAGTAATATAAAAATTATATATAAAATTTTTGTTTTGTCAGATTTTTTGCACACTTTTTTGAAAAGATGGTTGATAAAATAAAAAATGCCAAAAAATATATTATATAACAAAAAATAAAAATGGTTGGTGTTTTTTTTCTTATATTATGTTTTTTTTTGAGAAAAAAAAAGTTTGGATATAATTATTTATGAATATTTTATGTTATATTTTTCATTATGAGAAACACGAAAGAGAAGATTTTATCAATACTTATGTTGCTTGCCCTTATGGCAAATAATTTATTATATCCAATAAATTATGTAGCTGCTCAAGATTCTGGTGATGTTGAAATTATTGAGACAAGTATTGAAGGTGAAAATTTAGATGTAGAATTGGATGTACCAGTGAGTGATGATATTTTGGAATTGGAAAATCCAGATAATGTTTTAGAAGAAAATTGAAATGATGTAATTTTAAGTTGAGATAATGAAGAATTAACATGAAATGATAGTGTTTTAAGTTGAGATAATGAAGAATTAACATGAAATGATAGTATTTTGAGTTGAAATAATGAAGAATTAACATGAAATGATAGTGTTTTAAGTTGAGATAATTGAGAACCAACACGAGATGATACTGTTTTGAACTGAAATGAAAGTAGTTTAACTCCAAGTGCAGAAGATTTTACTTGAAATATTGAAGAATCAATTTGAGGAGATGAAACTTGAAAAAGTTTAGATGAATTAGAACGTATTCGAGAAACATTAAACGATACAGAAATTTCAGGCCAAGAGACATACAAAAAAATAACAGTAAATGTAAAATCTCCAGCTGGAACTTTTCCGGAAGGTACAGAGCTTAGGATTTCTCCAATTACAACAAGAAAAGAAATAAAAGAAATCAAAGAACAACTTGTTGATTCACAAGAAAATATAGTAGAAGAGCCTGAATTAGTGGCTTTTGATATTTCGTTTATTTATATATTAAGTGATTGAACAGAAGTAGAACTTCAGCCAAAAGATGGAGAATCGGTACAAGTAACATTTGATTATTCTAATAATAAAACATTTAAAAAAGCTGAAGCAGATGATAGTCAAACAATAGAGGTTTATCATATCAACGATAAAGATGAAAATTGAGAGAAAGTGGAGAAATGAGAAGAAACAGTAGAAAAGATAGAAATTAATCAAACTGCAAGTGAAGAAATAGATAGTGCATTAGTAATCGATGCAGAAAATTTCTCAATTTATGTATTAACACTAAGTGAAGATAATACTATAACATTGACACTAAATCCATGAGTATGAGAAATTGTAGCTAGGGAAGATATCGAAATTAATGATTGAATAGGAATAATCACATCTACAGATGGAGATGTGGTTTTACCTTGAGCTACGAATACATGATATGTATTTAATGGATGGCATACAACGTCATGAGATTATATATGAACATCATGAGATTCTTACCATATTACAGGTAATACCACGTTATATGGTAAATGGAAACTACCATGAACTGTTTGATATTTTAGAGCATTTGATGGATCAGGAACATCTTTATTTGGTATGAAATTTGATAAGCTAGCTATAACTTGATTTACTAGAAATACAGCGTTAGGATTATCAGAAGTTTTAGCTAAAGATTGAGTAACTGAGATAGACAGTACAGGTGGAAATTATGTGAGTGGTTATCCAATATATGGTTGGGTAGAAAATAATACTTTTTATTGGTGGAGTGAAGCTGATACTGTATATTTCCATCCAGATACAACCAAAGCTTTCAAGGGTATGTCTTGAGTAAAAATTATAGATTTAACTTGAACAAGTACAGAATTAGTTGAGAATTTTGCTTATTGGTTTGATAATAATAGATCTTTAACAACCATAAAATGAAAGATAAATACAAATGGAGTAAAGATGTTTGATGATAGTGGTGTAACGTATTTAGAGGATAACGAGCATAATTCACCAACTAATCAATGAATGTCTTTTATGTTCAATGACTGTAAAAAATTAACGACTGTAGATTTAAGTGAATTCAATACAACAAATGTTATAGATATGAAAAGAATGTTTGCAGGGTGTGAAGCTATGACATCAATTGATGTAAGTAATTTTGATACTCATAATGTGAAGACATTCTATTGGATGTTTAGAAAAATGTTAAAAATTCAAGAATTAGATTTAAGTAATTTTGATACAAGTAGTGGTATAAGTATGGCTGGTATGTTTACGGCTAATACGTTGAAAACACTTACATTGTGAGAGAATTGGGATACTAGTAATGTGGAGATAATGAGTAATATGTTTTATAATTGTACTAATTTAGAGACGATATATGCAGATATAGATTTTGATACAACAAGTGTGACGAATTCGAACAATATGTTCAAAAGTTGTACTAAGTTAGTATGATGAAGATGATTGAACAACGAAACACCATTTAATAGTTCCAAAATAAATGCTAGTTATGCTAAAGTAGCAAGTGACTCACCAGCACAGATGTGATATTTTACTAGTATTAATACAAGTTCGGATGAATATACAATAATATTTGAAAATCGAAATTGAGATATTTTGTGGTCAGGTAAAGTGGCAAATGGAGAAATCCCTACTTATAGTTGATCAACTCCATTAAGATCATCAACACAACAAGTTGTATATACATTTGATGGATGGTATCCAGAACTTTCTCCTGCTACGATGAATACAACTTATACAGCAATATATAGGGAATCACCTAGATTATATACAGTAACATTAACATGAACACCAGCATGATATGGAACATTAACTCCAGGATCATTATCAAAAGAATACGGAGCAGCTATCGTAATAAGTTGAGATAAATTGACAGTTGGTTGAACAGAAGTAATTTTATCATGAAATGAGTGATATGAATTTCAAGAATGGACAGGTACTTGTGGAAAAGTTGAGAAACAAGTTTGCGATGAACATATCATATATAGTCATTCTGATCCAATTGAGTTTACATGAGGTAATAATTTGATAATAACTAATCCATGATACGACTTATTTAGTGAATCTAATTATCAAAAAGATTTTGAAATATCTTTTGATATAGTTAATCAAGATTTAAACAATAGTGAAAGTCAAGCGACAATATTAAATGTGAAGGATGAGGATCAAAATAATGTTTGGCCTGGAATTGCAATTAGAAAAAGCAGTTCAGCTGGTAAAATAGAAATTACTGCAACATCAAATTATTGAAAAGGTTATAAAACTAGTAAAAATTACTCACTTGAAAATCTACATAGTATAAAAATATCAAGAATAAATTCTATATTGTATGTATCAATAAATTGAAGTGAAAATGAACAATTATATGATTATTCAGGATTTAACGCTTATTTTACTAAGCCGATAGTATTTGGTTCAAGTTATAAAGATGAAGATCACTTACTTAGACCAGCAAAAATAACATTATCAAATATATTGATTAAAAGTATAGATACATGTTATAATTGAAATGTATACGCTGTAACATGAGATTGTCAGATGACAGCTAAATTTTCAGCATCAGATGAGTATCCAGTAACAATAGAATCAAATAATGCAGAATATGGAACAGTAAGTAGTGGCATAGTAAGAAAACCATATTGAACAACAATCACTGTAAATGGAAATACATTAAATATCTGATGAACGATAGTAACAGCAACAACATGAACAGCACCAGAATGACACACATACACATTTAGTGGATGGACATTCTCAAGTGAATGTGAAAGTGGATGAAGTTATAAAGTATTGCTAGGTTGTGAAGTTACAGCTAATTTTAGTAGCTCTGTAAATAATTATACAATAACATGGAATTATAAAGATGCGAATGGAGAAGATGTAATATATACATGAAGTTTCACATATTGAGAAATACCAAGTCATAGTGTACCATCATATTATGAGACAGAACAGACATGATACACATTTAGTGGATGGACACCAGAATTGACTGGAGTAACATGACCAGCAACTTATTTTGCAGTTTATACTGAGACACCAAGAAAATATAAGGTTTCATTTGCTATAAGTCCAACATGATATTGAATATTAAATCCATCACAAATAATAGCGGAATATGGATCGCAAATAATAACAGAATGAAATACATTAACTGTGTGAAATGAAACAGTTACAGCAACAGTAACATGAGCTGATGAACAATACACATATGTGTTTGTTGAATGGACTGGTAATTGTGGAAATACATTGACACATGCGTGTACAATTACAGCTATTTTTGATAAAATTTTAAATAATTATGAGATAACATGGATTTATATGGATTGAAATTGAGAAAGTGTAACAGAAATATGAGTTCTTCCATATTGATCGATGCCAAACCATGATAATCCTCCATATTATGAAACAAATGCAACATGATATACATTTAGTTGATGGAATCCTGATTTAACATGAGTTGTTTGAGAACAAACATATACAGCAATATATAATGGTTTAGCAAGAAAATATAATTTAACTGTGACAAGTGCAGATATTATAAGGTGAACTGTTTCACCTACTTCGTGATTATTTGATTATGGTTCAACTGTAACATTGACAGCAACAGCAAAAACTGGATACAGTTTTAGTAGATGGATAAAGGTAGAAAGTTGAGTTGAAACTGAAATTTCTAATCAATCTCCATATGAGATTACAATTACTTGAAATACAGAAATTAAGGCAGAGTTTGGTTATGGTCAAACGACATATAAGGTAAAACATTATAAACAGAATGTAAATTGAAATGACTATGAAAGCCCTGAAATAGAGATTTTATATGGTATAACAAACAATACTACTACAGCTACAGCAAAGAGTTATACGTGATTTAGAGATCCTGGAAATATTGAGCAAAAAACTATATTGGCGGATGGAAGTACAGAAGTTGAAATTTATTATTATAGGGATAGTTATAATGTTTATTGGAACTATATGGTGGACGGATCTGAAGGATCTCAGGAGGGTCAAAGTATGACAAGTGAAGAAAATTATTTATATGGACAAATTCCAGAATATAAAAACATATCTGGATATAAAACAGTTTCTAAAGTATATACATTTAATTGATGGTATGACGGATGATATCATACATACTTTGTTTGAGAAAATCTTCCAGAGGTAACATGACAAGTAATATATACTGCACAATATACAGAAGTACCAAGGCCATATGAAATTACATGGTTGAATGACGATGATTCTGTAATAGATACAACAATGGTAGCTTATGGTGTAGTGCCTACACATGCAAGTTGAACAAAAGCAGCTACAGATGAATGGACATATACATTTGCATGATGGACACCAATTCCAGCTGCAGTAACTTGAGATGCAACATATAAGGCAACATTTACAGCTGAAAAGAATAGTTATACAATTACATTGACTGTAGATCCAAATGGATGGTGAGCATTAAACCCAGGATCAGTATATGCAGAATATGGAACATTAATTAGTACTAATTGAAATACAGTTACTATATGAGAAGAAACATATACAGCAAATCCAACAATTGCAGACGCACAATATACATATACATTCAGTGGATGGATAAATAATTGTGGAGATATGGTAAGGTGAGTATGTACAATTACAGCAGAATTCATTAGAACAGTGAATAGTTATACAGTGATAGTAGTATCAAATAATACAAATTCATGAACAGTAACGACATGATCTTTCACAGTACCATATGGAACAGCAATTTCTACAAGTTCAAACGTTCTAACAGTTGGAACAGGAACAACTACAGCAAATTCAACACCATCAAATGATCAATATACATATACATTTGTTAATTGGACAGATGATTGTGGAGGAAATACAGTAACAAAAGCATGTACAATTATAGCAAACTTTGAATCAACAGTAAATGACCATACAGTAAATATTGCATCAAGTGATACACATTCAGGAACAGTAACAACATGATCAATAACAGTACCATATGGAACAGCAATTTCTACAAATGAAAATGTTCTAACAATTGGAGGTAATACAATTACAGCAACACCAACAACAAATGATGCACAATATACATATACATTTGTTAGATGGAATAGTACATGTGGTGATGAAGTTGTTATATGATGTAACATTACAGCAGAGTTTACATCAGTTGTAAATAATTATACGGTGACAATAGTATCAAGTGATACACATTCAGGAACAGTAACAACATGATCAATAACAGTACCATATGGAATAAGTATTAATACATGATCAAATGTAGTAACAATCTGAACAGAGACAAGTACAGCAAATCCAAATGAACAAACACAACAATGGAATTTCAGTTTTGCAAATTGGACAAATGCTTGTGGAGTTGAGGTGATAGATAATTGTACAATTACAGCTAATTTCAATAGTACATTGAGAAGTTATACAATACAATTTGTTTCAAATAATAATGAATACGGAACAGTAACATCAAATTCAATGACCACAAATTATTGAGCACCAGTTAATGTAGATGATGCGAATAGAACAGTGACGGTTTATGGAACAATCACAGCAAATCCTACACCATCGGATGATCAATATACATATACATTCTTGAATTGGATAAATTCATGTGGAAATGAATTAACAGATAATTGTACAATCACATGAAACTTCACTAGAACAACAAATGAATATACAATTACATGGAAAGATTGAAACGGAGCCATATTAAAGACAGAACAGGTTGCTTATGGAGAGATTCCAGCGTATGTTTGAGCTACACCAGCAAAGGCAGAGGATGATCAATACATATATACATTTAATAATACATGGAGTCCAGAGATTGGAAGTGTGACATGACCTGCAACTTATACAGCACAATTTAATACTACATTGAAAAACTATACAGTGACATTAACTGTAACTCCAGCTGGATACGGAATATTAAATCCAGGATCAATATTTGCTGATTATGGAACGCCTATAAGTATAAATTGAGCTACAGTGACAATATGAACCACTGGATATACAGCTACAGCAAGTGGAGCTGATGCACAGTACACATATGCATTTAGTGGATGGAATAATACTTGTGGAGAGACAGTAACTCATCAATGTACAATTATAGCACAATTTACTAGGACAGTGAATAATTATACAGTGACATTCTACGATGAAGATGAAACTACAGTATTGGATAGTCAGACATTACCATACTGATCTACTCCAACTTATGGTGGAGCTGCTCCAACTAAATCACAGGATGCACAATATACATATACATTTGGTTGATGGAGCCCTGCAATACAGACAGTAGAATGAAATCAGACTTATACAGCTACATATACACCAACTTTGAGAAGTTATACAATCACATGGTTGGATGACGATGATTCTGTAATTGATACTACTACAGTAAATTATGGTGTAGTACCAACTCATGCAGATCCTACAAAAGCAGTAGATGCACAATATACATATACATTTGATTGATGGACACCTACAGTTGTATCAGTGACATGACCTGCAGCATATAAAGCAACATATAGCACTACAACAAATGAATATACAATTACATGGAATTATAGAGATGCAAATTGAGGACGAGTGGAATATACAGGTGATGTAGCGTACGGACAGACACCATCTGCTCCAACTCTACCAGCTACAAGTCAATCACAAAGTACAGTATATACGTTTACATCTTGGGATCCTGCAGTTGCATTGATTACATGACCTGCAACATATACGGCTCAGTATTTACAATCTCCAAAACCATATACAATTACATGGAAGAATGATGATTGAACTACAATAGACACTACAACAGTAAATTATGGTATAGTACCAACACATGCAAGTTGAACAAAAGCAGCAGATGCACAGTACACATATACATTTGCATGATGGAGTCCAACTCCAACTGCTGTTGCATGAGATGCAACTTATACTGCTACATTTAATAGTACTGTAAATGAATATACAATCACATGGAAAGATGGAAATGGATCTATACTGAAGACAGAACAAGTAGCTTATGGAGAGATTCCAGCGTATGTTTGAGATACTCCAACTAAAGATGCAGATAATACATACACATATACATTTAATAATACATGGAGTCCAACTATCGTATCAGTGACAGAAGATGCTACATATATAGCACAATTTACACCAAATTATATCGATTATACAGTTACATGGAAAGATTATGATTGAACAGAGTTATCATGAGCAACATATCATTATAATGATGATTTGGTAGTGTTAGCAGATCCAACTAGAGCACCGGATGAAACATATACATATAGATTTAATAGTTGGACACCTGCACCAAGTGAAAAAGTGACTGAGAGTAAGGTATACACAGCTACATATGATGAGCATTATATCGATTATACAATTACATTTGTAAATTGGGATAATCAGATAATATGTAGTAATACATATCATTATTGAGATACTGTAATAGAGCCAGTAAATCCAACAAGGCCAGCAGATGAGCAATATATATATACATTTGCATGATGGAGTCCAAGTGTGACGACGGTTTTATGAGATAAAACTTATATGGCGCAATATGATAGTACTGTAAATGGTTATGAGATTACATGGAATTATAGGGACACAAATGGAGCACGAGTAGAATTTACAAGTAATGAATTATATTGATCTAATCCGGCATTACCAACATTACCAGAATTAAGTCAGACACAAAGTACAGTATATACATTTGTAGGTTGGGATAGTGAAATAGTAGTAGTAGAATGAGTAAAGACATATACGGCTCAATATAATGAAGCTCCAAGACAATATACAATTATATGGAAGAATGATGACGGAACAATAATAGATACTACAATAGTAAATTATGGTGTAGTGCCAACACATGCAGATCCAAGTAAAGCAGCTACTACACAATATATATATACATTTGTTGGATGGAACCCTGAATTAGTAGCGGTAACATGAAATGCAGAATATACAGCAGTATTTCAAGAAACCTCAATAAAAACGAATTGAGGTGAATCAGGTATAAGAAAGGATAATTGTCCAAATTGAGATTTTTCTGATAGTTATTATGATGGAATTTGTTGAAAAGAAAATACACATTGATCTGCTTGAGAAAAAGACGAATTACAGGAGGCTTACGAACGAGCTTATGGTAATGGTATTACAACTATGGATACTCTAGATAAGGCTGATCCTGATTGATATCTTTTAAGAGGACATATGGCAAAGATGGCGGTTAATTTTATGGTAAATTCTTTGTGATATGATATGCCTGATGATATTCCTGAACATTGTTTATCATTTAATGATGATCCATCAATTTGGGAATCTGATGAAATTAAATATTATGCTGAAAGAGCTTGTGCTTTATGAATTATGTGAATTGATATGATAAATAATAAGTTTTTGCCAAATGATATAGTTAGTAGAGCAGAATTTGGAACTATAGCTTCAAGAATTATTTGGTGAAGTAGATATAATGTAAGGAATACGGCACAGCATCCTTATTATGAGAGGCACTTAAATGAATTGAAGAGAGAAAAGATAATGACTAAAGTGGAAAATCCATTATCGTGGGATGAGTTGAGAAAATGGGTATGGCTTGTCTTTAAGAGGATATCCGAAAAAAAGTAAAATATTTAAGATAAAATCCTCATTAAGAAATTAATGGGGATTTTTTTAAAAATGTTAAAATTATAAATAATTTTTCTAAAAATTTTACTTTAAAAAAAGACCTCAGAACAATTCCCAAGGTCTAGTTTCTTTATTGATTTTATCAGAAGAAGGAATATTATAAAATGTTTAGTTCTAAATCAATTATCCTCATCAATAGTATTAGTATTGTAAGAAACAACAAACGGACATACATTTGATTCAAAATATAATTAATAGTTGAATAATAATTATAATTGAAAGATTTTCTTAAGATGCTTATAGATAGCTGTCAGATAGTTATATATTTTTATAGAGGAGATAAAAATAGAGATAACTACAATATAAAAACACTGTATTAAATACAACAATATATCTCAAATATTGCTTGGTATTCGCTTAAATGATCTACCAAATATTTTTATAATGAAATCCAACAATTTCAGTCGATATTACGATGTGATATAGATTTGAGATAAGAATATCATTTAAACATGTAATATAATGTGAAAACATTGGCGGTATCACCTGTAAAATTAACTCAAGTATTTTACAATCAATAATAATTAGATTAATAAATAATGAAATTAAAATTGAATATATTCTCACAATGAAATTGTATATACGAACATCTATGATCTAAAAGTTTTGTTTATAGAATATTAAATGCTAAATTTAGAATAGATTCACTTATCAATAAATATGTCTTTGATTGATGGAGATAATCTAATTCTTAGTATTTGTGTAATATATTCTTTGTTTAAGATAGATTTATATGGATAATAAGTAATTATAAATCAGATATCTATAATCCATACAACTCAAGAATTGTATAGAAACAATAGATAAGTTAGAAATATAAATATACGAATTAATACAAATCTACTAAAGAATAAAACAAATACACACATTTAATATAGATAATCAAAAGTAGATAACAAATGATAGTAATATTCCAACTGATAAAGATCTCATTCATCAAGCGATAGTGATTAATAAATAATACACTCATTCATGATGACATATATATTATAATCAGAAAATTTTATTTGTCAAATTTTTGACCACTTTTTTCATGTGAATTTTGCTAGGTTTAAAGCAGAAAAATAAAGATATGACAAAGTTTGTCTACTTTTTTTTATTTTTTTTGAATAATTTTTAATTATTTATTCACATAATTTTTCTCAAAAATAATTTTCTATGAATTTTACATGGACCGTATTTTAAAATTAATTCTCTGTGCTCTTTTGTCCCGTATCATTTGTGCTTTTTAAAATTGTATTTGGGATACTTTTTGTCCATTTCGTGTTCCATTATTCTGTCTCTACTGACTTTTGCTAAAATTGATGCTATGGAGATTTCTTTAATTTTGTCGTCTCATTTTATTACAGTTTCTACTTTTATTCACAAATCTTTATCTAATCAAAATTTATTGTTTCAATCAATAATTAATTCAATATTTTTTTTATTTTCATTTTGCCGTTTTTCAATTTCCTTTTTTAAAATTCACTTTTTATTGGTAGAAAAGAATATTTCAGACAATCATCTTTTAATTGCCAAATTCAGTGCTTTGGTCATACCGAGTTTATCTATTTCTGTATTGCTTACGCTAGCTATTGCAAACGATAATTTTCAATCTTTTTGTAATTTTTCGATATGCAGAAATAGTTTTTCTCTCTGTTTTTTAGATAATTTTTTGCTGTCTTTAAATTCATTTTTGCTAAATTTCTTTAACGGCAAAATTATCCCTACATGCATAGGTCATGCTAATGGTCATCTTCCTGCTTCGTCTACATATAGTTTCATTGTAATGAAGGATACTTAAACTTGGTTATAAGTAATAGATTTTTTCAAAAAAACAAGAATAGTTTTTTTAAAAACTATTGACATATATTGTATTTTATATATACTATAATATATCACGATTTATAGTGTGAATAATAATATAAACAACAAATAAAATTCATCAGACAATGAAAAGGTTAATTATTGCGTTGTTTGTCGGCTGGATGCTGGCATCAACAGAATTGGTCTATGGTTTGTCGGCTGGATTTTACGGTGGAGATCATACGATTTCTGCTGGCGAATCTGCTGACATTGAGTTTAGGTTTACTGGTCAAGGGCCGGTAGACTTTAGTTACACAGATGGAATGTATTTCTATCACGTGTACAATGTGTCTGAGTCGCCTTATTTTTTTAGTGTATCTCCGATTACGACTACAACGTATGAGTTGTGTGTTGTGCAGAATTCACTTGGAGATGGGACGATCTTGGAAAGTAACAAGTATGTGGCGGTTTATGTCGGATCTGGTGGGGGAACCACAGTGCAAATGACATTTACGCCGCCCAACTTATGCCAAAACGCAAACCCTGTTAATCTTGAAAATTATTTTTGGTCAAATGCTACTGGTCAAACATGGTTTCGGGGTGATGGCGTTGTGAATAATATTTTTAATCCACAATTAGCGGGTGCGGGAGCACATCAATTAGAAGCTTATCTTTTAGCATCTAATGGGCAGACATATTCTGTGTCGCGAAACGTAACGGTCTTTGAAATGCCTGAAGTTACATTGTGGCTTCCTAGTGAAGTGTTCCTTAACGAACCCCCATTTGTGCTTTCCGGTGGTAGGCCATCGGGAGGTTATTATTGGGGTGATGGTGTTATGAATAGTAGTACTTTTAATCCTGCAATTGCTGGTGAGGGATGGCATACTATTTACTACACTTACACGACGTCAAATGGCTGTCAAGAAGTTGTGGAAGGCAAGGTCTATGTCCGTAGATCTGGATATGATGTAGAGGAAACTCTGGTAGATTCCTTTGAAGTTTATCCCAATCCTACGGACGGCATTCTTTACTTCACTAATCCGTGCTCGGTTGAGGTCTTTTCAACCATTGGGTTGGTGAAGAGAGAAAATGTGCTGGTTGAAAGTGTTGATATTTCTTCGCTTTCATCTGGTGTATACGTGCTGCGGCTATTCGATGGGGAGAATATTTTCGTCAAGAGAATAGTCAAGAATTAATTATTAAAAATAAAGAACTCCAAGTTTTACTTGGGGTTTTTTATTTTTGAGTTTTACAAGTATGAAAAGTAATACTAAAAATGAAAAATATCAATTTGTAATTAATAAATCTTTTTTAAAAAATCACTTGATTTTTTGTTTGAAATTTTTATATTGTGTTCACTCGATGACATTAGATTGTCATTTTAGTTTATTTGAAAATATAGATTATGCCTACAATTAATCAATTAATTAAGAAAGGAAGAGTTGCAAAAAAGAAAAAATCTAAAGCACCAGTTTTACAATTTTCTGTAAACAAACTAAAAAATAACAAGAAAGTTGATATTCCATCTCCTTTCAAAAGATGAGTTTGTTTAAAGGTTTGAGTTATGGGACCAAAAAAACCAAATTCAGCTCAGAGAAAATTTGCAAAAGTTAGACTTTCAAATGGAGCAGAAGTATTGGCATATATACCTGGTCAATCTCATACATTACAAGAACACAGTGTTGTACTTGTTAGATGAGGTAGGGTAAAAGATTTGCCATGAGTAAAGTATCATATAGTTAGATGAAAATATGATGCAAATCCTGTACCAGAAAGAAAACAAGCTAGATCTTTGTATGGTGCAAAAAGACCAAAATAGTAAGATTTGGAAATTAAAATAATTTATTTAAGTGTTTTTGATAAATATGGCTATAAAAACAAAGAAGATAGTATGAACTAGTTCTTCATCTGCTGAAAAGACAGAAAAGATCATAAACTATTTGATGAAGAATGGAAAAAAGTCTGTTGCTAAAAAAATTTATGCAGACATGCTAAAAGAAATTAAAGCAAATGGACATATGAATCCACAAGTTGTTGTAGAGACGGCTATCGACAATGCTTCTCCTACAGTGATGATTAAGTCAAAAAGATTATGATGATCTGTATATCAAGTTCCTGTAGAAGTAAAACAAAACAAGAGATTGTTTTACTCTATGAAATGGATTTTGGATGCAACTAGATCAAAAAAAGGAAAACCAATGTACAAAAGATTGGCTGAAGAAATTTTAGCTGCTTATTCTAATCAATGAGCTGCTGTAAAGAAGAAAGAAGAAACTCATAGAATGGCAGAAGCCAACAAAGCTTTTGCTTATATGGCAAAATATGTTAATTAATAATTAATAAGGAATAATGAATAATTATTGCTGATTCAAATTATTAATTGTTAATTTTTAATTCTTAATTGTTAATTATTATGTGAGATACGAACGGAAGAAAAATAAAACACTTCTTGGTCGGATTAAATTGGAAGAAGAATAAGTCTGGTAAAAAATATAAAAAAGCTATTGAGCGATATATTTTGATATTGAAAAAAGAAACTAAACAAGGAGAAACTGCTTGGGTAAAAGATGCAAAGCAAAAATCTTTGGCTAGATTGAAAAAATATGGAATTTCGATGGCTCAAGTAAAAGAAGCACTAGACAAGAAATGATTGAAAGATTTATCCTCTAAAATAGCAGCATAATGGCAAGATTGAGAACTATGGCAAAGAAAAAATTAAACAAGGCTCTTTGTAGAGTAGAAAAAGTTGTTGTTATGGATACTAGAAAGATGTTGGAACAACAGAAAAAATGGAAAGCAAAAGTTGTTAATAGTAAAAAATAATATTATAAGTTTTTATTAATTGATAAAAATTGTGATGTATTACAATAGATTGAAAAATATTTATGACAAGAATCAAAATATTATCTTGCCTATAAAACCTGGTATGTTTTTGGAAATACATGAAATCGTTTGAGAATGAGATACAAAAAGGATTTGGAAATTCAAATGATTGGTTATAAAAGTAAAAAATCCAAATCAACCAGATGGTACATTTACTATTAGAGGTGAGGCAGCAAGGATGACTATTGAAAAGATTTATCCTTTGTCTTTCCCAAATTTTAGTAAAGTAATCTTGTTGGACGGTTACAAAATTAGGAGATCAAAATTGTATTATATAAGAGAAAAGATTGGAAAGGATGCTAGATTCAAAAGTATTATTGAGAGTGAAAGAAGATGAACAGATTTATTAGCTTTGGTAAAAAAAGAAGAGAAAGCTCCAGTTGTTGAAGAGACACCTGTTGTAGAAGAAAAAGTTGAAGAGCCAAAAGCTGAACCAGTAGTAGAGCCTACAGTTGAAACTCCAGATGAAACACCAGCTCCTGAGACAACAGAGGCTCCATCAGAAGCTGCAGAATAATTTAAACAATAATTTTTAGTTTTTTGAAAACTTAAAGATGGAATTAAAGGTATCATTGCGTGATATAAAATGAAAGAAAGTTAACCAACTTAGGAGACAAGGATATATCCCTGCAACTATTTATGGTAGACATTTAGAAAAACCTATTTCTATTTGCTGTGCAAGAAATGAATTCGTAAAATTGTTTAAAGAAGCATGACATAGTACACCAGTTACATTGAAAGGTGAATGAATAGAAGAAATGGTTTTGATCCATGATTATCAATTAGATCCTGTAATGGATACTGTATTGCATGTAGACTTTTTAGGAATCAAGAAATGAGAAAAAGTTTCTGCTGAAGTAAGTATTGTAATGCAGTGAGAAGAATTATCTCCTATAGTAAAACTTGGAGAAGGAACAATCAATTTAGTAAAAGATTACTTGGCAATAGAAGCTTTGCCAAAAGATCTTCCAAAAGAAATTATGGTTGATGTTTCTGGAATCGACAGTATTGATACTACAATATTTGTAAAAGATTTGAATTTGCCAGAAGGAGTTGTTGTAAAAGATGATCCTGAACAAGCTATAGTTACAGTAATGCAAGCTAAAGAAGACACTGTAGAAGAATGAAATGATAATCCAGCATGAACAGCTTGAGCTGATGCTGATTCTGCTGCAGAAAAAGCAGAGTAGTTTTATAAATAATAAGTTTAAAAATGCCAAGAATATGTGATTTTACAGGTAAGTGAACGACATCTGGAAATAATAGATCTCATAGTATGAGAGCTACAAGGAGAACATTTAAACCAAACTTGGTTTATAAATGGGTAGTGATGGAAGATGGTAGAAGAGTTAGAGTTAGAATTGACTCAAAATTATATAAAAAAATGCGTTGATTTATTTAATAAAATAGTTATAAGTGGCTCACACGTATGTGTGAGTTGCTTACAGTGTTGTTTCCATAGTAATATGGGCCAATAGCTCAGTTGGTAGAGCAATGCCCTTTTAAGGCAGTGGTCGAGGGTTCGAATCCCTCTTGGCCCAATTTGAAATGAAATGCCATTGATTTGGTATTTTTTTTATTTTATTTCTTTTCGATAATCTAGTCGTAATATTGTATCTAAGTCTAATGGGGAAATATTAAATTCTTTGCTTAGATTTTCGAAATATTTGGAAATTTGTAGAATATCAGATGATGGTTTATTTGTATTTAATGTATATATTTTTTTTATTCTGCTATCGATTGGTATATTTATGGACATAGGATAGTTTATATCTTTTCACGTGATTATAGTGTAAGCATATCAAAACATTTTTATTGAAAAAACGATTGTTTTTGAGTATGTGTTAGTGTTCATAGCTTTTGCTAAAATTTCATTTAATTGTTCTAATTTATCATGATATTGTAAAAAGTTTTTTTCGGAATTTAGAAGCTGATTTATTTTTTCAATTCTGTTTTTTTTTATATTATAAATTCTTTTGTTATTTTTTGAACTTTTTAAAAATTTAAATCGTCGTTCTGTATTTGATTGATTATTAGTTCGCATATCAAGCAGAATTTCTCGATTATTCTTTATTTTTTCTCAAAATTCTGTTCGCCATAATTCACCTGTTCAAGCGATTTGATAGGATACTAATGCGCATTGTATTATAAGGAATGAAAATAGGTTTCTATCTTTATTTTTTACATTATTTCGACAATCTTGTAATGCTAAAAATTGAGGATCTAAATGTTGTAGTTCCTTTGCTTTTTGAACATTGTATTTATTTAAAAAGTTTTTTAGTTGGATCATGGTTATTGATTCATAATACATATTTCTATGTTTAAATTCAATGTATTTTGTTTCTAATTTATAATAAAATCCGCATCATTGATGCGGATTAATAGTTGTTTCATGCATATTCATGCAGAATGATTATCAATGGTTTTGTGCCATTTAATGGGTTACTTCTATACGAATTAGAGATCAAAGAAGATCTTGTGCGACCGTGAATAGCAGGCCCCATTGGTTTGATTGGTTTTCGTTTTGTTCTATTTTCTTCCATAATGTAGATTATTTGTATTCTTCAAAGAATTTTGCATTCGGATTAAAAATTGGAAGTACGAGTGTGTTAGCATATTGCCCGCCCATTCTAGGACCTCTTGGTTGATATTCGATTAGTGGATATCTTCTTAAACCAGATACAACAGGCCCCATTGGTCTAATGATTTCCAAAAGAGGTCCATCTCCGATTTTGTAATAAATGTGAAGTTTTTTCGTTTTGTTTTGATACATACGAAATCTTTGGTAGTAAGATAAGGCACGTTCTTTTGTAATTTCTTTCATTTTTTATTTTCCTTTCTATATTTTGATTATTGCACTTATTTTCACCAAAATAATATATTTATTAATAAAAAAAAGTCAACGTTTTCCTATTGAATTTATTGACATTTTCTGTATTCTAAAAGCCTAAAATAAAAATGTTAAACAAAATCTATCAACTATGAGTAAATTAACAAAATTTGACAAGTTATTCTTGTGTCTTATCGCAGAGAGTCTAATCTTGGTTTTTGGATTGGAATTTTTTAATCCATTTCCAATCAAGGAACTTAGCAATGATCACTTTATGGTGTTTGCTACATTGTTTCTGTATGCTGCAACATGTGTTTGTGGCATTGTGTCAGCTAAATTTTCAAACTTGTTTGATGATAATATTCATCTGACAGAGATCTGTTTTTTGTGCCTATTTTTGTCATTTATTTCTCCAATGTGGCCATTTATACTTGGATGCATAATGATATTTACTCTTGTATTGCTTATAGCGAACAGAAAGTCCTCTAAATCTTGAGGACTTTTTCTTGTATTAAGTTAAAATAAAAATATATAAAAAAATACCAATATCATTAATTTTTAATTTTTAATTCTTCATTCTTCATTATTTTGAAATATTACGTAATTCGAGAGTGAAAACAGACTTGAATATTCACTTCACGAGATGAATGCAAAGATTTTGTAATGTGAGTAAAATGAGCGAAATATAAATCATTTAAAACTTTAGCTGAAGCAGAAGAAGCTTTGGAAAAATGATTTGAGCCTTACTATACAAAAGAAAAACGGTTTGAGAAAGATATCCCATTTGAAAAAAATAGCATTGCAGTAGATGCTGCTTGTAGCCACAATCCAGGTTTTACAGAATATCAGTGAATTGATTTAATCACAGGGCAGCAAATCTTCCATGAAAAATTGGGAGAATGAACAAATAATATATGAGAATTTTTAGCACTTGTTCATGGTCTAAGTTATTTGAAAAAACTCAATTCAGACAAAGCTATTTATTCAGATTCCAAGCGAGCAATAAAACGAGTTTCAGAATGAAAATGTAAAACTAATTTAGCTAAAACTCCAGAAAATGAGCAGATTTTCAATTTAGTAAAAAGAGCAGAAAAACGGTTGGCTGAAAATAAATATTCAACGAAAATATTAAAACGAAAAACCGAAGATCGATGAGAAATTCCAGCAGATTTTGGTAGGAAATAGGATAATTAAGAATTAAAAATTAAGAATGAATAATTTTTAATTTAATTTATAAAAAACAAGATATGAAAATTGCAACGTGGAATATAAATGAATGCGTTGGTATTACTACAAATTTAGATAACCAAGAGACGGCGGATGTTATCAATACAAAAAATATTGATGAAATAATTGATAAAATTAATGAATACAATTTTGATGTGATTTGTTTTCAAGAATATCCGACATATATAAACGAAAAAATATCATTAACAGATATGATAATAAATAAAACAAATCTAAAATATTTTGTAGAAAATAATACATATAACTCTTTTCTATTTGATGGTGGAAAAGTTGGAGTTTCTATTTTTTCTAAATATGAAATAAAAGACAGTTATAAGATATTATTTTTTAATCCAAAATTAGTTAAACAAAGTTCAAATGGTGATATTTATCATTCGTTTGATAAAGGAATTATCAAAGCAGTGATAGAAATAGATGGTAATGATTATACAATTATTACTGGTCACGCTATAGCATTTGCTACATTTGGTAAAAATGAATTTGATCATCCAGAATCTTATAAGCCATTAGAAAATTTGATAAATGAGTATATTAATGACAATTTGATAGTTTTGTGAGATTTTAATTCTGAAAAACTATTTGATTTAATACCAAGTGTAAAAGGTAAAGTTACAGATTCTATTAACGGTCCAACGACAAAAGATTATTACGAACGTCGTTGAGAAGTACAAATGGATTATATTTTGATTAATGATAAATTGAAAAAAACAGATATATACAAAATAGATAATTTTTCTGATCATTATATTATGGCTGCAAAGTTATTGAAAATCTAATAATATTATTAATAAAAATCGGTAAAATAATATAAAGATTAATATATAATTTTTATTAAATTTTTGTGTATTATGGAAATCAACGAAATAATTTATTGAACCAAATTTGAGGATAAAATCAAAAAATTACATGATTGTAGTCATGAATTAATTCAGGTAATATCTGATTTTGATTGAACTTTGACCTACATTAAAAATAGAAAAACCAACGAAGTAGTGCCAGCAATAATATCTATATTATACAATAAATGATATTTGTCTGAGGAATATTCACAAAAGGCAAAGGAGTTAGAAAGCATATATATTCCAATTGAAAAGGACGAGACCATTCCATTGGAAACAAGAAAATTGAAAATGGATGAGCGATGGAGAAGGCACAAAGAATTATTGGTAAAAAGTGGTTTAACAAAAAAACATATTGATGATGTTGTTGATTCTGACGCAATACAATTGAGAGATGGTTGTGATAAGCTTTTTGAGATATTAGAAAATTTGAATATTCCTGTCACAATATTATCTGCATCATGATTATGAACCTACGCCATTTCTTCGTACTTAAAAAAGAACAATATAAATTATGATAATATTCATTTTGTATCAAATGAGTTTATTTGGGATGATAATTGAAACGCAATATCTTGGAAAGAGCCATTTGTGACATCATTAAACAAGGATGAGACAGTTATTTCTAGTGAGACACACCCAGAGATTTACAATCAAATTAAGAATAGAAAAAATGTAATATTACTATGAAATAGTACTTGAGATGCCTTTATGGCAAAAGATGAAGATAATGATTTAGTACTAAGAATATGATTTTTAGATGATAAAAATTCTAGTAAATTAGAAAAATTTAAAGAATTATTTGATATTGTTTTGGTTTGAGATTGAGATATGAACGAAGTAATCAATATTATTAATAGAAATTTAAAATAAATATTAATATAAATAATAATTTGAAAAAATAAAAAAAAATCATATAAGATAATTGAATTTTTTACAATTTCACATTTTTTCATGTCGTTAGCAAATAAATATCGTCCAACTACATTTGATACAACAGTTGGACAAGAACACATCACTGATATTTTGAAATCAAAGATAAAAAATAGTCAACAAAACAACCACAATTATCTTTTTTTCTGACCAAGATGAACATGAAAAACAAGTGTTGCTAGAATATTGTCCAAAGCTATTAACTGTCTGGATTTGCAAGATGGAAATCCTTGTAACAAATGTGCAAATTGTATCGCAATAAATGAATGAAAAACACTTGATTATGTAGAAATTGATGCTGCAAGTCACACATGAGTAGACAATATTAGAGAAGAAATTTTGGCAAAGACTGACTACCCTCCTACACAATTAAAGAAAAAAATATATGTGATAGATGAGGTTCATATGTTGAGTAAATGAGCATTTAATGCCCTTTTGAAGACGATTGAAGAACCAAAAGATTATATGTCCTTTATCTTGGCTACTACAGAAATCGAAAAAGTACCTGAAACAATCGTTTCTCGTTGTCAAGTTTTCAACTTTAAAAAAATCCCAGCAGACAAAATGGTAGCACGTTTACAAGAAATCTGTAAACAAGAAAATTTAGGATACGAAGATGAGGCATTGGATTTGATTGAGAGGATGGCTGAATGATGTGCAAGAGATGCTGTAAAATATATCGATCAAGTAAGTGTTTTTGGAGATATTTCAGTGAAAAATGTGACAAATCTTTTGGGAATAGTAGGAGATAATACAATCAAAGAATTCTTGGAAATCATAAAATCATGAGCTAGATCTCAGATTTTCACAAGAGTTGATGAAATTCATTCTCAATGAATCGACCTTGCACAATTTGCAAAACAAGTGATAATGTACATAGACCATCATTTGATGGAAGATGTAGAATTTTTCCTAAAAATTTCAGAATTCTTTGGTGAAATTTTGTCTATGATTAGATATTATCCATATCCAAATATGGTTTACAAAATAGTATTAAATAAATGTGTTTCAGGGGATGATTCACAAGTAGAACTAAAACAAATTACGTCATCTTGAGTGAAATGAAATGAAACGAAAGATATGAAATTAGATTCTTCGGTCGCTTCGCTCTCTCAGAATGACAAAAAAGAGCAATCAGTAGAGACTCCCAAGAATGACACTGTTGAAACAAAAAAAGTAGAACAGCAATCAGAAATAAATGATGAATTGTTTAGTAAAATCTGAGATCAAATTGATTCAAAGACATTGCAGCATGGTTTGAAAAATTTTGTACATGTAAAATCTGTGACAGATTGAAAAATAGAACTTATCGTGATAGATAAAATGGCAGAAATAACTCTGAAAAAAGAAGAAAATCAAAAATTATTAGAGCAAAAAATATTTGAAAATACAGGAAAAACATATTCATTAGACATAGAATATATGGACAAAGATGAATATTTTTCTCAAATGATGATATAAGTATTTAACTTGATATATTGACTTTTTTATAAAATTTATTATAATAGTAGTATTACTATAATAAATTTTATATATATTTTTTTTATGTAAAAATGGCAGAGACAAATTTAATGGATTTAGAAAAAGATTGGAAATGGAGGAAATCTAAGAATCTTTTTTTAAGTGATTTGGTCGGAGAGTATTTCCAAGAAACCAATAGAGAGTGAAATATTGATGATATAAATGAATTCTTAAATTCATTTGTTAGTATAAAAGGCTCTATTATTGATAATTTAAACGAAGCTGATGCAGAAAAAACTCTTCAACAATTAGATAAAAGGATAGTGGCGACCAGAGAAATTATTAATGATATCGAAAAGATTCCTGAAGAGGTTGTTAAAATAGTAGAAGACTTGTATTCTCGTGAAGAAATACCATTTGATTTAGATAGCTGTATATATAGTAATTGAGCATTTAGAGCCAAAGCTACAAAGGATTTTAGACATCACAAAAAAAGTGACCCAGATTACTGGACAGCAATTAACATGCAATTTGCTGCTAATCAAGTAGCATACTTAATAGGTTGAATGGAATATAATGCAATCGGTAGACTAAAAGAATATGTTGATAAATGTGAAGCTTTGAAGTTATTTATCTGAGAAAATAGATCTAGATTCGTTAAATATGCTCCAAAAAATCATGACTATTACATTGAATGATCTATACTTAATGCTAAAACTTTAGCTAGGCCTACTGGAAAGGGTGTATTTACTACAATGGTCTTTAAACTTGTAAATAATAAATGAGAAATATTTAATTATAATCAGATGACTCTTTACGATGAAGAGTGATTTAAATTTAGAAGTATTCCTAGATCGTTAATACATCAATAATTAACATTTAATATAGAAATGATTATTGCATATTGATTCTCTCTGTTATATTAGATGATTTTAATTATTTGATTTCAGCTTTCACGATCCTAATATTGAAATGAAAAGTTTTGACTTCATCAAAATTAATTTTTTCTCAAAATTCTTTTCTCAAAATATCTACTTGTCGAGTCATCATTTCCAAAAACATTATTGGTTTGATTCAGAAATCGAATAGTTGCTGAAACATTTCACGATAGTAATCTAATCAATCTTCACCACCTACAAATGCAGGTTTTGGCTCCCAATTTTTTACATTTTCTCAGACATTTTCATTGAAAGTTTGTTCTGGGATATATGGTAAATTTGCTACAAGCAAAAAATTTTCTTTGTCTGAAAATTCATTATTTTTCAAACAATCTCAAGCAAATGAAATTAGATTTGATTGTACTAATTTTACATCGGTAGTTCAAATTCCATTTTTGTAATTTTCATAATTTTCTTTTGCCAATGAAAGTGTGTACTCGATATATTCACTCAAATATGCTTTTTCAAAAAAGTCTTTATTGTGCAAAAGTACCGACAATCCAAGTACTCCACATCCTGTTCCAATATCAAACAAAACTGCAGGTTTTTCTATCTTTCAGCTTTGAATGTGCTCATTTACTGCTTGAATCATATACTCTGTCTCTGGGCGAGGAATCAGAGCCCTTTCATCTATTTTAAACTTATTTTTCAAGAACTCTACATATCCTAGTACATATTCTAGAGGCTTTTTCTTTACTACAAAATCATCGTAAGCTTGCATCACTTTTTCTTCGATATTTTTGTCTAATTCATTGTCTAATTTTGTCCATAATTCTTCTCTAGAAATGTCTAAAAAATGGCAAATCAAATTTTCCATCACTCTTTTTTGTTGTATTTTAGGATCTTGTAATAATTCTTGAATTTTCATAAGAATATGTTAAAAGTAAAACATTATTTGGTATCTTGTATAATAATAATCAAACATTTAGCAAATGTAAATTTTTATTTTTTTAAGGGGACTTGATAGAAAATTGAAAATTTTTTTTTGTAGGTAGTACAAATATTTTACATAGGGGTTGTAAAATTAGAATAATTTAAAAGCCATAAATTTTAAATAAGTCAATTTTAAGATTTTAAAATACACACGTTACCTGAGATTTCAAACAACCATTTTTTTTAAAAAATGACTTGATTTTGTTTTTTATTTTAATATAAGTTGCAACACGTGAGATAGTTTTTTGTTATATGCGGGTATGATGTAGTTGGTGTAGCATAGCAGACTTCAGCTCTGCTCGTACGGGTTCGAGTCCCGTTACCCGCTATTTGTGTATTAATAAATCCGATTATGTGACACTTTTTGGTTGGCTTAATTATTGTTGCATTGTGAGGTGCTGTTATTTATTTTTCACCTAGAGCTACTGAATTCTTTGGTAGGATGGAGTGGGCAGAACAGCACTTGTGATGAACCAGAAATGCGTTTGTATTGTTTGGGTTTGTAGTGGTTGTTATTTGAATATTGTTCATGTTTGGAATATTACAAGGTTGATCACCAGTTATACAATAGTAGTTAAAGTTTATGGGGAGATGGCAGAGCGGTCAATTGCATCAGACTGTAAATCTGACGCCTCACGGCTACGCAGGTTCAAATCCGGCTCTCCCCAAACTTGGGCCCTTAGCTCATTTGGCTAGAGCGCCTGCTTTGCACGCAGGAGGTGACGAGTTCGACTCTCGTAGGGTCCAAATTTAAAAAGTTTGTTGTTCGAGTCCCCATAGTTCAATTGGATAGAGCAACAGCCTTCTAAGCTGTAAGTTGATGGTTCGAGTCCATCTGGGGATAGTTTTTGTTTCTTTTAGAATGTAGAATTTCTAGTATATAAATGAGTGCTATATGTTAAAAATTCTACATTCTGAAAACATATTTTAGGCTCTCGTAGTCTAGTGGTTTAGGACGTCGCCCTCTCACGGCGAAGATCGTGGGTTCGAGTCCCACCGGGAGTAGAATTTGCGACGCTTTGTATTTAATTTAATAATTTGTTGTATGCAAGATAAACCTTTCGTACAAAGGAATGATAAAAATGATAAGGTTACAGTTTATATTAATCAAGCAATAAAAGCTCCTACTATTGTTGTGCTTGATGAAGATAAAAATAACCTTTGATCTTTTCCGAGGAGAGTTGCTTTGCAAATGGCAGAAGATAGATGAGTTGATTTAATACAAATGCATTATGATCCAGTAAAGCAAGTTTGTACTGCTTTGTTGGGTGATTATTGAAAATATATGTATAAAAAACAGAAAGATAATAAAGAAAAGAAAAAAGCTCAAAAGCAAAAGTGACTCAAAGAATTAAAAATAAGTTATTCAATCTGAGATAATGATTTGGAATTAAAAGTGAAAAAGTGAAAAGAATTTTTGAATGAGTGATACAATGTGAAATATTTCATAAAGCTTAGATGAAGAGAAAAAATGTATGAAGAAAAAGCTTTCTTGAAATTAAAATGAATTGTTTCTTCTTTGGAGGATGTTTGAAGGACACAATATCCTGATCCAAAAAAAGAAGTTCGATGATATAGTGTAATTTTATTCAGTAAAATTTAGAGAAATTATGGCTAACAAAATGAAGTCTCATAGTTGAGCAGCAAAGAGATTTAAAATCACAAAAAAGAATAAGGTTATGACAAAGAAATCTTGCAACAATCATTTATTGACAAATAAATGAGCTTCAAATAAAAAGGCTCCTTATGGAAAACAATTATCAAAAGTAGATAGCAAGATGATAAAAAATTTACTTCCTTATAAATAGTATAGAAAATGGTTAGAGTTAGTAATTGATTACAAAGACAAAGAAGTCACAAAAGATATCTTAGCGAAGCAAAATGATTTAGATTGGGTAGAAGTAAGGTATACAATCAAGCAAAAGATGCTTTGGTAAAACAATGACAACATGCTTATGTTTCAAGGAGGTTGAAAAAGAGAGATTTTAGAGCTCTTTGGACAGAAAGATTGTCAGCAGCTTTGAGGGAAAGATGATCAAAATATAGTACATTTATCGACGCTATGGCAAAAAAAGATATACTTTTAAATAGAAAAGTATTGTCAAATATTGCAGTAGCATTCCCAGAAGTGTTTGATAAAATTGTAAAAGAAGTTGTAAAATAGACGAAGTAGTTCTTACATACAAAATGGTAAATGGTTCTGAGCTAAAATGAGAAAATATCATTCAGAATTGTTTGCCAGCGTTTGCCGGGGTGGCGGAATTGGTAGACGCGATGGACTTAAAATCCATTTCCACTTATATGGAGTACCGGTTCGATTCCGGTCCTCGGCAGTTTAAACATTTATTTGTTTATTGATAATATTATGTGATTTATAGTTCGAAGGACTTGAGATTTAAACACAAATGAGAGAATGATTTCTTTTTATAAAAAAGAATTACGATCTTCTCATATTTTGGATAAAGCAAAAAAACAAGAGCACTATGGTACTAAATGGTACAGAAAATTCGTATCTTATGATTTCCCTAGTTTTAGGAGATACAATAGGATGAAAGCTGTTGTTTCAAATGCTTACAAGACAAACAAGAAAAAGTACAATACTTTGGCACAATTGTGAAAGATTGCTTAATTGTTTGGTATAAATTCTTTATAAATAATATTTTGTAAAATGTATGCTATAATAGAATTGAAAGGACATCAATATATAGTAAACGAATGAGATACTATAGTAGTTGACAATATGGATATCAAAGAAGGTGAAAAGGTTGAAATATCTGAAGTATTGTCTGTTTTTGATGAAAAAGCAGAAAAGGTATTAGTTTGAACACCATATGTAAAAGGTGCTAAAGTATCTGCACAAGTTAAAGAAAATAAAAAATGAGAGAAAATAAATATTTTGAAATTCAAGAGAAAAGTTAGATACACAAAGAGAATTTGATTTAGACCTTACCAAACTGTTTTAGAAGTTAAAAAAATACAAGTTAATGGTTAAAGAATGAACTTTAGAACGAGATTGAGAAGTTTTGGATAAACTTCCTGCATGAATTCTAAAAGTAAGGCTTAAAGATGTAAATGCAGAGATTCGCTGTAAACTATCTGGAAAAATGAAGCAAAAGCATATCTCTGTAATCCCTTGAGATTGGGTAAAAGTTGAAGTAAATCAGTATGATATGACTCAAGGTCGTGTCGTTTACAGGTACAACAATTATGCATGACATTCAGAAAACACAGAGCTTTCTGAATAAAATAATATTTAGTTAATTATCGTTGTTGAGATGAAAGTAAAGAGTTCAATTAAAAAAAGATGTATGTTTTGCCAAATAGTAAAGAGAAAAGGTAAACTTTATGTTATTTGCAAGAGAAACCCTAGACATAAAACTAGACAAGGGTAATTTTTGTAAATTTATTTATTAATTAACACTTGATTGAAATGTTTAGATTGATGTGACATGTTTTGCCAGAGGATAAGTCAATTTGGATTGCACTTACAAATATCTATGGAATAGGTAGAAGTAGATCTAAAAAAATATTAGATGCTTTAAAGGTTCCTTTTATGAAAAAAGTAAAAGATATTTCTGAAGACGAACAAAAGAAAATAAGTGATGAATTGCAAAAATATGTTTTGGAAAATGATTTGAAAAGGGAGGTTGCATCTGCAATCAAAAGGCTAAAAGAAATTAAATGTTATAGATGAATCAGACACAACATGTGATTGCCTGTTAGATGACAATGTACTAGAAAAAATGCAAGAACTGCTAAGAAACTTTTGGGTAGATCAAAAGTTAGACCAGTTTTGAAAAAATAACTTTATTTAGATAATTTTATAAATTATGGCTGCTGTAAAAAAAGCAAGTAAGAAGAAAGATGTCAAAATCGTAAGTGGAATATTGTCTGTTAAAACAACTGATAATAATACTATGATAGTATTGACTGATAAAGAATGAAATAAAGTTCTTTGATGAGGAACATGACTTTTGTGATACAAATGAGCAAAGAAAAATACTCCATATGCTGCAGAAATGCTTACAAAAAGTATTTTGAAAGATGCTCAAGGTTTGTGATTAAAAGATGTTTGAATTATATTTAGATGAGCAGGTATGGCTAGAGATGGTGTTTTCAAAGCAATAAATGAAATATGAATGATAGATATCATGTACATAAAAGAAGAGACACCAATCCAATTTGGTTGATGTAAAGGAAAGAGACCAAAGAGAAATTAATAATATTTGTGTCATTCTGAGGCTTTGCCGAAGAATCTAAACATAAGATTCTTCACTTCGTTCAGAATGACGGTTAAATAGTTTACGATTAATAACTTTATTTATAAATTAGTTAAATCAATGAGGTACACAGGACCAAAATTTAAATTATGTAGGAGAGAACAAGTAAACCTATTTTGAACAGATAAATATGATGTAAAAAACAGGAGATCTTTGCCAGGACAACATGGTTCTTCTATGAAGAGAAATTCTGAATATGGAAAATTATTGAGAAATAAACAAGTTTTGAAGAGATCTTACATGTTATCTGAAAAACAATTTGTAAAACTTGTTAATGAAACATCTGCAAGATATTCAAAAAATCATAATATAAGCCACGATGAAGCTTTGTATATGTTTTTGGAAGCTAGGATGGATTCTATATTGTTTAGATCTGGAATAGCTAAAACTATGATGCAAGCAAGACAAATGGTTAATCATGGAAACTTCTTGTTGAATGGAAAGAAACACAATATTCCTTCAACATTCCTAAAACCATGAGACAAAATAACATTGAAAGAAAAGTTAAAAGCATCTCCATTGTTTGCTGGAGCTACAGTAAGCAAGACACTAAAAGTTCCATCTTGGATAAAAGTAGATAGAAACAAGTATGAAGTTGAAGTATTAGCTTTGCCAAAATTATGAGAATTAGGAAACAATTCTGATATCTTGAAAGTTATCGAGTTCTATGCTAGAGCATAGTGTCAAATAAAATTAAAAATTTATATCTTTTTTATACACCTATGTTAGACATTCAAAAGCTTATAGGTACACCAAGGATTATTGTATCCGAAGAAGGTAAAGTTACAAAATTTGAATTGAATTATTTGCCTAGATGATTTGGACACACATTATGAAACGCATTGAGAAGAATAATATTGTCTTATAATGTTTGATGAGCAATAACTTGATTGAAAATAAAGTGAGTTCCACATGAATACAGTGTAATAGATTGAGTAAAAGAGGATGTAATATCTATGATGTTGAACTTCAAAAAATTGAAATTTAAATTTGATTCAAGTGTAGAAAGTATTCAATGGATTCCACAAAGATTTAAATGAGTATGACAATACACATCTGATGCTTTGAAATTACCATCAGGAGTAGAATTGTTAAATAAAGATGTATATTTGTTTGAGATTACAGATCCATCTTTGGAAATAAATATGGATGTAAGAGTAGAAAAATGATACAAATATTATAGTGTAGAATACCTAAGAAATCGTGATGCAGAAGAAGAAAATAGTGATGTAAACACATTGGTAATCGACAATGAATTCAAGTTGGTTGATTACATAAAATATGATGTAGACGAAGTTATTGATGACTTCACATGATGAACAAAAGATAGTTTGAAGATAGAAGTTTGATCATTGTATGATTGAGTTTCTGCAAAAGAAATGGTTATGTTTGCTGGAGAAGTTTTGGCTTCTTATGCAAAATTGTTCATCTTTGATGATGTATATATTGATAGATCAGTACTACTTGAATATGACGATTTGAACTTTGAAAAGGATAAATTACCAGAAGAAACTAATATCAAGACAATGCCTATTGATGCTTTGCCATTGAGTGAAAGAACAAGGAACGCATTAATCAAAAATAATATCTTGTATGTAGAAGATTTGGAAAAGAAGAAAAAAGGAGAATTATTGTTGATGAAATGAGTATGAAGAAAAGCTATTGATGAGATAAATCAATCTCTATGAAATATATGAAAAGCTTTGATTGGTTAGATTTAGATTATTTGTTTATTTAAAATGAGACATAGAATTAATAAGTTAACACAACTTAATACATGAGCAAAAAAGAAAGAGGTTTTTGTAAAGATTTTGCTTTCAAATTTGGTTAAAAATGGAAAAATCACTACTACTCCAAAAAGAGCAAAAGTATTGAAAGCAGAAGCTGATACTTTTTTCTCAAAATTAGTTAAGACTTATACTAGATACTCTGATGAAAATGATGCAAAGAGAGAGTGTATAAATATAGTAAAAGCAGACATCTTTGGAGAAGAAGAGTGAAAGAAAGTAATAAATACATTATTGCCAAAGTATCTCCAAGATAAACCAAAATCTTATGTTGCATCTTACAAGATGTGATTTAGGAAATGAGATGCTGCAGAGCAAATTATGTTGAAGTTGTTATAGTTTTTATATAAAGAATCTTAGTTAAGATGGAATTTACAAAAAAAGATTTGAATAAGACTCTTTGGGTTAAGAGAGTTGATCAAGAAAAAAGTAGAAAACGATACAGAGTTGATGCTACAGGAAAGACATTAGGTAGATTGGCAGTAGATATTGCAAACAAACTTGCATGAAAAGATAGTGCTTATTTATCTGATTTTTGGGATGCTTGAGCATATGTTTTAGTAGAAAATGCTGGAAAGTTCATCGTAAAATGAAATAATAAATTAACTCAAAAGATTTATTATTCTTACAGTGGATATAAAGGAAACTTAAAGAGTATCACATTGGGAGAATTAATCCAAAAAGATCCTACAAAAGCTCTTTGGTTTGCTGTTAGAGGAATGCTTCCAAAAAATAAATTGAGAGACTCTAGGATGAAGAGATTAAAATTAGAAGTTGCAACAACAACTAAATATGACAATTTTAAACCTGTAAACTTATATAAATAATGGCTACACAAGAATATAATCACGCAGTTGGTAGAAGGAAAGAGACTTCAGCTGTAGTAAAATTGTTTCCAAAAGGAAAAGGAAATTTCACAGTAAAAACATCTAGTGGAAAAGAGATTTCATTAAAAGAATATTTTTGAGGAAATACTCATTTGTACGAAAATGCTATAGCTCCTCTTGTTACACTTTGAAAAGATTACCTAAAAGAGTTTGATGCTTACATAACAATTAGATGAGGATGAATTTCAGGACAATCTGATGCTATTAAATTAGGATTTGCTAGAGCATTGATAGATCGAAATACAGACTTTAGGACAACATTAAAGCCTTATGGATTCTTGAAAAGAGACCCTAGAATTAAGGAAAGGAAAAAACCAGGTTTGAAGAAAGCTAGGAAAGCTCCTACATGGTCAAAGAGGTAGGAAAATAATTAATAATGAAGAATTAATAATTAATAATGTCGTTTCAAATATAAAAAATCATAAATTCTTAATTTTTAATCATAAATTTTTAATTATAAAGGCAGCACGTAGAAATGTGTGCTGTTTTTTTTGTTTGAATTTCGTTGATTTTTTATAAAATATTTTTTTGTAGATTTTTCATCGCATCCAGAATGGTAGAAAAATATTAATGTTAACATCATTTCAAATAATCGCTCATGACTAAAGTCATAAGCTAATCAAAAATTCCCTCAAAGTCCGTATAACTACACATTGTCCAGCATGGTGTTTTAACCCCGTGCTGTTGTTTATGATTGGATAGATTTTTCTAATTTATATATTAGAAAAATTTTAAATCCAACGATATCACCAAAACCTAAAAAAGTCAATGTATAAAGGAAATAAAATAATAAAAAAACAAACGAATTGTCAAATTAAAGATTGACTTTTTTTTTTTTAATAATATTCTTTATATATTATAATGATGAATTATACTTTAAGTAAGTTATAAAAGTTTTTTAGATTATTAGAAAAATGGAGCAAATGAAAAAGATTCTTCAAATTTTGATTGTTATTATAACTTGAATTTATGTGAATTGATTTGTTGAAGCAGGAATTAGAATAATATATGATACAGGTGTAAATATTTCTTATTATTTAAATGCAACAGAAAATTCATCGTGAGAATATTTTACTTGAGTATGAACTATTACAATAACTGATGGAGATCAAGCAATTACGATTTTAGATCGTAATTTATGAGCAATAACAAATGATATTACAAATATCGGTTCCTATTGATATCATTTCCAACGAGGTAATAATTGGGGATTTAAATTATGCTCTAGTAATTGATGCTCAAATTTTTTATCATGAGATTATGGTAATACTTGGTATAGAAATTGTAATTTATATGGTCCGACAAATCCATTAATTTCTAATTATTTTAATTATTCTTGGAATTATACATGGGATGATCATTGCCAACCAAAAAATGACAATCTTTGGTGATGATCTGGTGATATAAACGTTAATATAAATGATACGGGATTATTGCAAATAATAAATGCTACTGAAAGACAATGACCATGTCCCAAGGATTTTCATATACCGAGCGTAAATGAGCTAAATGCACTTGTAGATTTATATACTCAAGAATATGATAAATCGAATTTTTACATGGATTTTAAAATACCATTTGCTGGTGACCGTGACAATTATAATGCACAAGTCTCTTATGTTGGTTCTAATGCAAATATATGGTCTTCTTCACCTAATGGAGCATGAGCTCGGTATTTGGCTTTGAATAATAGAGGCAATTTAGGAGTAGCTGATTGACCATATAACCATCGTGCTTATGGTTTTTCGGTTCGTTGTGTTAAAGATAGTTCAGAAGTAAATTACACAATTGAACACCATATACAAAATGTTTGAGACAACTTATATTCTATTACATGAAATTCTGATATTTTTACTTGAATTATATATTCTCAATCACAGATAGTAGCTAAAGAATATACTGGATTCCATTTAAGTGGTGATTTAAGCGATTATCAAACTTGAGTTGTATCATGACTTGTTATAAAATTATATTATGATAGGGATGTATATACAATTAATTTTGATACAGATGGATGAAATGAGATAGAAAGTATTACATGAAAATATGAATCAATTGTGGTAGCACCAGACAATCCAAAGAAAATAGGGTATACTTTCAGTGGTCGAAATTCTGTTTTCCCTGTTATAATGCCACTTGGATGAGCAAATCTAAAAGCGATATGGAACAAAAATCAAAGTTCTGGATGATGATTTCTAAGAAAAGATAATTGTCCAAACGGAGACTATTCAGATAGTTATTATGATTGAATATGCTGAGAGAATCCAAAAGATTCTTCGTCGCAAACTCCTCAGAATGACGAACAAACATCTCAGGATGATGGATGAAGTAATGAATTACAAACAGCATATGAATTTGCATACGAGAATAAAATCACAACGATGGAAACAATAGAAAAAGCTGATATGGAATGAAATCTAACAAGGATAGCAATGGCAAAGATGTTGAGTAAATATGCAATCAATGTATTATGAAAGAAACCAGCAAACAAGGTCGTTCCAAAATTTATTGATATAACAGAAGAATTAAACGCGGAATATGATTATTGAGTATCATTAGCATATCAATTAGGAATTATGTGAATCAATATGCCAGAAAATAAATTTAGGCCATTTGATTTAGTACCTAGATCTGAGTTTGTTACAGCATTATCAAGGATGAAATATAATATGTCAGATTGAGAATATGAGTGAACTGTGAAATTTTATAAAAATCATATCGAATTGTTAAGTAAGTTGGGAATAATGACTGTCGCAGATCCAGATATGAAGGAATTAAGATGATATGTAATGTTGATGCTGATGAGGAGTGCTAAATAATTAAGAATTAAAAATTTAACAATTAAAAATGAAAGAGGTCCTCAGATTAAGTTCTGGGGATTTTTTTTGTGTTTTGTTTGAATAAATGTTTTAAAAATTTATATAATTATAATATTTATTTTTATTTTTCATACATGAATTTTTTTAGAAGATATTTTGGACATTTACATACAGTAAATAAACATAGGAGAGCCGTAAGAAAGTTATGTTTCAAATTATGACTATATCGGCAATGATTAACGCATGATTTGTCTAAATATTCACCTGCAGAATTTTTTGTATGAGTAAAATATTTTCAATGATTTAGAAGCCCTAATATGCTTGAAAGAGAAAAATTTTGATATTCTTCCGCATGGTTACATCATAAATGAAGAAATAAGCACCATTACGAATACTGGAACGACAAGATTGATGGAAAATATTGCCCTGTAAAGATGCCTATAAAATACGTAAAAGAAACTTTTTGCGATAGGATAGCTGCAACTAAAGTATATAGATGAAATGGTTTTAATACGAGTATTCCTTATGATTATTTTAATACAAAAAGTGACCTTAGTAGAGTCCATGAAGATACTATTAGGATTTTGAATTCTTGGTTGAAAATGTATAAAGATAAATGAGAAAAGGAGACTTTTGACTATATAAAAAAGAATTATAAAAATTGTATGTGACAAAATTATTAGTGTTTTTGATTGTTTTTTTTGTATATATCATTAAATACTTTTTAATTTTATTTTGTTATTATTTTGATATGAAAGATATTTTTCTTTTGGGAATACAATGATGCTGAAAGGGTACACAAGCTAAATTATTATTAAAACATTTTGAATGAAAGTTTGATTATTTAGAAATGGGACAGCTTTTTAGAGCAAATATGTCCAATGACAATATTATATGAAATTTTTGTAAAGATATAGTGAATTGATGAGGATTAGTACCTCCATTTGTAAGTTTTGGTTGGTATGAAATCGCTTTGCAAATCGTTGAATGAAAAAATGTTGCACTTATGACAGATGGTTTCCCAAGGTCTATTGAACAAGCAAAGTTCATGGAAAGTATGATGGAAAAGTACAATAGAGATTTTGTAGTAATTCATTATGAATTATCTAGAGAAAAAGCAATTGAAAGGATAATGGACAGAGCAAAAAAAGAGTGACGTGCAGATGATAATGAGGAATCAATCAAAGTTAGGTTGGCTGCTTTTGAAAATGAAACATTGCCAGTAATCAATTATTTCAAAGAAAAGTGAAAGGTAATTACTATTGATGCAGATAATCAAATTGATGATATTTTTAACGAGACGATTAAATTATTGAATTAATATAAAAGGTTGTTAATGTGAATTTTTTAATATGGTATTACCTATTATTTCTTTGCTAAAAATAAAAAACAATCAGCTTTGATGGCTGACTGTTTTTTTTTATTTGGATATAAAATATTAATTTTTTTCTTCTTTTGGGTCTAGTATAATATTTCGTTTTTTATCAACGCTAATCTCGTATCGTTGAGGGTTTAGATAAACGCTTCATTTTCATTCTCCAGATTTTAGTCTATATCTTAATTTTTTTCCAGATGCTTCAAAAATAATATCTGTATAGTATCAGCTTCATCGTCATATTCTAACTGTTATTTCTTTAGATTCTCAAGATATAAATGCTTTTAGTTGTTCAAGAGATATTATTTGCTTTCCAATTCCAGATTCTCATCCGATAAATTCTTCGAAGTCTCTGTATTCTGTTCCATTTTTCCATAAAACTTTACTGTTATTTATTATTTGGGCGAGTTCTAATCTATTTAGTATAAAATCAATACGTTTTTCAGCTATGTCATATATTCTTTGGGCTTTTTTAGTTTTATTGTTTTTGTTTAATGTATAATATACAGATTTTCATGTTGTAGGATTTGTAATCTTTATAACATTTTGATTCAGATCTAATCAATCATTTATTAATGATTTTTCAAAAATATCTCGTATGTCTGCATCAGTAATTCAAAGATTTTCCGCGAGTTCATTAATTTTATTTACTTTATTTGCGAATCAGGGGTATTGAAACAAATCTATTGTTTCAATTTTTGTGTGGTATTTTTCTTCATTGAATTTGTAGCTTCAATCTTCCTGTCTATCATATGGCATTTTTGCTATTACAAATCATTCTTCATTCATGTGAATTAAATAACCATCCTTGTAAATTGTAGAATTTCCAGTTTTTTTTAATAGATTTACTGCATTATTATCTCCTGTATATTCTGGCATTTTTGAATTTTCAATTTTTGTACTTATTTTAGTTATTGCTAATCAGCCATTGTTGCTATTGATTTTATAATATTGTGAATTTTTTTTGTTTCTTGTCTCGTGATTAAAATACACATTTTCTATCTTTTCTCATGGTTTGCCAGTTAAGACAAAAGTTTCTCCATTAACTCTACTGTATATTGGTTCTTGTTCATTACTTAGTTTGATTTTGTAAGTTCATGAATTAAGATCAAGTGATATTATTCTTGAATCAAATTGAAAAGTCCCTGTTTTGTCTATTTTGTTTAATCCAGAAAACACTTGGTTATTTGCCACAATACTATTTTTTAGTGTACCATTTAATACTTCTATAATTATTTTTCTATCATGTCTTACTTTATCTTCTAATTCCTTTTTGGATGATTCAGATATGATAAATTCGTTGTTTTCTGATATTTTATAATCTACATCTATTCACAAAATTGTTATTTTTCCTGTTTTTTCTGTGTCAAATTCTCAATTTGGCTTGAAATATATTTTTTGTCCGTTTATAGAATTGAAAAACAACATTCTGTAATATCAATTTCAATCTTCAAATACTTCTTGTCATAAAACAGGTTTATTTAACCATGTTAATTGTGTGTTTTCAAATTCCTCAATTTCTTCAAAATTTTTTGTTTGTTTAAATTCTTGCTTCCTTATTATATTTTTGATTTTTTCTTTTGTCCTATATTCGTTGTATATTATATTGAAATTCATCCTTTTTCAGTTTCGAACTGTCCTAATATCATATTGGTTGTGTGTTGTATAGTCTACTTCCGTGTAGCTATTTATAGAAAAATCTATAGGTTTACCATCTGTTCATATTTTTTCTGGTATATTCCAGTTTTGGTAGGTGAAATATATTCCGTTGTTTTTGTATTCTGATTCAACATTTATTACTACTTTTTTTGGTCATTCTTTAAATTCATGTTGAAATTCTACCGCATATATGTTGTGTCAAATATTTTGTATGTTAACATCTTTTAAATTGTTGGCTGGTGTTCCGTTTACATAAAAATTATTACTGATATAATCTATTGTCATTTCTTCCTTTGTTCTTATTTTGTCTGGGTCGTTGTCAGTAGGTGTTGCTAAATTTTCAGCCAATTCTATTCTATGTCATTCTGTGTCAATTCTATTATTTCATTTCATTTCTTTTGGGGATCCCGCTAATGTCAATAGAATAGGTATAGCTAATGATAGTTCTTTAAGGAAAGATTTTTTTGGTGCTTTATCATCTCATTTTTCGATATTGGTCATGGTTGTGTGTAATATGTGTTAAAACTCAGTTATTGTATATTATTTATAGTAAAAGTCAAGTCTTTCTAAGAAAAAATCTATATAATCCTTCTTAATTCGTCTAGTGTTGTTTTTCATTCTAACATTTTTAGGATTCAATCTTCTTTTAGGCTTAAGAATCATGTTTCTCTAGCTTTGGCGTATATATCTATATCATTTTTTCATTCTGATATTAGGTTTTTTATTTCATCTGTAATTTCAAATGTTTCGATAATTGCAAATCTTCATTTATATCATGTTTCATTACATTCACTACATCATACGGCACAAGGTATATATCAGTTAAATTCTATATTCATACTAGGATTTACATCTTTTATCTTTTTTATAGCCTCTTCTATCTCTGCTTTTTCTGCAAAGTTTCAGAGTTTTTTTGTCGCACAATGAGGACATAATTGACGTACTAATCTTTGTGCTACAACTAAATTTAGAGATGGTGCAATCATATATGGTTTTAATCCCATATTTAATAATCTAGAAACACTTTCTATAGCAGAATTGGTATGTAGAGTAGTAAATACAGCATGTCATGTTAATGCTGCATTTATACTAATTTCTGCTGATTCTTTATCTCTAGTTTCTCATACCAAAATGATATCTGGATCGTGTCTTAAAATAGCTTTTAGTCACACTTCATAGTCGTATCATTTATTGTAATTTATTTGTGATTGTTGTATTCAACTTAATTCATATTCAATAGGATCTTCTAGTGTAATTATTTTCTTTTTACCATCATTGAGATAATTTAGAATTGTATATAATGTTGTAGTTTTTCATGATCAAGTAGGTCATGTGAAAATTGTAATTCATGTATTTTTTTCTATTCATCTTTTTAAAATTTCATAATTTCTTCAAGAAAATCAGATTCATTCGAAAGTAGAAATTCATTTACTTGGATCTAAAAATCTGATTACTGTACTTTCTTCTTGAATTCATGGCATAAAACTTACTCTGGCATCTATTTTTTTTGCATTTCATTCTTTGTCTATAGCTTGAAATGAAAATCTTCAATCTTGAGGTATATAATCTATGTTCATTTTTACACCAGCTATGAATTTTATTTTTTGTAGGTATTTTTTGAAATCATCATGTGTAAATTTTAATATTTCTTGCAAAACTCAATCAATTCTCAATCTTATGATTATTCAGTCTTCTTGTGATTGGAAATGTAAGTCTGATGCTCATGTTTGAAATGATAGTCTAACAAAATTCATAACAAAATCACCAGTGTCCATTGTGTTTCTTTTTTCGAAAATTTGTTTTAGTGTTCATATAGCAAAATTTCAAGACGCTATTTTTTCTTGTTCGGCAGCTTTCTCTTTATTCTTTTCCAATTGCTCGTATTGATCGTACCATTTCATGGCTTCATCAAATCATTCTTTTGATGTATAGTAAATTTGAGTAGAAAGTCATTTTGCTTTAATTTTTTCTAATATGTTATTTAAGTCTTCTGTTTTGTTATTTGTAGTAATCATATATAATGTACTTCATTCTTTATCAAAAATTATGCATTCTACATTTGTACAAATATCTCTGCTTAAAATTTTGATTTCATCAAAATTTGGCTTAATTCATTGTATATCGTTTATTTCTAATATTGCTTTTTGAGGCTTTTGCATAATTCGTACATCATATAAATATATACAATTTTAATCAAAAATTTTTATTTTGCAAAAAATCGAGTACTTTTTTTTCATTTTGTTTGCTTTACGATAAAATTTCCATATAAGTATAATTCAAACAATTTTTATCACATAAATTTTTTCTATGTTAGAACGAATAAAAAGAATTTTTGGTTTAGATTATACAGAACAAGAAATTGCAAAACTTAGAGTAATTGTGAGAGAGATAAACCATTTTTATGATGATTTTGATAAATTATCAGATGATGAGATAAAAGCAAAAACAGAAGAATTCAAAGACAGAGTACAAAACAAATGAGAGACTTTGGATGATATATTGCCAGAAGCTTTTGCAGTAGTAAAACAAGCTTGTAAGAGAATGTGTGGAAATACATACGATGTGAAATGAGAAAAGATGACTTGGGATATGATTCCATACGATGTTCAATTGATTTGATGAATCATATTGCACCAAGGAAAAATTGCAGAAATGAAGACGTGAGAATGAAAAACATTAGTAGCTACATTGCCTGTTTATCTGAATGCTTTGGAGTGAAAATGAGTACATGTAGTCACGGTAAACGATTACTTAGCTTCTCGTGATGCTTCCTGGATGTGAAATCTTTACAACCGACTTGGACTCACAGTATGATGTGTAGTAAAGTGAGTTCCAATCCAAAATAGGAAAGATGAATATGCAAAAGATATCACATATGTAGAAAATAGTGAATTATGATTTGATTATTTGAGAGATAATTTAGTAAAATCTATGAGACAGAGAGTTTTGACATGGAGGCCTCTAAATTTTGCTATTATCGATGAGATAGACTCTATCTTGATTGATGAAGCTAGGACACCATTGATTATCTCTGAAGCAAGAGAAGAACCAACGGAAAAATACCAATACTATGCAAAAATAGTTCAAACTCTTAAACCATGTTCATGAAAGAAAAAAGTAAGTAAATGATTGCTTTATGAACTTATGAATGATGAAGAAAAAGGTAGTGATGTAGAAGATGGAGATTATTATATCGATGAAAAGACAAAGACAGTAGCTTTGAGTGGTGAGTGAATCAAAAAATTAGAGCAAATGCTATGAGTTGAAAATTTGTACAAAGATTTTGGTTTTGATGAAATTCATCATATAGAAAATGCCCTCAGAGCAAAAGCCGTATACGAAAAAGATAAAGAATATATCGTAAAAGATTGAGAAGTTTTGATTGTTGATGAACATACAGGTAGGACGATGCCTTGAAGGAGGTTTAGTGAATGATTACACCAAGCTATAGAAGCAAAAGAATGAGTAGAAATCAAGAGAGAATCTCAGACAATGGCTACTATCACATACCAAAATTTCTTCAAACAATTCAAAAAAATGTGATGAATGACAGGTACTGCTGTCACTGAGTGAGAAGAATTTAACGCAATATATAATTTGGATGTGTTGGAAGTACCTACAAACAAAGAAGTAATCAGATTGGATCAGCAAGACAAAGTATATTTCAATCAAAATGCTAAATGGAAAGCAGTGAGAGAAACGGTAAAATTTTACCATGAAATCGGACAGCCAATTTTGATTGGTACTGCAAACATCGCCACATCTGAATATTTGAGTAAACTTTTGGAAAAAGATGGAATCAATCATTATGTATTAAATGCGAAATTCCATGAACAAGAAGCTCATATCGTAAGTAATTGATGAAAATACAAATCAGTAATCGTTTCTACGAATATGGCTTGAAGGTGAACGGACATCAAATTGGAGAAATGATTAAATGATAAATTAGGAGATAACTATATAAATCGAGTAATTAGAAATATCAAAAATTGGAATATAAAATTGGATGTTTACTCTTCAAAAGAGTTCGAATTGACAGTAGAGGCTATAAAGAGAATCGCTTGAATTACAGATGAAGACATCAAACAAGCTGAATTAAATGTAATCAAAACAGATAAATTTAACTTGGTAATTAAATTTAATCCAAAGAAAAAAGAAAAAACAGATATATTTGCAAAATTCTACTTCAGTAATGTGGAATGATTAAATGTACCTACAATAGAAAAAGATTTGCAATATTGATTGTTTGTAATTGGTACAGAGAAACACGAATCAAGAAGAATAGATAATCAGCTAAGATGAAGATCTGGAAGACAATGAGATCCATGAAAATCAGTATTCTATGTAGCATTGGATGATTTGATTATGAGAAAGATGTGATGAGAAAAGATCATGGGAATAGCTTCAATGTTACTGTCAAAAGATGATTTAGAAAATCTAGAATTGACTCAAAAACAATTTACAAATTCAATTGAAAGAGCACAAAAGCAAATAGAGGCACGAAATTTCAGTACTAGAAAACATCTTTTCGATTACGATAGTGTTATAGATAAGCAGAGACATCAAATCTACGCAAAAAGAGATGAGATAATTGAAAGTGAATTAGATGAAGAGAAAAAGGTAAAATTTGTAGAAGATACAAAGCATGATCTCAAAAATATCGTTTCAATGCTTTTGAGTGTAAAGATAGAAGAAGCAAAGAATTTGAAACAAAATGCTTTGGAATTCTTGGAGACATTTACAAAAGAATTTAATTTAAAACTCAGTGAACAGACAGCAAACAAACGACAAGACTTGTGATTAAATGATTTGGAAGAAGAACTAAACAAGACTTTGATTGAACGTTTGGAATCTGGATTTGCTAAATTAGATACAAATAGATTGTACGATGTATTTAGAGATGTATTATTGTTCCATTTGGATAAACTTCGAGTGGCTCATATCGATGAAATGCAATATTTGAGGGACAAAGTTTGATTTATGGGATATGCACAACAAGACCCATTGATAGTGTACAAGAAAGAGTCTTTTGAAAAATTTCAGACACTTATTTACACTTTCAAGGTAAATACTACATCATACATCCTTAACCTTGATTTTGATGCAATTAAGCAACAAGATGAAGCCGTAAAACTCATCATAGAAAAGCAAAAAGCTGGAGATAAAGAATTCCTACAAAAATTATCAAAAGTAAGTGGAAATTTGTGAGAGATGATAAAGCTCGTAAAAGCAGAAGAAGCTAAACAACAAAAAACTCAACCAGTAGACAAGAGAGAGATGATATTTGAAGATGAAGATTGATTTGAAATATTTGAAGTAGATGGTGATAAGAAAGATGTACAAGATTCTTCGCTACGCTCAGAATGACAACAATTACAGCCAGTTCCAGAAAATGCAAAGATTAGGCCAAATGATAAAGTGACAGTAAAGTACGAAGATGGAAGGATGGAATATGAAGTAAAGTATAAAAAAGTAAAAGAAGATGTAGAAGCCAAAAAGTGTACAGTAGTCAGAATTCACGATGATTAATACAATAAGCACCTCCTCGTGAGGTGTTTTCTTTATTTATTAATATTTCATAATGTGATTAGATCTTGCTCAAGAATGACAAGTAAGAGAAAATTATAAAATTTTGACGGAGTTTCTGATAGAGAATAAAATGACAATTACCACGATGGAGAGTGCTACAAGTGGACAAATCGCTAGCTTCATTACAGATACACAAGGAGCTTCTGCTATCATGAAATGAGCTTTTGTCACATATTCAAATGAAGCAAAAATAAAGCAATGAGTACCATCAGAGTGTATTGAAAAATATGGGGTTTATTCTACTCAAACAGCTAATGCTATGGCTAGAGCTTGTAAACAAGTGTATCAAGCTGATATTGGTGTTTGAATTACAGGTTCTTTTGGAAATGTGGATCCGAACAATAAAGATAGTGTTCCTGGTAATGTGTATTTTTCAATAGAAACAAATGACAGGATATATTCGCGACAAATTGAGTTACCGATAAATATTTCAAGACATCAGTCAAAGATGGAAGTTGCTCAAAAAATTTATGAAAAATTAGTTGAAATATTAAATATAAAATAATTTTAAAAACTATCTATTTTGAGTTGTGTAATGATTTATAAAATTTGAAGTAGAGTTACATGTTTTTTATTAAAAGAAAAAATTTTAACAAAAGAAAAATAACTGTTTCCAGTTATTTTTCACCCTACGTTGTGTTAGTTCGTTCGATTGTGGTATTTAAACTTACTAACTTTGTGTAAAGACGATTAATCTTTACATCGTTTAATATAGTATTTATTGTATTAATTTCAAGAGTTTTTTTTGTTTTTGCTTTGGTTTTTAAAGTATAGGTTTAACCTAATTATATGGCATATGATGTGCTTTTAAAATTGACATTTTGGTAAAATATATACTACTTTATTTAGTTTTTTTGTCACAAATTTGATTTTCATTCGTATATACTAATGTGATATTGTTGGTATTTTTATCCAAATTTGTTACAATGCATGTAAAACAATTAGATAGAACAATTTATATTCACGAGCTTGATGTATAAAAAGTAAAGGTTTTAACGTTGAAAATACATCAAGCTGCAGAGAAAATTTGCAGCTTTTTTTTAATTTATATTTTGATATGAAAATGACGGAGGAAAAGAAGCCAAAGGTAACATTACGGATGGTGATAAAATACTTTTTAAAGAAGAGTAAGCCATATAAACGATTGATCCTTTTGAGTTTACTAGGTAGTATACTTGTTGCATTAGTAGGATTAATATCTCCAATTTATCAGACCAAATTCGTTGATATAGTAGCTATGACATGAGTAGAAAGATCCGAACTTGTCGCTATGTTACTCAAGATTTTAATGATAATTTTGGCATTGGATGTCGTAAATGTGGGTGCACGAAGAATGATATGATTCCCTATGATTAAATACGAAAATGATGCTACAAAAGATATTTATGAAGAGTGTTTCCAGTACATGCATAGACATTCTTATAGATTTTTTTCAGACAATTTATCTGGATCTTTAGTAAGGAAAATAAATAAATTGGCTGGTTCATATGAGAATGTGGTAGATACATTCATATTCCAAATATTGAATATAATAATCTTTATACCAATGACAATTGTCATTGTTATGAGAGAAAATATGAAGATTGGATTTATGTTTTTAGCATTTGTGATAGTTTATTCTGTATTGCAAGTAATATTCTTTAATATAACGAAAAAATACGAAATAAAAGCAAATGAAGAAAATTCAAAAGCTATGTGAGAGTTGTCAGATTCTATAATAAACAATTTTAATGTGACAATATTTGCATCATTGCCATATGAATTCAAAAGATTTAGTGATACACTCACATGTTGGTTAAAGACAAAGAAGAAAAAGTGGACTATATCAGAATGGACATACTTTTTGAGTGCAATGGTTACAGGTATATTCTTTATCTGATCCGTATACTTTGCCATCAAGGCCCGATGAAATTGATTGATCCCAGCATCTATAATTATATTGGTGCAAATGTATGTAATGAGGATATCAAACCAATTATCAAATGTTAGATACATACTAAGATCAATGAGCCAAGCTTTGTGAGAATCTACAGAGATGCTTGAGATATTAAACACTCCACATGAAATCCAAGATCATACAAACAAGAAATTGAAAATTCAAAGTGGAAAGATTGATTTTGAATGAGTTGATTTCGGTTATGCTGATTGAAATAAGATATTCGATAAGCTGAATTTATCCATCAAGCCAGGTGAGAAAGTGGCTATAGTTTGAGCGTCTGGAAGTGGAAAGACAACTCTTACAAAGCTGTTATTCAGATTCTTTGATATACAGTGATGAAAGATTTTGGTGGATGGACAAGATATTTCTCAGGTAACACAAGACTCATTGAGATGATCTTTATCAATGGTACCACAGGATCCAATATTATTCCATAGGAGTATAAAAGAAAATATTGCATACTGAAGACCAACTGCAACAGATGAAGAAATTATAGCAGCAGCAAAGATGGCAAAGTGTCATGATTTCATCTCGAATTTAAAAGACTGATACGAGAGCTTTGTATGAGAGAGATGAATCAAACTTTCAGGATGAGAGAGGCAGAGGATTGCTATCGCAAGAGCAATATTGGAAAATAAGAGGATCTTGGTAATGGACGAAGCGACATCGTCATTGGATTCAGAATCTGAGAAGTACATTCAAGATGCTATGGATGAAGTTATGAAGAATAAGACTTGTATTGTGATTGCACATAGACTTTCGACTATAGTAAAGATGGATAAAATTATAGTAATGGATCAGTGAAAGATAGTAGAAAAATGAAGTCACAATGTTTTGATAAAAAATGAGAATTGAATTTACCACAAGTTATGGTCAATTCAGTCAGGATGATTTTTGTCTAGTGAAGAAGAAAATTAAAAATATTGAGAAAACCGAGATAGAAAATCTCGGTTTTTTCATAGTTAAATGGAGACAGGAGCTCTGATAGCCTTTTCGTGTTCGTATCCAATCAGTTCGATGTCTTCCCACTTGAAATCCAAAATGTTTTTCACATCAGGATTCAGCTTGATTGACGGCAGCTGATGCGGCGTGCGGGAGATTTGCTCTTTTACCTGATCAATATGATTCTGGTAGACATGAGCATCACCAAAGAAGTGATTGAAGCGACCGGGCTTACGACCTGTGATATGTGCTATTAAGCACAGAAGCAAAGCATCTTGTGCCGTGTTGTACGGGACGCCCAAGAAGGTGTCGCAGCTTCGTTGGTACATGTTCAAATGCAACATGCCAGGTTCGTTGGCGAAGAATTGATAGAAGCATGGACACGGCGGAAGCAGTGTCTTGTCTTCATCTTGTGCATTCCAGAGGGAAATAATGATACGGCGGTCTTCAGGTTTGTTTTTAATCTTGTTGATGGCAATCATCAGTTGATCTTTACCTTTGATGAAAGGACTTGGGATTGGTCCATCAATGCCGTACATAAGTGCTTCCCGGATTTCAGAATCAAAGTCGTTGAAGGTTATTTCGCCGAAGTGACGGAATTGGTAGCCATATGTATGGCCAAGTTCACCCCACTTTTTGCAAAATTCTTCATCAGCAAGAATTTTTTCCTCGAATTGTTTTTTTGCATTTTTCCAGGTCTTACTGTACTTTGTTTTCTCTTCATCTTCCCACATGTTGTTGAGAATGTCAGTTTGATTGGTTTCTTGTAGCCATTTTTTTAGTGGCCACTCACTCCAAATGTGACAATTTTTTTCGATGAGTGGACGGATGTTTGTCTGTCCATTCAACTTCCACATGAGCTCGATGAATACTTGTTCCAAATCGACTTCTTTCGTTGTCAGAAGCGGAAAATTGTGAATTATACCATTTTCGTCCATTTCAAGTGGACAAGTGTAATGGTATCCGGGCAGAGTCATGGTTCCGGTGCCTGTCCTGTCACCGGTCTTCACGCCATTATCTAAAATGGCTTGAAGAAGATCTAGGTATTGTTTCATATTTTTGTATTATGATGAGTTTTGTTTTTAATTTGTTTATCAGGGTGTCAGAATATGCTTTTTTGAAAAAAAATCAAGTATTAAAAATAAATAATTTTACATGTCACTATAAAATATAGATATTTTTATATAGTCAATTTATCATACAGTAATGTTTCAATATGATTTTTTAAAACTTAGTATTTTATTAGTTTTAGCTTTTTAGTTGAAGATTAATGTATAAAAAAAGCTGGGCACTTGCTCAGCTTTTTTAGTATAATGAATTAAATTTTAGTCAGCATCGATTACTTCATCTGGTTGAGCTGAATCTCATCCATTATTTTCATTTCAAGCATCTGAGGCAGTTTGTCCATCTGCAGCTCAAGCATTAGTATTTGGATTTATTTCAGCACTGTGCTTTTGATACCAATCTGCAAATTCTTTGTTTAATCTTTCCAATTCTTGTTCGCATTCTTCTTTTGTGGCATCTTCTTTGTCTTTCATTGTCTTTGCAGATTCAATCATTTTATTTACTTCATCTTTTGCTTCATCAGACAATTTATCTTTGTTTTCATCTATGATGTTTTGCATTTGATAAGTTAGTTGTTCCAATTTATTTTTTGATTCAACTAAATCTTTTCTTTTCTTATCTTCTTCAGCAAACTTTTCTGCTTCTTCTTTTGCTTTTTCGATTTCATCATCAGATAAGTTAGTTGCTCATTGGATGACTACATCTTGTTTCTTTCAAGTAGATTTTTCTTCTGCACTTACTTTTAAGATTCAGTTTGCATCGATATCAAATGTAACTTCGATTTGAGGTTGTCATCTCCTCATTGGAGGGATTCATTCCAAATTGAATTGTCCAAGTGATTTATTATCTTTTGCAAATTGTCTCTCTCATTGTACTACATGTACTGTCACAGCATTTTGATTGTCGCTGGCAGTAGTATAAATATTTGATTTCTTTGCTGGGATTGTTGTATTTCTTGGAATCAAAACATGAGCCAATCCTCATTCAACCTCTACAGCTAATGAAAGAGGAGTTACATCCAAAAGCAAGATGTCTGTTACATTTCATTGGATGATTCATCATTGAATTGCTGCTCATTGAGATACAGCTTCATCAGGATTTACTGTAGCTTTTGGATCTTTTCCAAATATATCTTTTACGATAGTTTTTACTGCTGGCATCCTTGTAGATCATCAAACCAAGATAACTTCGTTGATGTCTGATTTATCTAATTTACTATCTTTTAGAGCTTGGATAACCGGTTGCTTACATCTATCCAATAAATCTTTACAAAGATTTTCAAATTGAGCTCTAGTCAAAGTCTCGGATAAATTCTTTGGTTGTCATTTGTCATCTGTACAGATGAAAGGTATCATGATTTCTACTTTTTCTGTCTGAGAAAGTTGCATTTTGGCTTTTTCTGCTTCGTCTTTTAATCTCTGCATAGCCATTGCGTTTTCTTTCAAATTGATTCATTCTTTTGTCTTGAATGCATCTACTAAATAATTTATAATTTTTTGATCGAAATCTTTTCATCCAAGTTGTGTATCTCCACTTGTAGATAATACTTGGAATGTTCATTCAGATCCGATTTCCAAAATTGTTACATCAAATGTTCATCCTCAAAGATCAAATACAACAATCTTTTCATCTTTGTTTTTTCATTCTCAGTAAGCTAAAGAAGCTGCAGTAGGTTCGTTGATAATCCTCTCAACCTTCAATCCTGCAATTTCTCAAGCTGCTTTTGTAGCATTCCTTTGAGAATCATTAAAGTATGCTGGTACTGTGATTACAGCTTGTGTCACTGGCTCTCACAAGAATTTTTCAGCATCTTCTTTTAATTTTTTCAAAACAAATCCAGAAATTTGTTCTGGTTTGTAGTCTTTTCCATCAATGGAAATCAAAACTCATCCATCTTTTCATTCTTTCATGTCAAATGGAGAATCTTTTACTTCGTCAGCTACTTCTTTGAACTTTCTTCAGATAAATCTCTTTGTTTCAAAGATTACATTTTTTGGCTCCAAAATAGCCTTTCTCTTTGCTAGATCTCACACCAACATCTCATCTCATTTGATGTAAACTATTGATGGAGTAGTCCTAGCTCATTCAGAATTTGCGATAACTTCAGATTTGTCTCATAACATGTATGAAACACAAGAGTTAGTTGTTCACAAATCGATTCAAATTACTTTTCACATGTTAATTACTAATTAAGAATTAAAATTGCATTGTCATTCTGAATGCAGCAAAGCGAAATGAAGAATCTAATTTAATGTATTTTTTTAGATTCTTCGGTCGTAAACTCCCTCAGAATGACAAACTATATTGGTGTGTCACCAAACACGTCTATGTGCTATATTAATCATTTTTTTTCAAATTGCAAGAAAATAGCACCACTTTTTTTTGGGTGCTATACAATTAATAAAAATGATGTATACAAAATATGTACAAAACTAAAAATACAAAAAAAATATTTGACATTTGTTATAATAATATTATAAAGATGTCTGCAAAATTTTTATTTATATATTTTATAAGGATGGGAAATAAGTGATTTGACACAGATGCAAGGACAGATTGATGAGATGAAATTTCAATGTCTAGTTCAACTAGTATTTGAGAAAGGAGTGAAAAATGATGATTATCGACGTGAAATTGAGTTGATGTATCTAAAAAACGTCTTAGTCATGTTTTGTTAGCCGAAAAATCCAGAAAAGCAATAAAAGAGGAAGAGAAAAAAATAAATGGATTAGATAATAAAATAGAGTTGAATGCCCATAGAATACAATTAGATATTACACAATTAAATAGTTTTTTAGCTGCATTTGCAGAGACTGAAATTAATAACAATGATTTGTTTCAAGATTTTGTTTTGACTATAAAATCTTTGTGATTTATAGATGATGAGTGAAACGCAAATGTAAATGCATTTTTGACTGTATATTGAAATCAGGATTTGTTGGATCAGTATATTGATAATATGTCTACTACTAGCACTAATGATGGGACTATAGATGATGACCAGAATACTAAAGAGATTGTCAATAATGATGAAGATATAATGCAAATAGTAAAGGATAAAGTGGCAGCAAGAGACATCATAAAAAATAAGTTAGATGAAGCATATGCGAAGCTTATGGTGTTACAAATGTGATATAATAAAATAGATTTTTTGGGATGAAAAATAGAAGAAATGAAAAAAAATATTGAAAAGCTTTTTCGTAAAGGAAATGAGTTTCAAAAAAAAGCTGAAAAAATATCTGAAAAGATTTTAGATTTGATTTCTTCAGGAGCATTAGAGCAACGTCTTTATTTATGAAATGAGGCTCATTTAGAAGATTCTGTATTATGAGAAAATGTTGATGCTCAGCTAAAGAATATAATTGATATGTATAAAAATAAAGAATATGTGGAAACTCATGGGTTAAAATTACCAAAAACTATATTATTATTTTGAGATGTAAATTCATGAAAGAATTTTGCTGCAAAAGTGTTAGCAACAGAAATATGACGTGATATGTATACTATAAACAAACAGGATATATGTTGAGGTACATTTTGAGATGATCCAATAAATGCTTTAAAATGAATATTTTTAACTATTGCAGAAAAGAAAAAACCTTGTATTATTTTCTTAGATGAAATAGATAAAATTTTGGATATATATAAAGGTTCGCCATATAATGAAATAGTTTGAAATGCGATTTTAAGTCATATGTTATATGTCAGAGATTCCGATTTAGATATCATAACTATATGATGAATTACTAACAAAAATAATGTTGATGGGGACTTTTTGAAATATGATAATTTTGGAACTCAGATATTTTTACCTGAACTTGATGATGACAATAGATTTAAATATTTTGAAATTTTGAAGGGAAAATATGGATCTAAAAATGTAGAATTTGCCGATATGCAAAAAGATTATATTATTAATATGTTATCATCTTATTCAAAAGATGTTATAAAGAAGCTGGTTGATATGGCAGTAGAAAGTGCGGTTACAAGAAACATATGATTATGATGAGAAGTAGTAATAGTTGAGCAAGCTGATTTTGATAGAGCTTCATCTATTTTAAAAGAATCAGAAAAGACAAAGACAAAGAAATATTTATAATATAAAAAAAGACGGTTTTAAACCGTCTTTTTTGTTTTTAAATAGTAATTTTTATGGAACAATTCTTTGAACATCTCTTGGGAATAGCTCAGCTTCCTTGATATTTTCAAGTCAAATCATTTTCTGTACAAATCTTTCAATTCAAAGTCCAAATCCTCATTCATCTGGCATTCAGTATTTGAAAGCATCCAAATAATATTTTAATCATGGTTGTTCTGGATCATGTCATTGTGCAGAGATTTGAGCAACTAATTTTTCATAATTTACTTCACGTTGAGTTAGTGTAATAATTTCTACTCATCTGAATAATAAATCTGCTCTATCTGCTACTGTTGGATCCTGTTCATTTTGATGGTGATAAAATTTTGCATCTGACCATGGGAATCAATTTACTACAACAAAATCACATCCATATTTTTTAGCCGAATATTCACATATAAATTTTTCTTCAGATGGTGCTAAATCTCTTTCTCCACGATGATCTTCACATGTCTCTTTAAACATTAATTCATGCAATTCTGTCACGCTTATACGAGGGAATTTCTCTTGTAGTAATGGCTTTGTAGCTCATAATGCTAATAATAAATTTTCTCATTCTTCTCGTGTCTTTTGTACAGTATAGTTTGCAAATTTTTCTGTCATCTCAATAATATCATCAAAACTATCTATGAATCACATTTCCATATCTAATCACAAAAACTCTGTCAAGTGTCTACTTGTATTACTTTTTTCTGCTCTATATGCTCTACCAATTTCATAAACTCTTTCAAATACAGGTATCATCATTTGTTTATAAAATTGTGGACTTTGAGCCAAATATGCTTTACGATCAAAATAATCTATTTCAAAAACTTCAGATCCTCATTCTGTTGGAAATCAAATGATTTTTGGAGTATTGATTTGTGTGAAATCATTTTCTTCAAAAAATCTTCTCATATATTTTTCAATAATTCAAGCGACTTTGAATATATTCATCTGTCTTGGATGTCTCAAAGTAACTACTTTATTTTCAAGTAATGTCTCTCCATCTGCATGAATTTCATCTTTTGAAATATCTATAGGACTTGGATATGTGATTTTCCTATATACAGTTACTTTTGCCTTTTGTACTTCACAGCGGAATTTTCCTTTTGGCATCTCTGCTACTGTTCATTTTGTAGATATTACACTTCAAAATAAACATCCTTCTAGTTTTTCTATTTCAGCTGGATCTTCTAAAACTGATTGAGACAATCCGTGTCTATCTCTCAAAATTAAAAATGCTAAATTTGGTGAAACAACGCGTAATACGTGCAATAATCCACGAACTTCTACTTCTTCTCAAACGTGATTTTTTAATTCATCTGAAAGGATCATATTTTTAAACATCTTTTCTCATAAATATATAAAACACTTTTTCTAAAATAAACAAACAACCTAATAATTCAAGCAGAATTAAAAAAAAGCACCCTTTCGGATGCCTTTTTCTATTAGAATTTACTACTTTTCACTTTCTATTACTGAAATTCCAAGCTCTCAAAGTATTTTTGGATCAACTTCACTTGGAGCATCAATCATCAAATCACGATATTTTTGATTCTTTGGGAAGGCTATTACTTCACGGATATTATCTGTCTTTTGGAATAACATTACCATTCTATCCAATCAAAGAGCTAATCATCCATGAGGAGGAACTCAGTACTCAAAGCATTTTAATAAATGTCCAAATCTATCTTGAATTTGTTTTTCTGTAAGTCATAATATTGCAAATATTGCATGTTGAAGTTCTCTATCGTGTATCCTAATACTTCATCATCAAGCCTCACAACCATTGATAATCAAGTCATAACAATCAGCTCTCACTGCCAATAATTTTTCTTTTTCTTCTTCTGTCATGGTTCATCATTGTGAAATTTTCTTTCATAATTCTTTTACAAATGGGATATATTCATCTTTTGGTTTTGTGAATGGATGATGAACTGAAACCAATTCTCATTCATTACTGATTTCAAACAATGGAAAATCAACTATGTATGAACAATTTAATTCATCTTCTTTTCATTTCAATGATTCGAAATGTTGGATTAATTGAAGTCTTAGCATTCATAAATACTTTACTACATCATCTCGAGTACCTGCTTGGAATAATAATGTACTATCCATTGGTAATAAATCTCATAATTTCTTTTGAGCATCTTCACTGATAAATTTTGCAATAGATCATTTCAATCATTCAGCTGTATTTGCTAATCGTGCTAATCCTTTTGAACCGTATTGTTTTAAATATGCATCATATTTATCTGCTTCTGCCCTACTCAAAGCTTTTTTTACTTGGATAGCTTTTACACATTTTGCTTGTTGGAATATGCTGAAATCTGTGCTTTTTGCTCGTTCTGTCAATTCATGAAATCAGAAATCAGTAGTCCTCAATTCTGGTTTATCTGATCAATAATTGTCCATCAAGTAATCCCAAGTATTCATAGGGAAAGCTTTTGAAGTATCATTTCTACTTGGACAAATATTATCTATCAAATGTTTCATAAATCTCTCTGTTACATCCAAAATATCGCTTTGCTCGATAAAAGACATTTCATAGTCAATTTGTGTGAATTCAGGTTGACGATCTCATCTTGGATCTTCATCACGGAAACATCTTGCAATTTGGATATATTTATCAATTCATGCTACCATAAGCATCTGTTTTTGCTGTTGAGGAGATTGTGGCAATACAAAGAACTTTCCGGGTTCAAACCTAGCAGGTACTACAAATTCTCTAGATCACTCTGGTGTATTTTTCACAAAATATGGAGTCTCGATATGCAAAAATCATTCTTTATCAAAAAATTTCAATGTCTCTGTGTATATTTTGTGTCTTACTACCAAATTTTCTCTCATTTTCTCTTTTCTGAGGTCAAGATAACGATATTCCAATCTCATATCTTCTCCCACTGCTGTATCATGATCTACAGGAAAAGGCAATTCTTTACACGTAGAAAGTATTTCAATATTTGTTGGAATAATCTCAACTTCTCATGTAACCATATTTTTGTTTACCATATCATCAGGTCTTGGAGAGACTTTTCAAGTCACTCTGACAACATATTCAGATTTAATTTCACGAAGCAGACCATCTAAATTTGGTACATTATTTTTTAATTCTTGATTATCAGGATTTATTGTCACTTGTGTAATTCCATAACGATCTCTCAAATCGATAAAGTTTAATCATCAAAGATTTCTATTTTTGTTTACTCGTCACGACAATGTGACAATTTCTCATATATTCTTTCAAGTCAATTCTCCACAAGTATGTGATCTAAACATTGTAATTAATAATTAAGTATTAAAATTAGATTATTATGTGTGTCATTCTGAGGGAACAAAGTGACCGAAGAATCTTTTTTTTAGATTCTTCACTTCGTTCAGAATGACTATTGATTATTCTTTATTTCATCTGCAACAGCTTGCAATTCTTGTAAACTCGCTTGATCTCATGATCAAATTCCATTTGCGAATCAAACTCAATCATAGAATGGATATAATTTAATGTGTGCATGATTTACTTCCAATCACTCTACAGCCAATCAGACTCTCTCCACTTTCAATCATTTTTTGAGTATATCTGCAACTTTCTTTGCTGCTTGAAAATATTTTGCAATAAAATCATCATCTTTTGCTAATATATCTGAATCCATATGATCTTTTGTGATAACGAGTGTCATCCCTTTACGATTTGGGAAAGCATCCAAAATAGCTACAAAATCATCGTCCTCTCGAATCTTTACACATGGAATTTTTCAATCCAAAATCTTACAAAATATACAATTTTCATCTCTCATTTTGATAAATTTGAGTAAGTAAAAACAAATAGTTTTTCAAACTATTTCATAATTAAACTAAATTTATCTTATTTCAATAGATTTTTTGCTATTTCTATCTTCTTATTCAGCTATGAAGTACATATTTACTAATTACTCTACTCATGGATTCTAATTCATCATCATCAAATGCTTGTCATCAAAAATCTGGTTTGAGAGTATTTCATCAAACATAATTCTGGAGGTAATAATGTCTTGCTCATTTTATGTATTCTGCCATAGCTTCGACATCTTGAATTGTGTGCATTCATTTTACTATTGTCGTCCTATACTCATAATCTACTACTTCACTGAGCAAAAAATCTTTCAATTCTTCATAACTTTCAAAAAATTCACTACTTGGCTGTATTCAAACCGCTGTATCGTATTGTGGCTTTGTATGCTTTAAATCAACCGCTACATAGTCCAAAATTCAATCTTTAACCATTTTTTTTATTATTGCCACATCACGACCGTTCGTATCTACTTTTACTGCAAATCACATTTCTTTTACTCTTTTTGCGAAATTATACAAATCAGGTTGTAATGTTGGCTCTCATCCGCAGATACTCACTCCATCCAATTTTCCAACTCTCGCTTGCAAAAAATTAAAAATAGCTTCTTCTGGTATTAAATCATTTGAAATTAATTGCATTTGTTCAGGCAAAACTGTTTCAGGATTATGACAAAATGGACAGCGAAAATTACATCATAACGTGAAAACTATGCATGCTAATTTTCATGGATAATCAATTGTTGTGCTCTTTTGTACTCAAGATATTTTCATTCGTAAATAGTATTATAACTAATTATTAAACAATAATAGCCAATATTTTTGCAAAAAAAAGACTGGAAAGAGTCCAGTCAATTTTTATATTTTTCACTTATTTAGCAAGATTTCTCGTTTACCAAAACTGATGATGGGATGTTTTTTACCAAATTTGAATCTGCAGAAATTTCCATATTGTTGCATCCACATCCGTATTGAGCAGTAAATTCATGATTAGCTGCTTTTGTTTTACTGAAGTACTTTCTACTATAAAATTCTGATTTTTTTCCGATATTATATCTAGATGTTGGTGACAAATAACCCATTACTCTAGTGTAGATTAAACATCTTGTTCTTTTTGAATTGTCTTGTGTCATTTTTCTTTGTTTAAATAAGTTAAAATAGGTTTATATTTTTGATAATCAATTGCTTCACTATTTGTCATTCTGAGCGTTAGCAAAGAATCTTAAATAAGATTCTTCATTTCGCTTCGCTTCATTCAGAATGACACACATTTTTAATCTTCTGCGATGGCTTGATCTCTGCGAAGTTTATCTAATTTCTCAGGATCTGCTGTATATTTTTGTCTCATTTCCATATCAAATTTCTCTCATGTATATCCAATTTCTTTGTCACATAATGGACAGAAATCATGTTCTCCTGCTATATATCCGTGCTTTGGACAAATTGAGAATGTAGGAGATATAGATATATATGGCATTTGATAGTTTGATATAGCTTTCTTTACCAAAGCTTTACAAGCTTGTGCAGTCATTCTTTCTCACATGTACAAGTGCAATACTGTTCATCATGTATACTTACATTGCAATTCATCTTGTAGATCCATAGCTTCAAATACATCATCTGTATATCATACTGGCAACTGAGATGAGTTTGTATAATAAGGAGCTTCTGGAGTTCATGCTTGAATAATTCATGGAAGTTGTTTTTTATCTTCCTTTGCAAACCTGTATGTTGTTCATTCTGCAGGAGTTGCTTCCAAGTTGTACAAATTTCATGTCTCTTCTTGATAATCTATCAATATTTTTCTCATAAAATCAAGTATATCTTTTGCAAATGCAATTCCCTCTTTTGTAGTGATGTCTTCCTTTCAATTTGTGAAGTTTAATATTGCTTCATTCATTCAGTTGATTCAAATTGTTGAGAAGTGATTTCTAAATGTATTCAAATATCTCTTTGTATATGGGAATAATCATGCATTCAACCATTTTGTCATTTCTTTCCTCTTTAGTTCCAATGACATCTTTGCCAAGTTCATCAAATGATTTAGTTGTTTTTTGAATCAATCCATATCTCATTTGAAGTTGTATCATATTCTAGCTGCATTGATTGTCACAACTCATATACTTCATGTCATCTCGCTTGATCCAAATAATCATCCTCATCTCTTTTCAAGCTGTTTCAAGTCTAGCTGTAATCTACAACACATTGAACGAACAGCAGATGGACTGTATGCTCATTCTTTTCTCCTTGTTGTGATTCTTCCATTTTCATCTTTTTCAAATTGTGAACCGATGAAATTTTGGAAATATGGTAATCAGTACTTAGCTGTCATCTCAAACATATCATCTACCAATGGATCATCCCAAGGGAAATCTTCCACGATATTGTATGTAGGAATTGGGAATGTAAACACTGAACCAGCATGATCTCATTCTGTATAAACCTCAATCAAAACTTTGTTTATCATCTTCATCTCTTCTTGTAATTCTCCGAATTTCTTTTTGTATGGTCAGCATTTCAATCAACCCAACATCAATGATTTTTCTTTTAGATCAGGTGGACAAACTCGGTCAAGTGTGATATTTGTAAATGGAGTTTGTGTTCCTCGTCTACTTGGTACGTTTAAACCAAATATGAAGTTTTGCATTTGTTGCTTTACATATCTGTAGACTTTTTTGTAAACATAATTATGTCTTGCTTCTGGGCTATCAAATTGAGCTTTCATTTCATCCAATTCTGCTTCTGTTTCTTCTCGTCTTTTGTGTACAAAAGGAGCTAAGTATGTATCAAATGAACTAAATGCTTGTGCTCCAGCCCATTCATTTTGTAGTGTTCACAAGAAATTGATCATTTGGTTTACTGCAGATTGTAGATTTTTTGGAGGTGCAGATTGCAATTTTCATTCTACTCCATTGAATCACTCTTCCAAAAGTGCTCTCAAACTTCGTCCAGCACAGTATGGAGTAAACATTCATAAATCATGGATATGATAATCTCAATTTCTGTGTGCATTTCCAATTTCTTCTGGATATATGCTTGATAATCGGTAATTAGCTGTAATTTTTTCACTATTTTTTAGAATCAATCATCAAATTGAATATCCGATGTTTGCATTTTCGTTAATCCTCCAATCCAAATTGTTCAAATATTCTTGCATTGTTTTTTGTACTTCTACTACTACATTTTTTCCTTGTCTGGCTTCGTTTCTCTTTTCTCTATATTTGATGTAAGTTTTTGCAACGGTGTTGTGTCATTCTTTAATCAAAACATCTTCAACACTATCCTGTATTTCTTCTACACTTGGGATATTCTTTCCAATTTTCTTTTCTACATCTTGTATGATTTTGTCTACAAATCCTGAAATCCTAGAAAAATCACTTCCTCCACAAGCTTCAATTGCTAGTTTTATAGCACTTTCTATCTTGGTTCTATCGAAATCTACTATAGCTCAATTTCTTTTGATTACTTTGAAGATTGCCATTTCTAATGTTGAATTATTGTTTAAAATACTAATTTTTGGTAGTTTTTAACAGTTTTTTAACTCATTTTTTACAAAAAAGCCACATTTTGAGCGCTTTTTTAGTTATTTTTTTACATTTTTTTTATATTTTTTAAACACAAGATATTGTGTCTGTCTTTTTTTATGACCACTATATATTGTGTTGAGATACAAAAACAATAGAAAAAACTCAAAAATTTTTTTATTCGTGATATCTTTTAGTTAGCACTTTTTCTACAAATATGCAAAAAAATACAAGGATAGACTATCAAATACACCATTTTTCAACCAAATCTTGATTTTTATAAATAAAAATATATATATTTTGAATATACAATAGTCTAATAAAATATAAACTCTGTATATACATTGTATTTTAGTTTTTTTATGAGTAATAAATGGACTACGAATCATTCCAAAAGTTTATGCAAAAGCACGATTTCGACGAAAATGAACTAAAAATGCTAAATGAAATTATGAAATGATGTATCATTCCGCAAAATAAGCAAAAGACAAAGAGGAAAACTTACAGTTTTAGGCTAAACGAAAACGACATGATCAAAATCAAATCTATTGCAGATATACAATGAATCCCATATCAGACATTAGTCGGATCAATCATCCATCAGTATGCAAATGGAAATTTGAGATAAGTAGTATAGCAAACCCCTCTAGTCTTCGACAAAACAACTCCCCTTATCAGGGGAGGAAATTTCCATCTTATTTGCCCCCTGACAAGGGGGCTCCCCGTAGGGGTGGGGGTTTGTTTAAATTAGTCAATCTTTTATTTGACAATAGATTTAAAAAGAATATATATATCGATATATAATATTTTATGAAATATCGAATATGAGCGATTTAAAATTTGTAGAATACAATAGAAATCTTAAATATTTTGCGAGAGAAAATAGAGAAAATTCTACTAAACGAGAATGAATTTTTTGGAATTTGGTTTTAAAAAATAAGAAATTCATGTGATATAAATTTACTAGGCAAAAGCCAATTTGAGCATTCATTTTGGATTTTTATTGTTCAAAATTATCACTGTGAATAGAGATTGATGGAAAATATCATGACAATATTGTTGATTATGACAGAAGAAGATCCTGAGATATCAATCATCATTGAATTAGAGTAATAAGATTTTCAAACGAAGATGTTGAAAAAACATAAATTGAGTGGTTAAACAGCTAGAAATCATGATAAAAAATATAGAAAATCTTAATTTGACTAATATAAAAAAATAAATATAAAATTTTCAAAAATATTCATTTTGTAAATAGTAATCATGCAAGAACCTTTGGCTTTCTTTCTCCGTCCAGAAAGAATTGAAGATATGGTTGGACAGGAAAAAATATTGGAAAATATCAAAACATTCATAGCAAATGGATCTATTCCATCCATGATTTTTTGGTGAACTCCATGATGTGGAAAGACAACTCTTGCCTTTGTTTTATCCAAAGTCTTGAAAGCTGAATTTTATGAACTCAGTGGAGTAAAAAGCAAAAAGGAAGATTTGAACCAAATACTTGAACGTGCAAATCAAAACAAAGCATACTGAACCAAAACTATATTATTTTTGGATGAAATACATCGTTGGAACAAAGCTCAACAAGATTCGTTGTTGCCATTTGTGGAAAGCTGATTGATTACATTAATTGGTGCAACTACAGAAAATCCGAGCTTCACGATAAACAATGCTTTGCTTTCTCGTTGTAAAGTACTCGTTTTTGAGCCATTGACTGTGCAAAATATTTTTGATTTTTTCAAAAAAAGTGAAGAAAAAATTTTAAGCAAATATTCAAATTTGAAATTAAATGATGAGATTTTGAAGACGATTTCTAGCTTAGCAAACTGAGATTTGAGAAATGCTTGTAACTTATTGGAAGCAAGTGTAATGCTCAGCAAAGATTGAGTAATTAATGATGAAATAATTAAACAAGCATTTGGAAAGCCAACTTATTATGACCGTGACTGAGAAGAACATTACAATATTATTTCAGCCATCCACAAGTCACTCCGCGACAGTGATCCGCATGCGGCTTGCTATTGGATTCAGAGGATGCTTTCAGCTGGTGAAGATCCGCTTTATATCTGCCGTCGCTTACTTCGTTTTGCCTCTGAAGATATTTGACCTGCTGACAATAATGCGCTACTTTTAGCTAATCAGGTTTATGATGCTTGTCACAAAATCTGAATGCCAGAGTGCAGAGTCTTTTTGTTTCAGCTAGCTCTATATCTCTGAAAAGCTCCAAAAAATAATGTATGCGAAAAAATAGACATAGCTACAATGGCTGATGTAAAAAAATATTGAAATTTACCAGTTCCAATGCAAATTCGCAACGCTCCAACGAAATTAATGGGAGAATTATGATATGGAAAATGATATCAATATGCTCACGATCATCCAGAAAATCGTCAAGCAGATGGAACTATTAAGATGGACAATCAGCACTTCCCTGATGAATTAAAAGGTAGAAAATATTTTTAGATGAATAGAGTACCTGCGTCGTAATAAAATATATTATATTAAAATAAATACTAATTATGTTGTAAAAACACTTGACATTTATATATTTATTTATAATATATTATTATCGAATAACAGATAAAAAACAACAGTCAAACTAAAATTTAAAACAAAATGAAAAAAAATTTGTTATTGGCCATTCTGACCATCGCCGCCATCACGCTTGCAACTAGTTGCAGCAACAGTCACAGTGAAAAAGTCGATCCCATCTATGGAACAACTCCTGTCACCAACGCGTTCTACACAGACGCCAACGGTAACGAAAACTTTCCACTTGACCAGTATCACAAACTAGGTCTGGATGGAGACACATCTGCTCAACGAGCCCTGGTTAACCAATACCGCAAAGTATTGACGGCAAATATTATCCGGCAGTACCCACAGATTTCAAGCGAAAAAAACATCTTATTCGTACTAGGCAGTGGATTCGCCACCGACGTCATGTCAGGCGACGGAAAAACGTATTCAGGACCCTTTCTGAATGAACTCATTGTCATCCTGAATGACCCAAACATTCAAGATACGTTATTCTTGGCATGTGGAAATGGCATGCTGAGACCCTTAAACTTCGAATCCCAAACTGAGTTTGGCCAAGGTGATCCTTGGATTGAAATTAGGGAGAACGACTCTTACGCCATGTACTTTCCCAACACATGGGGAGAAATGGCAAAAAGTGCCGATATCGGCATTAGAGATGCCAACGGTAAGATGGTAACTCCAGAAACTTATAACGAAAAACCTGGAGATTATTTTTCTATGCTTCGTACAGGCGACAAGATTAATATCATCACTGGAGAAGTGGTGGATGAAAATTGGAAAAGTGTCAATTTTAAATCCCGCCAAGCAGACACCGAAAAGGCCAACGCAAAGGCTAAAGCGAAAGTTAAGCCTACCAAAAAGCCTCAAAAAGGCAAACAAGGGAAACGAAGATAATTATCGCTTGTTTCCATAAAATATATCACCCAGCGTTTTTGCGTATGGGTGATTATTTATTATAATAAAATTTTCTATTGAAGAAAAATATCGTATTCTTATTCTATTTTCTATGAAAAAATTAAAATTCTCTTTTATAAATCTTGGTTGTAACAAAAATCTAGTAGATACCCAATTCCTACTATGAAATATTTTTTCTATTGCATGAAATAATCCAAACTATGAAATAGACTATATCAGTGATCCTTATGATGACGGAGTTGAATTTGTCTTTTTGAATACTTGTGGATTTATTTCTTCAGGTAGAGAAGAAATGTTTGAAGAAATAAATAAGTTATTAAGTGCCTGAAAAAAAATATATTTACTAGGATGTGCTTTACAATATTTTGAAACCAACTTGTCCTTATGAACCACAGAATCACAAACCGAACAAAAGCAACGAAACAAAATCGTGAAAAATTCAAATATTCATACACTTTCTCGATCAGATCGGAATAACATCTCAGTAGAACAAATTTTTAATTGATATGATAGCAAAAAATTTTGAGAAAGTCCAATTTTCAATTGAATTAGAGCCTATACAAATATCGACTATGGATTTGAATATCTAAAAATTGCTGAATGATGTAATAATCATTGTACTTTTTGTATTATTCCAAAAATCAGGTGAAAACAGAAAACGTTGCCGATTGAAGATGTAGTAAAACAAGCTGAAGAATTAGTAAATAATTGAGTAAAAGAAATAATATTACTAGCTCAAGATACAAATAGATATTGAATGGATTTATATGGAAAATCTATGCTTTTTGAATTGTTAGAAGAATTAGAAAAAATTGAGTGAGATTTTATGTACAGAATTTTGTACTTGTACCCTGATATTTTGACTTTGAAACACCTAGAGAAACTAACAAAATTAAAAAAATTTATACCTTATTTTGATATACCATTACAGCATATTAATCCGGAAATTTTGAAAAGAATGTGAAGATTTTATGATAAAAATCACATATTGAAATTATTGGATTTTATCGATAAGAATTTCAAAGAAAAATTTGTAAGGACAAATATCATTGTATGATTCCCATGAGAAACAGAAAAAGAGTTTGATGAGCTATGTGTTTTTTTGAGAAATTATCATTTTGATAATATTGCACTATTTGAATATCATGATGAGTCACTTGCTGAATCTAGCAAATTAGATTGAAAAGTAGCTGAAAAAGAAATTCATAGGAGATTTGAAATTTTGAAATGAATAATTGAAGATACTTTGCAAAAGAAGGGGTGCAATAAAGATGAAATTTGATTCGTTATGTGATTTGATTGAGATGAAAATGATCCTGTAATAATTGTTCGCCCGTGGTTACATGCACCAGAAATTGACGAATATTATGAAATTAAATTAAAAAATATTAAATGAATTTTCTCTGATGACAAAAACTTGGATATTTGAAGCAAAATTTTGTATAAAAAATAAAAAAGTCAAAGGAATTTCGCTTATAAATGTTTAAAAATTTTTTTATGTATTGTTTTTCATTATAATTATGTTATGATTTTTACATAACAAACAAAATGGTAAAAACAGTTTCATATTTTATAAAACAATTGTTAAAATATCTAATATCTATAATTTTAGTAGTTTTTTTCGTATCAGCAGCAACTGCTAATTATGATTCATTTTTGAGTGATTTAAAAAAATCATGAATTGATGTAGAGAATATACAATCTAGTAAAACAATATCACGTTATACTTTAACTAAGTTGTTGAATGGTGTTAATTGTAAAGACTGTATAAATCCTGATTCTAATATGATTAATAAATATACTTATGAGTGGTGGCAAAATTTTTCTATTGGTAGAGATTTTTGAGATATAAGTTATTTATGAGGTTTCTATGGGTGAGAATCTTATTATTTTTGTGTGGCATATGTATGAGATAATGTCTGGATGAGATGATATCCAGAAGGAACAAGCCCTGTATGTAATGGAATGTTTTGTGGAAATAGAAATGTGACTGTTTGAGAATTTTTACAAGTTGTATTAAACATAGCGGACCAGTATGTATATGATAGATATTCTGTTGATTGGAGGGTAATAGAAAATTGGTTAAATTCGTTACAATCTGGTAGTTATGCGTATCAATACTTAACAGATAGTGATAGAAATATAATTACAGAATATGCAAATCAAGCTTTGTATTGATCGTTGCCAAATGAAGAATCATTGCAACCATATTTGAAATATTGTATGTTTAATTTGGATGCTTGTAATATGAAAAGCTTTGGAAAAGTTTGACAATGATATTGGCCTGTGGCTGAATTAAATATTTTGTACGATAATGATATTGTTGAATTTGAAAAATTTGAGAGTTGACAAACTGATAAATCTGTTGAATGAGATTATGTTTTGCAGGTTTTATACAAATTATTTGAGATTATTGATTGTAATTTTAATTATGATTATGATTGTGATTGATTGATAAATTCTGATGATAATTGTCCAAATGATTATAATCCTAGTCAAACAGATACTGATTGAGATCTTATTTGAGATGTTTGTGATGATGATGTTGATTGAGATGATGTAAAGAATTTAGTGTGAATTGTTGATGATTTGGGACATATTGTAGTATGAAAATGGGATAAAAAGTTAGATAATTGTCCTTTGGTGAAAAATAAAAATCAGAAAGATTCCAATAGGAATGGTGTTTGAGATGCTTGTGAATGAAATAATAATTTGTGAATGTATATTAAGATAAATAAAATTGAAAATGTTGCGCCGGCAAGAGTGGAATTTGAAGCAATCACAAAGTGAAATGTAGTGTGAGATGTACAATGGAAGTTTTCTGATGGTTCTGTAGCAGTTTGAAAAAAAGTAACACATGTATTTGATCAAGCTGGGCTTTTTGCAATTCAAGCGGTTGCTAATTGAGAAAAAAATAATGCTATAGCTAGCACTACTGTTTTGATATGAAAATGAACATCAGATATTTATGCTATGCAAATAAATGCAACACCTTCTACTAGTATCCCTACTCAAATTTCTTTTAGTTTGGATGCTAAATGAAGCTTTGATAGATTTGAGTGGAGCTTTTGAGATTGAACGAAGACTGAGAAAAAGGATAAATCAAGTATATTAAAGCTATATAGTAAAGAATGAAGTTATTTAGTTACTGTAAAATGATATAAGAATTCAGAGATAGTAGCTGTGGCTAGTGTAATTGTTTGAGCGTGAAAAAATATGTTTAGATCAAATATGAATGTGGATGATTTAAATCCTAATATATGAGATAATATCGTATTTTCTACATCTATTGCTTGAATTAAAGAGTCTAATATAAAAAATGTATTGTGGATTTTTTGAGATTGAAAAGAGGAGAGAACAAAGGAATTAAAAACTTATCATAAGTACGATATTGTATGACAATATGTAATTATTCAAACTATAAATTTTGTTGATTGATCAAAAGTACAAAATTATTTGACTCTTTATGTAAGGGATAAAACTATTGAAAATTCGTACGCTATACAGGTGATACCAAGTGAAATTTTGTGATCTACAGCTGAAAGTATAATATTTAGAGAGGAAAGAGTTTGATCTTTACCAAATATTTTAATTAATTTGAATGAGTACCAATTATGACATACAGAAAAATCATATGAAAATTTAAATGTTTGGCCAAAAAATTTTGAATATAAATACAATAAATGATGAATTTTTAATCCAACATTTTTTGTCTATGTAGATGAATGCATAGATTTAGAAACTACGTCTACTTTAGTAGCTGTGGATGCAGATACTTGTTTTGATGCCATGATAAATGGATCTTTGTGAAAATATAAATGTGATATGGATGATGATTGAGTACCTGATATTTGCGATGACGATATTGATGGAGATTGAATAAAAAATTTAGTTTGAATTATAAAATATGAAAATAGTGATTGTTCTATTACAACGGATAATATAAATTATGATATTTTCTTGTCACATAAAAATATTTGTAGTTTAGACAATTGTCCTATAAGTGATAATTTAATGCAACTTGATGTAAATAATAATTGATTTTGAGATTCTTGTGATAGTATGGTTGTATCAATATCGAGTATTATTGGTAATGATAGTAATTATAATAGTGCTTTAGATTTTGATTGAGATTGAATTATTGATTCACTGGATTCTTGTCCAAATATTCCAGAGAAATATAATTGAGTACAAGATTATGATGGTTGTCCAGAAATATGATTAAATAATAATTGTGGTATATCTAATTTTAAATATTTTGATGGTACTTTTTGGAATAATACAGATGAGCCAACAATACCGCCATGTTCTGGCCCTAATTGTAATGTATGTACATGAGATATTCATAATTGTTATATTATACCAGAAGATCCAGAGAATCCAGTAGTACCTTGTACAGGTTTTAATTGTAATAACGTATGTACATGAGATGTAAATAATTGTCCAACTTGCAATTGAGATCCTGGTTGTGAAATTTGTTTATCAAATCCAGGGTCATGTTCGTCTTGGACATGATGAGTATGACCATATTCTTTGACAGCGCGATGTGAACCGGAAAATATAATATACAATTGGAACAATATAATGTGAAATAATTTTTCATTTAATTGATTGTTTCCATGAAGTTGTCCGTGTAAAGAATGTCATTGGTATGTGCAAGATTCTAATTGACTTATTACAGCTACATGAAATTTCCAGGTTTGTAATGAGTGATGTTGAATAATAAGTAATTGACCAGAAGATCCAGTAATTTGATGTACATGATCAAATTGCAATGTATGTACGTGAAATGTAGATACTTGTGTGTGATGTAATTGAGATCCAGAATGTGAGTTATGTTTGTTAGATCCAGAATTATGTTGAATGTGGACATGATGAGTGTGACCATATTCAGTGACGGCATGGTGTGAACCGGAAAATATAATATATAGTTGGAATAATATAATGTGAAATAATTTTTCATTTAATTGATTGTTTTCATGAGCATGTCCATGTAAAACATGTCATTGGTATGTACAAGATTCAGAAGGCAATATCTCATATACTAGAGATTTTCAAGTTTGTAATGAGTGATGTTGAATAATAAGTAATTGACCAGAAGATCCAGTAATTTGATGTACATGATCAAATTGCAATGTATGTACGTGAAATGTAGATACTTGTGTGTGATGTAATTGAGATCCAGAATGTGAGTTATGTTTGTTAGATCCAGAATTATGTTGAATGTGGACATGATGAGTGTGACCATATTCAGTGACGGCATGGTGTGAACCGGAAAATATAATATATAGTTGGAATAATATAATGTGAAATAATTTTTCATTTAATTGATTGTTTTCATGAGCATGTCCATGTAAAACATGTCATTGGTATGTACAAGATTCAGAAGGCAATATCTCATATACTAGAGATTTTCAAGTTTGTAATGATGGTTGTGAGTCGCCTATAGATCCTTGTATTTGAAATCCTTTTTGTGTAGATTGTATTGATAATCCTGATAATTGTATAAATATTTCTGATTGACCGGCTGATTTGTTGGTTCAATGTGAACCAGATTTAGAATATTATCGAAGTAATATTGATGTTTCATCATTCTCTTTAGCAAATAAAATTCCTTGAGATTGTCCATGTAGACAGTGTCAATGGAGTTCTACAAGTTCGTGAGGGGTATCTACATGATCTTTTCAAGTATGTGAACCATGATGTAGTCCTGATCAGCCATGATGAGGTTGAATTGATATTCCAATAAATATAAATGGTACAGATACGCCAATTATTGTGAGTGAGTGTTTGTCTTGTCCTTGTAATTATGTAGATTTTGCTAACTCATTAAATATAGATGATAAAGTGAAAGCTATATTACGAGATGATTCTTTAACAACATTGTATAATCGATCGGTACCTGTATTTTTGAAAGAATTTTTATAAAAAAATCTCTCATCATTGAGAGATTTTTTATATTATATATTTATTGATTACATTTCATTTTCGTTGAATAATCACTTTTTAATTTCATCTTTTGTTGATTCCATTTGAGAGTGTTCTTCATCTACAACATTTATAATTTTTGTCTTTTTTCCATTTTTTTGAGCTCATTTAAATACAGATATTAATGTAATTATTATTCCTATTAATATTAATACCAATGTAAAAACTCATATTCAAGTGAAAGATATTGTAGATGTTGCACTAGATGCTATGTTAACTGTGTTCTTTATAGATAAGAATGCAGTTATTATAATAAATAGGAATAAGAAATTTATTAATGAATCATTTTCCTTTCAACCAAAGTACGTAGAAAATAAATTTTTAAATTTTACACTTAAATTTCGTCATACTAATACAATCAATGAAATCAAAATGATAAGCATTGTTCATAAATATTCTCAACTCCAAAAAATGTAAAAGCTTTTTGATGCTGTTTCTCATCTTAATGAACTAACGTTTATTATTGGAAAACATAATAAAAATATAATTAAAATTCATAAATAAACCAAAAATACCTTTTCGTGTAAATTAAATTTATTGAATCTGTTTTTTAATTTGAGTAATCTGTCTGAAAAGCTTTGGTTTCTCATGATGGTTTTTTAATAAAATAAAGTTATGTTTTATTGGTTATAATGTATAATCATCTCATCATAATTTTATAGGACTTGTACTAGGATAATATAATTGAGAATCATATTTGTTTTTTGCTTGACTTTCTTTTATTACATCTTTTAATTCGAATACACTACCTAGAATCTGTCATGCTTTATTAAATATGTTTTTGGCACTATATTTTTCATAATTTTCTAGTCAGATCCATTTGAATATTAAAGGGAATAGAAACAATAAGACAACAGTTAAAAATATTCAAATAATCATGTATCTAATACTATTTCGTGCTTTTTTGATCTTTTCATCTTTACCTTGGGAAAATATAAAGAAAAAAATAGCACGAATAAATGAAAATATACATCATGCTGCAATAAGTATTACCATTGCTGCTAATATAAACAATATTATATCAGATACAGTATTTGAGCCGTATGTTGATGTCATCATGAAACTAATCTTTTATCTATAAAGATTTTATAAAATTATGCGTTTTCTACAGGAGTTTCTTCAATAGTAGTTTCTGTTGCTTCTGGAGCTGGTGCCTCAACTGGTTGCTCTTCTTGTGCAGCTTTTGCTTCAGCTTCTGCTGCTGTCTTTTCTGCTTTTGCAGCTTTTTCTTCTTCTATCCTTTTGTTGTGAATTTCTAATGCTTTTGTACTTGTTCTTTCTACAAAGTATTTTTTGAACATATCATCTTTTGTCTTTGCAAACAATAATTTTGCAACTCTTTCTGATAATTGTGCTCATTTAGATAACCAAAGTTTTACTTCATCTAAATTTACATCCATTTCGTGAGCAATAGGATTATACCATCATAAAACTAATTTATATCCACTTTGGGCTGGTCTAGTGTGTTCTGTCAATACGATACGATAAAATGGTAAGTTTTTTCTACCGTGTCTTGCTAATCTTATCTTTAACATTTAATAAAAATTTACGTAATTAAAAAACAGCACTAATTATTTTAATTTTTCTCTAGATGTGTGTGCTGTATGAGTTTTACATTGTTTACAATACTTTTTTTCTTCTAATTTTGGAGTAGTAGCTTTGTTTAAACTAGTGAAATAATTTACTTTTTTACAAGTAGAACATTGCATAGCTACTGTAAGTCTTCCTCATTTCTTTTTTGCCATAATTAAGCTTTCTGAATAAATTAAAATATATTTTTACGAATGACGATCTAAATTTGGCTTTGGGCAGATTCGAACCGCCGACCTCGTCCTTATGAGAGACGCGCTCTAACCGACTGAGCTACAAAGCCATACTAATGGCGGAGAGGGTGGGATTTGAACCCACGGATCGTTTTACCGATCGACTCGTTAGCAGTGAGCTGACTTCGACCACTCATCCACCTCTCCATACAAAAAATCTTACTCAAAATCTTGAGCGAATTATATATAAAGAAATTTATTTGAAATTCAAGCGAAAAACAATAGAATTTAATTAAGAATGAAAAATAGATAATTAATAATTTATTAATTTTAATCGTCATTCATTCTTGAATTGTTAATTCTTAATTATTATGATGAAAGAAAAAATTGTCGAATATATGAAAAATATGTTATGAGATTCTGGTTCAAGTCATGATGTTGATCATACTTTGAGAGTGCGTGATTTATGTATGAAAATCTGAAAAGCAGAATGAGCAGATTTGGAGATCTTGGAAATCGCTGCATTATTACATGATATATGAAGGCCAAAAGAATTTGAAACAAAGTGAGAGATTTGTCATGCAGAATATTGAGCAAAATTAGCGAAGAACTTTTTGGAAGGTCTTTGATTGGAACAAGACAAAGTGGACAATGTTGTCTATTGTATTTCGACACATAGATTTAGAAAATGAAATACTCCAGAGACATTAGAAGCAAAAATTCTTTTTGATGCTGATAAATTGGATTGTATCTGAGCAGTTTGAATTGGTAGAGCTTTTATGTGTGCGGCTGAAATTTGATCAAAATTACATAATGATAAATGAGTTGATATTGAAAACGTAGAAGAGTATGGTAAAGATGATACTGCATATAGAGAGTATGTGGTAAAACTTAGAAAGATAAAGGATAAAATGTTTACTGAAACGTGAAAAAAATTAGCTGAAAAAAGGCATAAATTGATGGAAATATTTTTTGATGAATTGTTAGATGAAACGTGGAATAATGAATAGTTAATAATTTAGATTTCTAAATTATTAACCATTACTTTTTAATTATTAATTATTATTAATGTCCGATCCAAATTTGATAGGATGAATTGATGATTGAGAACAAGTCAGACAAGACGTGAATCAAGTCACAGAAGAGGCTGTTAGACGTGTACAAGCTGGTTCTGCTCAAGCAAAACAGATTCAGGCACAGATAAAGCAAGATAAAGCTGTAAATAATAATTTAGCAAAATTTTTGGAATTCCTTTTAAGAACGATAAAGACTGAAGAACTGATTACATCTGTTTACAATACATTTTTTAAGGTTACAGATACAAAGACAGGGGCAATTTATTTTAGAAAAAAAATAAATAATATTGTGATTATTTGATTTTTTGCACCTTTTTTTAAGGATAAAATTCATGAGTATAATTTAGATAGTTATTATGTTGATATTTTGCCACAATGAAATATCTCTTTAGGCAATTATATGTGATATATTAGAGAATTATCAAAAAAACATCATGATAATATTCCAATTGATAAGGAAAGTCTTTTGACTTTGTTGTATTATATTATGGTTGAATTTTGATTATTAAATTCATTACCTGATAAAAAACAACAAATGATTGATGAAATAAAAAAAGTGTTACGTTGATAATATATAAAACAATATTGTGTATTGTTTATAAAAAATGGCAAGATAAATTATTGAAAAAACTTGCCGTTTTTTGTACAAAAAAATTTTTTGGATATAATATATGAGTAAAGTTTTATTTATAAATATTTGTTATGGCTACATTAAATGAAAATGGAATAGCACAGACAGAAATAACAGAGCAAAGCCCTACACTCCAATCTGGTGTAGATACTTCTCAAAGAGATCAGGCTGTGGAAGAGGCTACTCTTGCTTCTAGAAGAGAGCAGGAAACCTTGACTGTTGCGCATGATGTAATAACGGAATCAGAGGCTCTTCAGCAAAGTGTAAAATCATGATCTCAGGAAAGGACTTTTGAACAGAGAGCGAGAACAGGGACTCAGCAACAAACACTTGATAGTGGTGCGGCTACAACAGAGACCACTTTGGCTGATGCCGCAAATACATCAAAATGACCAGAATCTGCAAATATGCTTTCTGAGCAACAGCAATTGGCTAGAAATGTTGATTTATTATTGTGAAAATATCAAGCATTAGTCGAATGAATAAGTAGTATTGAGTGAAGTAGAAAAACAAAAAAAAATTTGGAATATCGATTGAAAGAAAATATTGAAAGTTTACAACAAATAAAAGATGATCTTCCAAAATATAATTATAATAATTTATCGACATATAAAGCTAGAGTGTGAGAACTCATGTTTTATTTAGATCATTATGAGCAAGTACGTCAAATAGTTGTTTTGTGATGAAGAACTTCTGATATTCATGCAATTATTGATTCAAAACAAGATGCAAGATATGCTAGAAGACAAGAAAGACAAGATGCAAGATATCAAAGCAAGATGAATGATATTTTACATGATGCAGCATTAACATCATTATGGAACAACGATATGGAAAGATATGAAGAATATTTGGAAGCAGTGTTAAATTGACAAGTAGAGCCATCTACCCATCCTTTTTTTACTGCACATAGACAAAGTTTTTCATTAATTGAATCAATAGATCCTCAATTATATTGAACGTTGGCGCCTAATGGTAATTGAAGAATAGCTTATAGTACATATTGTCAAAGAGATTCTGCTAGATATGAAGCATATTGTAGGGATAATAATATTGTATGTCGTCCAAAATCATTTAATAATAAATTTTGAGATAGATTTGCAAATATGATGGAACAAATATTTCCAGAAAGGATGAATAGAGATCCTAGACAGAGACAAGCTTGGTCTAATATATGAAGTTTGCTTGCTATATGATGAACAATTTTTATGTGATTTAAAGCATTACAAAGTTTAAAAAAGGATGATAAATGAAATAGAAATTGGTGAGGTTTTGCATGATGGGCTGCTTGAACTTTGGCCTTATTAAATGCTGATACAGTAATAAATACGATACAAGATGCGTTTAATTGGCATCCAGCAGAAAAAAGTAGAATGGTTTCAGAGGCCTTTAGAAAATATGGATTTCCAGATGAAACAGCAAGAAAAATGGCAGATAGATATATATGAGCGCCTGTTACTACCATGTCAGCATTACATTTTATACCAATTTATGAATTGGAAAGTCAACATATTTTGGAAGATAGAAATGGTGAATTTGAATTTAATTATGCAAATTATGAAAAATATATAAATCAATTACGTCGAACTAAAGATCAAAAAGATCAAGTATTAGAAGCATGAAAGAAACTTGATAAAGATAAAAGTGTTTGAGCTTGATTAAAGGCATTTTGAATAGCAACATGGGAAAAATTAAGATCTTTATTTTGATCTGATAAAAAAAAGACATTAGCAGATACTGATGAGGTAAAGAATTGATGGGAAAATTTAGAGAGAAGGGTAAGTAGTTGAGTTAATGCTGAATTGTTTAAGAATTGACTTAGAGTAAAAGATCCTGAAAAAGTGGATGCTATTATAAAAGAATATGAAGAGAAAAAAGATAATACAAGGATGAATGAGCTTATTTTGAAATGGATGAAAGATGGTTTGTTAGAGCTTAACGATAATAGAGGATATACTTTAAATGAAATGCGTGAAAATGATGATATTGATTTGAAAAGAATGACCATAAAATGATTTAAAAGTTGAACAAATGAGGTACCGTTTAGTACGTATAAGGAATTATTTGATACGTATTTCTTAACAGAAAAAATAAAATATAAATTTGAGTGAGTACCAGCAAAAAGCAATGAACCATTTAAAATAAATAGTTTGTGACAATTAAAATTTGATGATAAAAATTGGTATGAATTCTTTAGTAGTGATACAACAGTAATATCTAGAAAAACATTTACTAATGATTTTCCAACATTAAAAGAATATCGTGATGATTATGCAAGATATCTTAATGAACGACGACAAGGTAAAAATGTTGTAGATATATCATCACTTGATATAGTATCACAATTGTGAATTGCTTTTATGGATGCAAACGAAGCACATAAATCTGAACAACTACTAAGTAAAATTAAATATGAATTAAGACATCGAAAGAAAACAATTACCTGAGATGCTTTTGAAATTACAACTACAAATTATTGAATTTCAACAAAAACGAATATAAAATTTACTAGTATATGATGAACTGAATTTAAATATAATATTTCAGATTACCCAACACTAATCAAAGACAAAGAAAAGTTATTGCAATACCTAAACAACCCAAATAACAAAATGCGATGATCAGAACCTGTAGTACACCATTAATACATAAAGACTAAAAAATTAATATAAAAATATATATCAAAACATTTTCTATTGACTTTTTGTTATTAATAATTATTATATATGTATTTATATTAATAAATACATTCAAATGGATTGAGAAAAACGCAAAGAAAGAGAGTGACTACACATGCCAAATATAAACTTACCATGGAAAGCTCTTAGAAATCTTTTAGTTCCTGCACTTGTATTAGTTATGGTGTCTTGTAAGCCGAATCTTAAAAAAATGTCTCTTCCAGAATTACAAGGATACTTATATGACTTAACTAGTAAAATTAATGATGGTGCTGACGTTCAAAGTCTTATTGCCTGAGAGCATAATATTGGTATTGATGAAGATAACGGTAAAGATAGAGAACAAGTGAACAGAATCCTACAATGAACAAGCAATAGATGAAAAGAAAATACTATACATTTTAATGAGGCATTAGATGAAATAAATCGTGTAAAGAAAGAAATTGACAGAAGAATAGCTAATTGAGAAAGTGGTTGATCAAACTATCAACACATGGATGCTGATGCATTAAATAATGCAAGAAATATCATAAATGCACAGCAAGAATACAGAGAAAGTTCGTGATTTTAGAGCATCATTTGATTTTACATCTAAAATCGCTATACTGAAAAGTATAGCGATTTTTTTATACACTAAATTTTATAATGGATCTGTGAAAGCAGTTGAAAGTAGAATGAAAAAAGGTTTTGCTTGTATGAAATTGGTCATACAAAAATATGTGAGATGAGTTAATTCTACTTTGAACTATAAAATTATTGTTGGAACAAGAAAAAGAAATTTATGTCTCTGCTTATAATATTTCTTGGTTAAAATCATTTTTGTCTCAGTTTATAGATGTAGAGCAAATTAATTTTTTGAGAGAGATCCCTAAATGATTTAGATCTTTTTTCAGATTTGTAAGAGATAAAAGTAGTAGGACATTGAAAAAGTACAAAGAAGTAGATAGTATCATAATTTGATGATGAGAGATTTTGACTGAAGAGACACCAAATTCTTATTGGTATCGATTGGTATCAATTCGACCATGTTTGAGAAAAAAAGAGAAACCAAACGTTTATTTGATGTGATGAGTTCAAGTTCCTCAAATTGAAAGAAATAAGAGATTATTCAAATATTTAATGAAAAAAGTAGATTATGTGTATGCTAGAGATTTGGAAAGTGTATATGAGTTGAAAAAATATTGATTTGAAAATGCAGAATTTTTTATGGATACAAGTTATTTTGCTTATGATTGGAAATCTGTAAATGAAAAGAATGTCAGACAAAAATATATAGTAGTAAATGTGAACAAAAATGGTGAACAATTTTTGGATGATATTGTACAAGATGTGAAATATTATTTGAGTGAATGATATAGAATACTTTATGTGCCAATAGCAAAGTGAAAGACAGGAGAATATAGCGATACATATTATTTAAAAAAGATAAAAGCGGCTTGTAAAAAAGATGATAAATTTGAAATATTAGATTGGGAAGAAAATTTCTGAAAGTTTGCTGAAAAATTAGCAAATGCAGAAGTAGTAATAAGTACTAGATTACATTTATTTTTGATAAGTAATTTTTTGTGAGTAAGGACAAAAGTGTATCCTTATCAAAAGAAGATTTTGAAAATGCAAGAAGTTGTCAGAAATATAAATGTAATGGATAATGAGTAATTATTTTTAGTTTTTAATCCCATCTTTTGTTCCACGAATTAGTGCTCAAATCAAAGTTTTCCAATCTTTTGTTGGAGCAAAACGAATTATTTTAAAAATTAGTCGCAGTGGCTGTGCTCGGAATCAAAGTAGATAAAATTCAATTTTTTGTATGTTTGTAGCATTTTTTTTGATAAATCGCATCCTGTGTTTTGCTTTACGATGACATTGGAATTCTGAGCCAATCCATGCATTTTCGAGTATAGTTTTATCCCTCTCCATATGATAAATTTCTAGTTCACTTGATATAAAAATGGGATATCAAGCTTTGTGAATTCTGTATGTAAATTCCAAGTCTTCATAAACAAAATCAAATCTCTCGTCAAATAAAATTTCTTGAAATATTTTTGTTGGACCAAATAGTGAATTTCCTGAAAACATCTGAATTTGAGAAAATTTTTCTCATTTAAAATGAAAAGAATGGGGTCTGGATGTCCAAAAGTTATAGTAATCAAATCATTCATTTTGTATTTGTCATGTTTGACGAAACATGAGCTTTGGGACGAGAATGAATTCTCATTTAAGTTGTTTTTGTCATTCTGAAGTCACGGCATGTCATCCTGAGTAAAACGAAGGATATAAAGAATCCCTCTTTATCCACCTTGATAAGTGGAACAGATTCTTCGGTCGTTTTGCTCCCTCAGAATGACAACTATTTAGAATTGAATAATATATTTCAAAACTTTTTTCTAGATAGTCTAGTTTTAAAATTTCGTCATCATCAAACAGATTCAAAAATTCTGTATCAGCTAATTTGATTCAATAATTTCTAACGTAGCTAACTCATTTTTGTGGAATAAAATTTGAATTTACATTTGATATAAAATTAACTTTATCTTTTATATTTTTTAATCAATCTAAGGCTTCTCTTTTTAAATCATCAAGGTCTTTATCTGAAAGCTTTGAATCAATTAATACTATTACTTTAAAATCTTGGAAGGTTTGTTTGTCCAAAGATCAAAGTAGTCATTTTATATTTTGTATATTAGGTCTTGTGGGAAATACCACTGTAAGTTTATTTTTCATTGTTTTTTATTGAAAAAATAATATACAATCTTTTATTATTGAAAATTTATTATTTTTCAACCAACTTTCATGCAAAAATTCATTAGGCAATTTCTAAAGTATTTTTTTATAATAATTGCTGCATATCATGTAATTGTGACAGTATTATCTTATGGAATGGACTTATGAATATCTCAGACGAAAATTTCGATTTTAAGAGATTGATTGTGGATTTGTTTTGCGATATTAGTTGCAATTTGGAGTGAAAATTGAATAAAATGATATCTAAAAAAACGATGAAAAGTTTGGTTGTGCTTTTGAATTTTAATTGCTTTTAGCTTGTGAATTTCTTATTTAAAGTGAGTATCTGTAAGTAATATGATGATTTGAATCAAATATTGATTTTATTTTTTGGTTATATTTTTGACTTCTACATTTGTATGATATGCATGAATCAAAAAGTTTAACATGAAAGATTTTTCTTGGATACAATATTTATTGATGTGAATATTGTGAATATGATTTATTTGGCAGATTTTAAAAATAATCAAACCAAATTTCTTTATGAGTATGTGATATGGAAAATTAGATGATTTTTATTATTGAAGTAATCCTCCAATATACTATCTCACTTCATTTGAATGAACTATGAGATGGCAGTGATTATTTGCTGGACCAAATAATTATGGTTATTTTTTAGTTGCTTTTTTGCCATTAATTTTGCTTTTATGGTGATGAACACGGCAAGAACTAAAAAAATTTATTAAAAATCCTAGTAAAAATTTAAACTTTTTGCTTACCATATTGTGGTTTGTGGCCATCGTTTTAACATTGTCTAGATCTGCTATTTTGTGAACTGCAGTAGTGGTTGCTTTTTTGGCAAGAGATTGGATAAAAGAGCATAAAAAAATATCAATTTGAATATTGTGTGTATTAATTGCTTGAATTGTGTGACTTAGCTTTTTGAAACCAGAGTCAACACTTGGACACTTCAAGGCAAATTTCGCATATATTTGAGAAATATTTGACCATCCTTTATGACATGGACTTTGATCTTCATGACCAGCTGTACATCATGAATGAACAATGTTACCAGAAAATTATTTCATGCAAATAATGCTGGATATTTGAAGTATTGGATTTATTTTATGGTGTGCTGTACTTTTTGGTATAGTTATGGTATTTAAGACTATAGGAAATTATTTCAAAAAATGAAAATACAGCAATGAAGATGCTGCTGTATTCTTACAACGAAGAAGATTACTTTTGTGATGGATTGCACTTTTGATTATGTGATTATTTTTACACGTATTTGAGGATAGTATGGTTAATTACTTATTTTTTTCTCTTTTTGGTTTGCTATCTGGATATTTGAGTAAATTTTATGAAAAAAAAGATAATGTGAAATTTGTAGATATGTTTAAGAATAATGAAAAATTAAAAATTAAGAGTTAATAATGATTATTTTATTATTTTTTTTCGTTTTTCTTTCCGTCTTTGTAGGCTGTTATTAGTTTTTTTGATAGTGATTTTAATTTGTTTCTAGTATCTGGTTCTGAAATATGTTCGTTGAGATATTGTGTTCTTCATAAATCAATTCCAGATAATAATGCTTCTTCGTTTTTTGTGAGAAATTCCTTTCATTTTTTTGTTTTCCAAAATAGAGTTCGGTTTAGTTCGCTTTTTTCTGTCATATCAGATAAAAGACAACAGAGATATTCATCTCGAGTTTCTTCTTTTTGATTGTTGTCTATCATTCAATCCACCTTTTTTGTTAATTCTTTTTCTGATAAATTTTTTAAATCTACAGAAGCTTGTACATTTACTTGTAACTTTGAAATTTCTTTTTTTGTGTTTTCTAATATAGACATAAGTTCTGCGTACTCTGGAGTAGTCTTTATAAAATCATTTGATTCAGTCATTTTTTTAAATTTAAGGTGCTAAAAAATTGAAATCTTCCATTTCCATATCGTTTCAATATTTTTGTAATGTCCAATTTTTTAAGTTGTTGTCCAAAAGAAAATCTAGGTTAGATGATAGATATTCTACCATGTTTTCATTGGTTAGCGTTGATATACTAGTTAATAATGATTTTTCATTTTCGTTTTCAGTGTCGGTGTTTTTTAAATCTGCCATTTCTTGTGGTGTGCTAGTTCTTAATATTATGCAAAGACATAGCATTACATCGAAAACGTTTTTTTTGTATACAGAGAGAGAATCTCTGTTTACTGTATTCAAAATATAGTCATGAATATAATCATAATTTTCTTTCTTATTTTCAGGATCTTCTTCCTTTTTGTTTTTGCTAATATTTTCCAAAGTCCTATTAAGATGATCATGATATCAGTAAACATCATTTATAGGTGATCTCATAATATTTTTATCAATGAGTCATATTAATTCTTGAATATTATTTTGTTGTCATAATTCTGTTCAATTTAATAAATGTTCAGTTGCTTGCGTATTGTCTTGTTTCCCATTTTTGTCTCATCATAAAAGTTGCGATAATATACGTCATAAATCTTGATTATTTCAAAATTTTGATATATTTATTTGTGGGAAGATGTTTTGGCTGTTGCCTTGACTATTGTTGCTATTTTGTGTGCTGTTCTTGTTTTCTTGAAAATTGCTAAATTCCCAGGTTATATTGCTGGTTATTATTGATTCTTTTCATTCTTCTTTTTCTTTTTCAGATATACTAAAAGAAAGATATCTTTCTCAATTTCCATTTTCTGAAAAATCTATATTAAGGATATTTGAAATTTCTTTTCCGTCTTTTTCAATGTTTGATAATTCTTTTTTGAATCAGTTTGGATATCAATTGCTTAAAACATTGTACCATTCGTTTATTTTTGCTTTAGCTTCTTTAGCTTGTTTTTCTTGTTCTTTTTTTTCTTTTAGTTCTTTTTTGTTTTCTTTTTTTTCATTATCAAAATTATCAATATTTGATTTATTGTTATCTTTATTTTCTTTTCAGTTTTCTAATATGTCATCTCTAGGTTTTTCTGACTCTAAATATTCTGAAAACATTGTTTAAAAAATATAATATAAATATTATAAAACAATTATATTTAATTTTTATAATTTGGTCAAAAAAAAATTAAATATAATGGTTTATTGATTGGACATTTTAAAAATTTTTATATAATATGGTATATAAATTTTTATTTAATTACTTTTTGTCAAATGATTTTTATAGGTAATAATATATTTTTTATTGCTTTACGAATATAAATTACTAATTTTAATTAGTTTATTGAATTTTTTTTATTTTATTTATAGTTTTATTATGCCAGTAGAAAAAACTGTTACTAAAAAAACAACTACTAAGACAGTCGCAAAAGCTGCTACAAAAACTGTGGCTCCAGCAAAGGTAGTTGAAACAAAAAAACCTACAGTTATTGTAGAAACAAAAAAAACTGATAGATGTGAATGTGGAGAAAGTTGTGAATGTGGTTGTAAATCTTCTTGTCAGTGTGGTTGTTGTTTAAAAATTTTTTTATTGATTTTGATTATTGCAAATTTGGTTATAGTTTTGCTTAGCTATCTAAGGAAGACTCCACGAGATTGGACAATTCTTAATTTATGATGAGTAGAAAATGAAGAGACACTTGTAAATGATCTTTATAACGATGCTAGTTATATAAGGTATCAAAACGATAGGATTCCTCCATTGTCAGAATATTGAATAGAGGATTAATATTTATATTATAACAAATTAAACAATGAAATGTAAATGTAAAATATGTTGGTATGTTATCAGCATAATATTATTAATCTGTTTGTTGATTGTAAATGTTTGATTGTATGTAAAACAAGCTAAATATTTAAATTTCAGTATAGCACAAGTTGGTTGAAAAGAAAATTGGGAAAGACTTGAGAAGATATATAATACAGATAAATATAAGCAAGAGAGAACGGATAGTATGGCTCAAGAAATAGCTACATCTCTTGCATATATAAAAGCTCAATATGGTGAAGATACTAGTGCTACTAATACTGATAATAATACTGTTGATAATAGTAATCAAGATGTTTCTGCTGTAGTAGAAGATATGTTAGCGACAGCTCCTGTTAATGGAAATAAAGATGCTAGGTTTACTATTATAGAGTATTCAGAATTGTTGTGTGGATTTTGTCAGAGACAATCTGTAAATGGTGTGATAGATACTGTTATGGCTAAATTTCCAGGTGAGGTAAACAATGTTCATAGACATTTTATTGTTCATGCAGCTGCTAGAGATTTAGCTTCTGCTATGGAGTGTGTTGCTGAATTGAAACCAGATGCTTATTATGATACATTGAAGCAAGCTTTCCAAAACGCTCCAGCAAGTGTCGATTCGATAATAAGTATTGCTGCTAATTTAGGTGCAGACAAAAATAAATTACAAACTTGTTTCGATGAATGAAGACATCTTGAAGCAATTAGTACTATGGAAAATTTGTGACGTACATTGTTTGGTATTCAAGGTACACCAGGAAATATAATATATGATAGAGAAACATGAAAATATCAAGTATTACCTTGAGCTTATCCTGCAGATGATTTCATACAAGTTATTGAAAATATGAAGAAATAATAATGCCTAATAAAAATCATAAAATAAAAAAAGACGGCTTTAAACCGTCTTTTTTTGAATGTTGATGTTTTTAATCCTTTCTTACACTTTCATTTTGTTGTATATTTGAATTATTTAATTTTTTGATTTCATTTAATAATTTTATAGTTATATCGGCTGGAATTTCTAAGTCTTTTAATTCAATTGATAATTCATCAAAGTTTTTGTTAAGATTTATTTTATAAGCAGATTGGAAGAGTGGCCAAACAAATCTTAATCCAGGTTCTAAAATCGTAGTATATCTTCAATGAGTAAAGACAACGATTCTTTCATATTCATGTATTATTTTTAGCCCGCACACATAATATATGTTAAATATTCATATTATTATTAACATAAATGTCATAATTTTATTTGTTTAAATAAAATTATTTTTCCTTTTTCATTTTTTCTCCAAATCATTTAATTGCATCTAATACTTCCATAGGGATCATCCAAATAGTTGTATTACTTTGATCTGAGCTTATATCATTTATAGATTCCAAAGTTCTTAAGTGTAATGCTCCTGGAGCCTCAGCTAATGTAGCAGCAGCTTTTCTTAGATTTTCAGCAGCTTTAACTTCTCATTCAGAAGAAATAATTTTAGCTCTTCTTTCCCTTTCTGCTTCAGCTTGTTTTCAGATAGTTCTCTTTAATTCATCTGGTAAAGCAATGTCTCTCAATTCAACTGATAAAACATCTACTCATCGACTATCAGATTTTTCATCGACGATTTGTTTGATTCTTTTACTAGCTTCTTCTCTATTTTCCAATAATTGGTCTAGTTCAAATTGTCAAACGATATTTCTCATTGTAGTTAAAGCAAACTGAGTCATAGCATAATCAAGATTCTTTACGTTAATTACAGCTCTTTCTACCCATTTTTCTTCAATTTTGTAGTAAATTACGGCATTTACATTACAAGAGATATTATCTTTTGTCATAGCTTCTTGACTAGGAATGTCTACAGCCTTTTCCCTAATATCTACAGTGTATGTAGATTGAAAAATTGGCCAAACGAATCTTAATCCAGGTTCTAAAATTGTTGTGTATTTTCACAATGTAAAAACGACACGTCTTTCAAATTGATTTACAGTTCTTAGTCATGATAAGAAGTAAATCGCAAGGATGATAATAAATACTCATAAAGCCATTGTCATATTTTTAAAATATAAAACACTTTGTTGGGTTAAATTTTAACTTCCATTTTTGCTAATGGTTGTTTAATTTTTATATTATTTTTTGATCTGATAAACAATCATAAAGTGATTATTTTCCTTACTAATGCAATTTCTTGGATTAATTCAGGATCGATGTATTTTTCGGACAAGATTGGGTAGAATTTCAAGTGTACAGAATCTCATTCGATCTTTCATTTATTTGTGAATTGCTGTAATTGTAAATAAATATGTTCACTAATGAATGGGGTAAATGGTGCAGCAATTTTCACAAAAGTATTCAATACATCAAATAAAGTGCTATATGCTGAGACTTTATCAGCATCCATTCAACTAGCTCGGAATCTTCTTCTACTTCTTCTGATATACCAATTAGTCAAACTATCTACGAATCACATCATAGCTTTTGTTGCATTATCCAAATGATATTCTTCCATTTCTTTTTGTACTTGTAGTCCTATTTCATTTAATGTAGCCAAAATCCATCTATCAAGATCATTTGTGATTTTGTAGCTTGGTAATTTTATGATTTCTCATTTTGAAAGGTTGTTTTTCTTTCAATATAAATCTTTCCATAATTCTACAAAATTTACATCATGAGAAACTATCAGAATATTATTTCCTTTTTCTTGAGCTAATATCTCATTGTAGCAATCTGTAGTTTTCTCATATCATTCTTGCCAAAGTTTTTCGTTTTCAATTATTTCAATATCTGTATTTATATATTCATTATATATTTCTCTAATTCTTTCAGCTGTTTGTTTTGCTCTCTGTGCATGAGATGTGTAAATTTTATCTAGATTTAATCTCAAAACATTTGATACAAAAACTTCATTATTCATGCTTTCTATTCATTCAGCAGTAAGTTCATCTTCGAGTTCATATCATGTTGCTGCAGCATGTCTCATAAAGTAGATATTAGTATCATCTGTTTTGAAATTATCTACTTGTGCATAAGTTTCAAAGAATTTGTAGGCATTAGTCAAAGAAGATGTGAAATCTTTGTATACTTGATCAACTCATTTTTCTGCAAATCTCATTGGTTCAGCTTTTACAGCGGGAGATGATAGTACGTAAAGTCTATATGCATCAGTTCCATATCTTTCGAATAATTCTTTTGGATCTGGGTAATTATTTAAACTCTTTGACATTTTTCTACCATCTTCAGCCAAAATAAGTCAGTTAATTACTACATTGTTGTATGAATTCTTTCACATCATAGCATTTCATAGTACATGCATAACTCTAAACCAACCTCTTGTCTGGTCTAGTCATTCCATAATCCAATCAGCTGGATATATGAGAGGTTTGATGGTCCTTGTTGTACCATCTTTTCTCCTAATATATCATACTTGTCCAAAAGGCATAGATCCAGATTCAAACCAACAATCCATAACTTCAGGTATCCTATGATAAGTTTTTCAATCTATATTAAATCGATAGTTATCTACATGTGGCCTATGTAAATCTAATTCTTTACCAGTATCGTTATCATAATAATGTATTCTTATCCTTTGAGATACAGAACTATCCATACGAGGATAGAAGTATTCTCTTCTCTTACAGTAATCAAAATTCCTGAAGAAATGAATGGCAGAGACAACTACTTCTCAATGTGCGTATGTAATGATAGTTTTTGTCTTAAATTTTTCATTTACATCTTTGATGTATGAATTAACCCTTTCAAATATATGATCAACAGTTTCTCCATCTGGGAATAACTTTTCACTTGTTGGTACTGATGTCATATTCATACAGTGGAATTTTACTCATTGCATGCTAGGATAGTATGTTTCGTGAACTCTCATATCTACATATATTCCTTCGTGTAATTCAAATAATTGTTGATTATTCTGATTTGTAGTGTAATTAATTAAACTTCAATCTTTGTACATTGATTGAAATTTTTCTACTATTTCGTTGTACTTTGGAGTAATTTCATCAATAATACTTGCTCCAAATTTTTCAATCAAGAAAGGAGTGGCTGTTTGGAATGTCCTTTTTAATGGTGATAAAATAACTACGAATTCATTTCATTCTTTTAATTCATAATCCAAATTCTCTTTTACGGTTTCAGCCCGTTCTTTTCATTTTTCAGTTAGAGTTCATACTCATAGACAATCTCATTCGTGTGCAACATTAAACTCTGTTTCTCCGTGTCTGATGAAAATATTTTTAGTCAAATTTTTTGATCCATTTATTGTATTTTGATAGATTTCATCTAATGTTCCAATTGATAATCTATCTTCGCTATCTGCATCATTTTGCCAAATAGGTATTGGAGATCATCGATATCTATTCCTACTCAGATTTCGATCTGGAGCAGAATCTAATACATCTAAAAATCTCTTTTTTACACTTTCTGGTACAAATCATATTTCTTTAGCATTTGCTATATTTTGTTCTTTTAATTCAGGCTCTTTGATAAACCACGAATCCATAGCTTTTGAAATCAAAGCAGTGTGACATCTCCAACAATGTGGATAAGAGTGGTTGTGTGATTGTAAAAGTACTAATTTTCATTCTTTTTTGAGTCTATCGTTGATATCTTTATTTACATCATAAACTCTCCTTCATTTGTAATCAGGTACTTCATCTGTAAATTCTCCATAATCATTAACTGGCAGGAATAACCATTCTCTAGCAAATTCTCTAGGGAATATAGCAGCGACAACTTCAAAGTCTTCTGCTCAGAAAGATGGAGCTATATGTACGATTCATGTACCATCATCTGTACTTACATAATCTCCAGGTATGATTTGGAAGTATTTTTCTTTGTACTTATCAGGCATTTTGCTCTGATTTATGTACTCAAATAGTGGTTTATAGAAGGTTCAAACCAAATTTGATCATTTAATCCTATTTACCAATAAATACTCGTCAGGATTTTTGTAGTATTTTTTTAATAATGCTTCTCACAAAACATAGTACTCATGGCTCTCTTTGTCGTATACCATGCAGTAGTGAATTTCAGGCCCAACAGCCAAGAAACTATTTGATGGCAAAGTCCAAGGAGTTGTTGTCCAAGCCAATGCATAAACTGGAGCATCTTTCTCTATTTGACCAGCAAAATTATTGTGATATGCATATAAATTATAAAATTGACTTATAATTTCATCAGCATCATCTATTATAGTATCTTCGATTTTTATAGCCATTCAAATTCTATTTTCACTTTCAATTATCTCAGCTCGTTGTAGAGATAAATGCTTTTCTGGTTCCATGTTTTGTGGTTCTCATTCAATTTCAACATCTACGTAAATTAGATTACACATTTCTCATTTGTGCAATACTTTACATTCTCATAAAACATTGAAACTCTTTACATCAACTCCAAGTTCTTCTTTTAATTCTTTTGATACTGTTTTTGCTATATCATCTCATTTTTCTATTTTTCCTCATGGTAAGACATATTTCATAAGCTTTGCATGATGCTCTAATAATATTTTACCATCTTTTTTGATTGCACAGGCAACAATATTTACAGCTCAATCACTTGATATTTCATAATTTTCTTTATTTGCAAATGCTTTGTTTGTTAATTGGAATTTAATTGTGATTGCTGGATCTTGTCTATCTTCGTATCATTCATTTACTTCAGAATTTGATAGAGCAGTAGCACAAGAAGGGCAGAATCGTTGAACTTTGAATCATTTATAAATTAAATTTTTGCTATACAAATTATCAAAAACATTGATTACTGACTCCATGAAATCCAAATTCATAGTCATGTAAGCATTTTTCATGTCTGCTCGTCTACCGATATGATCTACAAACCATTCCCATTCATCGCTTACATTACTTACGTAATTTCTACATTCTTGAGTAAATTTATCGATTCATAATTTTTCCTCGATATCTCTTTTTCAATCGATTCAAAGTTTCTTTTCTACAGCTTTTTCTACAGGTAATCAGTGACAATCTCGTCACCAATCTCTAATCAGTTTGTATCATTTCATACTCTTGTATCTTCATACCAAATCTTTCATGACTCAAACTAAACCGTGTCCAAAGTGTGGAGTACCACTTGCAAATGGAGGTCCGTCATATGTGATAGCTTCTAATCTATCTGATCTTTCATCAATTGATCTTTGAAAAGTGTTGTTTTCTTTCCAATAGTTTAATAAAGATTCCATTAATTCTTTCTGACTCATAATTTTTTTGTATACAATAAAAAAACAATATTACATCATTTTATATGAATAGTTTTTTATCTTTTATTTGCAAGAAAAAATTGCGTGTTTTCTGAAAATAATCTCTTGAAAAAAGTAATAAAATCACTATTTTCTCACTTGTCATAAATTGTGGCACTGTGTCAGAGTGGTCTAATGGACGGGTCTGCAAAACCTTGGTTCGCGGGTTCGAATCCCGCCGGTGCCTCCAGTTTTACTCTGACTTAGGACCAAGAGAAATTCTTAGTTCCGTTCAAAAACTTGTATTTCGAATACAGGTTTTTGTTTTAGCTTGATTTTTTGTTTTAAATAGATATAAATATATTTACCCTATTACTAGGGTAAATGGTGTGTTTTCTAAAAAAATAATACAAAAAAATAAAACTATGGGTAAATTCATTCTTGCAGGAATTGTCCTGTTTTTAGTTGTGGCTTCTTGGTATTTTCGCTCGATGTCCGAATCCAGTTTGAGGAGGAAACTGACAAAAGATTTAGACTGGCTAAAGCTTGCTGAATCTTCGGATGGCAAAATAATGAGAAGGTCTATCGAGGATGAGCTTAAAAAGCATGATAAAATAGAAATGCGAATTAAGCACAAAAAAGCTAAAAAGCTCCTCGAAGGCAATGTCCCTTGTTATTTTGAACTCCAAAGAAAAGGGCCAATGTCTTGTAATTGTTCGGACTGCACTGAAAAGAGCAGCTGTATGCTATGTAAACCCCAAAAAAAGTTTTAACGCATGATGAAAGCCGGCTGAATTTTGCCGGTCTTTCTTTTTAGTTAAAAATTTCAATCCAATCATTAGTTTTTAATCAATGTTTTTTTCCAAGTTCTTTATTTATATGAAAATCGAATTCGTATTTATCATTTACTCTGATTTTTACATTTTTAATAATTTGTTCACTTTCTCAATGAGTTTTTATTTTAACAATCTGATTATTTCTAAATCCAAAATCTTCTGATTGAGCAACACTCATATGGATATGTGGCTGTTCAATTATTACAGCATGTGGTAAATAGACTGATCATTTTGATCAGACAATCGTTATAGCTTCCGCATCTTCCAATTTTCAAGAAGATGTATATTTTGCATTAATTCATAGAATTTCATTATCAGATTCAAATATTTCTATTTGAGAGTTTTTTCTAAAGGGGAGTAGTATGTTTACGTTTTCAATCTCTCATTTTGTTCAGACAATTTTTAATTTTTCTTTTGCAAAATATTCTCATGGTTGAGTAAATATTTTTTCTTTTTCAAAAATATATCATTTTCAAAATAACTTTTCAGAATCCAATTTTGATAAGTGAATATGCCTATCTAAAACATATACTGGTACTCTCATAATACTTGTTAGTGATTTTTCTCATAAAATCTAATTTCTTCGTTTGGCAATAATTCTACTGTAGTTCCATTGGCAAGTCCTGCAGCATTTGCTTCTTCTGTATCTATGTGTGTGTCAAGTTTCGAAGTGTCTGTCACACGAATTACAACTTCATCGAAAATTAATCATCTCTCTCATTCACATTTGATTTTTACTATTTGATTATTTTGTACTCAATAATGCTCAGCATCTGATGGTAACATGTGGATGTGCCTTTTTGCTATAATAACTCATGAATCCAAAGTGATTGTTTTTCAGTTTGCTTCAACTTCAATTCATGGAGTTCATTCCAAATCTCCAGATAATCTAATTGGAGCTATTACTCACAATTTAAATTGGTCAGCAGTCAAAATCTCTACTTGAGTTTGTGGTCTGTATGGTCATAAAATTCTAACCTTTTCAATTTGTCATTTTGGTCATTTTAATATTACACATTCAGCAGCTGCAAATTGTCATGGCTGAGAAAGATCTTTTATTGGAGTCAATTGAAATCATTCTCAAAATAAAGCTTCAGCATCAGCTTTTGATAGGTGAATGTGCCTGTTTGATACTCAAAGTGGGATTGTAGAGTTCATAATTAGTAATTAACAATTAAAAATCTGAGTGGTTTTTATATATCCAAATTTACTTTTTATTCAATTCATGTTTTTTAATTGACTTGACTTTGTTGGTAAATAGTTTATATATGTTTTATATCTTACTAACAAAATAACCAATATAAAACTTATCATTATGAGAGAAAGAAAGACAAAAAGATTTAGGGAATTGTTGGCTCAGTACGAATCAATGACGAATAGGAAAAAGGCAAAATCTCGCTTTTTCTTTGAGAAACTTATGCCACATGCGAAGAGCTTTGCTGATTGGACTGTAATTTATAGCTATGGAGGAGATACAGTCCGAAAAGATGCGTTATTAAAAATGATTGAGAATGTCATTCGTGGTCGGTCTCGTTCGGAAATTCAGTTGAACATCTTAGAATTGTTCATTGTGATTGACAGTGCTGACAAGGATGGCGTATTGAAAAGGTACCTCAAAAGATTCCACAAGGAACAGGATTTTCTTTTCGTCCTTGACGAAGCAGACAGGAATGATGATGCGTTTAGAAAGTACGTCAATGAGAAAATGGAAAAGTATGGTGTGGTTGTTAATCCTTTTTATGGTCTAGATGAAAGAATCGAAAAAAATGAGGAGCTGTTAAGACAATCTACTTTCGATCCACCAGCGTGGTTTTGATTTTGAGTAAGCCGGGAGAGTTTCTCTTGGCTTTTTTTATAGACGAAAAAAATTATTTAATATTTTTAACAAATATATTTTCTTTGTATCACATTTCATCTTTTTTTTCATCACATTTTTCAAATCAATATTTTTCATATAGTCATGTATGGTCTGAGACAATATATAATTTTTCAAAATTCAAAGTTTTTGCATAATCTCCTACTTCATTTATCATTTTCTCACTAATCCTTTTTCAGCGATAATTTTCATCTACAAACATAAATCAGATAAAAGGGGAATACTCGCAATTTGGAATTCAGTCTTCTTTTGTAAAGGTACAAAATCCAATAATTTGTTCATTTTCAATTGATACAAAAATTCTTTCCCAATCCAAAAATTTGTTTTCTTTCATTTTTTGAGCAAGAATTGGTCATGCTGTTCGAGGGCAATCTTCACAGTATTGTATAAGAGTGTTTAGTAATTTATCATCTTTAGATATTGATTTTACTTGCATATTTATAAGATAATAATACATTATAAATACTACAAAATACTAAATATTTTTACCAACAAATCAAATTTATATGCAAATAATTACAGCAGGAGCAATTATTATTGATGATAACAAGAAAATATTACTTGTAAAAAGGGCAAGTGATAAAAAACTTTTTCCAAATGCTTGGAGTTTCCCTGGTGGAAAACTTGAAGAATGAGAATCTTTGGATTTAGCTGTAGTTAGAGAAGTGAAAGAGGAGACATGATTGGATTTAATACAATTTGAAAAATACCCATTCACTGGACGTACTTCACAAAATACACGAAGTATAAATCACCTTTACATCGGTAAGGCAAAATGAGTACTAATCCCAGAGACTGAAGCCAAACGATATTCATATGATGAAATTAATTGATTAGAAATTGCTTTTAATCAAACCGAAATTATGGAAAAATTGCATAATGATTGAATGTTATAATTATTTATTAAATAAATTTGCATGTGGCAACCAATTGAAAATACATATACCTATCATGAAATCCAAAAATCAAAGTGAATAATTATCTTTGTTCATTGACTCACAAGTGATCAAAACGAGGGAATGTTTGTCCAATGAGACAAAGTTTTTAATAGAAACTGATATTCTACAATAAGATTTGATCTTTACTGAGATTTACCTGGAGAAAGAAAGTTGAATAAAGTCTGTCTACAAGACAATATTGATGATGTAAATGATGTCATAGATTTTTGTAAGACAAAATGATATAAGAAAATATTCCTAGTTGGTCACAGTTATGGGTGAATAGTAAATCTGTATGTGAATCATGACAATATTTCTTGAATTTTGATGCGAGACTCTTCAATTTGATGAGGACAATTGCTCAGTGATGTCTATCCAGATGAGAATTGAAAATATTATATTGATCGGTGAGATTGATACAGACATTATATTGGTAAAAATTTATATCAAGATTTTCAAATTCCTTCTGAAAAGTTTTTGGAAAAAATATCAGAAATAAAAGTTCCAATCAAAATAATTTGAGCTGAAAATTGATTGAAAGAAGCTGCTAGAAAATACTATGAATATGCTAATAAGCCCAAAGAATTGACAATAATTTCATGAGCAGATCATAGATTTTTAGATTGAGGCATGAGTGAATTATTAAAAGAAAGTTTGGAGTGGTTTGAAACAAATTAAAGATATTTGAAACTAAAAATAAATTTAATATATAAATAAAAAATTTAACTTTCACAATGAAAATGATTAAAAAACTTTGATTAAAAATTTTGCGACCATTTTATACAAAAAGAATCATTTCTAGCTTGTCAAAACTAATAGTGCCTTTTTATGTTATTTATTTCTTAAGTATATGACTTAATCTTTGGCAAATTGCTTTAATTTGAAGTTTTAGAAGTATTGTATCCCTAATTTCAGAAATTCCAACATGAACTATTGCAGACCTATATTGAAAAAAAATTAGTGTTATTTTATGAGTAATATTGTCATGATTGACTGTGCTATTTATACCATTTTTTCATTCATTTATATGAATTTGTATAATATTTTGTATAAATGCACTTACTGAGACTTTGTTTTCCTGATCAGATCAAGCTTGGGTATCTGATGTAATCGAAAAGAATGATAGTAAATTAATGGATTCTTATTTTTCACGAAGTAGAAGTATAAGTAATTTTTGATTCATTATTGCATGAGTTTTAGCAAGTATTGTCGCTAAATATTTTTGATATGATTGGTTATGGTTTATTTATGGAATATGAACTATAATAACAGGTATTGTACTTTGTTTTGCAGAAAATTGAAAAAAATGATATGAAGAAGAATGAGAAGATTGGATAAAAAAAGATTTTTGGGTTCATATAAAATCAACATTTAAGTATATTGCAAAAAATAAAACAATTTGCCTATTGTTTCTTTGAATAGCTTTGTTTTATATTATTGATGAGTTGACTGGGCTAATACGGACACCATATATTCAAGAATTATGAATTGATATAAATAATTTATGATTTATTTATTGAATAATTGGTGTTTGCTGAATTGTAGTACCACTAGTTGCAGAAAAAGTATTGAAACGCCAAAAAAATTCTATGCTTTATATTTTGTGAGCATGTATTTGAATGGCTATTTTACTTGTTATATCAAGTACAACTTCATCAGTTATTTTAATTATTTGAATTTTTGTAATATATAATTTCATAGATGATTTTATTTTGCCAATTGATGAAACAATTACAAATAAAGTTGCAGAAAAGTCTCATAGATCAACAATATTATCAACCAAATCTATGGTCGAAAATTTAGCTTGTATTGTTTGATGACCACTGGCTTGAGTTTTGTTGTGATATATATCTTATTCTCAATGATTACTAATAGCTGCAGGCCTAATGATTTTGATGGGAGTTGTTTATTTTGTAACGCAAAATGATATAAGAAAATATTCCTAGTTGGTCACAGTTATGGGTGAATAGTAAATCTGTATGTGAATCATGATAATATTTCTTGAATTTTGATGCGAGACTCTTCAATTTGATGAAAACAATTGCTCAGTGATGTTTATACCTGGATGAAAATTGAAAACACTATATTGATCGGTGAGATTGATATAGACATTATATTGGTGAAAAGCTATATCAAGATTTTCAAATTCCTTCTGAGAAGTTTTTGGAAAAAATATCAGAAATAGAAGTTCCAATCAAAATAATTTGAGCTGAAAATTGATTGAAAGAAACTGCTAGAAAATACTATGAATATGCTAATGAACCCAAAGAATTGACAATAATTTCATGAGCTGACCATAGATTTTTAGATTGAGATATGGATGAATTATTAAAAAAAAGTTTGGAGTGGATTGAAAAATATTAATAAGAAAAAAAAACATCATTATTAGTTTTTTACCTCACCATCACTTTCTCGAAATATTTTTCTAATATTTTTTTTGCTTGATCTACGACTTCATTTGAAGGAGGCAAAACTCAATCCAATGGATATTTCCATCAAAGAGCTTTCCACTTATATTCTCCTAACCTATGATATGGCAAAATTTCCATCCTTTCAATACATTTATAATTCTGTAATTTTTTTCCCATTTCTTCAATATATTCCATTTGGTCTGAATATCATGGTACTAACACATGTCTAATCCAAACTCTCTTTCATTTTGATTCCAAATAATCCAAAAATCTCAATACTGGAGCATTATCTTGTCCTGTAATTTTTTTGTGCCATTCAGGATTGATGTGCTTGATATCGAGTAAAAATGTATCAGTATGTTCTACTAATTCTTTCACATCATCATTCCGTATCCAACCATTTGTATCCAAACATGTATTGATTCACTCTTCGTGTAATCTTTTGAAAAGTGGAATTAATCATTTTGCTTGAAATGTTGGCTCTCATCATGAGACTGTACATCATCAATCTTTACCAAAATATGGAATATCTTTTTTTATCATTTCAACCAATTCTTCTACATCGGTCTCTTTTCCTCATTCAGCAGGAATTGTATCAGCATTTTCGCAATAGATACATTTAAAAACACATCACTGCAAAAAAACCACAAACCTAATTCATGGTCAGTCATGCGTTCAAAAACTCTCCACTGAATGTACACGAAGCATTGATATAATGAAAAATTAAAAATGAATAATTGTTGTCCTCCTTTTTAAAGGAGGTGGCCCCGACTTGTCGGGGACGGAGGATTTTAACCCAATGTCACCCAAAAATCCTCAGTCTCGCTACGCTCGCCAGCCCCTTTCAATAAAGGGGCACATAAAACTACATTGATTCGTGGAATGTACGAGCGATTACCTCCAATTGATGAGCTTTTGATAATTTTGTGAAGTTTACAGCATATCATGAAACTCTAATTGTCAATTGAGGATACTTTTCTGGATGCTCGTATGCATCTTGAAGTAATTCTCTATTTAATACATTTACGTTCAAATGATGTGCGTTCTTTTTGAAATATCATGTTAATAATCCAATCAAATTTGCAATTTGTTCCTCTTTGTCAGCTCAAAGAGTCTTTGGTACGATTGAGAATGTATTTGAGATACCATCTTGAGCATATTCATAATTCAATTTAGCAACTGAATTCAATGAAGCAACAGCTCATGAATGATCACGACAGTGCATTGGATTTGCTCATGGAGCAAATGGTTCTCCAGCTTTTCTACCATCTGGAGTAGCTCAAGTATTATTTCAGTACATTACATTTGATGTAATAGTCAAAAGTGACATTGTAGGATTTGCATTTTTGTATGCTTTGTGAGTTTTTAATTGTTCAAACAAATATTCAGCCATTTCTTTTGCGATATTATCAACTCTATCATCATCATTTCAATATGTTGGGAATTCTCACTCGATTTCGTAATCTGTAGCAATTCACCTCTCATCCCAAATTGGTTTTACTTTTGCATATTTGATAGCGGAAAGACTATCAGCAACGATAGAAATTCCAGCTAATCCATAAGCGATATCGATACCATGATGAGTATCTACAAAAGCCATTTGAGCTCTCTCATAGTAATATTTATCGTGCATATAGTGGATGATATACATAGCTTTTGCATAAACTCTAGCAACTTCTTGCATAGCAATCTTAAAGTTTGCAACTACTTCATCATAATCCAGTACATCTCTATGTTTTAATTCAGGGATAGAATCAACCATTTGGATTCCATGAATTTCATCTTTTCATCCATTGATAGCCAAAAGTAATGTCTTTCCCAAATTACATCTAGCTCCAAAATGTTGGATTCTCTTTCATATTTCTTGATATGATACACAACAAGCGATTCCATAATCATCACTTCATCTCATAGGTCTCATCATATCATCATTTTCATATTGTATGGAAGATGTATCTATAGATACTTGTGCACAAAATTTTTTGAATCATTCTGGTAATTTATCAGACCATAATACTGTCAAATTTGGCTCTGGTGCAGGTCAAAGATTGTACAATGTCTGCAAAAATCTGAATGATGTCTTTGTTACTTTTGTCCTTCCATCATTCAATTCTCATCCCAAAGATTCTGTTACCCAAGTTGGATCTCATCCAAACACTTCATCATAACTTGCAGGTCTAAGATGTCTTACCATCCTCAATTTGATAACAAATTGATCGATTAATTCTTGTGCAGTCTCTTCTGTCAAAATTCCGTCCTTCAAATCTTTTTCAATAAATATATCCAAGAATGATGAAACATTTCCAAGTGACATTGCTGCTCCATCTTGTTCTTTTACAGCTGCTAAGTATGCAAAGTATACTCGTTGTACAGCTTCTTTTGCATTTGTAGCTGGTTTTGTCACATCAAAACCATAACTTGCTGCCATTGTAGCGATATCTTTCAAAGCTCTGATTTGATTTTGTACTTCCTCTCTAAGTCTTACTTTATCTTCATCCATTTCTCATGTAATCATTTCTTTATCTTTTTCTTTTTCTTGGATCAAATAATCAGTACCGTACAAAGCTAATCTTCTATAGTCTCAGATGATTCTACCTCTTGCATAGTTGTCTGGTAATCCAGTCACCAAGTGATTTGATCTAAATTTTCTAATTTCTTCATCATATGCATCAAATACAGCATCATTGTGATTTTTTGCATATTTGAATATTTCAATAACTTTTGGATCTAAAGTCTTTCCTTTTTCTTCTACAGCTTTTTCTACCAAACGGATTCATCCAAAAGGTTTGATAGCTCTTTTCAAAAGTTCATCAGTTTGAAGCCCAAAGATTACTTCATTGTCTTTGTCGATATATCATGGTTTGTGACTTGTAATTGTAGCAATATTTTCTACATCTACATCCAAACAACCACCATTGTCTCTCTCTTTTTGTAAAGCTACTTTACAAGCTTCCCAAACTTTTTTTGTTTTTTCTGTAGGTCAAACTAAAAATGATGCATCACCTTCATATGGAGTGATGTTTTTGTAAATAAAACTTTTCAAATCAATACTCATTTTTTCATATTATCATATAAAAATTTAATCAATATTATTTGATTACAATAAGTTTAATCCAAAACTAAAAAAAATCAAAAAAAACAGGAGTTTTTTCAAACAAAAACAACCATTTCACCAAAATTGATATAGTATTTGTGATTGTAAGTTTTTTTAGTTTACTACTACAATTTTTATTGTCAAATTTCTATCAACTTTTTGTTTGATTTTCAATTATTTCTTCCAACCAAAAGTTGGGAATGATAACATATTGTTTTTGCTTGATATTTCAATCTAACCTAAAAAAAATCATTTGCCAAATGCTGTTTTTTATATTATTTCTTACTTGAAAATATCAAAAATATATGTAAATAATAAGTAATCTATTTATATTTTTACCAAAAAATATGGCAAAAAAAGAAAGTAAAACAATTTCTGAAACAGTAGAGAATGTAAAAACAGAAGCAAAAGAGTACTACAAATGAAAAAACATGGTAGTAAGATATATTATCTTATGATTTTTATTGATATTATTAGTTCTCCAGCTTATCTTACCACACAAAAAGAATAGAAATGGATCAGTAGAGGAGCCAAGTTCAGAGATAATAGAAACAGAAAATATTGAGGAGATAATTTTCAATTTCTTATGAGATGAAGTTAGTTTGTCAAAAATGGATAGCGATACAAAAATAAAATTTGATAAAATTATAAAAAAATTACAATCAGACATTGACTACAAATATACACTATCTCAGTACTATTTACCAGAAGTTTACGAAACTTTCAATAAGTCAAAAGTCCCAGTGGAACTTAGTTACATAGCAATACTAAATGATTTTCAACAACCATACTGGGAAATGGAAGATGATTTACGAGAATATTATGGTTTAATTATATCAACAGATGTAGATGAGACATTAAATGTAAAAAAAGTTAGCGAAGCCACAGCAATGTATTTCTCCGATTTATACAAAAAATTCAAAGATTGGAATTTGGTTCTCATTGCTTATCTCATGTGAACAGATGAATTAGAACAGCAAATGAATTTGCAATGAGTGAAGCATTTTGAAGATTTATATATCACAAATGATATAAAAGAGAAATATCTCCAAATTATGGCTTATTCATACATCTTTCAAAATTTAGATGAGTTTATTGATAAAGATAATCTTTCCCTTTATGAACCAAAAAGTACTGAAAGAATCTCTGTTTCAGATATAAAAGATTTAGTAAGACGATCGAAAAAGAATAAATATTCATACAAAAAAATCAAAGAATTAAATCCACGAATTCTATGAAATTCTTTACCAAAATGAAAACGAGAGATTTTAGTAAATAATTAAGAATTTATTTTTTATTGTTTTGGTCTATAAACCTTTTAGCAGCTTCTAAGCTTGTGAAGTATTTTGCATCTACAAAATTGTAAGATGAGTACATATTTGGATTGTTTCATTTATTACTTGTCTTAAATATTTTGTAAACTTTTCCATTTGGTGCTGTGTATTTTACTTCATCAAAGTCTGTATCAATAGTATGATTCCAATCTGAGGCTGGATTGTTTGCTAAAATATGATTTATAATATCTTCTTTTGTATCAAAATATTTAGCAGTCTTAAAATTGCTTGATGTCCATTTACCATTTTTTTCATAAATTGTATAAATTTTTCCGTTGTGTGTTGTAATTACATTTCATACAATTCATCGCTTTCAAACAGCAGGATTGTTCATATCAATATGATTTGTGAAAGATTCCCGAGTAGGGAAGTATTTTGGACGAGCAAAATCAGGTGATGTATAAGCCATCCTATCTTCATCATATTCTACTAAATATTGTTTTCCATTTGGTGCAATATATACAGAGAGATCTTCTACATCTAAATTGTTGTAACGATATTTTACAGTGGTGTACAAGAAATCAATGGCTTCTTTATATAATTTATATTCGTCTGCTAGATCTTCATCTCAATCATCTTGTGCTTCTTGAATTATATCAGCATAATAGTCTGATTTATCTTGTAATAATTGCATAAATGTAGACAAGAAAGTCGCTAATTTCTCTTCATCATATTGATACATTTCAACTAAACTATCTATAAATACAATTCCCCATAATTTTTGCATTGGACTAAGAGTTGTGCTATCTCGACCATTGATTCAATCTTTTGTGGTTATTTTGAAATTTCCAGAAACTGTATTTATTCCTCATCATACGATTAGAGTTGTTTTGACTGTTTCATCGTATTCATCACTTGCTTTCATTTCGATGAAAATTTCATCTCAATTTTTAACAAATCCACTTGTTCATACAAATCTATCGTTTATATATAGTGCTCATATTCAACTTTTTAAATAAGCATAAGAATACCAATTATTACTCAATCATTGTATTGTGATGTCGTTTGATTTATAATATTCATCTGTGTCGGCATCTGTAATTTCATCAAACTCAAATTGTCTAACTTTTAGATCAGGTATATTTTGACTATCAACAATGTAAAATAATGGAATTGATTTTGTTGTTTCACTCGCTATGTCTTGTACTGACCATGAGTATGCTCATGTATTGAAAAGTCAACTATTTATTGTCGCTGTTAGTCAAGTAGTATATCAGCTAGCAATTACTGTTCATGAAATATTTTTAATTTTCCATATATAGCCATTGTTTGTTGTTCAAGCATGTCGAGATAATACTACATTATTTCATAGATTTATTTGGTCTCATAAGGCAGGACTAATTAAATTGAATCATAATGTATTTCCTCATCAAGATCCATTATTTCATCCAGAATTTGGAATTACGAATGTTCATGCCTTTTGTACACCATGTCCAACAATATCGTTTATTGTAACTGATCGTTGTCGTGTTCAAGATTTATTTATTGTATATGTTTTTGATGTAGTTCATGAATTATAATAATAAGTTTCTGTGTTGTTATCAGGATCTGTTATTGTAAGTGTATATCCAGATATTCAAGATAGTCTGTCGTATCAGCTCCATTGTAATGTTACAGTGTCTCCAGAGTTGAAATTTTGTCAATTTGTTGGGCTTGTTAGCTGTAATGATGGATTACTTATATCTATTTTAATAGGATATGCAGAACAAATGGTCTCTGTTGTTCATCATGTTGTACCAAAAGCGCAGACATATTTACCATTTTGGCTTTCATTGTCTATGTGCATTGTGTGGTATCATGTCGTGACAGGAGTATATCATAGGTGTCGGTTGATTGCATTGATGTCATTTGTAGTTGATATGATTACACCTCATGTAGCTCACCCATATCGAATAATGTCAACAGTGATATCTTGTCTCCACATGCTAGGTACTGCATGTACTCACCATCAAATTAATGTTGTTGTAGGAGCGTTGTGTCAGTTTATAGTGAATGGTTCAATATTTAGAGTACTATTATTTCAAGCAGCATCGGTTACTATGATACTACAATCTGAATGATATCATATTTCTAATTCATTAAACGTAATTGTGTTCTCTCAAGCTACGGCTTGTGTATTCTCTCCACTACAAGATCAACTATATGAAATAGTTCATGCTTCAGAAGAATTAAATGTATAATCAGGTGTCCTGTTCCCTGTTGTTCAAATCTCTGTTATTTGTGTTAATGTAGGTGCTGTTTTGTCTATCCATGATATTCTTTGTGATGTACATCCTGTGCTATTTCAGGCATTATCTGTAATTGTTACAGAGCAGTAATCGTTGCTTGTAATTGTACATCATGTACTACTTGATGTTGGTCATGATTCTCCGGCTCAATCTCACCATGTCATTGTTGCTGTAACATTATGATTTGTTGGTCATCCTGATTCAGCTGGATTAAATGTCCATGTTCAACAATTTGGTTTTGTTTTATCTATCCATCTTACATCTGCTAGTGCACTTCATTCGTGACCCTCTCCATCTATGTATGTAAATGTAAATGTTCAATTCCCTGTAAATGTGTGTGTATTTCATCCAGTACTTGTGATTGTTATTCATTCTGGACATGGCAAAGTTGCTATTACATTTTCATTTGTCCAACTATTTGTGCTATAACTTATTTCTCAGCATGCTTGTGTGCTTGCGTTTACAACTACAGGATTATTACTTATTAATATTATATTTCCATTATTTGCATTGTCTATAACTTTTCAATCATACAATCTAAATGTGCTATTTCATGCAGCTTTTGCTGTATATGTAAATTCATATGCTATTCAATCTACTATATTTCATGTTATTGCATTATCACTTAATGTTATCACACTATTTGTATGAGCTATTGCTCCACTTATTAAACTCATTGTCTTGATTGAAGATCAAGTATCTATACATTCAAATGTAACTTTTCATGTATTGTCTCATTCTATTAATGATAGTGAATTTTTTGTTATATTTACTGTACATACTGGTTTAATATCGTCTCGAGTTGTTACGTTTTTAGGGCAGCTTCATGTATTTCAAGCTTCATCTTTTACATATCATGTATACATTCAATTTGCTGTTACTTGTTGTTCCTTGGTGTTGCTATAATGAATTCCATCAAAGCTATATTTTATGTTTTCTTCTGTTGTAATAATTGTTAATGTTATAGGTTCGTTTGTCCAATGTTCTGGCGAAATAGATATATCACATGTTGGATTTGTTGTATCTAATATGATGCTAGCACTTGATAATTTCGGTCCATTTTCTGCTGCATCTCTAAATTGAACATAGACTGTTTTTTGTCAATCTCCTCATGTACATCCGCTTCATGCTGTTAAACTCCATGTCTTATTCGTCGCATAGTTCTCCCATGTGCTAAATGTACTATTATCACAGCTAAATCTCATTGTACCACCAGTCATACCTACTCATTCATCTTCAGCACGTAGTGTTAGTGTTACATTTGCATTGTTTGTAAATTGTTCATTATCATTAATTTTGATTTCTCATTCGCTAGGTGGAGTTAGATCTGTTAGTTCGATAATGTATGTGTATTCGTATACGCGATATGCACTTTCATTGTAGTCTATTGGATAGCCCAAATATTTTATTGTTTTTTCTCAAAGTCATTCTGTTAGTTTTATTTGTGCCCCAGTTCGATAATCATCAAATATTCATGTTACAGATTCCATGATGTCTCCAGATATTTCTCGTACATATCAAGTTATTCAATATATTTCTACGTCTACATTTGTTCATGAAGTATATCGAACGCTTTCTCCAGATCGAGCAGGTGGTAAAAATTCTAATTTTCGAGTTTCTTCGCTTCATCGGTATCTTTCTCTTGGATTTTCATAATCTCAATTTCCACGTGTGACTGTTCATCAATTTGATTGACTGTTTATGATACTTCATTCAGAAGATAAATCTATTTGTCATCCAAGTAATATTAATTGTTCGCTGAAATTTATTTTTCCATCTTCGTTTGATAGTCAAGCTTGTATTTGGTATTGTGATCTTTCAAATTCATCTATTGTAATCGTTGTTTTTTCGATACCGATATTTTCATTTATGTTTTCTTTTTCATCTCAATCTTTTGTAGATGTTTGTGCTTTATCTTTGTAATATGAAATATGTCAAAATACAGCGTCAGGGTTTATTGTATTTCAATCTAGACTTATGCAAGTAGTGTAAAATCCTCATATTAATGTTAAATTTTCAAATTCTCAATTTATTTGTCATAATTTAAGAGTTGTTTTAGATAATGGTACAATCCCAATTTCATTTAGATTATTCCAACTTGGATTTATATAGAATCAGTTAAGTTCTTCAAAGCAGCGTATTTGTGTTTCTCCGCTGTTAGCAGTTAATAGAAAATTTCATGTATTTGTGCTTTTTCATCGGATAATCAATCAACTACTTCCATTTTCATAGGTTATATTAGAGTAGCTATTGGCAGTTGTTCCTATCATTTCAAAATAGTTTTCATATTGCTTTTCATGTTGCTCTATTAGTCATGCAAAACTAAAGCCTATAATCAGTAGGACTATGGCAAATAAACTTAGTAAACTTACGCGGTGAAATTTTGTTGTTCTCATTTTATGAAAAAAGTAAATAAAATTGACTTAGTTTGATTATACTCAAAAAAAGTTTTTTTGTCAAATTTTTGGGCACTTTTTTTAGTTGAATTTGTGAAAAAAATAATTATTTTGTTTGTAGATTTTGAAAAGTCAAAAATTTTTTATTAGTAAAAATAAAAAATATGGTAGATCCATTTTTTGAGACATGAAAAGCTCAATGATCTAATGAATCTTGATCTCTTCAATGATCAAACACACAGCAAACTATAGATAATTTGATGTCTCAACAACAGGAAATTCAAAATAAATACAAAGAATTGAAAAGTTTATTGGCTGATGAGACTTTGACAGATACACAAAGAAATGAAATCCATGAGCAGATGCAAAAATTAAGTGATTTGTATTCTTATAACAAAAGTACATTGGCTGCATTGTCTACAGATATATCTGGAGAAAAGGAAATTCATGTAAATAAAAATATTGATACAGATAAATCATGATCAAAGAATTTTTCGTTTAGAAAATTTATGATTTGATGTGGTATTTTGTTGTTCTTATTTTTGGGATGACTTGTGGCTGTGTTTTATTCTTTGATAAAAAATCCAAATAGATTACAAGGTTTTGGAATAGATGGATGTACAGCAGTGAATTTGTTGCAAATATTTTCTATAGTATTTTTTGTTTTGTTGTTCTTTACGTTCCTTTCATTGTTTTTGATTAATTTGAATAGGATAATAGTGTCAAAGAACAAGAGAAAATTTCCGTATGCATTGTGATCTTTTTTGTCATTTGTTATGATGATTGCTGTCGCTTTTGTATTTGTAATGATGTTGAAAAAATTATCAGCAGAGGCAGAAAATTGTAAGGAGTGGGGAAATACACAAATGGTTTATTCACAGGTTTTTGTCAAAGACCAAAAGTTTAAAGATGTATTGTTACCTGAGTCTGATTATTCAAAGATAATTGCACCTATAAACATATGATTTTCATTAAATAAGACAATGTACAACAATGAGGTTCTTTGATTGTGATCAATTAGAAATGTAAGTGTTACTTTTGCTTGTTGAAATTGACAAGAGTTGTCATTACCTGCAAATTCGTACGATTTTGAATGAACTTGTTTTTATTCAGAAAAATGAAGGTATCAGCCAGAAGTGATAATAAATTATATTGATGCAGTATGAAATCAAAAATCAAAAGTGTATGATAATCCTAGTTTTGTAAAGCCAATAGATATAGCATCAGAGATAGTTGTACAAAGTGAACAAAGAAAGATAGAAGTATTGAATTCGGCATTCTTAGTTTGAAAAAATCCAGTAAATATGAGATTTGATGCACAATCTGTATTTAGAGATTTTAATTTGTATAATTATGATGAGATAAAGTGGAGTTTTGAATGTACGGCATGGAATGCTAATTCACGCGCTCAGGTTGAAAATGAGTATAGAGAAGCGTGAGCACATTATGTTTGTATGTCTTTGCCTTCTTTACTTTCAGATTATGTTTATACATTCCCTCTTAGAGTCGAGCAATGAGATGTTCCACCAGAATTTGGGGTATCATATATTGTATCTACAAGCAATAATCAATCATATAATAATCCAAAAAGTATTGAGGTGTCGAGATTGCCTATAATGCTTACTTTGCAGGTTACTAGTGTAAATCCTGAGACACCAACCACTCAGAAAAAGTTATATAAAGACGGTGAACAAGTCCAATCTCAATTTTCTGATCCAAATACGTTTAAAGTAACTATAGATGAGGATAAGACTTATGTCTTAACTCTTGATGTATCTGATAGTGACAAACAGATAAGCAGTTCGTTTGATATAACTGTATCTGTAAAAAGGGATACTATATTATGATCATTGTCTGTTATGCCTTGAACGGTATGAACATCACCATTTGAAGTAAAATTTGATGCTTCTACTACTACATTAAATGATGCAAGTGATGAAATTGTTTTCTTTTCGTGGGATTTTTGAGATGGTAAGGTAATTAAAGATACGTCTACGTCTATCATATCACATACGTATGAATATGATTTTGATAAAGAAAATTGAGTTTATTATCCATCTGTAGAATTGAGGACAAAAAATTGATTAACATATGTAATATCTTGAACTATTATAAATGTGAAAAAGCCGGAAACAACAATTGAAATATTTTTGGATGAGCATCCAGCACAATTAGCAAGTGTGTGAGAGGTCGTGCCAATGAGTATTTCTGTGGATGGTATGCCTACTAAGATATATTGGAATTTTTGAGATGGGGAGACTCAGGAGTGTGATTGAAGGTCTTGTGCTGAGACTTTCCATATATATGAGAAGGAATCGGCCTATGCAATATCGGTGAAGGTAGATTTTGAAGGTTCTCAGTCTCTTGAATGAAAGATTAATTTATTAGTTCAATAATAAGGATGGTAAATTTGACAAAAGAGGAGTTAAAACATTTACAGAAATTATCAAACGTAAATATCGATGAATCTTGAGAAGAAAAGTTTTTGTCGAAATTAGATTCTGTAATTTGAATGCTTGATAAATTAAACACTATCGATACCTCAAATATTAGCGAAATTAATTGATTATGAAATACTCTCAGAGTAATTCCATGAACAAAAGATTTCCCAAATAAAAAAGAAATTCTTTGAAATGTAAAGCATGAAGTGATAAATAATTCTATAGTTATCAAATCAGCACTATCTTCGGACTAAAATAAATTTCAAAAAAAGAAAAGCGGTACTGTGTTACAGACCGCTTTTTTGTGTTTCATCTTGTCTCATGCTATCTCACACCAATCTCGTGCAGCCAGCTCGTAAAGAAGTCTGTGCACCGGAATCCGGCACAATCTACTCTGCCATTGGTAGCCGTAAATCTATACGGCCAGCCTTTGAAGAATTGGACCAGCTGTTGGATGCCTTCTTTGTCTACACCCACTTTCTCTGCAATCTCGTCACAGAAAATATGGTGAGATGCAGGATCTGAATTTCTGCAGATCATGCGATAGAGACTGACAATGAACTTGACCTGTGTCTCGTTGAGATTCTTTTCTTCGAGCTTAGACACGATAATGTTCGTTTTCGATAACTTCTTTGCCATGGTACTTTTTATTTAAGATTACTATTTTTTGTTAATACAACTACATAAATTATAATAAATTTTAAACAAATGTCAATACGAGATTTTTTATAATTTCTGCTTGAAAAAAGATTGGGTTTCTTTATATTTTTCACCGAAAATTTTGCATTTTTTTGCAAAACAGAAATTTTAATACTTTAAATATTTGAAGAAATGGCACAAGCAACACCTTTAGAGAAGGTTAGAAACATTGGTATCATGGCTCACATTGATGCCTGAAAAACTACTGTGAGTGAGAGAATTCTTTTCTATACAGGAAAAAAACACAAAATCTGAGAAACTCATGACTGAGCTGCAGATATGGACTGGATGGAACAAGAAAAAGAAAGATGAATTACTATTACATCTGCTGCTACTACATGTTTTTGGCATGATCATCAAATCAACTTGATTGATACTCCAGGACACGTAGACTTTACAGTTGAAGTAGAGAGATCTTTGAGAGTTTTGGATTGAGCTGTTGCAGTATTTGACTGATCTCAATGAGTAGAACCTCAATCAGAAACTGTTTGGAGACAAGCAGATAAATATGGAGTTCCTAGGATGGCTTTCATCAATAAGATGGATAAAATGGGAGCAGATTTCTTTATGTCAGTAGAAAGTATCAAAAAGAAATTGACAGATAAATGAGTAGTAGTTGAAATACCTTATGGAGCATCTTCTGATTTCAAATGAGTTGTAAATCTTTTGTCTATGAAGATGTATACATTTGAAGGAGATATGGGAAGTGATGTTATCGAACACGAAATACCTGATGAATTAAAAGATATAGCAGAGGAGTATAGAGATAAAATGATCGATGCTGCTTCTGTATTTGATGATGAATTAGCTGAAGCTTATCTTGAAGGATGAGAAATTTCAAATGATTTAATCATTAGAGCTATCAGAGCATGAACAGTAAAGAACGAATTATATCCAATATATTGTGGAACTGCTTTGAGAAATGCTTGAGTTCAACTACTTTTGGACTGAATTTGTGCATTCTTGCCAAGTCCATTGGATAGAGACATAATCAAATGAACAGATCCTGATCATCCAGAAAAAGAAGTAACAAGAAAACCAACTGACGATGATCCAGTTTCAGCAATTGCTTTCAAAATTGCTACAGATCCATTCGTTGGTACTTTGACATTCGTTAGAGTATATTCTGGAGTAATTAAATCATGAGATACATTATTAAACTCTGTTACATGACAAAAAGAGAGAGTTTGAAGGTTGCTTTTGATGCATGCAAACAAGAGACAAGAAATAGATGAAGTACATGCAGGACACATCTGTGCATTCTTGGGATTAAAAGATACAAGGACATGAAATACATTATGTGACCTAAAAAATCCAATAGTATTGGAAAAGATGGAATTTGCAGAGCCTGTAATCAATATCTCAATCGAGCCAAAAACAAAGTCTGATCAAGAAAAATTATGATTAGCTTTGGCAAAGTTGATGTACGAAGATCCTACATTTAGAGCTTATTCTGATGAAGAAAGTGGACAAACAATCATAGCTTGAATGGGAGAATTGCACTTGGATATTATGATTGATAGATTAAAGAGAGAGCACAAAGTAGAAGTAAATACATGAAAGCCACAAGTAGCATATAGAGAGACAATTATGGCTGACAAAGTTGAATGAGAAGGATTATTCAAGAGACAGACATGATGACGTGGACAATACTGACATGTATTACTTAGACTTGAGAAAATTCAAGATAAAAATTATGAATTCGTTTCAGAGATCAAAGGTTGAGTTATTCCAAACGAATTTATACCTGCTATCGATAAATGAGCAAAAGAAACTATGGCTCAATGAATCTTGGCTTGATATCCAATTATCAACTTGAGAGTTGTTCCATTCTTCTGATCATATCATGATGTTGACTCATCTGAAGTTGCCTTCAAGATTGCTACATATAGAGCATTCAAAGATGCCTTCACAAAACCTGAAGCTCAAGCTTGTATCTTAGAGCCTATCATGGATGTAGAAGTTACAACTCCAGAAGAATACATGTGAGATGTTATGTGAGATTTGTCTTCAAGGAGATGAATGATCCAATGACAAGAGCAAAGAGGAAATGCTACAGTAATTAAATGTAAAGTTCCTTTGGCTGAGATGTTTGGATATGCTACAGATTTGAGATCAAATACACAATGAAGAGCAAGTTATTCAATGGAATTAGGAGGATATGAAAGAGTTCCAGAAAATATTTCAAAGCAAATTATTGATGAAAGATCTGGAAAAATCAAAGCTATGGATGCTGAGTAATTAAACAACTTAAATACAAAAAAATCGCGGGTAGAAATATCTGCGATTTTTTCTATAAAAATAAATTTTTACTCCTCTATTCACAGCCAATCCAAAGCAAAATACAGCACAAAACTAGAAATCAAAATCAAAACAATCAACAATACATTTGTTATTTGTGCAAAATTTACTCCTAATAATGATGGTAAAGCTCAAACCAACAATGCCAAACACAAAAGTCCAAAAGCTAATCACCATCTCTTTGGCATAGCTTTAATCAAAGCTATCAATGCGATCGGCATAGTGATATTAAACAAAAATATTCCAATCATACCAAAAACTATTGATTGACTACCAAACAACAAGCATGGTAACGATAATATTAATGATACTACTCAAACTTTTTTCCATCCAAATTTATCTGCCAAGACTCATCACAAAGCTTTTCACAAAACTATTACGATAGTAAATACTATAAGCAAAGTTCAAACTTTCCGTGGATAATTTACAATGAATCATACAAATGAACGAATTACTATTGAGAGTAAAAGCAATAACGCAATTACAGCAACTCAAACTTTAAATTTTGATTTTTGTTCCTTAGCAAATTGATTTACTGTTTCATATATATTATCTTTTTTAACAGTTAATAGCATTCAAGCAGCAGAAATTACCAACAAGGCTACTCCATACCACCAAACAAAATTTCAACTTTTTCAAAGCATGATTCACATCAAAAGTCCAAATGCTCATGGAGCTACAAAAATTCCAGATGGAGTCGCTTTTTCTGGATTTACTCAGATACAAATTACACCTCCACCTACATGAAACAAAGCATTTCCCAATCACACCAAAATGGTAGCACACCATGGACACGCTTTCAGTACAATAGCTCACAATGCCACAAATCAGCACCCAAGCAAAGCAACTAATTTTGGACATTTGAATTTATCTGTCAGTGCTCAAAAAACTGTCTGCAATCCAAATGCAAGTATATTGTATATAAGTATAGCAAAAAATACTCCTTGAGCACTAAGCAATCACTTTGCATAGATTGTCATGACAGTACATGCACAGACAAAATCTACCACCATATGGGCAAATCCATACGAACTCAAAATTCAGACTTTTTTTGATGTTTTCATGAATGTTTTGTTATTGGATAAACAAATTTGTTGTAAAAATGTTTTAATGAAAAACAATATAAAATTAAAAAGAGGGAATTTTTTATTTCTTGATTTTTGAGACAAGATTGATATTTTTGAAATTGCCAAATTCATTTTTACCTAAGAAACTTTCTAAAAAGTTTTTTAGTCAGAATACAAAGACGATTGGTATTATCGTTTTCTTTGTTATTTCTGGCTGAAAGGCTTAGGTAATCTAGAAAAATGAGTTTGGCGACTCGATAGTATCAGTCGTCTTTTTTAGTATTTGAAAAATAGTTTGGCTGGTACATTTTAGTCGCTGAACTATTTCACCATGCCAGAAAAATCAAATGCTAATTTGCATAATGCGAAAAAGTGAAAAAAAGATGAATTTTACACTCAATTAGTAGATATTGAAAAAGAACTGTGTAATTATAAGCACTATTTTAAAGATAAAATTGTATTTTGTAATTGTGATGATCCGTATGAGAGTAATTTTTTTAAGTATTTTGCAGCAAATTTTAATTTTCTTTGATTAAAAAGACTAATTGTTACATGATATGCTACTTCTCCTATTGCTTTTACACAATTACCATTATTTGAAGTTGCTGGTTTTGAATGACAACAAAATAGGGCTTATAAAATCGAAATAAATGAAGTATATGATGCTAATTGAGATTGAGCAGTAAATTTAGCAGATGTTGAATATTTAATAAAAATATGAAAATGAAAAAATAAATTAACATTATTAAAATGAGATTGAGATTTTCGTAGTCAAGAAAGTATAGAATTGTTAAAACAATCTGATATTGTAGTTACAAATCCACCATTTAGTTTGTTCCGCGAATATGTGGTTCAATTGATGGAATATAATAAAAAATTTTTGATTATATGAAACCAAAATTGACTTACATACAAAGAAATATTCCCATACATAATTAATAATAGGATATGGCGATGATTGACAATGAATTGAAGCAATAGGTATTTTGAAGTACCTGACACTTATCCACTTACAGAAAAAACATGAAAAATTGAAAATGGTAAAAAATATGCATTTGTAAAATGAGTTCGTTGGTATACAAATTTGGAAACAAATAGAAGACAAGAGTGATTAATACTTTATAAAAAATTTAATTCTGACTATTACCCAGAATATGATAATTATGATGCAATAAATATTGATAAAGTGTCTGATATTCCATGTGATTATGATTGAGTTATGGGAGTTCCAATTACATTTTTAGATAAATATAGTCCCAATCAGTTTGAAATATTATGAACAAGTGATAATTGAATTATTGATGATAAATATAAAAAAACTCCATGATTAACAAAAAAGTTTGTTGATGATTATTATAGAGCATGATGAACATGAAGTTATAAAGAGTGAAACCCTACAGCTTGATATTATGATGAAAATAATATAGCAAGAATGTCATATAAAAGACTATTTATTCGTCGTAAAAAATAATTTTATTTTCTTTTCCTATTATTATGAAAATTGAGTTAAGAGAAATTCCTGTTCGTGATTTAGTTAAATGATATAAGGATAATGCAGAAGATTGAGTTAGAGGTTATGATTGAAAACTTGATATTCGCCCTCCGTATCAGAGAGAATTCATTTATAACGATGTTCAGAGACAAGCCGTAATTGATACGATTACGAAAAATTTCCCTTTGAATGTGATGTATTGGGCTGTTCGCGAAGATGGAACTTATGAAGTGATAGATGGTCAGCAGAGAACAATTTCAATTTGTCAGTATATCAATGGAGATTTTGCTTATATGATGAAATATTTTCACAATCTGCAGCCAGATGAACAAGAAGAAATTCTGAATTATAAATTAATGATTTATTTCTGTAGTGGAAAAGATAGCGAGAAATTAGAACGATTTAAGACTATCAATATTGCTTGAGAGAAATTGACAGACCAAGAATTGAGAAATGCAGTTTATGCAGGAAGTCGGGTTAGCGATGCAAAAAGATATTTCAGTAAAACAGGTTGTCCTGCTTATTGAATGGCTAAAGATTATTTGAATGGTAGTCCTATTCGCCAAGATTATTTAGAAACAGCTATTGATTGGATTTCTAAATGAAATATTGATGTCTATATGGCAAACCATCAACACGATCCAAATGCGAGTGCTTTGTGGAGATATTTTCAAGATGTGATAACATGGATTGAATCTGTGTTTACTCACAAAAGGAAATTTATGAAATGAGTAGATTGGTGAGTATTATACAATAAATACAAAGACCAAATATATGATTCTAAAAAGATAGAAGAAGAAACAGCAAAATTGATTATGGATGATAGTGTAACCAAAAAATCATGAATTTATCCATATATTCTTACTCGTGACGAAAAGTATTTGAGTATTCGTACTTTCACTGATTCAGAAAAACATGCGACTTATGAAAAACAGCAATGAATTTGTGCTAAATGTGGAAAACATTTCCAAATTGAAGAAATGGAAGCTGACCATATCACTCCGCGAAGTCAGTGAGGTCAGACTGTTTTGGAAAACTGCCAAATGCTTTGTAGAGATTGTAATAGGAGAAAAAGTGATAAATAAGGAAATAATATAAATTAAGTCATCCTTGTGGATGGCTTTTTTATTTTATATTGAAATAACATTTGCAATCATAATATAAGGATATGTTTATTTACTATATATAGTATGTACTTCCTATCCTTCTTAAAATCTCTACTAATCACTATAATCTTGGAAACAATAATCTTATTTTTCCTATGTAAACTTTTCTTCAAAAAAGACAATCTAAAAACTTGAAAAATCATTTTAACATGAATCCTTGCTTCGAGCATTACTCTACCAATCTTACGATTTGTGCTGCCACATATTTTCCATAATTATACTGTCTATGCAATAGTTGGCGAAGTGTTTGTCACTTTTGTCGAAATTTTCATCATTAAATATCTTTTAGACATAAATCGACAAAAAGCGACTATTGCAAGTATCGCTTGTAACCTATTTTCTGTAATCATAGGTCTGCTGCTATAAAAAATTATTCAATTTCTTCTTGAAATTAATTTTGATTTTATTATAAACTGACGCGTAAAATGTTTTTTGTGCATCGAAAATTTACATGCCGGGGTAGCTCAGCGGTAGAGCAGAGGCCTGAAAAGCCTTGTGTCGGTGGTTCAACTCTGCCTCCCGGCACCATAAAAATATCGGGGATTAGCTCAGATGGCTAGAGTGCTTGGTTTGGGACCAAGAGGTCGCGAGTTCGAGTCCCGCATCCCCGAAATTAAGATATATGGGCATATAGCTCAGTTGGTTAGAGCGCATCTCTGATAAGGATGAGGTCGGTGGTTCGAGTCCACCTATGCCCACCATTAAATGAAAAAAAATACAAAACTTGAAAAAGTTTTATCTACGTGTACAATGGTTTCAACCCGAAATTAATTACATAGTAGAAGTAGTTTCTAACTTAAGTAGATGGTACACATTCATATGAATGTATGTAATCTATCCAACTTAAAGAAACTGAATTTTTTTTACATTTAGCCTTGATTTTTTATACGATTTTTGTATAAAAAATACCAATGTCTTCGTATCGCACAATTATGTGCTTTATATACAATGAAGAAAATTATTTTACTTAATTATATTAAAAATTATGGCTGAAAAAGTTCATGTAAATGTTGGTACTATTGGTCACGTTGATCATGGTAAGACAACTCTAACAGCTGCTATTACAGCTGTATGTGCTACAAAATGATTGGCAAAAGTTCAAAACTATGCTGATATTGATAACGCACCTGAAGAAAAAGCAAGATGAATAACTATCAACACAAGACACGTTGAGTACGAAACTGAAACGAGACACTATGCTCATATCGATTGTCCAGGACATGCCGATTATGTAAAAAACATGATCGTTTGAGCTGCTCAAATGGATGGAGCTATTTTAGTTGTTGCTGGTACAGATGGACCAATGCCTCAAACAAGAGAGCACATCTTATTGGCACACCAAGTTAATGTTCCAAAAATCGTAGTATTCTTGAATAAATGCGACATGGTTGAAGATCCTGAAATGTTGGATTTGGTAGAAGAAGAGATTAGAGATTTGTTAAATCAAAACAGTTATGATGGAGACAACACTCCTATCATTAGATGATCTGCTCTAAAAGCTACAGAAGATCCTACAAATCCAGAATATGCAAAACCAATTGAAGAATTATTGAACGCATTGGATACATATATTCCTGTTCCAGATAGACAAATTGATAAACCTTTCTTGATGCCTGTAGAAGATGTATTCTCTATCAAAGGTAGATGAACAGTTGCTACATGAAGAATAGAAAGATGAGTTATCAAAATGAATGATGAAGTTGAATTATTAGGATTAGGAAAGGAACCAAAAACAACTGTTGTTACATGAGTTGAGATGTTCCACAAAGCTTTCGACAAAGCTGAAGCTTGAATGAATGTTTGATTATTATTAAGATGATTAGACAAAGAAGAAGTTGAAAGATGACAAGTATTATGTCAAAAAGGTACAGTAAAAGCTCACAATAAATTTGAAGCTGAGGTATATGTATTGAAAAAAGAAGAAGGATGAAGACATACTCCTTTCATGTCTTGATATAGACCACAATTCTTCCTTAGAACAACAGACGTTACATGATCTATTACATTAAAAGCAGGTACAGAAATGATTATGCCTGGTGATAATGCAAAAATCGATGTTGAATTGATCTACCCAGTAGCAATGGAAGAAGGATTAAGATTTGCTATTAGAGAAGGAGGAAGAACAGTTTGAGCTGGAGTTATTACAAAGATCAATGATTAATTTTATAAATTTAAATAAAGTTTGTTCTCATGTCTACTATAAAAGAAGTTAAACCAAAATTAAGAATCAAATTAAAAAGTTATGATGTAAAAATGTTAGAGTCTTCTGTTGGAAAGGTTGTTGGACTTTTGTTGAAGTCTTGAGCTGAAATAAAATGACCAATTCCTCTACCTAAAAAAAGAAAACTTTATACAGTTTTGAGATCAAATTTTAAGTTTAAAGATTCAAGAGAACAATTTGAGAGGATGACTTACTCTAGGATGATTGATGTTACAGAAATGTGACCAAAAACTATGGAAAGTCTCCAAAATTTATCAATACCAGTTGGTGTATTGGTAGATATAAAAGTATTCTAAGTTTACTAAACCATAACAACGATAAGCCCCGCAGCTTTGCGGGGTTGATATTCGTTGTGCTCACCTTTTAGTTAATCATTAAATAAATACTATGAATAAAGCATGATTGATAGTTGCTAAAAAAGAAATGACTAGAATATGGGAAGATTGAAAAATGATTCCTGTGACTATAGTTAAAGTACTTCCACAAGAAGTTTTAAGATTTAAAACTGAGGATAAAGATTGATATTCTGCTGTCGTTATCTGAGTAAATAAAAAAGAGATTGAAAAAGCAAAATGACAAAAAGTTACTTACTCAATGACTACAGAATTCAAAAATATCGATGATTCTTTCTCCAATAGTTACAAAGCTTGAACAAGCTTGGATATGAGTTTATTAGAAGGTGTAGAAGAGATAAACTTAGTAGGTACATCAAAAGGTAAAGGTTTTCAATGAGTTATGAAAAGATTTCATGCTTCTTGATGACCAAAAACTCATGGTTCTAAATTTCATAGACAAGTTTGATCTCTATGAAACAGAAAACCAAGAAGAGTTCAAAAATGACATCCTCATGCATGACAAATGTGAGGTGAACAAGTTACACTAAAGAATATTAGAATAATTGATAGAGTACAACAAGACGGTGAACAGTTATTATTATTAAAATGATCAATACCTGGTTCTTACAATTCATTCATAAAAGTAATAGCTTAGTGCTTTACTACAATTTATATATGTAGATATAGTAAAAAATGTGATATACTATTAATATATACGATAAAACATGAAAAGTTGTTTCAAAAGTAACTTTGGATGAAACTATGTTTTCAGATGACAAAGTTAATAACAATTTGATACATGAATATTATCTATTACAAGCAAGTAATGCTCGTAATCCTATAGCTCATACAAAAACTAGATGAGAAGTATCAGGTAGTGGAAAAAAGATTTATAGACAGAAAGGTACTGGATGAGCCAGAGCCGGAGAAAAAAGATCTCCAGTTAGAGTTGGTTGAGGTATAGCTTTCTGACCAAGAAATGAGAGAAATTACACAAAGAATATGAATAAAAAAGCTAGAAATTTAGCATTATATGGTTTGCTTACACTAAAAGCAAAAGATAATGAAATTTTGGGACTTAAAGATTTCGATCTACAAGAACCAAAAACTAAAGACGCTGTTGAAATTTTGACAAAGATAGGAATCAACAACGACAAGATATTATTCGTATTAAACGAAAAAAATATCAACTTAATAAAGTCATTTAGAAACTTAAATAATGTAAAGTATTTATTAGCTGACTACTTAAATCCAAAAGATTTATTAGAATACAACAAGATTCTATTCTTGGAATCAGCTTTGAATAAAATCAACACAAAATAAAGTGATATAACCAATCATTATTCACTTTTAATTATTAATTATTAATTATTATGACTTACAGAGAAAAATTACAAAGGAGAGCAATAAAAAATACTGAAGTAAAAGCATTGAAAAAGCTTACACCATACGACATTATTTTGTGATCTTATTTGACAGAAAAGACTTATAAAATGCAAGAAGATGCAAATAAGTACTGCTTCAAAGTTCACAAAGATGCAAATAAAAATGATGTAAAAGAAGCTATAAAGTACATATACAAAGTAACTCCTTTGGAAGTTAATATAGTAAATGTTGCTTTTAAATGAAGAAGTCAAAGAAAATTAGTTAGAAGATCTCACAAAAAAGCAATAGTTACATTGGATAAAAAAGATAAGATAGAGATCTGATTATAAAATATTTATTCTATGAATTTATAACATCAAATGGCTGTAAAGACTTATAAACCATATACTCCATCTAGAAGATTTATGGTATGATACGATTTTAGTGATATCACTACAAACAAACCTGAAAAATCTCTAACAAAGTTTTTGGGAAAAACTGGTGGTAGAAACAATCAATGAAGAATCACTTCTAGATTTAGAGGAGGTTGACACAAGAGATTGTATAGAGTTGTAGATTTTAGAGGATATGACAAAGCTGATATACCAGCAAAAGTTGCATCTATAGAATACGATCCATACAGGACTTGTAGAATTGCTTTGTTAAACTATGTTGATTGAGAAAAAAGATATGTTTTAGCTTGGAAAGGTATAAAAGTTTGAGAGACAGTAATGACATGAGCTAAATGAGAAATCAAAGCATGAAATAGAAAGCAATTAAAAGATATCCCAGAATGAGTAAATATCTACAATTTGGAGATTACACCTATGTCAAAGTGAAAATTAATCAAATCTGCAGGTGCTTATGCTACTATTGCTTGAAAAGATGAATTACAATCTTTGATATTCGTAAAGTTGCCATCTGGAGAAGTTAGAAAATTCAATGAAAACTGTTGGGCTACAATATGAGAGGTTTGAAATGAACAACACAAAAATATTGTAATAGGAAAAGCTGGAAGACAGAGATGGAAATGAAAAAAACCACATATCCTTTGAATCAATATGAACCCTGTTGATCATCCACATGGATGATGAGAAGCTCATACAGATATCTGATCAAAGAAATGACCAAAATCATTCAGTGGAAAGTTAGTAATGCCTGGAATCAAGACAAGAAAGAGTAAAAAATGGTCAGATAAATTTATTGCTTCAAAAAGAACAAAATAATTAAAGTCATTTAGACTTTGGATGAAAAACTTTAAACTTTAAACTAAATTAAGTAATGGCTAGATCACTAAAAAAATGATTCTATGTAAACGAAAAGCTTCTATTAAAATGCAAGAAGATGACAGAAAGCTGAGATAAAAAAGTTTTAAAAGTATGGGACAGAGCTTGTTGTATAGTTCCAGATATGATTGGATTCACACTTGCTGTACATAATGGAAAACAATTTGTGAGTGTATATATCACAGAAGATATGTTATGACACAGATTGGGTGAATTTGTTCCAACAAGAACATTTAGAGGACACCCATTCTAAATTAAAAAAACAATTTTAATATTTTAAAACTCTAGATCATGAACAAGGAAAATATGACAGCAACATTGAAATATGCTCTTGTATCTGACAAAAAAATGCTATTGATAGCAAAACTTGTTAAATGAAAAGATGTACAAGAAGCATTAGACATTTTGGACTATATGCCAAAAAAAGCAGCAAAATCTCTAGCAAAAGTTATCAGATCTGCTGCAGCAAATGCTGTAACAAATGGAAAAAAATCTTTATGAGACTTATATATAGAAGCTATAGTAGTTTCAAAATGACCAAAATTGAAAAGAATTAGATTTACATCTAGATCAAGGATAAGTCATTATGAAAAATACAGATGCTTTGTAAAAGTTGTTTTAAATACTAAGTAATTAAGTTAATGTGACAAAAAGTAAATCCTATATGAATGAGAGTTTGAGCTATGAAATCTTGGCCATGTGAATGGTTCGCTAAAACAAAAAGCCAATGAGCAGCTTTTTTCGTTGAAGATATTAAAATAAGAGATTTTATAGAAAAGAAATATCCTCAAACTGGTATTGCAAAAGTTATCATTAGAAAAACTCAAAAAGAATGTGAACTTATAATCTTCACAAGCAAAGTATGAGTTTTGATGTGAAAACAATGAGCAAATATAAAGGATTTGGAAACTGAATTAGAGAGAAAGTTCCACAAAAAGTTTAAAGTAAATATCAAGGAAGTAAAAGTTCCAGAACTTTCTGCTAAAATAATGGCTGAGTTTATTTCAAGTCAATTGGAAAACAGGATGCCTTACAGAAAAGTTGCAAAGAATGTATTACAAAAAGTAATGCAAAAATGAGCAAACGGAATCAAGATTTCTGTAGGATGAAGATTGAATTGAGCAGAAATAGCAAGAGCTGAAAAGTTTATAGATGGAAGAGTTTCATTGCAGACATTTAGATCTGATATTGATTATCACTACATGCAAGCAATGACAAAATATTGAGTTTTGTGAGTAAAGGTTCGAATCGAAAAAGGAACTTTATACAATAAAAAGAAAGCTCCAAAAAAATCTATTAGCTTATAATTAATACAAGTTCAAAGTATTTATCAGTTATTTATGTAAAATGTTATTAACACCAAAAAGACGAAAACATAGAAAACAAATTGTTCCTTCTCTAAAATGAAAGAGTGCAAGATGAAACACTGTATCTTTCGGAGATTTCGGATTAAAAGCTACTACTAGCTGATATATTTCAAACAGACAAATTGAAGCTGCCAGAAAGGTAATAGTAAGGCACACAAAGAAAGTTTGAAGATTATGGCTTAGAGTATTCCCAGATGTTCCTTTTACAAAGAAAGGTTTGGAAATGCCGATGGGAAAGTGAAAATGAGATGTAGATATTTATAAAGCTCCTGTAAAAAAAGGAAAAATCATACTTGAAGTATGAGGATTAGATGCAGAGCTTACAGAAAAAATTTTAACTAGCGCAGCAAAAAAATTACCTATCAAAGCTAGAGTTGTTGCAAAGTGAGAATTAAATTAATAATGTTTATTTAAATTAACCAATATACAAATGAAAGGTACTGGTACATACATGCAAAAGATTAACGATATGACAGTTAAAGAACTTGTAAGTGAAAGAGCAAAATTGAAAAAAGAATTATTCGAATTAAAGATGAAAAATGCTATTAGAGGACTAAAAGAGACTCATAAGATATGAGATCTAAAGGTAAAAGTAGCAAGAATAAATACAGTTTTAAAATCTAAATTAGCTAAATAATGGCAATCATAGGAAATAAAAGCATCAAAGAACTTGTATGAGAAGTTGTTAGCGACAAAACAGATAAGACTCGCACAGTATTGGTAAAATCTGTAAAAATGCATCCTTTGTACAAAAAAAGATTCGTTGTTTCAAAGAAATATTATATTCATGATGAAAAAAATGAATCAAAGATTTGAGACACAATCAGATTTAGAGAATGTAGACCTTTGAGTAAAAACAAGAGATGGAAATTGATAGAAATCGTAAAATAATTGTTTATCAAAAAATTTTTATTGTATAATAGTTATTAAAAATGTTAAAAGTTGAATCAGTTGTAACTGTTGCAGACAATACTTGAGCAAAAAAAGCAAAGATAATAAGAATATTAAAATGATCTACTGGAAGCACTGCTACTGTAGGTGATAGTGTTGTTGTTGCTATCAAAACTGCTATGCCAAATGGTAATGTAAAAAAGTGACAAGTAATCAAAGCTTTAGTTATAAGGACAAAGAAAGAAGTTGCTAGAAAAGATGGTACATACATCAGATTTGGAGATAATGCTGTAATTCTTATGACAAAGAACGAAAAATGAGAACGAAATCCAGTTTGAAAAAGAATATTTGGACCAGTAGCTAGAGAATTGAGAGATTTGTGATACAAGAATATAACAAATATGGCTGAAGAAGTATTGTAGTTTTTTAATGTTTAAGACAATTCATTATGAAAAAATTAAGAAAAGGAGATCCTGTAATGGTTATTGCTGGAAAATTCAAATGAAAGACTTCCACAATAGAAAGTATAGATGGAGATTTCGTTGTCGTAAAAGATATTAATGTAGCTAAAAAAGCTGTAAAATGACAATGATTTGTAAAAAAGACATTACCAATACATATATCAAATGTAATGTATTATGTAGAAAGTGAAAAAAAACCTTCTAAAATAAAGATTGAAATCACAAAAGATGGTAAAAAAATCAGAAAGACTAAAGTTGGAAATAAAGAGATAAAATAACATTTAGTGATATCAAAACTTTTAACTAAATAATTATTTGTATAAATGGCTAAAGAGTATAAAAAAAGATTACAAGAGAGATTAAATATAAAAAACATTAATGCTGTTCCTCATGTAGATTCAGTAATCGTTTCAATGGGAATCTGATCAATCGTTACTAGAAAGTGACACAAAGATTTCGAAGAGTTTGAAAAGAACTTAACTATGATTACATGACAAAAACCTCGTTTGTTAAAAGCTAAAAAAGCTATATCAAACTTCAAATTGAGAGAAGGAATGCCTGTCATGTTACAATGTACTTTGAGATGAAACAGGGCTGAAGACTTCTTGGACAGACTTTGTAAATTAATATTACCAAGAATTAGAGATTTTGAATGAACAAACAAGAAAAGTTTTGATAATCAAGCTAATTTAAATATGTGAATCAAAAACTACAACATATTCCCAGAATTATGAGTTGATGATGTTACAATCCCTATGTGAATAGGAATCACAGTTGTAACTACTACAAATGATAAAGAGGAATCTCAAGCATTATTAGAAGAAATATGATTTGTATTTAAATAATAAATAATCGATTTAATTTATATTTGTTTATTTATAAAATGGCAAGAACAGCTCTAAAAGCAAAACAATGGAAAATGTATGAAGAGAAATTTATACAAAAAAAAGATGTTAAGTGAGTAAAATACTACAATAGATGTAGATTGTGTGGTAGATCAAAATGATATTTCAGAGACTTTGGTATTTGTAGAGTTTGTCTAAGAAAATACGCAAGAGAATGAAAAATCATGTGATTAAAAAAAGCAAGTTGGTAATTTGCCACACCGCTAGAATTTTTATTTTGTGAAAACTATTTAATTATGAGTTATGTAAATGCGCCTGTTCATGATCTATTGATTAGGATCAAAAATGCATACATGGCAAGGAAAACAAATCTAAGTGGAATAACTTATTCTAAATTTAAAACTAACGTTTTGGATTTATTAAAGAGATATAATTTTGTTAAGGATTTCGAAATCGTTGACAAGAATGGTAAAAAAGAAATTAAGGTTTTATTAAAACCAGTTGAAAATCCTGTAAACGATATTCCAGAAATAAAATTCTTTTCAAAACCATCTAGACCTCGATATGTAAGTTACAAAGATTTACATGTTGTAGCAGGATGAAAATGAATTTGAATTATTTCTACAAATCAATGACTTATGGCTTCTCATGAAGCAAAAGCTAAAAAACTTGGATGAGAATTAATTGCAGAAATATATTAATAGAACAAATTTATAATTTATGATCTTATCACAATGTCAAAAATTTGAAAAAAACCAGTTGCTATACCAGCATGAGTTGAAGTAACTATAGACAATAACCTAATAAAGGTGAAATGACCAAAATGAGAATTATCTCAAAAAATTCTTGATTGTGTAACTGTAAAAGTAGAAGATGGTCAAATCGTTACATCTATTACAGATGACGAAAATAAACCTTTCCGAGGATTATCAAGAAGTCTAATAAACAATATGATTGAATGAGTTACAAAAGGATTTGAAAAAAAACTTATGATTATATGAGTTTGATACGGAGCTCAAGTTCAATGAAGTAAAATCATATTATCTTTGTGATATTCACACAAAGTTGAATACACTGTACCACAAGGAGTTAGTGTTTCAGCAGAACAAGATGCTAAATGAAACACAATATTGACTTTGACAAGTATAGATAAACAACTTATATGAGAAGTAGCTGCTAAAATAAAGACTTACAGAAAGACAGAACCATACAAAGGAAAATGAATTAGATATATCGATGAATACATTAAATTAAAACCAGGAAAATCTGCTAAATAGTTAATTTATAATTTTAAACAATAGAAAAATGTCTCACTTAGGAAACAAATTAAAAGCCAAATTAGAAAAATATGCTATGAGAAAAAATAGGGTTAATAACCAAATAAAAGCTAGTAACCCAGACAATAGAATCGTAGTAACTAGATCAAATATGTACATCAAAGCAGAAATAGTTGATAAAAATTGAAACATACTTGCTTGTGTTTCTGATAAATGATTAAATGGAAAAACAAAGAGTGAAAGAGCTTTCGCAGCTTGAGAAGCTTTGGCAAAAATCATATCAGAAAAGAAATTAACTAAAGTTGTATTTGATAGAAATGGTTATTTATACCATGGAAGAGTAAAAGCTTTGGCTGAAGGAATTAGAAAGTGAGGAGTTAACTTATAATAAATATTTACTTACATAATAAATTGTTTAATGGAAAAAGATAAGACAAAAAAAGAGTTTGATGAACTCCTTTTGGAAGTTAGAAAAGTAACTAGAGTAACTACTTGATGAAGGAGAATGTCTTTTAGAGCAACAGTTTTGGTATGAAACAAAAAAGGAAAGATTTGATTATGATTATCAAAATGAGTTGATGTAACATCTGCTGTAAAAAAGGCTACAAACGAAGCATACAAAAAAATGTTTATAGTACCTATTACAAAAGACAAGACAGTTCCTTACTCAATCACAAATAAATACAAATCTTGTATAGTAAAAGTTTTGCCAGCTACACAAGGTACATGATTAAAAGCAGGATCTTCTGTTAGATCTGTATTGGAATTAGCTTGATATGAAAACATATTATCAAAAATAGTTGGTTCAAACAACAAGCTTAACAATGCTATTGCTTGTATCAATGCTTTGAGTATGTACAAACACGCTGATCACTTTACAGCTATCAAAGAAGAAAAAGTAGAAGAAGCAAAGGAAGAAACAAAGAACGAAAAGAAAGTAGTTGAAGAAGTAAAAGAAGAAAAAGTTGAAAAGAAAGCACCAGCTAAGAAAGCTACAGCTGCAAAAAAACCAGCTGCTAAAAAAGTAGAAAAAGAAGAAAAGACTGAGAAAAAAGCTCCTGCAAAAAAAACAGCTGCTAAAAAAACTACAAAAAAGGAAGAAAAATAATTAGTTTTTATCTATAATTACCATTCAATAATGAAATTATGTGAATTAAAAAGAAGTACTTGATTAAAAAACAAGTCAAATAGGATTTGAAGATGAAATTGAAGTAAGTGAACATATTCTGGTAGATGACAAAAATGACAAAAAGCTAGATCAGGACATTCTGCTAAACCATTTTTTGAAGGATGACAAACTTCAATAGTTATGAGAATGCCAAAAGCTAGATGATTCAAAAGAAATGATAAATTAGTTACACACTATTCTATCGTAAATTTGAGTAATTTAGAAAAAGATGAAAGAGTAACAAAAGATATGGAAATAACAAAATTTAAGTTAAAAGAGCTTTGATACATTAAAAAGGAATCTGAATTTGTAAAAGTTTTGTGAAATGGAGATTTTTCAAAGAAATTAACATTCACTGGACTTGAAAATTTTTCAAAATCAGCATTAGAAAAAATTGAAAAAGCATGAGCAAAAGTTAACTAAGTTTTACTTAAATTTTATTCGTGATGAGTAAATTTAAAAAGAAATTTAATAGTATCATAACTAACAAATCTTTAATGAAAAAGATTTGGTTTACATTATGAATACTTGCTATATATAGATTATTGGTTCATATACCTGTTCCATTTGTAAATATTGATACTTTGATGTGACAAATTGGTACAGTGAGTGCTAGTGGATTGTGATATATGATAATGATGTTATGATGATCTTTGGAAAACTTTTCAATTATTGCAATATGACTTTCGCCATACATTAATGCATCAATTATTATGCAATTGTTGTGAGCTGTAATACCAAGTTTAGAGCAATTGACAGAGGAGTGAGAAGCATGACAGCAGAAAATTAATCAATATACTAGATACTTATCAATTCCTTTGGCTTTTTTGCAGTGAATTGGTATGGTATACTTTATGAATTATTTATTGTGAGGAAATGTCATAGATACTTCAGCTGGTACTTTGATATTAGCTGCGTTAGCCATGACAATTGGTTCAGTATTGTTGATGCGATTGTGAGAATTGATCACTGAGAAATGAATTGCTAATGGTATATCAATACTTATCTTCTCATCAATAGTTGCGTGAATTACACAAAGTGTATATGGAAGTTTGTCTTGAACATCAAGTGTATGATGAATGTTGTTGTTTATGTTGATAATTGTGCTAGTTTTAATAGTACTATCTATATTTATATTAAAATCTGTAAAAGAAATACCTATTATTTATGCAAGGAAGGGTAAGGTACAGGAAAGTTCAATTTTGCCAATACCTATGAATCCAGTATGAATGATACCTATTATCTTTTCAATGGCCTTTGTGTCTTTCCCATACTTATTATCAAAGATAATAGTTCAGTTTCAGCCAATGAACGATAGGTTAGTTCATATAGCAGATTGGATTGAAACAAATTTGAATATATATTCACAGCAGCCTGGTGTATGGGCAGTTTTGTTATATTTTGCATTGATAGTTGTGTTTACGTTCTTCTATACTTTGATAGTATTTAGTCCAGAAAAAATGTCTGACAATATACAAAAAAGATGATGATTTGTACCATGAATTAGACCATGAAAGGAGACATCTGCATATATAAATAAGGTATTGATGCATTTGTGTTTGTGGTGATGATTTGGATTAGCTTTGATTGGAATATATAGTTATGTGTTAAATTACATACCATTTGTACAAAATTTAGTCCAATCGTTGTGATCATTGCCAGTTATTGTTACGTGATCTTGAGTAATTATTATTGTATGAGTTGTGCAAGAAATTATTAACAAGGTTGAGACAGATTTGATTATGCAAAGATATGAAAAGTATGATGCAGAAGCTGTTAATAAGTCATTAAGAGAATTATAAAATTGAAATATAAGAAATCCAGTTTCATTGTAGAAACTGGATTTTTTTATTTGAAATATTTTAATTTTTTATATAAAAAAACATCCCATACGTGTATGAGAAGTTTTTTATATTTATAAGTTCTATAATTTTCACATAAGTTCATCCAGACTTTTTGCTTGTTCTGCCTTTTGAGCTTGCGCTTCTTCTGCCATTCATAAAGTATCAATAATTGCTTGCCATCTTTTTTGTCTCATAATTCTTTCTTGCTCTATTGCGTTTTTTTCATCTTCACTTCATTGTCTTAATATCTCTAGGTTTATTTGTTCTTCTACATATATTTCATATAATCTTTGTATTTGGAATGACCATAATTCTGAAACCTTTTTAACTATACTTTGATCTCAACTTTTTACAGCAATGTATAATTCTGGAGTTTCTTGTCACTCGTTTGCTTTAAATTCGTAGTCGCTAGAAAATGATCATAAAACCAATTGTTCAAGTAAATCTCGATCAAAATCATTTTGTAATTCATCTGGTACTAAGTATTTTCTAGGAGTAAAAGTACTAAGATAATCTCTGTATCGAATTTGCTCTTTCAATCATCAAGCGATTGTTCATAAGGCATTTTCATATTTTTCAATAATCTCTTTTTTCTCAGAGTTTTCTCTAAGTTCTCCTATAAAGGCATTGAAATCAAATAGCATATTATTTTTGTACAATATGTAAAATACATCGTGTATTATAAGTAATTTATTTGGTGTTGCAAGTGAAAATTTAGTTTTAATAAAATTATTATTGTGTTGTAGTTTGGTTTGTATTAGATTCATTATTCTTTGACTCTGTTGATTCTTCATCTTCTTGGATTGTTCAACCAAGTCTTGCTCATATTTCAGCATCTACAAATTCTCTCTTTCTTCCGTATTTTTTTGCTGAATATTCTTTCAAAATTGGAACTATTTTATCGTTTTTGTAATCTTTTGTATAAATAGCATTCATACTAAATGGACGAGTTGTTGCGTTATCAATGTTCAATTTAATGTATGCTTTATAGTTTGCGATTCATGTAATGTCTCACGATCAAAGAACTGGTTGGTATTCTTTTTCCAAAAATTCAGCATCTGGAGCTCAGACTTTAAATGACATCATCGTTCAAACGTTACCAAATACAGCTGATTTTACATCTCATTTTCATCATTCTGATTTGTTTAATCATTGTCCTGCTTCCAATTGTGCAATATACTGGTGAGCCATAATTAAGCAGAGTCTATATTTTCTAGCCTCTGATAAGATATCAGCAAATGTTCATGATACGAAGTTTTGGAACTCATCGACGTATAGATAAAAATCTTTCCTATCTTTTTCTGGCATCCTAGCACGAGCCATAGCTGCATTATATATTTTTGATACCAAAATCATTCACAAAAGTTGAGCATTGATGTCTCATATTTTTCATTTTGAAAGACTGATCAATAATATTTTTTGATTGTTCATCACATCTTCAATATTGAATGCTGATTTTGTTTGTCCAATAATGTTCCTAATCAATCTATTTGTATTAAATGATACGAATTTAGATGAGAAATATGGTATAATTTCGGCCTTTTCTCTATCTCACATGGCATTATATGTCTTTTCTCGGAAGTTTCTTACAGTAGGATTTTTTACTAATGATGTTTTATATTCTCTGTATCATTCATCTGTAAATAATCTGGTAATATCCAAAATTGTTGGCCTATCTTCAAAGTCTTCCAAAACTGTTAAACTACCATATTTGAAGTATTCTTGGATACGTGGACCAAAAATTTCAGGACCAAACATTTTTAAGAAAATTTCTGTAGCATCGTTTACTGTCCTATCTGCTTCATCAATATTATTAATTTCATATAGATTTAATCACATAGGTCTGTCTTCATCTCATGCATCAAAAAATATTACATCTTTTGCTCTTTCTTTTGGTACATAATGAAGTAGGTCTTCAACTAGGTCTCCATGTGGATCAATAACACATAATCAATCTCAATTCCACATATCTTGTCTTGCTAATGTCTGTAAGAATACTGATTTTCAGGTTCATGATTTTCAAATGCAGTAGTGATGCCTTGTCCTATCTTCTCTTTTTATGTAGACAGGAGAGTATTTGTTTCTGTAAATATTTACTCATAGAAGTATTCATTCTTTAAATACTTTATATCAGTAAACTTCTTTTTCAGTTTGTTCTTTTACAAACTTTTCTCAATCTTTTTCTACTATTTCTTTTCATTCTAATTCATTTTCTTCGTATTTATCAATTGGTACTAATTTATCTTCTGTGACCGTTTTTTTTCATACAGCCCAGTGGTTTTTATCTTCTTCTAAAACTTTTGATAAATTTCATCATTTGTATTTTTCGGCTAATTGTCAGCTTATAACATAACTTGTAGCACTATCTTGTGAAAGAGTAGGCAAGTTTGATGGTGCTGCTACAACTTTGTATTGCATCCATTCAATAGAGTTTGAACGGTTGTATGTATAATCTGGGAAATGGAATAATGAAGTTAGTTCTCAAGTAGTAAATACATTTGATTTAAAGAATAAGTTAGTTAGTCCATAACTAGCAGCTAATGACCATAAAGGTCTAGATATAAATCATAAAAATGATGCTTTATTGACTAGATGTTCTAATTCATTTCAATATTCATCTGTGTATACACTAAAAGCTCATATTAGATTTTCCATATTTGATTCAATTCTATCTTTTTCATCAGATGATGTTATTAACATTAATCCAGATTCAAATGCAGGAGATCCTGCTTCCTCTCACATATCATTTAAGGTATCTTCTTGAGCTTTTACCATACGTACCATAGTGACGTCGTCAGCATTTTTACCTTTTGGTCACTCTCAAGAAGCCATTAATTTAGCAAATTTTTTTATTCATGTCCAGATTTTTCATCATATTCAAGTTGGCAAAATATCTAGATTTTTGTATAACCTATCGATTTTCTTTTTTGCTTGAGCATTCCAAGTATCTCATAGTGGTTTTATGTTTAACATAACGGTAGCTGTATCATATTTAGAAATATTTCAAATAGCATCGATGATGTTGTTCATAGGGTCATCGCTTAATTTTTTGTACAATTTTAGTGTATATACATCATCTTTTTCTGTTTGAAGAGGCATAACTTTATAGTGCTTCCTTTTGAATATGTTTGGTTCATTTATTATTTCTATTGAACTATCGGGGTATTGAGCTCAAATTGATCATTCTATTAGTGTTTTGTATTCTGGATAACATCAAATAATAAAATTTAACACTCAGTTTGTATAGTGATACATCAAAGTAATCCTTGGTTTTCTAAAATATCTGTACATTAACTTATCTTTCCAGTTTAATTTTCATAATTTTTTTAAGTTTGTATAAACTTGTGACATCCTTCATATTTTTTCTTTCATATCTTTAGCAATTTCTTTTGCTTGCTCACGATCTGTTTTACTATCTCATCTTGGTAGTAATACTTTCATATATATCATTCTATTGTGATTCATGAATGCGTATCATCGTCTAAAGCACCATTGTCATATTTTTATTAGGATTGCTAAAAGTACTATTCAAATAATGAAGAGTAGTGAATAATGTATAAATGTTCAGAATCAACTTTTTCGTTGGTTGGTCGTTTGCGTTGTTTGTGTGGTTTGCGTTACATTACTAGTATTGGTACTAGCGGCATTGTGAGAACTTTGATTGTTTGAGAGGTCAATAGTTTTTAAAAATTTATCTAGTCCAGCCATTGGTCCAATACCATTTTCTTCATCTGAAAAATATGATAAACATTGGCTTCTATTTTCTCACCAAACATTCATTAAAAGGGAAGTATTATCTCTTTCAGATTCATGCGTTATATATTGATTTGCTATTAGTTCTTTACATTCTCCTTGAGTGATCATATCTTGTTTATAAATAAAAAAATACATATATATTATATGTAAATCTGCTTTTTTAATCAAAAAAATGGTATGTTTTGGTGTATATTCTACTTGTCTTTTTATAAAAAATATATTTTATAAGCAATCGTTGATTTTTTTATTTTGAAATTCGATTATTTCTTGTTGATTTACTATTCATTTTTTATCCAAAAGATTTAAAAAATGTCCAAAAATTTCAACAGTGACTTTTGTATCTCACATGGCTCTATGGGCACGTTCATTTGTTAATCAAAAATAGTCACAGAGTGATCATAAATTTTTCTTTGGTAGAGATGGTAGTAATCTGTTTGCTAATTTTCTTGTACAAATGCATTGATTTTGTATTCGAGTTCCTGTATTTGCATATATGTTTTCAGAAATAAATCAGTAATCGAAGTTCGCGTTGTGAGCAACAATAATATCGTCTTGTAAAAAATCTAGGAAGTTTGGAATTATTTGATGGAATAGTGGAGCCGTTTCGACCATTTCATTTGTAATTCATGTTAGTTTTGTTATTTCACTTGGAATATTTCTTTCAGGATTAATTAAAGTTTGAAATTCTCATAAAATATTATTTCAGTCAAACTTTATTGCTGCTATTTCAGTAATTTTATGTCTAAATTTTGATAATCATGTTGTTTCAATATCTAAAATAGTGTAATTCATGGTTTTAATTAACAATTAAAAATTAAGAATTAATAATTAAAGAATCCAAAATTTTTCATTATTCATTTTTAATTCTTAATTTTTTAGTATTTCTAATAGTTTTTCTTTATCATTTCGTTTTCTTGTTCAGAAATTTGTTCGTTGGATTGGTTCGTGTCATTTTCAAGCTAGCATAACTATATCACCAGGTTTTGCTATTTTCACTGCAAATTTTATCGCAAAATATCTTTCTGGGATTATGTGTAATTTCTTTTTCATTTCTGGGTCTACCTGTATTTCTTGTGTAAGTTGTTTTAAAATGCTTAATCTGTTTTCTGTATCTGGATCGTCATCTGTAGCAATTACTACATCAGCAAATTTTCATCATAATTTACCCATTTCAGGTCTTTTTAATTTGTCTCTATTTCATGGTGCTCCAAATACCAAAATGAGTTTATTGTCTCATTTTAATCTATGTAAAAAGCGTAATGTTTTATCCAGTGCATCAGGATCATGGGCAAAATCTACGAAATATGTAACTCAGTCCTTTTCTACTTTTTCCATTCTACCACTTACTCCAGTGAAGCTTGATAATGATTTTATACAGTCGTTTATATCAAGTCATATTTGTAGTCAAACGCTTAATGCTGCTAAATAGTTGTATATGTTGTAATTTCATAATAAATATGTCTTTGTAGGATATTTTTTACCCAAATATATGATATCAAAAGTGGTATCATTTTTTCAATCTACAATGTTTTCTGCTTTTACGGTTGATGAATTTTGTAATCAAAATGTGATTTTTTTATCGAATGCTAATTCATTGTATCGTTCTCTTCAGATTTTGTCATCAGAAGGGAATGTGGCATATTTTGTGTTTTTTCAGTTTGATAATACGTTTTTAAATAACTTTTTTTTAGCTAAAGCATAATCATCCATATTTTTGTGATAATCTAGATGATCTCTAGTAATATTGGTCAGTAATGCATAATCAAATTTGATACCTTCGAACCTATTTTGGTCTAATCATTGTGAAGATGCTTCTAAAATAGCTATTTTACATCATTGACTTTTTGCATCGGCTAAAATTCATTGTAATTGGTAAACATCTAATGATGTCATTTTTTTATCGTTTACCATCGTTTGATCTCATATTTTTATACAAGCAGTACTAATCATTACTGTCGGTCAAACAAGATCATTAAAGAGTTGATGTAACATATTTACAGTAGTTGTTTTTCAGTTTGTTCCTGTTACTCAAATAATAAAAAAATCTTTTGCTGGATTTCAATTTATAGCCATTGCTATTTTACCATTTATTTTTTTCCAAAATTGGTATATGAAACTTGTTTTGAAAGCGTTATAGAATTTGTCGTATCATATCAATTTTTTAATAAATTTTTTCATTTATGACATTTCTTTTTAAAATACAATATGATATATACATTTATTGTCTTGATTTACAATATTCTTTTTAAAATTTGTTCATATTTTTATATAATTTTTTTATATTGAATATCGCTTTTGTTTTTTTATAATTTGGGTCGATTATTTATAAAAATCCTGTTATGAAAAGAAAACTTTGACTTACATTAATAGAAACGTTGGTGGCAATAACTGTTTTTTCTATTGGAGTTTTTGCTGTATTGAGAGTTTTGACTTGAAATTTGTCTATAATGGATCGTACAAATATGAAGTTACAGTCGACTGTTTTAGCAAAAGAGTGACTTGAATTATTGTACAATGTTAGAGATTCAAATTTAAATAAAGGATTACCTTGGGATTGTGTTATCGATCAAGATATTTATAGCATGGATCAAGGTACTTTAAATACAAAAATAGAGTATTTTGGATGAGATCCTAAGAATTACATATGTGCTTGATTTTTTGGAAATGATTTAACTAAGATAGTTCAGTTGTCATTTGATAGAGAAAAATATCTTTCACAAAAAATTTTAAGTAGATCTTCTAATTTTGATCAACTTTTTGAAGATAATAAGTTATGTTTATTCACGTGGGAGCAAATGCAATGGTTCTCATATTGTGATTCAAGTGATATGTGAGAGCCAACATTTTTTGCTAGATATTTATCATTTTCTCCAGTAAATATATCAGATGGTTCATTACCAAATGATAAAATATTAAAGGTAGAATCCCATGTTTTATACAAAAAATGACATAAGACAGGTGATTTGGTTTTTGAAAGTTTTATTTGAAATTATTAAATGAAAAAAGCTTTTACTTTAATAGAACTTCTTATCGTAATTTGCATACTGAGTGTGCTGGTTTTTGTATTGTTTAAAGCTTATAATACAGTATCAGAGGTATCATTTAGAGTAGAGCAACAAAGAAAGGTAAATGAGGAGGTTTTATTACTATCTGAAATTGTTCAAAATTTTGCTAATAGAAATTCTATAGATTTTGAAAAATATGATGTATCTTTAAAGGATGCTAAGTGATTTACAGGAATATTGTATCTATCATGAGAAGATGGAAGATTTAGTATATATTCTTCATGAGATTGTGTGGATTTTGGACAACTTCCAATTTATGATAATTTGCAAAATTGATGTTCTTTTTATTTACAAAAGGATGATTGAAGCTTGCCAGTAAAAATTACTGATGACTCAGTGTATTTTAGTAGTGTGAAATTTAAGATAATTCCGTATTTTGATGATTATTTTACGAGTGATGGAAGTTTATGTGAGACGAATTATTTTGCTTGTGTAAATGATGATTGATTTTGGTTATTTGTGGATGTTTATCCAAAATATTATAATGGAGCTGTACGGTCTAATAATGTTAGGGTAGTGGTTCAGCATTTCTTTAATATATAGTTGATAGTGTATATGGAAAATTTAAAAAAGGATATAAGATTTAAGTGAAATGTTAGTATTATGGTAATACTAATACTTTTGGCTTGTTCGTTGATGTGAATATTGACTATAATCTTTTTAAATAGCTTGATTTCTTATACTGATGATACATATAGTTATTACAAATCATATTATGTAGCAAAAGCATGATTGGAACTGTCATTGACAGAAATTGATAATTCTCAAGTGTGATTTTCTCAAAATGTTTATTCGGGAAGTGAGATAAATACAAATAATTTTGATTGTGTAGATTGTTATTTTGTATCTCATGTACAATGAAGATCCTCTATTATTTCTAATAATTTTTGGGAAAATAGTAATGGTGAGTGTAATTCCTGAAATGCATTATTGCTTAATGCTTGAGAATCTATAGTTATACCTATGTTTTATGATAATACTTCATGATTCTTAAAAATTCTGTCAGATAGTTTTGATTTCTTAATGTTATCAAATTATAGGAATAATTTAAAATTGCATGTCGTTTGATGAAATCATCCGTTATTGAATATTTGAGTAGTGTTTCAATCTTGAAGTATTGATTGAGATGTGTCTTGGAAATATTTATATATGAAATGAATCAATGCATGAGTAGATTTTTTTTCAAGATATTTTAATGATTTTGATTCATATAGTGATTATAGAGAAGTGTGGAATAAAAAATACTTTCCTTATATAGTTGTATCAAATCCAAATAAGTATTCTGTCCAATTTTGTGTGGATGCATGAGGTACTCAAGATAAAGTATACGCTTGGCCTACTACAAAATATTATATTACAAGCAGATGAGAATATATGGGTAAAGCTGTATGATTACAAGCTGTGTATACGCAACCAGTACCATCTTTCTTAATAAATTTGTATAATTATTAATACCATCTATTTAAGTGAATATTTAATACTGGGTGTCAGAAAAATATTGTTGATAATATGTTTACAACATATATTGATACTATCATTAAGGCAATTCAAATTATTATATATTTTATCCTTTTTAGCCCCGCTTTTCAATCTCAGTCAAATATTATTTTAATACATGCTAAAAGTAGTAATATTAGTACAAGCATAGGTAAATATTCTAAAGCTCTTGCTAATATTTCTTTTGCAGTGATTAATAATTCATTTGATCATTCATAGTTATAAGTAGAAATTCCTGGTAGATTTAAATCTGAAATGTATTCGTTATAGGGGTCGTTTAGTGTGTCTGCTATAGCTATATTTCATGTAGAAAGTAAGATTATTGTAACTATTCTTTTTTTCATTCTTTATTATTTTTAAATAAATATATGATATTATAAAAAAACCTTGATTTGATGTCAAGGTTTTTTCATTTATTTTAAACTAATTATTTTTCATTTTTGTAGAATAGTTTTAACAATATTTTTGTGATAGGTACGTTTATAATTAATGTCATAATTGTTGTGATGACAAGCATTGCTCAGAATCATTTAAACATGTTTGTTCATAATCATCGTAATAATATAGCAATTAGTCATGTAGATATGTTTCAGTCTCTAATTGCTGGTCGGCTTCTATCACAAGCTATATCAATAGCAGATTGGTTACTTCTTCAGTTTTTGATTTCTTCTTTCATTCTTTCGTAGATCAATATATTAGAATCGACAGCCATTCATATAGATAGTATTACAGCTGCAATTCATGATAGAGAAAATGAATATTTGAATAATTTCATTATTCCAGCTAGTATTATTATGAATGATAATAATACACACAATGTGATAAGTCATTTTTTAAATCAGTACTTTATTGTGATGTATACAAAGATTGCCAATGTTCAAATTAGAGCAGCTATTAATGCTCATTCTAATGCTTTTTCTCACAATGAAGGGCTTACTTTATCTTCTTGCATTAATACTAAACTAGCTGGCATTGCTCAGTTGTTTAGATTATCAACTAATTCTTTTGCTGTAGCAGATGTAAATGATCCATCTATTTGAGCGTTTCATCCACAAATTTTACTTTGAATTACAGGATCTGTCTTTTTTTCTCATCATACAAATATAGCCATTTGAGTTCAGATGTTTTCTGCTGTGATATCACAGAACACTTCTTTACCTTTGTCATCAAAGTTGATAGCTACAACAGGTTCTCACATTTGTCATTGGCTGACTGTAGCATATTTGAAATAAGCTCAGTTTAAGATATCTCATTTGCTAGTTTTAGCTGTAACTCGTTCAACTCTGTCTTGTACGAATACAACTTCAATATCATAAATTACTTTTGATTTTAGGGCTTGTTTAAATTCTTCTTCGTTTACATTGTATACTATTAATTCTCCATATAAGTGTTCTCATTTTGCTTTTCATTCTTTTAGGTAGATTAGATAAGTTGTTCATAATTGAGAAATTGTTTGAATTTCTCCGATTTTTGTTTCATCAAACTCTGGGAAGCTAGCCTTTATATCTTCATTACTAGCCCAATTGTCTGTAAGCAGAGTAGCATATTCACTATTAAACTCATCTGAATCTTTAATTGTTTCTTGTACTTTTTGTATTTTTTTCTCATTATCTTCATTAATTTGTGCTGTTGTCTCTTCATCTGCTCAAATTCATGCTGTTTCTGTTTCTATTTGTACTATTCTCACATTTGAAAGTGCTGTGTTAGAATCTACAACATCTCATCAGTTATAAATTAAATTTCCGTTCTCAAAAGCATATTCTCATTCTTTTATGCTTGATTCTTTTACTATTTTGCTTTCATATTCGCTTCACATTCAAGCAATTACATTTAATATATCATCAGCTGTAGCATTTTCTATAGATATTTCTTGTTTGTCGTTTATACGTAAGAATGTAAATCCATTCAAATCTTGTTGTTTAACTAATCCACTTAAATCTTGGTATGATACACTATAATATAATCCTTCTGTGATTGGCGATATTTCTCAAATAGGTGTTTCGAGTAATTTTGGATTGTTTCTAATGATATCAGGCATATCTCCAAGAGTTACTCAAGTCCAGTGATTGTAATCAATTCATTCACTTCATCTGTTTGAAGCTAATTTGTCCATTTTTCATTCTGATAGAATTATTTCATCTCTGAGAGCTATAGCCATATTTGATCTTTCAGCAATACTTTCAGGTGTAGGCTCTGCAGTATTTGGTAATCTGAACTCTAATTCTACAGTTTTTCAAATAATTTCTTTTGCCTGATCTAAGTCAGATACTCATCAAATTTCTACTACGATGTAGTGCTTTCCGTCCATAATTTCTGTATAAGCATTGTAATCACTAACTCATAGGCTAGAAATTCTATTGTCTATATTTTTCAAAACTATATTTTCTATAGTCTTTTTTATAGATTCTAATTCGGCTCATTCATATACTTCTTCGTATTTATCATATGAAATTTTGTAAACTAATTTTGTTCATCAGCTAACATCTAATCATTTCCTGAAAAGGTGTATTCAGTTTTTTGTAAAGATAAATTGATCTTTTCACTTTTCTTTATTGAATGAGTATCACATAAAGAAAATCAAAACAAGAGAAACCAAAATTAAAATTCAATAAATCAACTTTTTATTCCACTTTGTTTCCATTTTTCAATAAAAATAAAAAAAATAAAAAATGTACAGAGAAATATGTACATTTTTGTGAAAAAAAAGCAAGAGAAAATATCGTATCTGATGGCTTGTAGACAATAGCTGATAGCGATGATATTTTTTGGATAATAAGATTTTGTTTAAATGTTAAGGAATAAGATGTAGTAAGTGTATAAATTTTTTGGAAGGTAAAGGATTTATGAAAGTATAAAGTGTCCCTTATGTAAATTGTAGCTATAAAAACAAAAAATCTGATACTTTATCTTGTTTAATCCCAGAATTTATCATCAAAGTCTACTTTATGTGGTTCTCATTTTCGTAATTTATTGTCTCTAATTACAAAACTTCATTCAAATGTACTTCAGTCTTTATACGTCATAGTTCATCTTTCAGGATTTCGATATTCATCAGTTTCTCATTCAAATTTATTTCATGTATTATAAAATATTTTCTTATCTTTACACGCGATTTTGTACATACAAATTTTGTTATCCCTTATATACATGATATAATCACCACTTTTGTAATAGCTTCAACTTTTGTCAAAATCTATTGTATTACCATCACATTCAAAATGACAACCATTTTTTGTAAAGGCAAAGGTGGTTTTACCGTCAAATTGATATTCTATTGTGTTATCTTTGATGTCTTTTAATTTCTGTATTAATTCTTCATGACTATTTACCTGTATATTAGATGAATCTTTATCTATAAATTTTCACGTTTCAGGATTAATAAACATTCCTTTATATTTTCATTCTGATATTACTTTAAATTCTCAATTAAGATAAGTTGCTTGAATTTTACTTCAATCTTGTTGTAATGTGATAATAAATATAGATTTGGATTTAAAATCTCTATTTGTAAATTCTCATTCTAGTTTGTTTCAATTGGCTAGAGTATAAGTTCCTTTTCATTCTATCTTATTATTTTTCCATTCTCATTCATATTTATATCAATCATCCCAAGTTTTAGTTCATTGTCAATTATATTTACCATTTTCAAAATTTCACACGTATGAATATCATATATCATCACTATCGATTCAAGTTTTATATCCTAATCAAGTCATACCTTCTTTGTATTCATCATATCTCTTAGTTTCTCAATTTATAGTAATTTCAACAAATTTTCTACCATTTTCTTCTTGTATAGATAGTTTTTCATTACCAAACATTACATCTGAAGAGTTGTTACTGATATCACTTGTCTCGTTTGTGTTGTTAGGATTTACTGTTGCAGTTTCTCCTGATAAATATCTTTTTTTCATAGCATCGAACGTTTGTTTCCCAAATTTTCAATCGACAACAAAATTTTTATCATCACGTTTGAACCAATATTGTAATGTTTCTATATGATGTTGTCATCGATTTTCTTTGTCTTTTTTGTCAAAGAATCGTTTTGTTAATCATTTATAAGTTAAATTTAATCGTAATTTTTGTTCGTGGGTTAAATCTCCTCTAGCTTTTTGTTCATTAAAAAAATTAACTATCTCGTTTTTGTCTAAATCACTAAATACTTTTATAGAATTTGTATCTAAATCAGGTAAGTTTGTAAATTCTTGATCAACCTCTTTTTCAAAATTTTCTTGTTGTGAGGATATTGGTTCAAGGGCATCTTTCAGGTCTTTTAAACCTCTTGGTAATTCATCATCATCTAATTCTAAATTATTTATTATGTCCAGCAATTTTTTTGCTGTTCCTGGATACAAATTATCTAGAAAATTCTTGTCAATAAGTTCGTTGATATTCTCCTTTTGACTTATTTTTTTTATGTCATCGATTGCTTTTGATATTTTTTCTTGTTGTGTTTGTACTGTAAGCTCGGCTGTCTCTTGTGGACTTGTTTGTATCTTTACCATTTGAATATATTAAAATTTAAAAATTAAATTTCTTCTAGCATTTTATCTAATTCTGCTAAATCTTGTTCATCTTTGGCTTTGCTTTCTGCTTCAAGCTGTTTTAATTTTTGTAATGCATCCAATCATTTTTGTAATTTTTCTTTTGCTAATTGGTCCTTTGTCGTATGTACTGCTCATTCAACAGCTTGAGTGATTGTATCAATTAGATTGTCGTCTAAATGTCATTGTTCAACCAAAATTTTTAATCATTTGGCGAGATTTCGTATCGGTTCAAGCTGTGTAAGGATTTTTAGCAAATATTCTTTTTTGTCCATTTTTGTTTTTTGCATAAAATAAATTTTCATAGGACAATTATATCCGATGGTTGCTATTTTTGCAAAAAAGTGGTATAATCTTTGTAATTAAATTCACCATTTTAATGTTTTTATTATATAATATACTTTATCTATAAAATTACTCTTGAAATATAAAAATTTATTGTTATAACAAAAATAGCACCTAAGTGATTTTGGTGACACATTTACTAAGTTAGCAAATAGTTGTTAACCTATAGCTGATAGCTTCGGCTATTAGCCATTAGTTATTCGCTATTAGCTAAAAAGTTTTATTTCATAAGATTTTATAAACATGTTGAAACCTATTGAAGATCATGTATTAGTAGAGCCTATTGAACAAGAAAGCACTACTAAATCTGGGATTATCCTTCCAGATTCAAAAGAAAAGCCAAATAAGGGTAAAGTAATTGCTGTATGACAGTGACTTATTTTGGAAAATGGACAAAGATCATCTATGGATGTAAAAGAAGGTGATATTGTCTATTTCTCTACATATTCTCCTGATGAGGTAGAATTTGAATGAAAGAAATATTTAATCATTAAGCATAATTCTATTTTAGCAAAGGAATAAGCTCCGATAAATCGGAGATTAGTCGCTAGTCACTAGCTAATAGTCGCTAGAAGCTAGAGACGAGAGACAAGTGACTAGCGACTAAAAAATTTTATTTCATAAAATTTTAACCATGTCAAAGACAATACATTATAGTGATGATGCACGTAAATTGATGTTCCAAGGAATGGAAATGGTTGCAGATGCTGTAAAAGTTACTATGTGACCAAAATGAAGAAATGTAGTTTTAGAAAAATCATATTGAGCTCCTACTGTGACAAACGATTGAGTTACAGTAGCAAAAGAAATTGAATTAGAAGACAAGATGAACAATGTTTGAGCTAGCATGATCAAAGAAGCTGCAGAAAAGACAAATAAAGAAGCTTGAGATTGAACTACTACTACTGTAGTTTTGGCTCATGCTATGTCAAAAGAAGGACTTAGATTTATCAGATCTGGAGTAAATCCTTTTGCGCTAGGTAGAGGTTTACACAAGACTATCGATAAAGTAGTTTCAGATTTAAAGGCACAAGCAAAGCCAATCAAAAACAAAGAAGAAATCAAACAAGTTGCAACAATTTCTGCACAAGATGAAGAAGTTTGAAGTTTAATTGCTGATGTAATGGAAGAAATTTGAAATGATTGAACAATTACAGTAGAAGAGTGAAATTCAATCGGACTTACAAAAGAAGTAAAAACATGAATGCAATTTGATCAATGATATACTTCTCCATATTTTGTTACAGATACACAGAGAATGGAAGCTGTAATTGATAAACCATATATCTTGCTTACAGATCAAAAAATCAATTCAATGAAAGATATCATGAATATCTTGGAGTCAGTTGCAGCTACAGGAAAGAAAGATATCGTAATTATAGCTGATGATGTAGAATGAGAAGCTTTGGCGTCATTAGTTTTAAACAAGATGAGATGAGTTTTGAATGTCGTAGCTATCAAAGCTCCATGATTTGGAGATAGGAAAAAAGAAATGTTGTTGGATATCTCGGCTGTAACATGAGCTACATTGATTACTCCAGAATTATGATATAAACTTGAAGAAGTAGATATAGCATTTTTGTGAAAAGCAGAAAAAGTAATTTGTTCAAAAGATAATACAATAATTGTTGATGGAAAATGAAGTCCTGATGCAATTAATGATAGGGCTGATTTGATTAGATCACAAATTGATACCACAAAATCAGATTATGATAAAGAAAAATTAACTGAAAGATTAGCAAAATTAGTTGGATGAGTAGCTGTAATCAAAGTTTGAGCTGCTACAGAGATGGAGATGAAAAATAAGAAATATAAGATAGAAGATGCTTTAAATGCTACAAGAGCTGCTATTGAAGAATGAATAGTCGCTTGAGGATGAACAGCGCTTTTGAAGATTTCAAAAAGATTAGAGAATTTTGAACTTGAAGATGAAGATGAAAATATTGCTGTAGATATAGTTAGAGATGCTATTCAATATCCTGTAATCCAAATTTCAAATAATGCTGGATACAAAGGAGATCGAGTAGTAGAACAAGTAAAAGCAGACAAAGATTTGAATGTATGATTTGATGCTAGTACATGAGATTTTAAGGACTTAGTAAAAGCTGGAATTATTGATCCTGCAAAAGTAATTAGAGTAGCATTAGAAAATGCTGTAAGTACTGCAGCAATGTTCTTGACTACAGATGCTGTAATCGTAGATAACCCAAAACCAGAATGTAATTGTAATCATGGATGACAGCCAGATATGTGATGAATGGGAATGTACTAGTAATTAAGAATTAATAATTTAAATATAAAATTAGTAGGTGAGAAATTTGCCTACTAATTTTTGTATAAAAAAAGTGTCTAAAAATTTGCATTTTTTTGATTTTTTGTATATAATGTATTTGTGTTATTTTTGTTTTATGTTTTAAATAAGATTATGTTAAAAAATCAAGAGCAAGCAGGTGTAAAATTTCCAGAGATATCACCAGATAGTGAATTTCATGAATCAAAGTGATGAAGTTTTGATTCAGAGGCGTATCGAAATTTTTTGTTGCATTTGATGGTTGAATATGATGCATCTGATATGTATATAACTTTTTGAGAAGTACCAGTACTTAGGATTGAGCAGGAAGCTTTAAGAACTCAGTGAGCACTAAAAATTACAGATGGTATATTATCTGATTTTGAAAATCTTTTATTACATGACGAAGATATAGATTTCTTTAAGAAAAATCAAGCAGTGGATTTAGGTTATTCATTACATTGAAGACGTTATAGGATTAATGTGAGTTTGCAAAGATGACATATTATGATTGTGGCTAGGCTTTTAGCTGAAAAAGTTCCTACCATTGATGAGCTTTGATTACCACCTATTTTGAAAAAATTATCACATACATCATGATGAATAATATTTTTATCTTGACCAACTTGATCTTGAAAATCTACGACTTTGGCTGCTATGGTTGAAGAAATAAATCAGACAAGATATAAACATATAATAACGATTGAGGATCCAATAGAATATGTTTTTGAACCTAAAAAATGTGTTTTTGAGCAAAAACAGTTATGAAGAGATGTTACTAGTTTTGCTTCTGCTATGAAGTATGCTGTTAGACAAAGACCTGATGTTATTTTGTTTTGAGAGATTAGGGATCCTGATTCAGTTAGATATGCAATGTCATTGGCAGAAACATGACATTTAGTACTAACTACGGTGCATTCAAGATCTGCAGAGCAGGCTATAAATAGGTTAGTTTCAATGTTTCCTACAGATGAGCAACCACAAATTCAGAACCATTTAGCTGAAAATATGATAGCTATCATTATTCAAAAACTTGTTAAGAAAGCTAAAGGTCGTGGAGTAATTGCTGTACATGAAATTTTGTTGAATAATACACCTGTATCAAATACTATTAGAGATAACAAATTAAATCAAATTGATAATGTAATATTTACTAACAGAAAATATTGAATGCAACTTTTGGATGATTGTTTAGTTGAGCATATTGTTAATTGAGATATTTCTCTTCAAACAGCATTAGAAAATGCTCGTAGTCAATGATCTATAAAGAGATGATTAGAGCAATTATGAGTACAATTTAGTTAAAATAGTGATTTTGTAGAAGCCAAGCAGCTATTATGCTAGCGGTTTCTGTCCTTAATACGGTATCTCCTAGAGATGCCGTTTTTATTTTGTCTCAGAAGTTTATATAGTCATTATTTGTTAATCATCATTCAGGTCAAATGATTCATAACAATTCTTTTCAATTATTTTCTATAATTTTTCCCATGTCGGAATCTGTTTTATCAAAAACTATAACGTTTTTTCATTTAATGATATTTGAAATGTCTTTTTCAAATTTTATTTCAGGTAGAAATCGTCATCGAGATTGTTCAACGGCTTCTTTTGCTATTTTATTTATTCTTTCTATTTTTTTCTCATTTCGTTTTCTTATTATAGATCTTTCACTTGGTCGAAAATAAATTTTTTTAATTCATATTTCGCTGAGCTTTTGCACAATTAATTCGGCTTTGTCCCATTTGTTTGGCATAGCTATGGCCAGTGAACATGTTATGTCTTTTGCTTCTGATTCTGATTCTATTGTTTCTATTATCGTTCCAAAAATGTTTTGGTTGTCTCGGCTGTCTATTTGTATTTTGTGTCTAATGTGTTCTTTTTGGACAAAAATGATGTCTCATATTTTCATCCTGAGTACTTTCCTTATTTGATCTAATATTTCTTTATTAGATATTTTTATTGATTTTCATTGTGTTTCAAAGTTTGTGATAAAAAGTTGCATGGAATAATTGAGTATTAATAATTAAAATGAATAATGTTTTTATTTAATTAAAGGAATTTCGAGTCAATTTTCGATGATAGTTTTTTCATCGATTCAGTCTAAAACTGTTCAAAGAAAAATTGTAGCATAACTACCAGTTGGTAGCGAAAACGAGAGAATTAAATCATTGTTTTCATTTCGTTCATATTTCAAATTTTTTGGTTTTGTCCAAAGTGGTCTACGAAATCAGTAGATGTTGTACTTTTTTGCTGTTTTGATTCATGAGTTTTCAAAATCAGTTTCTTGTAAAAGTTCATCGTCTTTGATTCGTGATTTTGTATCCAATGGTGGTGTAAGTAAATTGAATCCGAGCATTGGTCAGGTTGGTTGTCGTCATTGAGAGTCTTTTGTGATGTCGATAGTTTCTCCGCTAATATAGTAAGGTTGAATCAGATTTTTTCATTCAAATTCTTGTTTGCACTTTTCATAGTTGAAAAGTCAGACTTTTCATTCATTGTAAATTCAAACTTTGGTTTCATAGTTATTGCTATTTACCATAATATCTCATCACAAAAATATTTGTCATTTTTGTCGTCTTTTGATTGTATATTCGTTGAAGTACATACTAGCATATGCTTGCAATTTGAAACGAATTTCAAAATCATCAGTCTTGTTATGTTGTTCTTTTCACAAAGTAATTCAGTTTCCTTCGAATATATCTTTTGCACGGTAGAAGTTCCTATATCATTTTCAAAATCTTTGTTTTCAAAAACAATTTGGGAATCAATTTTTTAATATTTTTTGGATATTTGATTCTATTTCTTCTTTGATTTCTGAAGTAATTTCATTTTTTGCTTCGAGTATGATTTTGAAGTAATTACCTGCGTTTTTTCATACAGCTAATGGTTCATTGTGTCGTGCAGTTTCCAAAATTGTCGTTTTTTGTCACAAGACTTCCAAAAATTTTTGTTCTCATCAGATCCTATTTAGTACTTTTTTGTAGATAGAAATCCGTTGTTCTGTGATTCAATTTTTATCTTTTAGTCCGGCAATTCCTAATTCTTTTCTTTCCAATTTCATTCAATAGCAAAGATGCTGGACAATATCCATTGTATTAATTTCTTTTTTTTGGAAACGAACAAAAAATACATCTCATTTCCCTGATGGTTTAAATCAAAGTTCTTCTTTTACTATGAAATTTTCTGGTTTTGATTTAAATTGAAACAGCATAATTATTATTTTAATTAAGTGACTTTATATTTTGGATTAATTCTGGAAATCTTTCTATATTCATGTGTCATCTATCTTCAAAAACTTCAAATTTTGCATTTGGCAAAAATTTATATAATCTTTCTCATTGGGAAAATGGTACGGCTTTATCGTCTTTTGAGTGATATAAAAATATATGTTCACAAATATTTTGAATTTCTGGAATATTATCGATATTAAATGCAAAATCAGCTATACAAGCTTCTTCTGGTGGCAAACCTTTATTATCGATTAATGCAGATACTAAATGTAGTTGCTTAATTTTTTTAGGGAACTTATTTTCAGTCAGATATTTTAATATAAATATAGTTCATAGTGAATGAGCGATAATGATCTGTTCTCATTCCAAAAATTGAAAAATTTTTTCAAATTGAATTTTCCATTCTTTATATAATGCAAGAGTCCTATTTGGCATATCCAGAAGTGCTACTTTATAATTTTCTCAAAGGTCTTCTTGTAAGTAAAATCTCCATCTTTTTTTGTCTTCAAAAGGATTGTATTCCTTATTTTTGAGCAATTCTAAGAAAGCTTCACGAGTATTATATGCATTTCATCATCAAATATATAGTATTTGTTGCATGATTAGAAATAAAGATTTAAAAAATTAACAATTATTTATTAATTGATTTTTTCTCAAATTTATGATATATTTTTGAGAACAAAAAACAAATTAAAATGTTTAAACAAAAATATTTTTAAAATTATTAATCATCTTGTATTTTTTTGAAATTTATATAACAACAAATATTAATTTTGTTTTATTTTTGTAATTGTACAAAAATGACACAAACAAGAAAAGTTCTTATGGTTATAGCAAATGATTGATTCCAGGACCATGAGTTTTGAATATCGTTTGCTGTGTTTCATAATGCTGGGTTAGATATAACTATAGCTGCAGGTGAAAAGTGAGAATGTAGATGAGTTTTTTGAGCGAGGACAGTTGCTGATATGGATATCTTTTTTGCAGATGCAACTAAGTATGATATGGTAGTGTTTATATGATGAGGTTGAGCTTATGCTCAATACTTTCATGACAAGACGTATTTAAAATTAGCAAAAGATGCAAAAAAAGTTTGAGCAATATGTATTGCTCCTATGATTGTCAGTGAAAGTGGAATATTTAATTGAAAGACAGTTACATGACGAGATCAAGATGGTGTTCAGAGAAGATTTATTGAGAGAAATTGATGATTTTGGTCTGATGAATCAGTAGTGGTTTGTTGAAATATTGTGACATGAAATTGACCAGATGCAGCAGAGGAGTTTGCAAAAAAATGTGTAGAAGTAATCAATAATGGATAATAATTATGTCATTCTGAACGAAGTGAAGAATCTATTACAGTGATATTATTTTAGATTCTTCGTTACACTACGTTTCACTCAGAATGACAGTAATCTGTAACTTTTAATTATTAATTCTTAATCTTTAATTTATGTTAAGCGACAAGTATAGGTATGTTGCTATGGATTTTGAAACGACTGGATTGGATGTCTCAAAGGATGAAGCAATACAGATATGAATAGTAGAGATAGACGTTAATTGAAATATTGTAAATCAATTTAAATCTTTTTTGAAACCAGAAAAGAATATTTCAGAACTAAAAAGTTTAGTGGCGTATATTACATGAATTTCAGTTGATGATATTCAATCAGCCCCGAGTATTTTAGATATAAAAGATGAAATATTGAAATTTTTTTGAGAAAATACTATTGTAATTGGACATAATATAGAATTTGATATAAATTTTTTGAAGAAATATTTTCCTGATGTAAAATATTTTGATAGCATAGATACTTTTTATTTAGCACAAAATTTGGTTCATTATCCATTGAGTTATGCACTTGATGTGCTTGTAGAGTCTATGATGTCAAATAATGTTTTCAAAGAAATTTTCTTGAAGCTTCATTGATGAGAAGAATACGATGAAAATAATATTCATGATTGATTGTATGATTCTCAAAATGCTTTGACATTATTTATGTATGAAATAGCTCGTATCGATACATTGTTTTCTAAATATCCTGTGCTTACTAGAATTTTAGCAAAAAATATATGATTATATTGCAAAATATTGGATTATAAGTTAGATTTAATTGATGAAAATGGCGAAAAAATATTTGTTCCAGCACTAAAAAAACAGTTACCATGAAGTCAAACATTAAAAACTAAACAAGATATTAATTTGAAGAATTACAAAATTTGAGAAAGATATTTTGTCTGAAATGTCGACTTGAGTCAACTTGTAATGTCATTGGTTTCAGGAAATAAGGATATCATAATGTCGTTTGCAAGTGTAGCAAAGCTAAATATTGTGAAAAATATTTTGAATGATGCATGAATAAAAAATATTGGTTTTGCTAAGTGATATGCGACAATTAATCAAACTAAGTTTTCAAGATTCCTAAATAAAGATAGTTTTTCAGATAATGAATTCCTGTTTATTATAAAGTATTTTTCGATTTTGATGAATGACTGATCTGTAATTGAATTAAATACAAAAGCTGATTACAAGATACATTATTACATTCAAGATGAGAAAAAGTTTGAAAAATATCCAATTGTCCTAACAACACATGGGTGATTGTATACGATATTACAAGAACAAGAGCATAAATACAAAAATTATGATGTTTGCTTTTTTGATACTGAAATGCGGTATAAATGATATAATGAATATCTTTCCAAACCGTGTGATTTGTATTCAATACTAAATTTTTTGGAAATTCTATTTTACAAATATTCATTGGATGAACAGCAAGATGCTATCGATGTACTTGAGAGATTCGCGAGATTTTTTGAAGTGTTTATGTGAGTGTTATTCTCCGAAACAAAGCAACTATTTGTAAATAATCCTGAGACTAAAGTTACAGTAAATCCTATTTTGGAAAATATAAATTTTTATGAGACAAATAAATTGGTCTTACAATTTACAGATTATAAAGCATTACTTCAAGAGTGTTTAGATGATGAGGATTTTCAAGCATTGTGGGCAAAAATTGATCAATTATTTACTATCTTAACATGACTTGTCGATGTGCAAAAGGTCATGTATAATCAAAGTGATTTTTATTTCACATATGCGGAATCTGTAAAATACACTAATCGAGATGAATTCAAAGAAATATTCCCTTCATGAGTATATTTTTTGTCAGATTTTGAAAGATGATATCCAAAAATATTAGAACAGGATTCATGATGAAAAAATCTATTAATGAAAAAAATTTGAAATAAAGATAAGGTGGTGGATTTCGTAAATGATTGGTTATCTGATAATGATTGAAAAATTTGTTTTATCTTGTCTACAATAAAGACAGAATCTAAGGAATTATTTGATAAATTTTTTGAACATTGATTGCCAGATGATGTATCTTTGCTTGTAGAAAATATTACTTGATCACTTTGAAAAAATGTGTTTAAAGCAAAGTCAAAGTGAACTAAAATTATAATTGGAGGGTATTCTTTCTTGATTTGGTTGTTCTCTAATTGAATTAATATTGACATTTGTGTAGAATTTAATATAATTTGAAAAATGTCAAAATATCTTTTAGATGATATTCAACGATATGCAAGAGAGTACAATCATTAACCGTAATAAAGTATATAATGTAATAAAATTCATTTGAGCAGTGATAATTTTGTATTTGTGATTGAAAATTTCAGTTTGAGATATTTGAGAAACAGTTAATTTTTTAACATGAAAATATTATGATGATATTTCTCAAATTGAATATGAATATAATGAGGATTGGGCTAATGAAATTTGAATGCATAATATTTCAGACTTAGAACAATCAGAAGCTGTTGATACATATTCTGATTTAGATTGAGAAAGTCATGAATATGAATTGAAATATCAAAATATGTGTTTGGCAAATTTTAATTTTTGTGTGAAAATTATTTATGATTGAGAGTTTTCATCAAAAGATAAATTTATGTATCTGGCTAGCACTATTTATGTATTAAATACTATTTTAGACAATATTCAAATTTGATGAAATATAAAGCAGCAATTAAAAAAAATAAATATAAGTTCTGAATATTGAGCAACGAGATGATCTGCTGATCGGAATTCTGTTAGTATTCATTTATGAGCGGTAACGTCTTATGTGGAATATTTTGGATTGATTTCTCATGAATTGTGACATGTGGTAGATTTGTGAGTTGTGCAGTGATATTCTACTGAAAAAGATTTTAATTATACTGAATTTTGAAAAAGCGTATTTGCTGTTGATGATCCATCATTATTGTATTATTCATTATCTTGGAATAGTGAGACAGTTAGGAAGCCAAGTGCTGTAAAAGAAGATTTTTGTAGTTGATATGGTATGACAGATCCTTTTGAAGATTTTGCTGAATGTCATAATTTATATTTGAATCATAATGATATTTTTAAAAATTGGGCTAGAGTGAATGAAATTATGAGGCAAAAATATAATTTCTTTGCTAATTTGTATTGATGAAAATATATGTTTTGATCTAATTCAGATTTAGTAAAATTTGAAAGTAATCAATCATGGAGGCCATGGGATACTACTAAAATGTAATAATTTAAATATTTTTTAATTTGTCAATCAAAACACCATTTGAAATTGGTGTTTTTTTGGTAAAAAATAATTATATCGTTATAATATCTGTGTGGTTTATTTTTGTGAAATGTTTTATATGAAGTTATTAAAAAATTTTATAGTATATATTTCTATGTTTTGAATTATATCAAACTTGTTTGTTTGATATAGCTTTGCAGCAAATGAAACTCAAGAAGATGAAAGTAAAAACTGTGCAGCATGTAGAAGTACACCAAGTTGAATGCAAATGTATTTAAATTTTGAAATAGATTTATTGTGAATATTGCAATCTGCAAGTGCTCAACCAGAAAAAGTCTGAAAAAATAAAAAATCTTGATTGTTTGCGGGAGGCATTTTATCTGTATGAGAAGTGATATTAAAATCAACTGTGTCAAAAATAAAGCAGGATTTTGATTCTGAAATAAAAGCTGTAAGAGCTTTGAGAATATCGACTGTCCTTGTATATAAAATGACATTGCCAAATGTTTTTACGGATGGTATGTTGCCTATTGCTATACTTTTTGAAAATGAACCATTTATGAGAGACTATAAAACATTACAAGAGATTGATATGAGTGTGGATGATGTTATACGAGATATGTGAATAAATTGATTATGGGATAATAAGGTTTCTTCACAAATTTATAAAAGATTTGATTCGTTGCAATCAAAGTATACACAAATGTATTGAGGAAGTAATGCAATTTTTGAAAAACTTTCTATATCAAGAAGTGTCAAGTATAAAAGTTTGTTAACATTTATATTGAGACTAAATTCTTTGATGAAAGCAATTTTGTATAATGTATCTAGTGATGCAGAAATTGAATGATTTATTAAAGTTTTTGAATATTTTTATTCTGATGGAGATATTGTGGTAAAAATAAATAGAGATGTTGTTGATTTAATTATGAGGGATTATAGCTGTGCTACAACTGTGGCTTGTAATTCGAGTGTATCTACAGCTCTGAAACAGTTTAAGAATTTAATTAAAACTACTAAAAAAAAGGCACAAAGTTCATGGGGTGAAATTGAAGATTCTTGGAGTGCCTTTAAACAATCAGTATTAGATTCAAAAAATATTCGTAAAAAAACTTTTGATAAAGATGCAAAAGATATATGATTGTCAGATAAACAACGTGAACTTCTTTATTCTGTTTATGGTATTGATGCAAAAGATTTAAGTACATCGCAGATAGAAACTTTAAAACAAAATTGGACAAAAATTAAAGAAGAATTTATTCCGTTGACCGAGGCTGCTAATAATATAGCTAAGTGATCTGTTGATTTATATCAAACATGGAAAAATAGTAGCCTTCTTAGATGGACGTATTATTATATACAAAATTGGTGAAAAAATAAACAACAAAAATATGAGCAGTCTTTGTCAGAGGCAGATAGACAAAGAATTATAAATCAACTGGTAGAAGAGAGTTATTTTCCACTTTCCCAAAGACAACAAATAATATTTGATACTATGCAAGATACAGTAAATGAGATTTTACTTGATAAATATTTAGATAAGCAAATTGCTTTAGTTTCAACTAATCGTGATACACATTACTTTGTGGAAATATGATGAATAATACATAAAATTATTGAATTGGAAATATGAAATAAAGATATAGATTGATTGGTAAAAAGATTGGGAGAAGCTTGTGTATATCAGTGTGCTAATAAGTGAACGGTGAATTGTTATGCAAAATAAATTTATATTTTAAATTGTGTTATATGAGAAATTGGTCAAAAATAGTAATAGTTCTTGGTTTTGTCTCTATGTTTATAGTACCATGTTTTTGAATTGATGACTGTACATCGTTGCTTAAAACTCATAGGGATATAGTATATGATGGTAATACAAATATAACGAGTTTGACAAAGCATTTTTGTAGTAAAGTGGCTTCTTTAGCGTGTGAAGATACTAGTGCCTGAGAAGCTATACCTGATTATTTTTATGCAAACCAATCTGTGTTTTTATCTATTTTGTGTAATAGTGTATGAGTTTGAGGAGAATATTCTCAAACTAAAGAATATTTAAATAAATCTTGATTTGTGGATTTTTGAATTATTGGTTCTATGACTTGATATACAGAGAAATGTCATCCACATGGTACAATGAATGATTGTAACTATGCATATAATTTGCCATTGATTTTTACTAAAATTATGGATGATTTTTTTTCAATTAAACAGGCTAGATCTCTTTGAGTAGATAAATTAGATGAAACTATTTCACTTCAGGATTATGCAGATAATTTTTCTAAGGAATATTTTGTATGATTAACTGATAAAGATTGAACAGAATCTACAATATGTGACTCTAATAATGATTATTACAGAACTACTTGTAAGAAGTTAAAAAATTATATGAAGGATGCTAGGAATTTATTAAAAAATACTGAAGTAATAAATGTAGAAAAATTGCAAGATAAGTGAAAAGGAGTAGATTGTAATAATAAAAGAAAGGAGAATATCGTATATTGTGGTTTGCTTTGATCAAAGTCAGACTATATGTATATAAACGCCTTGTATAATGAATATTTTTGGTATAAATTATTCCTTTCATATTATTCTGTAAATATAGAGGGATATGATTATTTAGATGGACGTTATTCAAATATTTCTGATAAAATTGATGAGAATGCAGAGAAAAGGGCGTTGGTAGAGGATCAATTACAAAAATCAAAAAAGGCGATTACACTATCATTGAGAATGTTGGCTGAAATATCGGATAGTTTTCCTTTGCATGTATGATTTTTGATGTATCAAGATGATGCAATGACCTTTATGGATGAATTATCAAAGATATACCCTCCGATTAGAACTTTATATGATAAGTTAAGAAATGTCCAAATTAAGGAATAATAAAAAAATAATGTATATATTTAAAATTGTGGCTTATTGCATGTCATTGTTTTTCTTTTTGTGAATATCTTATTGATGATCGTGGGATTATACTCCTTTAAATTTTGTATCACAGTGGGTTGATAAAATGGAGAGAAAAATTGATGTAAATTCATCTAAATGAAAAGCAGTTGTGAAAAATTTGTATAGTAATGCGTTGGAGCAAGTGCAGTATTCACAAGTTAGTCCAGTTTTTCAGGCTGTGAAGTGAACAACACAATCGTTAAATGATCAGTATTTATGTACAATAAAAGATGAAGATGTAGTAAATATTTTATATAAAGTAAATTCTCTTTTAAAAAACAATATTAAGAATTTATGACAAAATATTTCTACACCAACAAAAAATGATATGGTGAATAGTTGCTCAAAATTAGTTACTTGTATTTTTAAATCAGATAAAGCTACAACTACGCCAGATTCTTTATCATATTGTAAATTGGTTACAAATAACGCTTTTGTTGAGCAATATGCAAATAGTTATAATATTTCATCGATATGAGATGATAATAAAGGGTCTGATGCTTTTTGGAATAGCTCATTGTCTGATAGTAGTTATGATATTTTGAATGATATTAATGTGCTTTCAAAAATTTTGTTTGATTCTGTAGAAGAACCGACTGAAGTTTTGTTTTATGAGATGCCTACAGTAAGTGTTTGAAATGATTGAGATTTGGATTGGGGCCCAACAATGCAAAATAATTGGTATTCTCCTTATTATACTCCTGTTTATGATCCTGAAAATGGTGGTGAGTGAGGAAATAATGGATGAAACGGGTGAAATGGGTGATGAGATCCAAATGGTGGAGAACCTGTTTGATGACCAAATCCTATTGAGGGTGGTGAAGGTGATGATTTTCAAGAATTTGTCCAAGAGGTGACGTATTATGTAGACTGACAGGAATGATCTAGCTTTTTGTGAAATAATTGTGTTGATTGATTTGAAATTGAATGATATGATGGTTATTCATATACATTGAGTGAAACTTGAGTTTCTGGATGAAGCTCTGGAACTCCGACAGAGTATCGAGAGCAATTATTGGATGATATAAACGATTTAGCATGTAATCATAATGGTATTTGTGATCTTTGGGAATCTCCATCTTGTAATGAATGTGCTGTATCTTGATGATGATCTCATGTGACACATGAAGTGCAGCAAATATTTACTGAATTACCAGAAATTCCTGATGATCCAGAGACTCTTGGTTGTTTTGCTTCTTGTAGTTCTCAACCATGTACAGCTACAAGTTGTGAAAAGTTAATGTGTTATGCAAAATGTCTCTGTATTACGTATGAAAGTCCATTTTTTGATCCTGTAAAATTCCCATGATTATGAACTGTTTTTAAAATGAAATTTTGTGTTCAACCTGTAATGGATCATAAAACTTCTACTACAAAAAAAGTGTATAATATAGCTACAATATTTATTGAACTTAATAATCTTATCCAAGATTTAAGAAATAGTGGAGAATTGATGGTAAATAAAAAGACGAAGGAATTTTTGGAGGCATGATTTACAAATAACAATTTTGCAAAGTCTTTTTCTGTTTCTATAGATAATACTAAGAAAGCACCTCAATCTAAATGATCTGAAAAACAAGAAAAAGAAAATCAAATTAATTTAAATACAACATTAATGGAAAATATACTTTGATTTGATTCGGAAGAGACTGTTGATTGAAGTGGAAGAAATAAGTATATCATAAAATGAATTCCAACTCAAGATGGAGCATTGGATTTGGAGACAAGTGCAAGACCAGAATATCCAGAAGTTAATATGGATGTCTTAGTTTCCTCTTTGCAGACAGAGCATTTATGAAATATAGATTCTGAGATATCTACGTTTCTGGATTCAAATGTAGATTTTTGGTTGGCAGTGAAAAAGGCTTTAGAAGATATGAATCTCGTTGCAGAATCATTGATACAGAAAAAGGATAAATAAGATTATGAATTTTTGTGTATTGTCTTTTTTGTGATTTTTTTCAAAAAATGAAATTTTTTACTAAAAAAGTCAAATTGTTCTTATATGAAAATATTTAGTATATATAACTGAACATTAATATATACTTTGTATGATATGGATCTGTAAAATTAGTCGTTTTAAAATATTTGATATTGGGTTGATTTATATTTTAGGAATTATATTCTCTAGCCTAGAAATACAAAAGTATATTTATCTAAAATGAGTAATAAAGAAATAGAATTAATAAAAAATGAATCATTAGGTCAAAAGCTTATCAAAAAATGATTTTGGCTTTATTTTTTTTCTTATCTTTCAGCTCCTTTACGATATGTTATTAGAATAATTATTTCAAATTCTCCAGATGTTTCTGTATCGGAATTTTGAGTATTGTATGGCATTATATCGCTTATTACTTTATTATATACATATAATGATCTCTGACTTACTGAGAGTTTGCAGTATTTCTTGCCGAGGTTCTATCTTCGTAAGCAATTTGATAATATAAAGGCTACGGTTTATCTTAGTCTATTTGTTGAGATTGTAACTTGATTAATAATCTCTTTATGATTGCGATTTGGAAGTGATTGGTTGGCTGTACATTATTTTGAGTCAGAGATAGCGAGTGTAATTCTTAAATATTTTTGTTTTTATTTTATATTAACAAATTTATTGCAGATAATACAGACAATATTCATGGCATTTCAAAAAACTTTTGAATATCAATTTGTAGAATTTATCAAAGTTTTATCTATCGCTCTATTTACAATTTGATTTTTTTTTGTAGATAAATGAAATATTGAATTTTATGGTATTGCTAGATTGTTATGATTGGTCATCGCAATTATTGTTGCCTTTTTTTTGTATAAAAATTATCATAGTTTTATCATAAAATGACAATTAAGACGAGATTGAAAAATACTGAAAGAATATGTGAAATATGCTATGTGGGCTCTTGTTGGTAATGGTATACGAAATCTTTTTGCACAAATTATATTACAAATGGTTTTGTATTTCTTATGAGCAGAAAGTGCTTGATATTATTCAAATTTTCTAAGTCTTTATACTATTTGAATAACTATTATTTGGCCAATAAGGTCTCTTTTATATCCTTTGACTTCGGAATATAATGAAAACGGAAATAAACAGTGAATAGAAAAACTAATGTCAATTTTTTATAATTATTTTTCTGTGATTGCATTGAGTTTTTCAGTTCTATTGGTGGTACTTGGACCAGAGATTTCAGTTAGTTTGTTCTGAGAAAAATACTTGTTGTCTTGAATTTTACTATCGTGTGCTTGATTATTTTTAGTATTTAATCTTTTAGCGTCATTTAATTTTCAGATTTTGGCATGATTGTGAAAAATAAAGGAAAGAGTATTCATTTTATGAATTACTTGTTTAATGACTGCTATTATTGCTGTAATTTGAATTAAGATATGGAATATATATTGAGCTTCTATAGCTTTTGGTCTGGGTAATATGATTTATTGGATTTTAAGTTTTTGTTTATTGAAAAAAGAAAAATTTAAATTTAAGTTAAATCTGAACTTTTTAGTAAAAAATATAGTTTTATTATTTGTTTTATGACTTTTGATTTACTTCGCAAAAAACTATATTTTCCAATATGAATATAATAGATGGATAGCTCTACTATGAGTGGCTGATATATGAGTTGTATTTTATGGCATAATTTGTTTGTTTAACAAAAAAGAACTTATGATAATAAGGTTAAAGAGTCATTAAGGACTATGGCTTTTTAAAGAATACTTACTATTTTATCTTTAAAAACACATCATTGTTAGTAATTCTTTTATTTTGCCAATATTTTCTTTGCTAATTATAATTTTTTATTCAAAAACTAATGTAGTACATAAAGAGTTATCAATAATAGTCATTAAATCGATCTACAAAATTTTTTACTCATTCTTCTATAGAAACTTTTGGCAACCATCATAATTTCTCTTTAGTATGCTGGATATCTGCATTGGTCTCAAGCATATCTCATGGTTGTGGTGGAAGATAATTTTTTATAGCTTTTTTTCATAAATATTTTTCCAAAAGAGAAATTACATATTCATGTTCAATAGGATTATTAGTTCCTAAATTGAATATATCATATTGCGCATCATAATCTAATACCTTTAAAATTCCATCTACTACATCGTCTATGTAAGTAAAATCTCTTTTATTATGTCAATAATTAAATATATCAATTGGTATACCATTTTTAATTTTATCAGTAAAAGGAAGCATCATCATATCCGGTCTACTCCATGGACCATATACAGTAAACATTCTTAATCAGATTGTGTGCATTCCAAAACTATGAGAATAACAATAAGCAATCAATTCATTAGATCTCTTTGTTGCAGCATACAGAGAGATTGGCTTATCAATGGCATCCTTTACTGATAATAAATGTTTTTTGTTGTTTCAATATACACTAGAGCTAGATGCATATATGAAGGATTTAATTTCATATTTATTTGCTAAATATATTAGGTTGGAAAATCAAATTATATTGGTTTTTACATAAACTAGAGGATCCACAAAAGAATGTCTAATTCATGCATAAGCAGCCAAATCAATAATTTTGTCAAATTTATAATTTTTAAACAAAAATTCTATACTGTCCAAACTCAATAAATCTCCATGAAAAAATTTAAAATTTGGATAAGTTTCCAATATATTTCTCCTATTTTGTTTTAATTTCACATCGTAATAATCATTTTCATTGTCAAATCACAAAACATTTATTCATTTCTCCAAGAGCTTTTTGGATAAATGAAATCATATAAATCATGATGATCATGTTATCAATATATTTTCCATTATTTTTTAATATATTAAATTTATAAATATTTTTTACATAATTTTATGTATTTTCATATTGTATTATTTTTATCATAATTATTTATTGCTTTAATTCTAGATTTTTTTCATAATCTTTCACATATATGTGGATGATTTATTAGGTATTCTAATTGTTTTTTTATACTTTCTACATCGTGCTTTACATACTGTCATATTCATTTTGTCATCTCTAGACAGCCAGTGCTATCAGTAGTTAAAATACAACATCATGATGACATTCATTCCAAAATACTAACTGGTCCATTTTCTGAAACTGATGGTAAACAAAATATCATAGCTTTTCAAAAAAGATTTTTATATTCTTTGGATTTATTATCTATCCATCAATGTAGAATAATTTTATTTTTTGATTTACTTTGTATCTCTTTCAAATTGTCCATTAGTGGTCAATCTCCGCAGATATGTAACTCAAATCACTTAGTATTTTCAATTTCTGAAAATGCTTCAGTCAATAAATGTAATCATTTCAAAGGCCAAAGTCTTCATGCTCACACGATGATTTTTTCTTTTTCTAGTGGAATGAATTCATTTGTATCAATTCAATTTGGAATAATCTCGACATTTTTATTTATTCACTTAATGTTTTTATGTATTAAATCTGCTAAATATTTAGATGGAGTAATTACAGATTCAGAATTATTTATTATTTTTTTGAGTAAATTTGGAGTAAGTTTATGGGCAAATTTAAATCTATTTGGATTGTAACCAGGAACATCGCTACCATGCGAAGTGACGAAATATTTCAATCAAAACCTTTTTTTGAGGAGTAGGGCTAATATACCAGATGGAATTAAAAAATGACAGTGACAAACATTATATTTTTTTTGTTTCAATAATTTTTTTGCTTTGAAATATCATGAAATTAAGTAAGTTAGCTGTTCATATGGATAACAAATTTCTTTTTTGTGTCTAATACATTTAACTCTATAAATATTTATTCAATCTTTATTCTCATATTCTGGAAAATCTTTAAACTTCATTGTAATTACATCTACATTATATCATGCATTTACATATCATTTAGATATATCGTATGAAACAGGCGCAGCTCAGCCACCAATCGGAGGAAATTCGTAATTTAATATTAAAACATTGTTATTTCAAGAAGAATATTGTATTAATCTAGGATTCATCAATTTTCGAATGAAGGTTTTTAATTTTCTTGGTAAAAAAAATGTTAATAATTTAACTAATAATGCTTTTTTTGAGTTTGGATAATGTTTTCAGTATTTAATATGTAATTTTATTCATAGAATACGTTGTTTAAGGAGATTTTTACTAGTAGCTCATTTTGAATTCGTTCTATATGCAATGCAAACATTTTTCAAAATTTTAAATTTATATTTTAGTCATATCCTTAGCCACAATTCATGATCTTGTGCGAAAATATATGTTGGATCATAATATCATACTTCATCCAATGCTGATTTTCTAATAAGTGCACTGCTATGATAAATACAAGAAGTTTGTAAAATGCGATTTCTAATTTGATTATCATTGAGCTCTTTTTTGATTTCTTTATACAATATTTCATCGTTTTCATCAATATGAATTGTTTCACCTGCTCAACAAATTCAATAATCAATATTATTTTCCATAAATTCTACTTGTTTTTCTAATTTATCTATGCTAACCCAGTAATCATCATCATCAATTCTTGCAATGTATTTTCAATGAGAATTTTCAATTCCTATATTTAATGATTTAGTCAATCATAAATTTTCTTTGTTTTTTATGTATATGATGTTACTGTGTTTCTCAATATATTCTTTGATAGTATCTTCAATATTATTTGTTGAGCAATCATTTATTATAATAAATTCAAAATTTTGATATGTTTGATTGTATACAGAATCGAGAGCTTTACATAGCCATTCCTTTTTCCCATTATAAGTGGAGATTATGACAGATATAAGAGGTGCATTATTCGCTTTCATAAATATTGAAATATCTAGAAATATAAAATCTTTAATTGTGAGTTCCGGAATAATAAAATTCTAAATGTTTTATGTCCTTTTTCTTGAAGTTGGATTATTTTTAAAAGATAAATAATTAAAAGGTGTGATAAGTAATAATTCTAAAGTAAATATACATAAATAAAACAAAAACAACCAATTTTTAAATATCAATAATAATATAATACATATGAACATATTTATTAATATAAATTCTCATTTATGTACTTTATTATCTCATCACATTTTGATATTTAACCAATCTAATGTCTGAGAAAAAAAATCAACAATGAATAAAATAAAACTATATAAGAATAAATAATCATAAGTAAATCATCAAAAATATCGTGTAATTACAGTAAAAACGATTCAAAACTTTAAAAATCTAAGCAAAAATAATGTTACATAGTTGTAAAATACTATTCTTATTTTATTATGAACTAAAAATACAAGAGAAAGGACTACCATAAATAAGGTAACATCCCAAAAAAGTGCTTTACTTATATATAGTAAAGGAAGTAATAATACGATTCACGAAAAAATTCTTATAATAATACTGTTTGTATACCAATTCATAGGTGGATTGTCTTTTGTGTGAATTATCACATTTTTTTCTTTGGTAATTGCTATATAATCATTATATATGCATCCAATTTCATAAAAATTGACAAAAATAATATAAACATATATATATAAACACAAAGTTAAACAGCTTTTAAATGAAAATCAATTACTAATTATCACATATAAAATCAAAGGTCATGAAATTCATATACAATTCCATAATGCACTGAAGATTTTAAATAGTATCTGCTTTTTACTCTTAGATTTAGCAAAAACTCTTGCTTGGATGTAATATAAAATTGGCATATATTTAAGATACAAATTCATATTTTGTTATACCGTTAGATGATAAAAGTTTAATTCGTTTTTTTTCTCACGATTTCTTTTTAAGTATTAGATAAAATTTACTATTTTTAGATTTTTTTTGGATTATTTTTATAAATCAAATATCTGAATAATTGTCAGTATAAAAGACAACATTATCTTGCTTTTCTATATCAAGTAGCTTGGTTTCGATCAACTTCTCTTTTTTTCAGAGTAAATCTTCATCCATCTTTCATGTATATATTCATTTTTTTTCTTCTAATTGTGAAGAATAATAATTAAGTCACAGATAGTTTCATAAAATTTCAATGGGTGGATTAATTGATGCAGAAACCAAAAAAACATCATCTCAAGATTCCTTGTGTTTTATTATTTTATCTAAAATTTTAGTTTTTTTTGAAATATAAAATTCCCAAAAATTTTTGTTTATGTTTTCTAAATCTTTAGTATAGATGCCTTTAAAAAATCTCGGTGTTATGTATCTATTATAATCAAATCACGTTATTTTGTAGACTACATAAGACATTATTTTGAATAAACGATTTTTTAGTAGAAATCAAATTTTTTTATTTCAATAATTATGATGATAAAGATATTTTATATAATCATATGTTGAATTAAGATTAATTAGTGTGTGGCAAACATCAGATAAAACAAGCATGCATCATGTATTAGGTATTAAACATAAATTGATATTAATATTAATTTATTTTTTCTTTAATAATATACCTTTTTTCATTGGTTGTATTGTAGTAATTCCTAATTAATATATCAATCATTATTCAGAATATGAAAATCATAATCCCTGTTTGAATTAAAAAAATTCATATCAAAAACCATCAGCTTCTGTTTATAGATAGTCATCACCAGATTTTCTGATATATGGAAAATAAGAAACTAAATAATCAAATAACAAATGTAATAAGACCGATTCATCCGAAAAGGTGGAGAGGTCTTGATTGGTATTTCGCTATAAATCGAATATATAGTAAATCGATAAATCATTTTGTAGATTTATTTATATTGTATTTTGAATTTCAATGTACTCTAGCTCTATGATTTACTTCGATTTCTCAGATTTCATATCATTTGATTTTCAAAATTTCTACTATATATCTGTGCATCTCTCACCATAAGTGTATTTCATTGGTACATTCTTTTTTATAAATTCTGAGGGTACATCCACTATCATGGATTCAATCTTTTATGAGTATTTTCCTAAAAAATCTAGCACATTTTGTAATGATTTTAATCGATGTTTTGTCTTTCCTATTTTTTCTTCGTCAAGCGACAACATCTAAATTATCACTCATCATTTTATCATACAATTTTTTTATATCTTTTGGATTATTTTGTCCATCTCAATCAAGAGTGATAATTAAATCTCAACTAGAATTTTCAAATCATACTTGTAATGCTGTAGCTTGTCCGTAATTTCTTTGTAAGTTTATAGCAATTATATTTGTATTGTGTTTTTTTACATCACAAATTTCATTCCAAGAATTATCAGTACTTCCATCATTTACAAAAATTATTTCATAATTAGAATCACAAAAATTATTTTTCATAGAATCAGAAATCTCTTGAAATAGTGGTTTTATATTTCATACTTCATTATATACAGGTATAATTATCGAAAACTTTGTATTAGACAAACTTTATTTTTATGATATAAATTTATTGAATTTTTATGACGACAATATTATTATACCCGCTTCATGATCTAAAAGTAGTTATTCAATATTGGTGTATTTGGTCATATAATTTTCTGTTTATATTTGAAGATTTTTGCGTTAAATTATCTACAACAAAATAATAAGTTCAGCTTGAAAGGTCGTCAAGTGTGTTAATATAAGGTGCTTTTGTATAGCTTTCATCAGTTTTATTTAACAATTTCTCTGTTTTTCAATCATGAATCAAATCTACTCTGATTGCATTTATACAATTTCATCTATTTGAATAATATCGATTACAAAGGGTTGGAAATCCGGATATTACCTTTTGTCAATCTGGAATAGATTCATAAGCTCATTTAAAATCTGGCTGAGGAGATGTATAGTCAAAATAATAATATGCTGTAGGTAAATATTGCATTTTTGCAGTAAATCCGATTCATACTAATACTCCACAGACCGCAATAATATTTATATATTTATTTTTTATTAATTTTGTGATATCAAATACCAACACGGTGGCACTTAATATAATTATAGGGAATAATAATAATGCGTATCTATAATGTAGCAAGTATCATTTGATGACTAAGGCATATGCAAATAAAACAAATGGGCACAAAAATAAAATTAAATTTTTAAATTCTCTTTTCCAAATTGCTTTTATGATACTTCGAACCATTCACAAAAGTCAAATCACATAGATTATTCATAATTGATCTCGTAAATGTGCGTTATATTCCCTAAAATAAAGCTCAATATATCATTTTTGCTTGTTTCATAGCAAACTTCCAGATAAATTATTCCAAATTGAACCAAAAAACGTAGCAGCAATAATTAAAAGTCAAACCAAAATCCAAGTACTCAAAAATTTTTTGGAAAATATTTCATTGAAATTTCGCGATTTTTTATATTGCTGTATAATAGTAAAGAAAAGTATAACTCCAAGTACATATAAAAATGGATGGAATATTACACCAAGACAAGTGATAATTATTGCACTATTTAGATAAATTGTTTTTTTTGTTTCCATCCATTGGATGATTGAAGTAATTCATCCTAAGAAAAGAAATTGTAGTAAAGAATAGAATCTAGCATCTCTTCATCGTCAGATTTCCCAGTAGAGTAACCCAAAAATTAATGCAGAAAAAAATCACACATACTTGTTTTTACAAAGTTTATATGGTATAAAATATATGAGCAGTATACTTCAAATATGTGCAATTACACTAGGAAAACGAGCCCAAAAATCATTAAATCATCATATTTTGAAAAATAATACTTGTAGCCATTCAAATAAAAAATATTTACTTTTGTATAATCAATTTAAAGCCATATATTTTGCTACATAGCTACAAAATCATTCGTCTATCCAGAGTGATTGTACTCACAATTTATACAGTAGTAAATAAGTGCAATATCAAACTATTAATACCAAAAATATTCGTACATGATTTTTTTTGATTCGATTCAACATTTTATTCAGTATTGTAAAACGTATAACAACACTTCTTGTCTAATAATTCTTCTTTAAATATCAAGTTCTTTTCCAAAAAAACTGAATGATTTTTGATGTGCTTAAAAATACAAAAAATTACAATCTTTCACATCCTTCTCCCGTAGCTTTGTGGGACAAATCTGGTGGTAGATGTGGTATACGATTTGTTGGAGGGGTGGGGCGCTTTCCACAGGCACGATTTTCACAAAAAAATAAAAAAAAGTACACTTTTTTTAGTTGCTTATTAGAAATAAGGCTTTAGATTTAATGAGTTTTTGCAAAAAAAAGTCCTTAAAAATTTGACAAAACAAAAAATTTTGTGTATAATTAAGTATATGAATATCGCTTGCTTAAGCGAAACAAATGGGGAGAAAATCCATAAATTATTGAAATAGATTTCTCACCCTACGGGTTCGAAATGACAAAACTTTTAAAATTTAAACCAAAAAGAAATGACAAAGAAAGTAAAACTACATCACAGAGTGAAAAAATTTTATCACAGAAATCCGTTTAGGAAGTTTTATACATTAATTATTTTTTGACTAGTATTAGCGAATCTTTTCTGATTAATATTTGCAGGAAATGTTAGGACAAACACTAAATATGAGAATAATGCATGGTGATGATGATATGATAGAGCATCAAATTGATACGATTCGTGAAATCCAAGGAGTGAGAGACAATGACCATGTGAAGATTGATGGCATGTCCCAAGTAGATGAGAATGGGCAGATATAGCTATAGCCCGATGTAATCAGCCTGGTAATAGTTGTGATCCAAGTACAGATTTAAGCAATAGAGATAGCTACTGAAATCTGAATTATATATCAAAAAACTGACTATGAGCAGAATTCAGAACCTCTTTCTGAATGTCGGCCGACTACTATTGGTCGTCTAGTCCGAAGCCTGGTGATGACGACTACGCGTGGTCCTTGGGCGTCTACAACAACGAGATCAGTCCGAGTTACAACGCCAGGCGTAACAACAGCTACCACGTCCGTTGTTTAAAGAATACTTTTGATGTTGGAAATTGATACTGATCTTCGGCCTTAAATCTTACAACAAATAGCGATTGAGATTATGAACTGATATATAGTGGTAAGAAATATACAATAGCATGAAGTGATCTTGAAGGTACTTACTATTGGTGAGTAGATAAAAATACAGATACTGTAAGTTGGTATAGTCTTGGATATTGAGCATGATATGGAGCATGATATACAGAAGCATGTATATCATGAGATGAATGGAATACAGCGACACTTGGGACAAATGCAGATTGAGACTATGAACTAACATATGATGGAACTACATATACTATCGAGTCATGAGATCTAAATTGAACATATCAACGATGAAATAATGAACCTGTAAAAATTTGAGTCGAATTTAATAATATCCGATGATGATGAAATGATACGGCAGCGAATCATTACTGATTAGATTTAAATAATCCAGCACCCAGACAGTGACCATGTGATGACTGATGGCATGTGCCAAGTAGATGAGAATGGCAAGATATAGCTATAGCACGATGTAATCAGCCTGGTAATAGTTGTGATCCATCTAGTGACTTAAACCATGTAGATAGTTACTGAAATTTGAACTATATATCAAAAAACTGACTGTGAACAGCATTCAGGACAGCTTTCTGAATGTCGGGCAGCTACTATTGGTCGTCTAGTCCGACCCCTGACAACGACCACAATGCGTGGTACTTGATCGTCTACGGCAACGACATCAGTCCGTATTACAACACCAATCGTGATAACAACATCCGCGTTCGTTGTCTAAAGAATTCCATTTGAGCGGTGAGTGATACTTCGGCCTTAGATCTTACTACAAATAGTGATGGGGATTACGAATTGATATATAATGGTAAAAAATACACAATAGCATGAAATGACTTAGAATGAACTTATCGGCGATGAATAAATATACCGTATACATCTACAAACGGAATAGAAAATAATAATCTATGGTGATGATGAAACGATAAAGTAGAAAATGATTACGATGCATGAAATCCAAGTAGTGAGAGACAATGACCATGTGGAGAGTGATATCATGTACCAAGTAGATGAGAACGGCACTCTATAGCAAATGCATGGTGCCATTTAAGTAGTAATGAATGTACAAGTTGTGATTTAAAACTTGCTGAACGATCAGAAAGTTATAAACTTACATATATTTCTAGCAATTCGTATTCTTTGTGAAATGCTTTCAAGACAAATTTCTGAATGTCGGCCAGCTACTATTGGTCGTCTAGTCCGAACCCTAATGAAGACAACTACGCGTGGTACTTGTCCGTCTACTACAGCGACATCAGTCCGAATAACAACACCGCTCGTTCCAGCAACTACCACGTTCGTTGTATAAAGGATACAGTTGAAGATGGATGAAATTGAGGTTGAGAAGAACCAGAAACCGATGCCTTAATTATTCCGACAACAGAAAATTATAAAGTACATGTATGATGAAATACATATGAAGATGAATTGCCATCTAGTATGACAGTAACAACAAATAATGTACAGAATGTAGAAAATGAAACAGTATTAGGAGAAGTAAGTGTAAACTTCTGATGAAATAGTAATGCGACATTTACAGAATTAATGAAAATAAGAATTCCAGTAGAATGAGCAACAAGAGCAGTGGTAAAAGTAAAACATGCATGATCAAGTGGATATAATTATGATTGATTAACTACAAATAGGAATACAAGCTGTAGTAATTGAAGACCTACGTCAAACCAATATAATTGAACACCAATAAGCGTAGTAAACTGATATGTAAGTATCTATACATGTGAAGCATCAAGCTTCATAGCAATATGAGAATGACCAATAATATCACAAATAATAATAGCGATAGACAAATGAGAGTTGGTTATCTGAAATGAGACATGAATACTGGACTTATGACATGTTGGTGTAAGCAATGAAATACAAGAGATTTTAGGAGAATTTGGAGCAAATAGTTTTTGGGTAGAGGATAATAAATGAGTAGAGAGTGGGTATTATACAACGATATCTGTGACAGATTTGGCATGAAGAGTAGCGACACACACAATATCAGCAAACAATGTATATTTGAAGACGGAAAATGGAGTGCCAAGCTATATTTCATGAGCTACAGTGAGCGATTCAAAAGTAATATTTTGAAATGGCATAACATCATGGCATAGTGGAACGGCACCAGTAAATTATTTCCAGAGATTGGAAACAGCGACAGAAGATGCATGAAGAGTATGAAAATGGTGAGATAATTTACAAGTGAAAGTAAATATTCCAGCGCATACACCATCAGATACATATAGATGAACAATCACATATACTTTGTATGATATGGATATGTAAGATAAATGCTGATGGCAAATAAAGTAGAGGTTGTCATTTTAAACATACGAAGAATTTATATATGATTATTAGATTTTCTAGTTGTTTAACTGTTTTTAAAATGATAATGTGATAAAAATTTCCGGAGTTGAATCTGGAAATTTTTTTTCAATTTTCCTTGAAAATTTTGTAGCAATATTTAGAGTATATCTTGTAAAGATTTTTAGAATCCTAATCTCTTTTAGCATGGAAAATGTTGTGATAATATGATCAGGTCCTGCATGAAGGACAGCTGCAATCTACACTGGTAGAGCATTACTAAATCCATTGATGTTTGAATGATTTATGGCTTGAGGTTTACCAGCAGGATGACAGCTAACAACGACTACGGATATAGAAAATTTCCCATGATTTCCTGATTGAATTTGATGATTTGAATTGGTAAATCGCATGAGACAACAAGCAATAAAATTTGGTGCAAGAATTGAAACAAAGACAGTAGATAAAGTAGATTTATCAAGCAAACCATTCAAAGTTTTTGTTTGAGATCAGGTAATAGAGACAAAATCAATTATTGTGACTACATGAGCAACTCCAAAAAGATTGTGAATACCTGGAGAAGTAAAATTTTGGAAGAGAGGAATCTCTTGTTGCGCAGTTTGTGACTGAGGATTACCAATATTCCGTGACAAGCATATTGTAGTAATTTGATGATGAAATGTGGCTATGGAAGATGCTTTGTATATGACAAAATTTGCTTCAAAGGTGACAATTTTGGTTAGGAGAGATGTACTACGTTGTTCAAAAGTAATGCACGAAAGAGTATTACAAGAGCCAAAAATAGAGATTATGTACAATACAGAAGCAAAAAAAGTACTTTGAGAAGATAGTATGACTTGATTAGAAATAATAAACAACAAAACAAATGAAACTTCTGTATTAGAGTGCCAAGGATTGTTTTATGCTATATGACATACTCCAAATACAGAATTCTTGCAATGACAGTTGGAATTATTAGAATCAGGACATATCAAGACAAGGCCAGGAAGTACAGAGACATCTGTTCAGTGAGTATTTGCAGCATGAGATGTACAGGATCCTGAATTCCGTCAGGCTATCACTTCAGCATGAACAGGAGCTATGGCATGACTTCAAGCAGAAAAGTATGTAAATTGAATTCCTAGTGTAAATTAATTAAAATATGTCATTCTGAATGTAGCGAAGCGAAATGAAGAATCTTACTAAGATTCTTCGCTAATGCTCAGAATGACAAAACATTATTCCTTTTAAATTGTTAATTGTTTTAAACATGTGAGTAATACATTTAGAGTGAGTTGATCAATTCAAATCTGAAATTATGGATTTTGATTGAGTTGTAATTTTAGATTTTTGGGCAGAATGGTGTGGACCTTGTAGGATGCTTTGACCAGTAATGGAAGAATTAGCACATGATAATGAGTGAAAAAATGTAAAAATTGTAAAAGCTGATGTAGAATGACCAGGAAATGAAGAATTGGTTCAAAAATTCCAAGTTTCATCAATCCCTGCAGTATTTGTAATGAAGGCTTGAAATGTAATTAAACCAGTCATTGGAGTAAATCCAAAAGAAGTTTATCAAGCAGAAATTGATGCTTTATTAGCTGCAAATACAGAACAAGTTGCAAAGACTGTAAAAATGGATAATTCTGCAGATGATTTGCAAATGGCAGCATAGCATACGAGACTAATTAGTTTATAAAATAACTATAAACCCTTCTTAGAAGGGTTTTTTAAAAAAGTATTAAAATATTTGACAAGTTTTTGCTTTTTGAATATAATGATTATATAGTTAAAATTTTTACCATTTAAATTTACAAAATGGAATGAGATGAACAATTAAATAAAGGTCAAGGTTGGGAGAAAGTTAAGGCTTTGTTATCTCCAGAAGCGAAGAAAGCTTTGAGTTCACTTAGTGAAGAAGAGCAAAGACAATTGTTTTTGTCTTTAAAGCAAGATGTAGAGGATTCTAGAGTTAAAGATGAAACTAAAGAACAAGCAAAGCAAGAAGAATTGAAAAAATTTGATTTATTAATTGAAGAAGGGAAAAAGTATATTGATAAAGATAAATGGCAGGAATGGACAGATTATGAGTCAAGTTTTAAAGGTTGAATGTTTGGTTTGGATGTTATTGAAAGAGTTGTAGAAGTGATGAAAATGTTGGATGATTGAGTATCTCCTGAAGAAATAAAAAATAAGATGCTAAATGATTGGCATTTAGATTGATATTTTTCTATAAGGAGTACAGTAATACGTTTTTCAAAAAAAGGAAAAGAATTTGAAAAGATGTCAAGTAAGTGGTATGTAAGAAAGGTATCGTTTTGAGATAAGGTTGCTGCTCGTATAGAAAAACTTTACGAAGGATTGTTTGGTTAGTAGTTTTAAATAAAATCTGAAATAAAAATCTGGTCGAAAGACTAGATTTTTTGTATGCAGTATTTTTCACTTTTTTTATGGTAGAAAATATGTATTATCCGATTATTTATAGAGTAATGTTGTTTTATGTGATCTTATTTAGGGCAAAATTTCCTCGTAGATACAAAAGTACAAAATTATATAGCTGACAAAATTGGACAAATTTATCGTGATAACAATTTACAGTGAATAGTAGAGATTTGACCATGAAAGTGAGCTATAACAAAAAAAATTAAAGATATTTCTCATAATTTTTTTGTAGTGGAAAAAGACGTGAAAATGAAGGAATATTTGGAACAAATATTGTCTACAAATCAAATTAAATTTATGGACGTATTGGAAGCGAATATTCAAGATTTTTTGGATATTGATTTTTCAAAAATTTTGATAGTAGGAAATTTGCCATATTACATTACATCCCCAATTTTTAGGAAGTTTTTTTGAGATTGAAAGTGTAATTTTGCTGGATGATTTTTTATGATTCAGGATGAAGTTGGACAAAAAATCCAAACAATTGCAGAAAAAAAATCTTACCTTTGGTGGCTGGTAAATTATTGATATGATGTGATATACCACAAAACAGTTTGAGCAAAATCTTTTAATCCACCTCCAAAAGTAAAAAGTTGTTTAGTGGAGTTTAAGAAAAAAGAAAAAGCTGAAAATATTGATTTTGAGAAGTTAGTGGAATTTTTGGATTTATATACACCGTTTAGTAGAAAAACTCTTTGAGCAATAAATAAAATTTTGGCTAAACAAGGCAAAAAATACTATAATTTCTCATCAGAATTGTCTTGAAAGAGAGTTGACGAATTACAACGACAGGATTTAATAAATTTTCTTGACTTTTTGTATTAATTAGATATAATAATATTCGAAAAACAAAACCACAACATAATGAAAAAATTATTCGCACTGTTGTTAGCTATCGGGATGATGGCGACAACACAGTTCACCGCAACTGCACAGACAGCGGCAAATGCCATCAACATCAATTTCACCACTCAAATTGGCGATAGCATTAGCTATTCTGCCTTTGAGTTGGCTGAAATCATCTTCATTGGACAGAGTCCATCGGATGATGTTGCTGACATTATCTTGGATGAGTTCGAAGTCGAATTCCCAGAGAATTCTGGGGAGGAAAGCCCAGCCATTATGGTCCTTCAGTACGCAGATGATGAATTTATTTGTCTTCAGCACAATGAAGACGGTGATATTATCTCTATTTACATGAGGACGATTGAAAATGGTTGGATAGAGAGCGATCCTCAACAGGAAAACATCCTCTGGAAACTATCGTTACTTACGATGTTTTCGGAAAATCTCTTCAATAAATAGTCTGGTGCACAACATTGAGCCCCTTCGGTTTATCAATCGTTGGGGTTTTTGTTTGACTTAATTTTTAAAATAAATATAGTATTGCCACAAAATTATTTAGTTATGAATAAGATTTTATTCTTGTTGACTGCCATCTGGATGATGACAACAACAGCGGTTTCTCAAAATCCAAATGAGACAATAACATTCATGAATTGTGTCCAGTGTGAAGATTACTTCGAATTGGAAGTAAATATGGATACGTTGGTGAATTTAATTTTGTCATCTAATATGGTCCCAGAAACAAATGATTTGTTAGGAATTCGTGCACAATTCTATGGAGAATTTCCGGAAAACATGCTTCCTGGAGTGACTGGTATCTTTTTAAATTTACAAGATGATTTTGATACATTATCAATTGTAATTAGAAAAGATCTTACAGGTGAGACTCGTGCCATATATGTATTAACAAAATTTGGATGGTTGCAATCTGTGGATATGCAGGAGTTTTATTATTTTGATGAGCTTTTGTGGCTGTCTAAATATGATAATTACAATCAATTTTATCGTCCAGTTTTAAGAAAAAACGAGATGTTTAGGTAGTTTTAGTGCCCGTGCGTAATGTGCGGGCTTTTTTGTTTGACTTTTTTTATAGAATGTTTATAATCTAATTTACGTAAACTGACATAGTATAAACAACTAAAACAAAAACAAAAATGAAAAAAATTTGTTTACTGGCCACACTTTTAGTGGTGCTTGGATGTAGTCACGTCCAAAAGGAAGCTCAGCAGGATCAAGAAACCCCTACAATCGTCTTTTATTCATTAGAAGATAATTATATGGGGTTCTATGAAATTACCAGCGATTCATTAGCTATTCTAATACAGGATAGTGAATCATACCATTATTATGTGTACGACTCAACAGGGCTGATAGCTCAAGGCAATAATGACTGTATTTGTCGTTATGAAAGCACAGAGCAATGGTTGAGGTGCTTTATAGAGGTTTTTGTTGATCACCCAAAAATATCAAGCGTACAGTTATTTATTTCAAATGATGAAGATGTTATTAACTTGTATGGTTGTTCTGTGGAAGACATGCTTGATCACGAGTACTGGGCATCCTCCGAAGATAAAAGAATTGCGGAATTACTTCCGACAGTAATCCCTTTTTTGGATTCTATATCTCCGACAAAAAAAGAATCAAAAATTGTATTTTATTCTACAGGTTCTCCACAGAATAAAATAGAATTTTGCCCTGACACGATAACCAATCTATTGGTGCGTTGTGTTAACAGAATGGAAAAAGATAATCCGCATGTGGTTTTGGATGAGAAAGAGTGTAGGTATAGCGTATCTTTCTTCCCTATGGAAGATTCGATATCGCAGGTTAAATTTCTCTTCTTCTCAAATCCGGATGGTACAGATATTACTATGAGGGAATGTTCTGTGACTAAGGATAATGAGGAGGAATTTTCTTGCGGAAATATTAAAGAGCTTCTGGATTGTACCTCATTCATTGTCTATCCGGAACTGGATGGACCACTTATGAAGGGCTTTGTCCCAAAAAAAGAGTAGTTCTGATTGTTTGTTTAACATTACCCGGGTTTCCGGGTTTTTTCTATTTTTCAAATTTTTCTAAAATAATATTTGCGACTTCTTCTGGTGTCTTATCTCAAGTATCTATTACTAAATCGTAATTCTCTTGGTCTCGTAGATCTATATTGTATAGTTTTATGTATCTTTCAAAATCTGCTTTGTTTCTGTTGTGTACTTCTTCTATTGCTGCTTGTAAAGATTCTTGTTTGTCTGTATCTCTTTCTGCTTTGTAAATTCTTTCTCCTGCTATTTCTTCACTCACATCCAATAATATTTTAAAAGCCTTTGGTTGAGCGAAAAATCCGAGTCTACTATCCAAAATAATATTTGAATTCAAATCTAATCATTTTTGAAATTCTTCATATTTTAAATCAAATTCTTTTGCATTTTCTGGTTTTTCTCACAAAAGATTAAATTCATGGATATTTAGTCACATTTCTTTTGCTAATTTTCTTTTCATATCTCATATTGATATGATTTCATAACCAAGTTTTTCTGCCAAAATTTTTGAAACAGTTCATTTTCAACTTCAAGCTTTACCTCACATGGTGATTAGCATAATTAATAATTAATAATTAAAAATTAAGAATTTTTACGGTGTCATTTCGAACCGTAAGTGACAAATCTACCCTTTTTCTACTTTTTGGATTTCTCGGCTAAAGCCTCGAAATGACGATTCAATATCATTCGAGGAGCATAGCGACAAAGAATCTAAAAAACATAATTAAGATTCTTCGCTTCGCTCAGAATGACATAACTGAGTAAATCTTGATTTCATCATAATTATATCTATAGTAATTTCAAATTATATTTTACATTGTAATAAATTAAAAAATGAAACAATGAAATTTATTTGGAACAATTTTGATTTGTTTGACAGTATTGGCATCATCTTTTATTTTGAGTAAGGTTAATTTTTCTGTGAATACTGGTGTAGCTCCAGATCATACAATTTCTGTAGCATGAAATGGAGAAGTTAGAGCAACTCCTGATACTTTAATTGTATATTTGAGAGTAGAAGATACAGCGGATACTACAGCAGAAGCTCAAAAAAATGTAGACGAAAAAGTTGCTCAGATAAAAGAGATAATAAAATGATATGATATCAAAGATTCTGATGTAAAAACGACTAATGTGAATGTCTATGAAGCATATGATTGGACAGATAATGGTAGAAAATCCTTATGATTTACAGCAAATCACAACTTGGAAATAAAAATCAAAAGTGCAAATTTAGAAAACGAATGAGTAGGTGGAAAAATAATTTCTCAAGTATCTGAAATTTGATGAGTATTTGTAAATAGTGTAAGTTATGATATAGATGATAAAACTGAGTATTATTCACAAGCTAGGGAATTAGCATTGAAAAAAGCGAATCAAAAAGCTGAAGATTTAGCTAAATATGCATGAGTAAAATTGGGTAAACCTATTTCAATCAGTGAACAATTTAGCAGTGATTATGCTATAGCTACATCTACTAAAAATACTTATTTTGTTGAAGAGGCTGAAATGGATAGTGCCGCATGATCTGATATTTCTCTTTGAGAAATGAAAATTACGTTAGATGTAAATGTAGTATACGAGATTAAATAATTAATATAATTAAATTGCTAATGTCATTCTGAGAAGCGTAGCGACGAAAAATCTAAAAAATATAAGTAAGATTCTTCGTTTCAATCAGAATGACTTTTTTTATTATATTGTTTTTGCTGTGATTATAGTAAAACTATATGAGTTTATAGTGAAAATAAAATTTTCAATTTGTACATAAAAATTTTTTCATTGTTTTGAAAGTTTTGCTTGAGGTGATGAAATTTTGTTTTTACACCAAGATACGACATCATCTGTTTCCAAAGAAAGATTTCTTTTTATTCTTTGGATTCAAAGTTCTGTTGTGTGTAATTTATCTAAATTTTCAAATAAATTCATTTTATATTATCTGAATATTAAGTTCAACTTGTTTTCCTTTTTGCAAAAATCGTATTAATTTTTTGTCTCTTGTGAGAAATTCAGTATGTCAGTTTGCAAAAATTGTGACAGAATAATCTTTATTTTCTTTTAGATTTAGTCATGCAAAAATTTTTTCTATGTTTTCTAATTTATGAAATCTTTGTTTTTTGTAATTGAAATATTTTGTGATGACTCTTTGATAATTAAAGTATTCATAGTTCAACGGTATCAATGTGTCAATTCAGCAATCTTTAAAATATCTGAGATCAAATTTTACAGATTTATTTGCCATAAAGTGTGAATATGATAGAGTAGTTAGATAATATTTCCACATAGGTACTTCTTTTGTCCAAAAGCAAAATGGAAAATTGAACTTTTTGATATTTTTTTGATTATCATTTAATTGATATGATTTTGAGATGTTGTTTATCAATTCTTGTCATACTTGAATATCTGCAAAATCTCAAGCCAAACCTATTTTCCCTACAAGTGATTTTTGAAAACAATAGTTCTGTAAATATTCACTAAATAAAGGTAAAATTAAATCAGAATATTTTTTTTCTTTTAATAATGTTAATTCATAAGTAGGTCAAACAATTATTTTTTCTGCTCATTTTGCTTTTAAAAATTCAATTCAATCTATAATTTTTTGTTTTGAATACTCAAAATTTTTGTCTCAGTATGGCCAATTTATCTGATCATAATATATAAAATATTCATGATTGAATTTATTCAAAAATTTGAAAAGTGTAAGATTTTCGTTTCATGATGTGATAATTCCTATTTTCATTCAATTAGATTTTTTAAATAAAGGTGTCTATTGAAATTTTTTGTAAGTGTGTCATAATCGGTAGCGTTTATTATATTGTCTATAGCATCAATTTCTTCTTGTAAATATCCCATTTTTTTTCTAACTGAATTTGAAATTTTTCATCATTGGGATTCTATATTTTTTAGTCATTTTAGTAATTTTTTACATGTTATCCTATATGATGATGTGGTGTACACTATGTATTCTTTCATTTTGGTAAATAGATTGGTATCAAATTCAGCGACTGCTTTCTCAATTTCTTCTTTTATACTTATCATTTTTCTGACTTTTGCTCTTTTCTCTTCTCTAATCGCTTTCCAGAAATTTACATCATATCATTGATTAATTAATTTTTGGATAGATAATACATCATTGTATTCTGTATTTATAGCTTGTGATAATATTGAAATATATTCGCTGCATTTGTAATTATGTTCTTTTTCTAATGTGACAGTTATAGAGTTTTTTCAAAGTGTACAAAAAACTTTGTCTTCCATATAAGCACAGCAAAGACTCGTAAGAGACGTGATAAAGACTATGATTGTTAATATTGTTTTTTTCATACTATATTTTTATTTTCAGTCATAATTTTTTGATATTTAACCAAAATTCATCTTCTTTAATTTTTCACATTTTTATTCAACTATCTGTCTGTACTAGTCAATTATACATATTTTTTAGTGCATTTCAATTTTTTGATATTTGATTAATGTTTTTCATATTATTTGATACCACTCGTGGATTTAATTTACATTCTGCTGCAATTTGTTTTGAATCTTTGATTCATTTATTATAATAGTCATCTAATATAATATCCATTTTTAATTGGTAGTATAATGCTCATGCAAATTCATTTCGATTTGTTCATTCTTCTTTAATTTTATCTAAATATTGTATAGCTTTGTTTGTATCTTTGAACAATAAATCCATAAATCAAAAGGCTACAGTTTCTGCTTGTCCAAACACAATTTCATCTATTAGTTTTTCATCAATATTCGTTATATTGTGTATTTTGCAATATTCATGCAATTTATCAATTTCTGAAGTGATACGATATGGATCATTTCAGACTTTGTCTATGAAATAAGTCATCATATTTTCAGGGATTTTTATTTCTCATAGCTCATTTCTAATTAAATTTTTTAATTCAATTCATCACATTTTTTTGAATTCTTTGATTTGTGCATTCTTTTCTAAAAATTTATATAGTCTTCATCTTTTATCTGGATTATAGCTTAGAAATACGATAAGATTGTCTGATGAAATAGAATCTATTGATTTTGTAAATTTATCAATGAAATCATTTAGACTATTACTATCAAATCAAGTTTGTCTTTCTGCAGATGCAGGTATTCATCTTAGTATTATTAGTTTTTTTGTAGAAAAAAGACCTCATCCAAAAATATTTTGAGTAATGCTTCAATTATCTCGGTTTTCGCTATTGAAAGTAAAAATGCTATCTTTTCAAAATTTTTGAGAAAAATTGTATGTCCATCTTTCAAGTTCTTTATCTACTAAAAATCTTTCTTCTCAGGTAAATAAATATACATTTTCTGCCATCTTTTTGAGCTTTGATAAAATATTTGATATTTTTGTTTTAGTATTTTGTATTATAAATTCAATCTAAAAATTTTTTCTTTGTAGTGTTTTGTGGCTGTTTTTATAGGTAATTGTTATTATATATAAAAATTTGATTATGGCAATGTGAATTATTGTAGTAATTCATTTTTTTTTGCTAAATTTTGTGATTTGGAATATAATTAGTTATATAATTTTTAATCTTTTAAAAAATAAAAAATGACAATTGAAGAACTTATGGAAACTTTAACACCACACCAAAGAGCTTATATTGATTTAAATCTTGGTGATAAAATTACAAATGGTGATTATATGTTAGCATCATATCACCTTGTTCCATCTGCAAAGAGGAATATTTTACAAGCAGCTTGTGAAGTAGCAAGTGAATCTAGTACTGGTACTAATTTTCCAGTAAAGACAGAGACACCTTATGCAAGACTTTTGAATGCTCTTGTTTATGATGTAAATTTGGAAGATAATATTGTAAAAATTGCATTTCCTTGGAGATTGTTTGATAGAAATTGAAATGTACAAAATATATTTACATATATTGCAGGAAATATTTTGTGAATGTGAGACGTGTCAGCATTAAAATTGCTTGATGTTTGGTTTCCTCCAGTAATGCTTGAACAATATGATGGACCAAGCTACACATTAGATGATATGAGAAGATATTTATGAGTATACAATAGACCGATTCTTGGTACAATTATCAAGCCAAAGATGTGACTTAGTTCTGCAGAATATGCTGAAGTTTGTTATGATTTTCGAGTTGGAGGATGAGATTTTGTAAAAAATGATGAGCCACAAGCTGATCAAGATTTCTGTCCTTATGACAAGATGGTAGCTCATGTAAAAGAAGCAATGGATAAAGCAGTAAAAGAGACATGACACAAAAAAGTCCATTCATTCAACGTATCAGCAGCAGATTTTGATACAATGCTTGAAAGATGTGAAATGATTAGAAATGCTGGATTTGAGCCAGGAAGTTACGCATTTTTGATTGATGGAACAACTGCATGATGGATGGCTGTCCAAACACTTAGAAGACATTATCCAGATGTATTTATTCATTTCCATAGAGCAGGGCATGGAGCGTATACTAGACCTGAGAATCCAATTGGATATTCAGTATTAGTATTGTCAAAATTTGCAAGACTTGCTGGAGCAAGTGGAATACATACTGGAACAGCTTGAGTAGGAAAAATGGCATGAACTCCTGGAGAAGATGTGACAGCAGCAAAAGAAATTAGATACTTTACAGAGAAATGACATACATTTGAGCAATCTTGGACAAAGATACCTCCACAAGATGAAGATTTATTAGAAATAAATGCTATCGATAAGAAAAATATGGAAATATTGGTAGATGATAGTTGGAGGTGAATGAAAAAATGTTGTCCAATTGTTTCATGATGATTAAATCCAGTACTTTTGAAACCATTTATGGATTTGATGTGAAATCAAGATTTTATAACAACAATGTGAGCTGGTTGTCATGCACATCCAGATGGAACAAGAGCAGGTGCTGCTGCATTAGTTCAATCTTGTGAAGCATATGAAAAATGAATTGATATTCATGAATATGCAAAAGATCACAAAGAACTTGCTAGAGCGATTGAATATTTTGAGAAAAAATAGAATTTTATATTAATTATATATTATAAAAATGATAAAATACGTAAATGAAGAACCATCATGGGAATCTTATACAATAGATAATGATTTCAATTGATTTCCCTCTAATGACGATGAAGAAAATTTTGGATATGTAGATGAATATGAAGATCCTAAACTTAATGTTATTTGAGATACAGAGGAATCAATTATAAATCTTATTGATAATTTTAATCCATCAGAAATTGATTCTAAAATTCAAGAATTTAAGCCATCAGATTGACCATTTGATTTTTGGTCATATCAAGATTGGTTAGATAAATTGCCAGAAGATTTGAAAAAAGACATAGATGATTATGTTCATCGTGAATATTCAAAATTTTTTGAAAAAGATGAGGAAGTTGGTTGAATAGAACCTATGGAAAGTACTGATGATTATCTTGATCAAGATGAACAAAAAATTCCAAGGAATGCTGTAAGACATTGAAATAGAAGTCATAAATCAAAAGGGAAACCATCATATAATGAATTAGATGATTATTCTTTGGCAGCATAGTTTTATAATATTAAGAAACAAAAAATGAAGAAACAAAAAAATTATTTAGATGCAAAAGTAAAAGTGATACATATACGTGATGGAGAAGCAAAAATTATAGTATTAAATGAGATAGATGCAGTGGAATATGGTCTGAGTCCATATGACAAAGTCGAGCTATCTAATGGTAAAAATAAAATAGTTGTAAATTTGGATGTCACAAAGAGATTGGTAAAGCCAGGATATGTCTGAGTATTCAAAGATGTATTAGATACATTCCCACTTGAAAATGACCAATTTGTAAAAATTAAGTATACAAGGAGATCAAATATGGCATTGGAGGCTATTAAAAAGAAAATGCAATGACAAAAAATTACAGAAGAAGAAATAAAAAGTATTATCAAAGATATTTCGGACAATAAATTGGTGGATTCTTTGATGACATATTATGTCGCAAGTAGTTTTTTTTATCCAACAAGTGATAAAGAGATTGTCCAAACAGCTAAAGCAATGGCAGAATGCGGAGTAATGCTGAAGCATCCAAAATGAAGTATTGTAGCTGATAAACATTGTATAGGGTGAGTCTCTGGAAATGAAACGACAATGATTCTGGTACCACTTATTGCCTCATTGGGAATTAGATTTCCAAAGAATTTTTCAAAAGCAATTACATCACCAGCAGCTACATGAGAGTGTGTAAATGTATTGATGGATATTTCTTTTGATAAAAAATGAATAGAGAAATTATTAAAACAAAATAATTGTTGTCTTGTATGGTGATGAAGCTTGGATATAGCACCAGCAGATGATAAATTAATTCAAGTTGAATCACCATTGTGAATTCAAGATAAAGCGAAAGTAGTTAGTTCAATTATGGCTAAAAAGTATGCGATGTGAATTACTCACTCGTTGATTGATATACCGATGTGACCAACAGCAAAGGTAAAAAATATGGAAGAAGCCTTAGATTGGAAAGAAAAATTTGAAAAAGTTTGAAAATGATTGGGTATGAAAATGTGTGTAGTGATTACAGATGCAAAACAACCTATTTGAGCTGGGGTTTGAGCTGTATTACAGGTTAGAGAAGTCCTTAGAGTATTACAGCAACATCCATTGAGACCTATGGATTTGGAAAATAAAGTTATTTTGCTTGCATCAAAATTGATTGAAAATGTTTGAATGGCAAAATGAGAAGATGCTAAAAAATTAGCTTATTGACAACTTGTATCTTGAGCAGCTCGAAGATATATGCAAAGAATTATTAAAGCACAAAATGGTAAGAATCCAAATATTCAGTCTGAAGATTTAGTACTTTGAAAATATTCGTATGAAGTAAAGACTGAAAAAGATGGTAAAGTAAAAGATATCAATATGCATGATCTTAATGCTCTTTGTAGAACTTTAGGATCTCCATTGATAAATGAAGCTTGAATTTATTTAAATAAAAAAGTTTGAGATAAATTTAAAAAGTGAGATGTACTTTGTACATTTTATGCGATGGATACAGATAAACTTAATGAGGCAAAAAAGGCCATGAAAGAAAAATCTTTTTATACATATTAGCTGGTAGCTAATAGCTAATAGCCAATGGCAAAGAATTTGTTTTTGGTTATTAGTGTTATATTTACATTTTAATTGAAAGTAATGCCAGGAATTATAGCAACAATATGACCAGCAACACAGTCAAAGGAAAGATTGATGTCGTTGTATAAAAATGGTGTTAGGATATTGAGGTTTAATTGTTCTCATGCTAGTCATGAATGGATGGAAACGACTCTTTCTACAGCAAGAGAAGTAGAAAAATCTGTTTGAAATAGGTTTGCCTTTTTGTTGGATACAAAGGGGCCTTGAATTAGGACATGAGAACTAAAACAACCAGTTTATTATGAAAAAGGACAGGAAATTAAGATAGTTGTTGATCAAGATTTGGTAAAAGATGAGGACACTATGTATATAGACTATCCTCATATTATCAAGGATGTAGAAATATGAAGTTTAATTAGGATAGAATCATGACTTTTGGACATTAGAGTAACTAAAAAATGAAAAGATTATATTATTTGAATTGCTGAAAATGAAGCAGAAATAACATCTAGAAGGCATGTAAATCTTCCATGAATACCTATTAAATTGCCATGACTTACAGAGAAAGATAAAGATGATATTTTGTTTGCTATCGATCATAATATGTCTTATGTGGCATTGAGCTTTGCTAGGAAGCAAGAAGATATACAAGAATTGAAAGAGTTTTTGTATAAAAATTGATGAGCACACTTAAAAGTAATTGCAAAGATAGAAAACCAAGAATGAATAGATAATATCTCAGGTATTATCAGAAATGCTGATGCAATTATGGTTGCAAGATGAGATTTAGGAGCAGAAGTACCTGTAGAGACTATTCCTTCTCATCAGATAAATATGATATGAAAAGCAAAAAGGAAATGAAAGAAAGTAATTGTTGCTACACAGATGCTTGAAAGTATGATTACAAACCATTTCCCTACTAGAGCTGAAGTATCTGATATCTTTTATGCAGTGTCTCAATGAGCAGATTACTTAATGTTGTCTTGAGAAACTTCGATGTGAAAATACCCTATTTCATGTATTGAGGTGATGAACAAGATTATTAATGAAGCTGAAAAATATATTTAATCATATATTAGTAAAAAACTTTTAATTATTAAAATAAAAAAATGTTTAAAAAAGAAAAAAAATGTGATGTAAAAACAAATTGTAAAAAATGTGATAAATCAACTAAATTTGTATTATGGTTTGATGAAATTTGAATTGAAGATGTACCTTTGGTTTGATGAAAAAATGCATCTTTATGAGAAATGTATAGAAACTTAGTACCAAAATGAGTTAATATTCCTAATGGATTTGCTATTACAGCTTATGCATATCGTTATCTATTGAAAGAAACTTGAGCAGATAAAAAAATTAAAGAAATTTTGTCTGATTTGGATACTTCTGATATGGATAATTTAGCTGAAAGATGAAGAAGAGTAAGATCTTTGATTAAGTCTTTGGAATTTCCATTGGATTTAAGAAAAGAGATTATAGAATCATATAAAAAGATGGAGAAGATTTACTGAAAAAATGTAGATGTAGCTATTAGAAGTTCTGCTACAGCTGAGGATTTGCCTGATGCATCTTTTGCTGGACAGCAAGATACATATTTAAATATTTTTGGTTATGAAGAAGTAATTGAGGCTTGTAAGAGATGCTTTGCATCATTATTTACAAATAGAGCTATTTCTTATAGAGAAGATAAAAAGTTTGATCATTTTTCTATAGCATTGTCTATTTCAGTACAAAAAATGGTTAGATCTGATTTGGCTTGTAGTGGAGTAATGTTTTCAATTGATACAGAATCAGGATTTAAAGATGCTGTATTGCTTACATGAGCATATGGATTATGAGAAAATGTAGTCCAATGAGCTGTAAATCCAGACGAATGGTATATTTTTAAACCATCATTGAGAAAAGGTAAAAAAGCAATACTTTCGAGAAAAGTATGAGAAAAAGCTATAAAAATGATATATTCTAGTGATATGAGATCTCCAACAAAAAATATTCAAGTTCCTGATGGTGATAGAAAAAAATTAGTTTTGACTGATGATGAAGTAGAAAATTTGGCAAGACAAGTTTTGATTATTGAAGATCATTATTCAAAGAAAAAATGAAAATTCTGTCCTATGGATACAGAATGGGCTAAGGATGGAAAAACAGGAGAGTTGTTTATTGTACAAGCAAGACCAGAGACAGTCCATTCAAACTCAAATATGAATATTTTGAAATCATATGAGTTAGAAAAAAAATGAGAAATTTTGATTCAATGAAAATCTGTTTGAGAAAAAATTGGATCATGAAAAGCAAATATTATAAAAGATGTTTCAAATATTGGTAAATTTAAAAAATGAGAAATTTTAGTGACAGATATGACGGACCCTGATTGGGAACCAATTATGAAAATTGCTTCTGCTATCGTAACAAATAGAGGAGGAAGGACTTGTCATGCAGCTATCATTTCTCGTGAATTATGAATTCCATGTGTTGTATGAACAAATGATGGAACAGAAAAGATTGAACAAGGACAAGATATTACTGTGGATTGTAGTAGTTGAAGTGATGGAATCGTATATAAATGAAAATTGCCATTTAAAGTAAATGAGATAAATATTGCTAAGATGCCAAAAACTAAAACTCATATTACTATGAATGTATGATCTCCAGACCAGGCATTTGAAGAGAGTTTTATTCCAAATGATTGAGTAGGTTTAGCAAGAGAAGAATTTATCATTAATTCATATATTAAAGTACATCCATTGGCTCTTTTGCATTTTGATGAAGTTAAAGATGAAAATGTAAAGAAACAAATTGCTGATTTAACAGTATGATATAAGAAAAAAGCGGATTATTTTATTGATAAATTGGCAGAATGAGTATCTACAATTGCAGCTGCATTTTATCCAAAGAGAGTAATACTTAGATTGTCTGATTTCAAATCAAATGAATATGCTAATTTGATTTGATGAGCACAATTTGAACCAAAAGAAGATAATCCAATGATTTGACGAAGATGAGCATCTAGATATTATTCTGAAAAATACAAAGAAGCTTTTGGACTTGAATGTAAAGCTGTGTTAAAAGTTAGAGAAGAAATGTGATTAGATAATTTGGATGTGATGATTCCATTCCCAAGGACACTTGAAGAAGCTAAAAAAGTTATCAAGACAATGTGAGAATTTGGATTAAAACAACATAAAAATTGATTGAAAGTAATGTGAATGTGTGAAATCCCATCAAATGTAATTTTGGCAGAGGAGTTCTTGGATATTTTTGATTGATTTAGTATCTGATCAAATGACTTAACACAACTTACATTGTGAGTAGATAGAGATTCAGAGTTAGTCGCAGAAGTTTATGATGAAAAAAATCTAGCAGTAAAGAAATTGGTAGAGAGAGTAATTAAGGTAGCTAATAAAAAGAAAAAATATATTTGAATCTGTGGTCAAGCTCCATCTGATTATCCAGAATTTGCTAAATTCCTTGTTGAATGTGGAATTCAATCAATGAGTTTGAATCCTGATACAGTAATTAAAACAACTTTGCAAGTAGCAAAGATTGAAGATAGTCTAAAAAAGAAAAGAAAATAGTTTTGTAAGAAAAGATGAGAAGCTCCTAAGATTGTAGGAGCTTTTTGTAAAAATAAAAAAAATTACCTTTTTGAGGTAATTTCCCTTCTTACCCATCGGGGAAATTACCCCAAACAGGCAAAAATACTATATCAAAAACATTTCAAACTTCAATAGAAAATTATGAGCGTACACTATTAGGTTTAAAGCATAGGTTAACATACTTGTTTATGGTTATGGAAAGAAAACAAAAAGAAAAAAAATTAAATAAAAACATAATTAATCAAGAACAGAAAAAAAAGAGAATAAATAAAAAATGGCGTATCCGTAAAAAAGACACCTAACTTACCCAACTAACCCCTCCCTAAAAAAATTTCTGTGTGTGTACTAAAGCCATCAGATAGGAGTGAAGATGGTAAAAGGGGGACATAGGGGTATGTTAGAGAGAAAAATGAGAAAGGAGATAAAGAAGTGAAAGGTAATGAATATAAAATTAATAATTAGAAAAAAATAATAACTTATAATAATTACTATATACTGATATGGTAGTACCTAACTCACCATACTCAACTAACTCACCGATAATAACTCACCGGTTTTGGTTTTCGTATTCACCGATTTAGTGTTATCTTAGTTATTATTTAGCTTTTTACTTATTTAATCTATATTAAATGGAAGAGGGTTTTAAAGGATTTGCACTTAATACGGATTGATGATTGACACCTTTTGTGCAATTGAGCCGTACAAAGAACGTCCAAACGAATAACCGGAAAGACATATACCGGTCCAGAATGTCCGGGAAAGCCGAACTTTTGGTATGCTGAGCTGTACCAATGTCCTGAAAAACAAGCGGAATGTTTTTAGTATATGTAATTAAAAACATGGGTTAAAGATATACACTTGGAAAAAATATAATAAAAAATATATAATGAAATTATATAAAATATGTAATAGGTATATATACAGGATTTAGCATAATATATATACATATTGTAATACAAGATATACGAAAAAAAATGTTATATTTTATATATTTTAAAATGTATATATTAAAAATGGTAACAAATATATACACATTTTAAATTGTCTTATTAAATACAAAAAAAGTATGGCTTTCTTAGTCATGCTTTTTTCTTTATTTGATAAGAATTTTATAAGAGATGACCTAATAAATTTACAATTTAATGGAGGTACACCAGTAATCTGTACCATTTCAAGCTCTATAGTATGTAGCTATAGAGCTTTTTTAGTTTATAAACAATTATTAAAATGGTAAGTTTTATCGAGATTAAGCGTATAAACGCTTGTATTTATCACCTTGAAAAAGAGTTAGATGATATTTCAGAGAGTGATAAAAAATGATTTACTAAGGCAATCGAACTGTTAAAGCAGTACAGAGATGACGCTCAGGATTACTACGAAAATGAGTACTATGAGCATATGTACTGCTCAGACGATGACGAAAGTAAATTCTGTTTCTAATTGTATGAAAGTTTTATTCTAATTTCAAGAGCATTTAGATTTTTTCTAGATGCTCTTTTTTATTATTTAAAAAATTTAAAATGGAAGAGATTGAACAATGTATATCACTTATAAAAAGTATTAAACTATCGGTTAAGTATTTGGAAAAGGAATGTATTAAAGTACCAACCGATAAACGAATGTGATATAGATTAGCTATTGATAATTTAAAAGAATATAAAGAATGTGTTGAAAATACTCTTAAGAAAAAACTTAAGACATATCTATGAGATTGAAATATTAAACTTGAAGACCTGTTTTCTAATTGATGTATGGGTCTATAATTTTTATTTTATTACAAAAATTCAAAATGAGAAATACATATTTAGTACAATGCAATCCTGATTTTATCAGAGATGCATTATATCAGAGATTTGATGATGTAAAAGATAGATGGTGAATGGAAATACATAATGAAAAGATAGATGACTTTGTTGATTTAGTTTCAGAATGTTGAACTAATGCAGGTAGTGCAAGTGAAGTTATTGATAATTGGCTTATCAATGGAGAGAGTTGAAGTTATGAAGATGTGTGGAAATATAGTTTAAATAGAGATGAGAAACGAACTTGAGATGATGAACAATTAGATGAGGTAGAAAATTATCTAGATTACAATTCTTATATGTACGATAGGGATTTACAAGAATATTGTTCGTACTAATTTTTATATTATAAATTATATTAAAATGATACAAGATAACTGATTTACTTTTAAAGCTCCATTTAGGAGAGCAACACAAAAACAGATTGAATTAATTAAAAAACTATATCTGAGAAGGTATTGAGCTTTTGGCAATGAAAAATTATTCATGAATAAATTGAATGATATGAAAGTCATTCAAGCACACACTTTGATAAAGCAGTTAATGAGTGTTTAAACTTTTTATTATAGAGGTGATATCAAAATGGTATCACTTCTATTATTTTATATTGAAATATTATATGTGATTTATATTATCATGATTGCTAATAAACATATTTAATAAAGACTGAATTTTATAGACTTGGTTTTTAGATAGTCATAACAAACGACATCATAGTTCGTGGAAACAATTATGGCTGTTTAAAAACTCAGTTCTAATATGTTTATTAGCACCAAGAATTATGGTGTCTTTTTTATATTTTTAAAATAATATGGTATCTTATTTAGATGAGTGAGAGTTAAGTAATACATCTAAAATAGAAAAGATGAATAAGAAAGAGACAAAATCTATCATTATATTATCATTGATTTGATGTGTAATATTGTGAGTTGCTTCTTATTCTTTTAATTCAGAAAAACAGTTCTGGACTTGGGCTATGGTTATTTGATTAATATTTTGAGTAGTTCAAATGATATATTCCAGTAGAATTAATACTGATATAGAAATTGAGAAGATAGAAACTAAAATAAATGATATAAAAAAATGATATACTTATGATGAAGATATTGATTATTATAGAGAGGAATTAAAATCTTTGAGGGAAAATTATTCTTCTGAAATTTTTAGGAAATGTTTTTCATCGAATTTGTTTTCAATAATTTTCATGCCTTTCATTATAATAGTTGCTACATTAATATTATCTTTTTTATCATTTTGGCCAACCCTTAAAGATTTAAGTGGTCAACCAGAATGATGTAATATAAAATGAAATATTGAATATGAATGAACAGAAAAGATATATCATGTACCATGATGCTCTCATTATAATGAAACAGTTATTAATAAAGATTATTGAGAAATGTGGTTTTGCTCTGAACAAGAAGCTCGTGACGCATGATGGAGAAAATGTAGAGAATACTAATTTTATTTAATTAAAATAATATAATGAAAAGACAATTATTTAATTTATTATTATGCTTATCAATATTATGAATTAGCTTTATTTGATTATCTGAAGCTTCAATTTTATCTAATTGATTAGTGCAAGCAGCTATTAATAATAGAGAATATTCGGATTGAGTATTAAAAACAAAATCTGAACAAGTATCTTATGGTAGTAATTTGAAAATAGCATATATATGTAAAGATAGTTATAATTGTGGTTCATCATCAGCTATATTTAAGGTAAAGTATGATACAAATAACAAAGTATATTATATTTGTTCTTCAAAATATAATTCAGATTGATGCTCTATATCAACAGCAATATTTCAAATACAAAATAATTATATCTGTCCTGCTGGTGTATTTCAAACATGTAATAGTTTTAATTCAATATCATTCCCTTTAATACCGGTTGAAGAGATAGCGAAAGTCTTGGATTGATGAACATCTTCTAGAGTTTCAAAAAATTGAAGTAGCTATAATTTATGAAATTATTGAACAATAAGTAATAATAATTGAACATATTATATTTGTATTGGTTGATATAGTTGTTCAAAATCTTCTGCTATTTTGCAAATGAAAAAAGATGGTAGATATTATTATGTCTGCGATTGAAATGAATATTCGTGTTCTAACTCATCAAGTATAATGCAAATAAATTCTAACAGTAATAGTAATAACTGATGATGAAGTAATTATGATAATGATTATAACTATGACTATAATACTACTGATTGGGATGCTATGCGAGAAGAATATAATGCCAATATGCAGGCTGCATGGGATGAGTATCACAATAATATGTGTAAAATAGAATATTGAGATAATGCGATGATGGACCCTAATAATGAAAATGCTTGTGTATGTATGGAATGATATACATGGAATAGCTCTAGAACATCTTGTGTATCTAAAGCATCAAGTTGTAGTATGTATTGACCTAACTCATATTTAGGTGCAGATAATCTATGTTATTGTAAGGCTTGATATCAATGGAATAATAGTATGACTAGTTGTATAAAATCACAAACGACAAATACAACAAAAAAATATTTTTCAGATTATAAATTAGATGCATATAATTTTGCATTTGCAAATTGAATAACAACAATGGATACAATCGAAAAGGCTGATATGTATTGAACATTGGATAGAATAGCTATGGCTAAGATGATATGAAATTATGCAGTTAATATACTATGACTTATTCCAGATGTAACATTAACTTGTTATTTTCCAGATGTGCCAACAGATGTAAATGTGGCTTATGATAATTGAGTTACTAAAGCTTGTCAGTTATGATTGATGTGACAATGAATAACAAACTTTAGACCACGAGATAAAGTTACTAGAGCTGAATTTGCTACAGTATTATCAAGGTTGATAAATAGAAATTCAGATGATTTAAACAGATTAAATAGTGCTAATCCATATTATTCAGAGCATATGAAATATTTGCAAAATAATTGAATAATAGATAGTGTTATTAACCTTTCAGAATATGATAATGAATTAAGATGATATGTAATGTTGATGTTAATGAGAGCAAATGATTTAGAGAATACAATAGAGACTAATTGTACAGCTGAAGAATTAGTTGTATGCTCAACTGCTGAGGATATGGACGCATGTATATCTGAATGTGAATGAGAATAGTAATATATTTTTTTTAATTTATATACAATACATCAAAATGTCTGATAAAATTCAAAAACCTCGAGATAAATTATCATTAGAAGAACAGGAGTTCCTTAATAAGAAAGCTATATGAATGAAATGGTTGTCAGTTTTCCTTACATGAATATGATTATTGTGGAGTAGAAGACGATGAGCTTTCTTTTTATGTATATGAATAGCTTTTATATGTTGATATGTTTGATGAGAATGATGAGAGGTAATAGCATTTGTTGTTACTAGATGCATAACATTAATTAAATTTACTGAGAAAGCATATAATCATGGAGTATGGCAGTGATTAGTGGATAAATATAGAGAAGAACATTCGTCTAATAAAAAAGTACAATGATGAAAGACTAAAGCAAAAAAAGAGAATACAAAGTAATTTTATTCATTTAATATTAATAATTATGAAAAACCTAAAATCATTATTTTTCTTTCTATTTTTCCTTTTTTGATTTATAAGTATAACATTTGCAGTTGAACTTACTGAAGAAGAGCTTGCTGTATTAAGATGACTAACTACTTGACCAACTATTGTAGATGAGTTTAAAAAAATATCAAACGAAAAAGGTTTAATAGTAGATAATTATTATAAATGTGTTGATAATACTATAGATAATGATGTTGAAGTTTCTCAAAAAATGAGTAACTATATGACATGTTATTCTAAATTTAATAAAGATTATTCTTCTACGATTAGAAACTATGATAGCTATTTTAAAGTAGATGAAAAAATATTAAAAGCAAAAGATAGGTATACAAAAAAGCTTTCTCGTTGTATAAAGTTTAATAACTTTATCCGTAAAAATGTATATAATCAAGTTGTTTGATATGAAAATTGTTACTTAAAATTTAGAGAATGTTATGAAAATTAAATAGTGTTAAGTAGTTGACATATAAAAAGATTACTTCATCGCGGAGTAATCTTTTTTTAATTGAAATAGAAAACAATATCAATATCAGTAAAGAATAATATCTTATTTATATTTAATAAAAGAGTAATGCCTGAAATTTATAATCCTTCACAAAGACAGATACAAACACTTGTATCTTGGATACAAGATAACACATTATGATTACCAGATTTACAAAGACCTTATGTTTGGGAAAGGGCTCGTGTAAGGAACTTATTTGATAGTTTGTATAGATGATACCCAATATGATTGATTACTCTTTTGGAAAATGAAAGAGAACAGAACGCTTTATGATGACGCTGAAAATTAGATAAGATACCTCAGTATTCTTTGATTGATTGACAGCAAAGATTGACGGCTTTATATTGTACTATTACATGAACACCTGTAATAAGACCAGATGGCTCAGAGGAGATGATAGTTATATCATTTAATCCTATAGAAGAAATATTTGAAGTTGCTGATGCTTGAACTAAATGATGAGATTGGATATATGATATTAAGGATATTATAAATTGAGATGATTTATTATGATTGTGTAATAGATATATTGAGAATTATAGAGAAAAGTATTGAGCAGATGAAGAGAAAGAACGTAAGATTGGACAAGCAATTCAAAGAGTACAGAATATAAAGAATATAACATTTCAATGTATTGAGATAGCTAAATCAACCCCAATAGAAACAGTAGCAGAAGTGTTCTTAAGAATTAACAGTGGTTGAAAGACACTACAAAATTCTGATTTTATATTAACACTTATGTCTGTTTATTGGGAACCAGGAAGAGAGGCTATTGAACGTTTTTCATTGGATACGATAAGACAGAACTGAATTACAAGTTTATGAGCTGATGAAATAGTGAGAGTGTTGCTTTGAGTATGATTGAAAAAAGCAAGGTTAGAACAAATATATAATTCATTAAGAAAGCAGACAGATGAATTTGATAAGTTAAATAAAGTTGTTGATAGTGTGACAAGTAAACACAATTGGCAAAACTTCTTAACGATATTAAAAGATGCTTGATTTATAAGCGAACTTATGATAACACAAAAGTCATTAGTAATAGCTTGTTATGTCTTCTATCTAATCTGACTTACAGAATATAAGATGACATTCCAAGAGCTTTGTCCAATTATAAAGAAGTATTATGTTTCTATGTTCTTAGCTCAGAAGTATTCAATGAGTAGTACAGAAACTATCTTGTGAAAAGATTTAGCTGAGATTGAAAAGTGTACTAACAAAGATGAGTTTGTTAATTTCTTCGAAAACCAAATAGCACAATATCTAACTCAAGATACATGGAATATTAGATTGAAGAACGCTATAAAGGAAGCTTCAAGAATGGACGCACCATTACAAGTTATATATAATGCAGCTCAAGTATATTTCCAAAGACCAATACTATTCAGAAATATATCTGTAAGCAAATACTTTGTTGATTATAATCCAAAACAAAAGAGTGAAATAGATAGTCATCATATATTCCCAAGACAATATTTGATTGATATGTGAATAACAAACACAGCAGAGATAAATCAAATAGCGAACAGAGTTTGGACATATAATTCAGATAATAAATATATATCAAAGAAAGCTCCTGACCAATACTATCAAGAGTTTTGTGAGAAAGAATGAACAGATTTTAAAGATAATTTGAAAGCTAATTGTATTCCAGAGAACTTTTATAAAATGGAGTTTAATCAATTCTTAGACGCAAGAAGAGAATTAATCTTCAATTTTATTAGAGAGTATTATGATGACATTTGTAATCCTACAATGCATATCAAAACACCAAGCATAACTACATTAATAGCATGATGAGAAAGTTTAAATGTAGAATTTAAATCATCTATAAGATGGAATTATTATCAGAATAAAGTAGATGACGCATTGAGGTTCCAAATAATAAAAACAATTGCAGCGTTCTTAAATACAGAATGATGAAGATTGTTTGTATGAGTTAAAGATGATTGAACAATATTATGAGAAGATAACGATATAAATAGTTATAGTGACAAGACATTAGATAGTTTATTGAAAGATGTAGATAATCTTATCAAAGATAACTTCTCAAAATATCGTGCATTGATTGATGTAAAGGTTGAAGATGTTGAATGAAAAAAGATATTACTATTTGAAGTATCTAAATCACATGAACCTGCATACTTTACACACAATTGAAAGCAAGAGTTTTACGTTAGAAATTCTGCGTCATCAATATCATTATCTATGGAAGATACAGTTAGCTATGTAAAAACACACTTCAATTAAGATTGAATTTGTAATGAGTATTGTTAAAAGATAGTTGTATAAGTAGTTTGACATAGAAAAAGATTACTTCTTTGTGGAGTAATCTTTTTTTTAGTTTGAAATAGAAATGAATATTGATATACAAGTATTATGATATTGTTTCGTACTATTTTTTCGTTTATTTATTTTTTATAACAGAACAATATGGCGGTTAAAAAGTCAGATTTGTATTCATCACTTTGGGAAGCAGCTAATAAATTACGTGGATGAATGGATGCTACATCATATAAAGATTATGTATTAGTTATTTTGTTTGTAAAATATGTGACAGATAAAGCTAAGTGACAAACTGATTTTTTAATAGAAGTACCAGAGTGAGGTAGCTTTGATGATATGATAAAAGCAAAATGACAAGCTAATATTGGAGAAAGATTGAATATGATTGTAGCAAAATTAGCAGAAAAAAATGAATTAAGTGGAGTTATAACAACTAATTTTGATGATGAAACAAAATTGTGAAAATGAAAAGAAATGGTAGATAGATTAACGGATTTAATTACTGTGTTCCAAAATAAGAACTTAGATTTTAGTAAGAATAGAGCTGAATGAGATGATATATTATGAGATGTTTATGAATATTTCATGAAGAAATTTGCAACAGAGGCAGGTAAAAGTAAAGGACAATTCTATACACCTGCTGAAGTTTCGAGAATTATGGCAAAGATTATCTGAGTGTCTGGAGCTAAGAGTGCAGACCAAACAGTTTATGATATGACATGCTGAAGTGGTTCATTATTATTAAAAGCAGGAAACGAAACTGATATAAACTTAACCTTATACTGACAAGAGAAAGACCCAGATGTAGCAGTATTAGCAAGGATGAATATGATATTACATGGTAAACCAACTGCAGAAATAGCTACATGAAATACATTGTCATCCCCAGAATTTAAAAATGATGATGGTAGTATTCAGACGTTTGATTATTGTGTTGCTAATCCACCATTTTCAGATAAGGATTGGATGATTGGATTAAATCCATACGAAGATAAATATCATCGTTTTGATTATTGAATACCACCAGAAAAAAATTGAGACTATGCATTCTTATCTCATATGATAAAGTCATTAAAGCAAACAGGTAAATGAGCTATTATTTTACCACATGGAGTTTTGTTTAGATGAGATGCTGAGTGAAATATTAGGAAAGAAATAATTAAACATTGATATATAAAATGAATAATTGGATTACCTGCTAACTTGTTCTATTGAACAGGTATTCCTGCTTGTATAATTATGTTAGATAAAGAGTGAGCAGCAAATAGAAAATGAATATTTATGATAGAGGCAAGTAAATGATTTATTAAAGATGGAAATAAAAACAGATTAAGAGAACAAGATATACATAAGATTGTAACTACATTCTTGAGACAAGATGAGTTACCAAAATATTCTAGATTTGTGACTAATGAAGAAATAGAAAAGAATGAATATAATTTGAACATTCCAAGATATATAGATACACAGGAAGAAGAAGATATACAGGATATTAAGGCACATCTAGAATGATGAATACCAAATGAAGATATAAAAAAGTTTGATGAATACCGAGTAGAATTTATGTCTCTAAAAAATTGTTTGTTTGAACCTATAAACTCAGACTATAGCAAATGTAAGATAGATGAAGATGAAATACAGGAAACGATATTAAACAATCATGAGTTTAAAGATTATTCAGATAGAGCTTGATTGCTTATGCAAAACCGAGCCAATGAAAATATAGAGGCTATGAGAAGTATTTCATCTAAGACCAGAGCAAAAGAATTTATAGCTGATATATCAGAAAAGTTATTACAAGCATATAAGCCAGACCCATTAATCCAATCTTATGATGTGTACCAACACTTGATGGATTACCGAGATGAAACAATGCAAGATGATGTATATATCATAATTGAAAATGGATGGAAAGCAGAGACAAGAAGAATAATTGAAGTGACTAAAAAAGGAAAAGAAAAAGATAAATGATGGACTTGTGATTTACTACCAAAAGAATTGGTAGCTAATGAATATTTCAAATCTGAATGTGATGAGTTAGAAAGAAGTAGAGAATTGCTTGAAGATGCAACGGCAAAGAAAGAAGAAATGCAGGAAGAATATTGAGAAAGTTGACAGGCATTGGATTGAATTACATCTCAAGCTAGTGCTAAGTCTGCATTGAAAGCTCATAAATGAAACCCAACTTTTGAAGAAGACAATAAAATAATAGAACAATACTTAGCAGTATTAGAAAACGAAAGCAAAGCAAAGAAAGAAATTAAAGATTTAGAAAAAGATTTAGATGATAAGCTATTAAGAAAGTATCCACAATTAACTGAGAATGAAGTTAAAGATTTGGTAGTAAATAAAAAACGATTAGCACATATAGATGCAGATATAGAAATGGAACAAGATAGAGTTTCACAAGTACTTACACAATGAATTAAAACATTGATAGAAAGATACTGAAAGACATTATGAGAAATAAAAAAAGATGTAGATGAGTATGAAAATAAAGTAAACGAACATTTAAAGAAGATGTGATTTAGTTTATAATTGGTGGCTATGGCAAAAGAAACAGTAAATATAGATAGAGAATTACGAGATAAAGTTACTCAACAGATAAATGAAAATGTAGATGAGTGATTAAAATCTTTTATGATTGAGTGAGAAAATAGACGTTCTAATTTGGTAGTTAATTATCGTAATAGTATCGTTACATTTTTGTGATTTGTTATTGCAGCTAGTTCTGTTTTAATAGCATACGATAGCACCCCAAGGATTGTGAAAATATTGTTTTTGTTTTCTATATTGTGTCTTGCAGTTTCGCTTACAGCGTACATATATTGTGAACAATATGAAGTACAAAAGTTTTGAGACTATGTATCTGGAGTATGTAAAATAGAATTTAATGGAGATAAAGATGAGTTAACTAAACAGGTTAAAGAGTTGGATAAAGTCCTTGTAAAAAAAACAACTCAAGAAAAGATAAAGGAGAATTTGTTTGATATATTTTTGCGTGTGTGAATTTTATTATTCGTAATATGATTAGCTCGATTTGCAATTTTAATGATTATTTAATTAGCATGGTAAAGAAAACTAACACAATAACAGATGATGAACTTTATAAAATGTGTAGATGATTGTCAGATGATATGAGTACAAAGGTGGAAGAATTATCCAGACAGCATGACAATATGTTTTTAACATTGATATGATTTTTGATAGCTACTAGTGGTATTATCATTACAGCTAGTGATGTTTCATGATGAGCAAAGCGATGTTTATGATTATCAATTGTCTGTTTTGTTTTATGATTATTCTACAATTTAAATATAATTCAAGCACAATATATAAATGTATCTTTGTCATTAAAAGATGTATTCCCAATACCAAATTTAAAAACTAAAAAAGAAAAACTTGAAGCACTTGAAAAGGTAGAGAAATGAATAGCCCCTAATAAAGCTCTTATTATTCTAAAAAGATTGTCATCTATTCTTCAAAGAATATGAATTATACTTTTCATTGTTTGATTATTTATATATTTATAAAACAAAATATTTATGGCTGATATACCTGTATGATATAAACAAACTGAAGTAGGAATAATCCCTAATGATTGGGAAGTTAAATGTTTTTGAAATATATGAGATGTTTTAATGTGTAAGAGAATAATGAAACATCAAACATCTACACATTGAGAAATTCCATTCTATAAAATTAGTACATTTTGAAATACTGCCGATGTGTTTATTGATAGGAACTTATTTGAAGAATATAAACGTAAGTATTCTTATCCTAAGAAATGAGATATATTAATATCTGCCGCTTGAACAATATGAAGAACTGTAATTTTTGATGGTAAAAATTCTTATTTTCAAGATAGTAATATTGTTCGAATAAATAATAAAGAAACATTAGTGTTAAATTCCTATCTTTATTATATCTACAAAATTGTAAAGTGGAAAACCGAAGATTGAGGAATTGTTTTAAGGCTTTATAACCAAAATTTAAAAGATACGACGTTTGTTTGTCCTTCTAATACTGATGAACAACAAGCGATAGCTACAACACTTTCAGATATGGATGAACTAATCTCAAGCTTAGATGAACTAATTGAGAAGAAAAAGAATATAAAGAAGTGAGCTATACAGAAGTTACTTAGTCCTAAAGAAAATCGAGAACATAAAAAGCTTTGAGATATTTGTAACTTTATAAAGTGAAGATGACTTTCAAAAGATAAGATTGTGGATAATTGAGAAAACGAATGTTTACTATATTGAGAATTATTTACAACTTATAGCTATATAATAGAAAAAATAGAGAGCAGAACAAATTCATTGGAAGGAAACCCATCAAAAGAATGAGATGTACTTATTCCTGGTTCTACTACAACAGTGTGAATTGATTTAGCTAAAGCATCAGCTCTTCTAAAAGAATGAGTTTTACTTGGATGAGATATTAATATCTTAAGAAGAAAAAATAAATCAGAATATAACTCAGCATTTTTAGCTTATTATTTAACTGAACAGCAAAAATATAATATAGCAATGCAAGCACAGTGAATTACAATTATACATTTATACTGAAGGAATTTAGAAGATATTGACGTATATATGCCTAAAGACATAGAAGAACAAAACTCAATTGTTGCAATTCTATCAGATATGGATAAGGAGATAGAAGCATTAGAGGAGAAGAAGGCTAAGTATGAACAGATAAAACAATGAGCTATGCAAAAATTACTTACAGGTAAAATAAGATTAGTTTAATTCATTATATAATTTAAGTTATGGAAATTAAAAATCCTAAAGTATGAGACATTGAAAGATTAACTCAGAATAGAGTTATAGATTTTATGCAATCAGAATTATGATATACATATCTTTGAAACCGAGAGGAAGAAGAACGTACTACTTGTGTTGAAGGAGATAGGTTAAAGAGTTGGTTGAAAAAACAAAATAAATATTCTGATGATATAATAAATTCAGCAGTTAATAAATTAATTAGAGAAGTATCAGACCAACAAAAACAATTGTACTACTTAAACAAGGATGTATATACAATGCTTAGATACTGACAAGAAGTTAAGCAATTGTGAAAACAATCTGTACGTGTACATTTTTTTGATTGGGATAATATAGATAATAATGAATTTGCTATAGCTGAAGAAGTAACTGTATTATGAGAACATACAAAGAGACCAGACATAGTTATATATGTGAATGGAATAGCGTTATGAGTATTGGAATTAAAGAGAAGTAAAGTATCTGTGTCTGAATGAATTAGACAAAACTTAGATAATCAAAAGAAAGAATTTATAAAAAATTTCTTTGCTACTATCCAATTGGTAATGGCAGGAAATGATACACAGTGATTATATTATTGAACAATAGAAACCCCAGAAAAATATTATCTACAATGGAAAGAAAGTACAGGAGATACTTGTAATCATGATGGTAATGTAAATGAGGATAAATTATCTGAATATCTTTATTGATGTATGTATGCAAACAAACTAGATAAAGAACTTTTCTGGATGTTAAGAAAAGAAAGACTGATGGATTTGGTTCATAACTTTGTGGTATTTGATGCAGGAGTTAAGAAACTATGCAGACATAATCAGTACTTTGCAGTAAAGGAAGCTCAGAAATTTCTAAGAAGAAGAGAGTGATGAATTATATGGCATACACAATGAAGTGGTAAATCATTAACTATGGTTTGGTTAGCTAAATGGATTAGAGAAAACATTACAGATAGTAGAGTTTTTCTAATTACAGATAGGGAAGAATTAGATGAACAAATAGAGAAAGTGTTTAACTGAGTAGATGAAAATATTTATAGGACAAAAAGCTGAAAGGATTTATTAGCTCAGATTTGATGAGAGATAAGTAGATGAATGACAGTACCTAATACTTTAGTTGCTTCACTTGTACATAAATTTTGAAGACAATATAATAACGAAGATACACCATATGATGAATATATAAAGGAGATTAAAAATAATTTACCTGCTGATTTTAAACCATTCGGAGATATTTATGTATTTGTAGATGAATGTCACAGAACACAGACAGGTAAACTTCATAAGGCTATGAAAGAGATACTTCCAAATAGTGTGTTTATCTGATTTACTTGAACACCTTTACTAAAAAGAGATAAGAGAGATGTAAGTAGTAATGAAACATTTTGAAAATATATTCACACATATAAATTTGATGAGGCTATTCAGGATAATGTAGTATTGGATTTAAGATATGAGGCAAGAAATGTAGACCAAAACTTAACATCACAGGATAAGGTTGATGCTTGGTTTGAGGCAAAGACAAGATGATTATCAGATATAGCAGTAGCTAAACTAAAGCAAACATGGTGAACAATGCAAAATGTTTTAAGTTCAGAAGATAGATTGGAAAAGATAGTACAAGATATATTGTTAGACTTTGAAATAAAACCAAGATTACAGTTGTGACGCTGAAATGCTATGCTTGTTGCTTGAAGTATTTATGAGGCATGTAAATATTATGATTTGTTTATTAAAGCATGATTTACTAAATGTGCTGTAGTATCTTCATATAAGCCAACAGTTGCAAGTATTAAATGAACTACTACTTGAGAAGATGAAATATCTGATGATATAACCAAGTATGAAACATACAGAAAGATGATTGCGAATTACTTCAATATAACAGAAGATGAGGCAAGTGAAGAAAAAAGAATTGAAGAATTTGAAAAAGATGTAAAAAAGAAATTTGTAAAAGAGCCATGACAAATGAGATTGTTAATAGTTGTAGATAAACTATTAACTTGATTTGACGCACCATCAGCAACATACTTGTACATAGATAAAAGTATGCAAGACCACTGATTATTCCAAGCTATATGTAGAGTAAATAGATTGGATGATAAAGCTGAGTGAGATGAATTTGATAAGGACTATTGATATATAGTAGATTACAAAGACTTATTTAAATCTCTTCAAAGTGCTATTACTGATTATACAAATGGTGCTTTTGAAGAATTTGATGAAGAAGATATAAAATGATTATTGAAAAATAGATTAGAAGATTGTAAGAAAAAATTAGAAGAAGTAAGAGAGAAAGTCCATGGATTGATTGAGTGAGTAAAATATCCACAGTGAATAAATGAATACATGGATTATTTTGTTTGAGATATTGAAGATGAACAAGATAGATTAGAGAAACAAGAATTAAGAAACCAACTTTATAAATGTATTGCGTCATATAATAGGGCTTATATGAACTTAGCTAATGATATGCGTGAGGCATGATACTCAGATAATGAGACACAAGAAATAAAAGATGATGTAAAATATTTCACAGATTTAAGAGTGGAGTTGATGAATGCAGCTTCAGATTATATTGATTTAAGAAGATTGAATGCGGCTATGAGATATATGATTGATACATATATTCAGGCCTCTGATAGTCAAGTGATAGCTAAGTTTGAAGATACAACATTGCTTGAAATGATTGCTAAAGATGGAATAGATAAAGCTATTGCAAGTTTACCTAAAGCTATAAGAAAGAATGACGAAACAGTTGCTGAAACAATTGAAAGGAATATCAGAACATTATTAGTAGATAAGCAATCTGTTAACCCTGTTTACTTCCAAAAAATGTCATTCATCTTAAATGAGTTGGTTAAGAAAAGAAAGGAACAATCTATTGAATACCAAGAATATTTAAAACAAATAGCAGAGTTGGCAAAGTTAGTAATAAATAAAGAAGACCCAGATAATAAATATCCAGATAGTATAAAGTGAAGTGATGCAAGAAAAGCATTATATGATAATTTAGATAATGATGAAGAAACAGCTATAGCTTTAGATACTGCTATTAGACAGAATAAACAACACTGATGGAGATGAAATACCATGAAAAAGAAAATGGTAAAGAGGGTTATTAAATGAATTTTATGAGACGATGAATTAACGGATAGAATATTTAATATAGTAGAACAACAAAATGAATACTAAAACAGAAACAAGTAATATGAATATTAATTGAATGGAAATATTAGTGCTAAGAAAGGATATTAAAAATTTCCATTTGAATGTATTGCCTCCTGATTGAGAAGTTAGAATATCAGTACCATTCTGAACATCTGACGAAACAGTTAGAAATTTTGCAGTTACAAGAATGCCATGGATAAAAAAGAATGCGATTAAATATAAATGAAAACCAAGACAAACTAAGAGAGAATATGTATCAGGAGAAAGCCATTACTATAAATGAAATAAATACTTGTTAAATGTTGTTCAACATAATGCACCTGCTAAGATAGAATTTAAGTGAAAGAAGAATTTATATTTTTATGTGTCTCCAAATCATACAGTTACAGATAAAGAAAAGTTTATGACAAATCGATACCGTAAAGAATTGAAACAAGAGTTAAATGAGTTGGTGGCTAAGTGGGAAAATATAACATGAATAAAATGTAATAAACGATGAATTAGAAAAATGAAAACAATGCGATGAAGTTGTAATCAAGCAGATAAAACTTTACGATTTAATCTTGAATTAATCAAGAAACCAATTGAATGTGTAGAATATATAATTTTACATGAGCTTGTTCATATTAAAGAAAGAACACACAATGAAAACTTTGTAGCATATATGGATAAGTTTATGCCAAAATGGAAATTGTATAAGAATGAATTAAATGATGAAATATTGGCATTTGAAAAATGGTAAACACAAAACTGATTTAATATGTTTCTATGATGAGTAATCCTAGGTAGTATCGTTGAGTAAAATTAGAATTTACAAATTATTTTTCCTGTTTGAATAAATCTCCATCCTTGGGTTTATCATTAAGATGTAGATACAAATCTAATTCTTTTTTACTCATGCTATCAATCCGTTTTCATAAATTTTTATTAAGGTGCTCTCATGTTTTCCCATGGTGCTCTAATTCTATTTCAATAAATATCTTTGTTAGTTCATATAGTCATTCTCATAAACTAATTTCTTTTTTCATGTTTAATATTTTATAGGATAAAAATATTTTAATTACAAATTCAACCACAAATTTTTTAACATACAATTTATATATGTAGTATATATTTTATTTATACTACATACATATTTTGTATATACAAAAATATCATATAGTAAATAGAATGTAAAGATTTTGAATAGTTTCGTTAGTTAGTTACTGTATTTGTTAATTCTGTGTTTAGATATATTAGTTCTTAACTATAAAATATTTAAAAAAAATTAATGAAAAAATTCTATTGTTTTTGTGTTTCAACACAATATATAGTGGTCATAAAAAAAGATAAGCACAATATCTTGTGTTAAAAAATATGAAAAAATTGTTAAAAAAAGTAATGGAAAAACTAATTCAGTTGTGGTAAAATTGAGCAATAGTAATTTCAAATATTAGTCATTCTCACGAGAATGTGATACAAAGCAACAGCGCACTGCTTTCAAAACTTGGGAATAAATAATGACAAAAATTTAAATGCTTTGATGGCCAATCGCTTCAAAAAATTTCAGATTGTGCCGGTTAAGACCTAACAAATTTTATCAAAGCAAAACTAAAAGTAGCAATATTCAGTGTTGATTAAAAGGAAAAGTAACTTTGTAATTTACAAAATTACCTTTTTCCTGAACTAAAATGAAATGCACAACACAAAAATTCTTTGCTTTTTTTCTGTGTTGTTTCTTGTGTACAAGACACAAACGCATTATGATTAACTAGAAGCAAAAAAGTTTTTTATATTTTTTATTTAAATGATGGACAATTTAAAGTTTTTACAAAAGCTCCAGTGAAAAGATGGAGTAACAGAAATTAGTAATCTAACTGAAAATTTAGGTTGACTAGAAAAATATGATGAACTTGTCAAAGAGGATGAGGAACTATATTTTGTGACATTCATTCCAAGTAGCAAACGACGTTGATACAAATTTTATAAAGATTTATTTCGTACGAGAGATAATCATGTAGCTGGTACATACTGTTTCAAAGTCGACTTTGATGTTAGGTCAAATATTTATAAGGAGACATGAAAGATAATTAGCCATAAAGAATTGATGGGGTATTTATCAAAGTTGAAAAAGGGATTAAAATCAAATCCTTTGTTAGCAGATTATTTTGCTATCTTGTTCTCATGAAATGGCTTCCATGTATACTGGGCATCAGAAAAACCAGTCTTTATTAACTCTGATATGTACTATGGTGCTGCAAAAAAAACATTGGAAATTATATCAAATGTATTTGCAGATACGCCAGCATTGTTGCCAGATGAAGCCTGTACAAATATTGCACGTTTGATGAGGCTTCCTGGTTCATGGAACAAAAAAACCAAATATGGATTAGAACCACAGCAAGTCACCATAGTGGAAATGACAGATTGCTACAGTCAACTTGTCGCTAAATTGCCAGAATTGTGACAACAATTTTACAAAGAAAAAGAAATGGTAGAAAAAGAATGATATGAAAAAATTAAAAATTTAGATAGATGACCTTGTGATTTGTCATACTGTCCTTGTAAATCTATGTGATTGTTTAGTAAAAGTAATGACACATGTTCGCTTTATACATCAATAAATCATGACATAGATATTAGGAAGTTAGTGTGTGAACACACGGGCTGGACTGTCGCTAAAAATTGAAAAAATTTCATCAGTCAAAACGATTGATGATTTACAGGTGCATTCGTTGATGTTGATAAAAATTTATTAATTCTTGCTGGTACGCCGCACATATCAGACAAATATCCAGTCTATTCTCCTTTTGCTTTTATCAAAGAGCATTTCGCACATGGTAATGCTCATGAAACATTTGAACGAGCGAAGAATAGATTTACGTGATTAAGTCACACAAAAACAAAATTTTACTTTTGAAAATGATTACTGAAAAATGAACGAAGAAAATAAAAAAAATATTCTCGATTATTACATCGAAAGGAATTATCCTATGGTAGATAGGAACAATAAAGCATTTCAAACATACTACGATACATCAGTTGAAATGCTTGAATATTCGAATTTTCTACTGTTCCCACAGAAAGGAATTGTAAAAACGGGGAAAGAAAATGTAGATGGTCGTACATATTTATGTGACCTTATAATTCAAGATGATGACTTTTGATGAGGTATAATCCAAAAACAAATCAGATTAGACCAAGCAAAACATTTACAGAATTACGCAATATTTAAGTCATTCATACAACTGCAGGACACTAGAATAAAATTGGAGGTGCCTAAGAAGTTAAGAGAAAAATATTGTGATTTGGTAATTAGAAGTATGATATGATGATTTGATGCTGTCTTTTGAATGAATACTGGATTTGAGATTGAGAGTTTAGGATTTACAGAAGACTGAAATAAGTTTGTGTTCAACAATTGAACATTAAATTTACGTGATGGTTTATTTGAAAAGAATGAATATACCTTATCACAAAATGTGGATATAGACATTACTTATCCTGAAAAAGAGGTTGAATGAATAACTTTGTCACAATGCTTGGAAGATTTACAATCTATCGAAAAATATATATCACCAGACAAAACAATTAGCTCTATAGTGCTTTGATACATGATAGGTTGATTGTTCAGATTTGAATATCAATGAATAAATAATGAATGTCCATTTTTGTGAATGGAATGATACACAGGATTGTGAAAAACTAGTTTATCAAATTTTCTATCTCGAATTGCATGATACAATTGGAAAACAATTCCTGTTGGAGACACAGAATTTGCGTTAGAAGTAGCCATGAATAGTATTTCATGAGGCTTTTACTTTATCGATGAGATACAGAAAGTGTCTAATAAAATGTTAAATTTGATGCAAGCGTCATATAATTCGTGAAAGAGCCACAAATGAGGTGCAGATTGAGAACGAAGTAAAATCCAAGTTTATAAAAAGGATTGCTCATTAGTGTGCTTTTGAGAAGTGTTACCTTACCACGATGAGGCCTTTCTCAATAGGTTCATAATACTCAATCCAACTGAACCATTTTGTGTAAAGAAAGCTGTAAAGGATTTAGTAGAGTTTGAAAAATATTATGAATTAACATGAAAGAATGTAAGCTTAGAGTATTTGACAACCGAACAAATAAAAACTTTGGCTATACAATACTATAGACCAAGGTTTATGACACTATTGAAAAACAAAAAAGCTATAGACTTTGCGTCGTATCATACATTAGCAACGTATTTGATTGAAAAAACGGTTGGTAGTGATGTTGAGACAAGATTGAAGAATAATTTATCGTTAGCAATAACGTGATATTTAATCTTAAGATGAGATAATGTAGATGAACAAAAAGTGAAAAGTATTATATCAAATTATTTTAGCAATTTGTTGGAGTACAGAAAAGATAGTATATTAAGTGGAGAAGTAGTAAAATACATCACAGAGAATATCTGAGATTTTGTATCGTGGGTTCCTAAAGTAAAGTGAATGTCTACAAATAATCCAATGGTTTACCTTAAGAATACAGAAGATGATAAGTGATTGATAATTCAAATCCATAGAGCAATCAGATATATTGGAAACAAAATTTCATTCAAGTTGGAGACCAAACATGTAGAGCAACAATTCAAGCAGTTGTTGGACGTAATGAAACTTAAAACAAAAAGTTCAAAAGTAGCAAAATGAAGTGGTAATATTGATTGAACATTTATTCCTTTGACTAAAATCCAGGAAAATATTTATCTGCAATATATTCGAAACGCTGCATTGTGATACTTAGAACCACACATAGAGGAGCTAAATCATATCTTGCAGTGAGAGGAAAAATGAGATATGTATCATGGAGTACAGCCAATAAGCAAGGTAATGTCGGATGAAGTTTTGTGAAAATTAATAGATGAAATAAAGATAACTTGTTTCAATTCTTCATATTTTGACACTAATAATTCCGGTAAAATTGAGCAATAGTAAAATGTAAATAACGATTAGACATGACAAAAGCATAATTTATCCAATCCATCAAGAGTTGGGTGGGTTGGGTAAGTTGTGTTAATTTTTAATGGTTAATACATTTTATTATGAATATTGATGAATTGAAAGAAAAATTATGAAAATATTGAGAGATGCTTTCAGATGAACAATTAATTCGATTATATAAATTATTTGATAAATTGTCCAGAAAATTAATCTATCAGTATGTTGAATTTTTAAAACAAAATAGTTAAAATTATTTTATTTAATAAATTATTAATAGCAGAATGGTTAAGAATAAAAAGAAAACTAATTTGTATCTTGATTTTGATTTAGATACACAATCCTTTAAAACCTCTTGAATATGAAATACTGCTGTTGTGAACACGTGTATAATATATACACGTGTATCTACAGCAAAACAAATGTCGGAAGGTTCTTGATTAGACACACAGAGACAAGCTTGTGAAAAATTTGCAATAGATAATTGATTGACTATTGTTAAATATTTTGAGGATAAAGCTATATCTTGAGCTAAATTGACACGTCCTTGATTAGATGCAGCAATAGAATATTTAAAAGCCGAGAATAAAAAAGAAAAAAGGATTGGTTATTTCGTTTGTACAGAAATGTCTAGAATATCTCGTGCTGATGATGTTATTGATAGTTATATGAAAGTAGACGAGATTGAAGAAACATGAGTTGAGATAAAAACAGTAAATGCAGTACGTAGAACAGAAACAGATGAAGATGAATTTATGAATGATTTTAATATGATTAAGGCAAAGTATGAAAAAAAGCTGATAAACAAACGTTGTCATCAATGACAGATTGAAAAAGCTTGCAGATGAGATTGGCCTTTTAATGGTGTTCCTGTTTGATATATCAAACAATGATTAGGAAAAAAATCTACAATAATTGTAGATGATGAAAAGGCAAAAATAGTTGCAGAATGATTAAAACTATTTGCTGAAAATACACTGGTATGAAAAGCAGATTTGTTAAAATTTTGGAATGATAAATGACTAAAAACAAAAGACAGTGAAAAAAAATTGTATCTTACATTTATAGAAAAACAGCTTCAGATAACTAGGTTATTTTTTTATGCAGGTATGTTAATTTATCCTAATCGAGGAATAAATGAACCAATAAAATGAAATTGGGATGCTATAATTTCAAATGAAACACTGGAAAATCTAATTAAAAAAATTCAAATTAATGAAAAGAAATGATGGTGACACATACAAGGTGCTCCAAAATATCCTGAGTTTTTACTAAGATGATTTATCACTTGTCCGACTTGTTGAAGAAAATTAACTTGTCGATATACAAGGTCTCATACTTGAAAATTACATCCATACTATTGATGTGCGAATAAGAATTGTACTTGTAGAATAACAGTAGCTAAAGAATTATTAGAGAATGCTTTTCAAAAAATGTTATCACAGACTGCAATGCCAGAAGAAATTGTAGCGTCTTTTAATGCGATGGTAGAAAAAAAGTGGAAAGGTCTGTGAAAGGATGAATTACAATATAAAAATAATAATTCAAAAGAAAAACAAATAGAAAAAAGAATGGCTGAATTAGAATTGGCTATGAGTAAAAATGTAAATAATGCACTTGTAGACAAGCGAAACGAAGAGTGGAGCAAATTAAATGAGGCTTTACAAAAAATTCAAGAAGAAAAAGTTAGGCTAATTTATACAGTTGAGAACTTGCTTCCCTTGTTAGACAAGACAAGTCAAATTTTAATAAACCCTTGTGAGACCTGGAAACAATCCGATAATGAGTTAAGACAGTTGTTAATTGGGGTGTGGTACAATGATAAAATTTTATTTGAAAAAAAATCCGAAACTCGAACCCTCGGAAACGGACTTTTGAACTGTACTTTCCTTAATGAAGAGAATGGTAATTTCCCTTCTTACCCAGAGAGGGACTTGAACCCTCACGGCCTTGCAGCCACCAGATTTTGAGTCTAGCATGTCTACCAATTCCATCATCTGGGCGAGTTTCCGTATCCACGGAATTATTTTATAGTAACATTCATATATTTCACTACTAAGAATAGACAGAATGCAACAATAATAAAGTCTATGATCCTAGCAATAACTTTTCCGTACAAAATTCATCTGAATGATAGGTCTTCTAATTTTTCTATTTTTAATTTTTTTAGCAATGGAGCGAATATGGCTGGCGTGATTAAATCTTCTACCAATGATTTAGTTACATCAGCTACTTTTGTAGCAAGTATCAATCAGATAGTAACTCCAATTACGTTGTAGGTTTCCAAGAATGCCATAAATTCAGACAACATTTTGTTTTATTAAAAGTAAAAAAACTTTTAGCGAGATTTCTTATAGAAATTTTATTGTAAAAATCAATTGATTTTTTGTTTTTTTTTCATAATAGTTTTTATGATGAATATATTTTTTCATCATGTTTTTAGAACGTAAATTTAGAAAATGGATTTGAATAAAGTACAATTGATCGGAAGAGCTACTAACAATTTAGAGGTTAAGACAATTGAAAGTAGTGGTACATCTGTAGTAAATTTTACTATCGTTACAAACAGGAAATTTAAAAACAGAGATGGTAATGTAGTAGAAGAAGCAGAATACCATAGATGTGTTGCTTACTGAAAGTGAGCAGAAGTTCTTGGTCAATATGTGACAAAATGAAAAAGAATTTATGTAGAGTGAAGATTGAGGACAAGAAAACGACAAGATACAGAAGGTAGAGATAGATACTCTACAGAAGTTATCGTTGATAATTTCATTTTCTTGGATTCTAAATGAGCTGGAGCTGAATGAGAAGACGATTTTGTTGAGCCTATGCCTGAAGAGATGGTTGCTCCAGAAGATGAAGAAGTACCATTCTAGTTTTTATGCGAATTATTGCTTGATATAGATATATGAAACAATAAGTTTGTTTTTGTTTTATTAGATAAATAAAAATTTGTAATGTGATTGTCCGTGAAGACGAAGATAAAATTTGAAAATTTTTTGTTGGATTTTTTTGATATGCTTTCATTTTTGGTGTTTGTTTTGTGAATAGTCTTATTTATCAGATTCTTTGTAGCTAATCCATATACTGTGGTTTGATCAAGTATGGCACCAACTTTTGTCGAAAGGGATTTTATTATTGTGGACAAAATATCTCAGAAATTTTGAAAATTGGATAGATGAGATGTGATAGTTTTTGTACCGCAATGAAAGACAATACCATATATCAAAAGAATTATTTGATTACCTTGAGAAACTGTAAAAATCAGAGAATGATGAGTTTGGATTTGCGATGGAGAATGAGAAAATTGTGATAGATTACAAGAAAACTATTTACCAGAATGACTAGAAACAAAAACAAGATGTGGAATCACAGAATTTAAAATAGAAAAATGATATTTTGTGATGTGAGATAATAGATGAGCAAGTACAGATTCATTATGTTGCTTTGGATTAGGTTGTTATGAGGGTGCAACATATGAGGTTTTAGATGAAGATATGATTGGAAAAGTTTTATTTAGGGTTTTCCCAAATTTCGGTACGAATTTTTATTGAAAATAGTTTTATATACAAAATATTTTCATGGGTATAATATCTACATTTGATCCAAGATTTAAAAAACAGCTTTTGGAAAAAAGCAAAGAAGAATTTTGAGAATGAAATGTTGTTTATATAAAAAAAAGTCATCTTTTTTTATGTGTTAAAGTTCTGTTGCCATTTATTTTATGGTTTTCTGTGCTTGTAACGTTGATTACTTGTGCCATTTTGTATATACCATGGACATGGTTAAGAATAACTACATGTGTTATTGTCATCTGAGCTTTTGCAGCACCAGGTTACAAAATATTAAAGTATTTTTTGGATTATGAGATGGATTTTGCTGTAGTTACTCCAAAAAGTTTCTTGAGATATAATCAGACATGATTTTTTAAGAGGTCATCAAAGGCAATTGATATGAAGCATATTAGGTCCGTGTATGTGAGAAAAGCTTGATTTTTCAATAGTATTTTTAATAATTGACACATAATAATCTTGACGGAATGATCTGCTTGAAATCCAAAAGAAGATTGAAATAATCCATGAGAAGTAGAATTTAGATATGTTTATCATCCAGAATATTATAGTAATCATATCCAGAAATTGTTGGAAAATATCCAATCAGATGATTAGTTTATTTTGAATAATTTTAAGAGTATGGCAGATAAAATTGATATACCTTATGATATTTATGAATCACCAGCCGAAGTTGTGATAATTATGCCGTTATGATGAGTAAAAAAAGAATCTCTTGAATTAAAGGTAAAAGACTATAGACTAGTTATACATTGAGTTAGAGAAAAAATCGAGCTGAGAGAGGATTTCATACCATTGAAAGAGGAATGCTATCGATGAGATATTAATTTAATTATTGATCTACCTCCGCAATCATATTTTAATAGGATACATAGCAAATTGACAGCAGATAGTGTATTACAGGTTGTCATACCAAAAGCTATAGTACCAGATCATATTGATTTGGAAATAGAAAATGAATAGTTTCAAAATTTTATAACATAATATTATTTAAAATGCCAGAAAAAAAAGAAAAAAAGACAGATTTCGAAAAGAAGATGTGAGAAGCAAAAGATTCTTTAAAAGAGACAGCTGGAAAGGTATGAGAAAAAAGTAAAGAAGTAGCTGGAGAAATCTGAGGACGATGGAAAAAATCAGATACAGCAGAAAAGGTTTGTAAGATTGCATGAATCGTTCTTATCATTTTGTGACTTCTTTTCAGAAGTATAAGAGCTTTGATACTACCTTTAATATTAATTGTTGTATGAATCTTATTAATTACAGGATTTTTCAATTCATCAAAAAAATAATTTAGATAAAGCATTGTAAATAAAGAACGGCAGAACTTTATGTTTTATTGGTTTTGTCGTTTTTTTTAATTTTAACTTTTTTTTTGACGATATTTTATTATAACATATAATAGTTATATAGTCAAATAAGATTTATGAATAAACTCAGTGAATATATAGTAGAAAACGTGGATATTGTAGATATAATTTCCAGGAGAGTACAACTAAAGAGAGCTGGAAGTAATTTTTCTGGTTTGTCTCCATTTCAGCATGAAAAGACTCCATCATTTATGGTTTCTCCACAAAAACAGATTTTCAAAGATTTCAGTTCTGGAATCGGTGGAAATGTGATTACTTTCGTTATGGAGTACGAAAAATTAGATTATATGGATGCTATCAAACTTATTGCAGATGAGCAAAGATTAGATATTTCAGAGTTTATAGGAAATTCAGAAAAAAGCAAAGAGTATGCAGATGATAGAGAAAAACTCAAAAGAATTCATAAATTAGCCCAAGAATTTTTTGTAGATAGTCTGAAAAAATCTCAGAAAGCAATGGATTATTTGCATGAAAAAAGAAAACTTCCAGACAATATTATTTCAGATTTTTGAATTTGATATGCTCCAGATTCAAGTTATTCAATAATCCAGCATTTGAGAGAAAAATGATTTAATGAGCAAGATTTGGCACAAGCATCACTTGTGAAAAAATGACAGTCTGATTATTTTTCTTTTTTTAGAAATAGGATTACTTTCCCGATTTTTGATGCCAGAAACAATATTGTCTGATTTAGTGCCAGAGTGATAAATCCAGAAGATCAGCCAAAATATCTCAATAGTAGTGAGCAAGCGATTTTTGAAAAATCAAAGATTTTGTATTGATTGAATTTTGCCAAAAATAGTGTGAAAATGCTGGATATGATTGTTTTGGTAGAGTGACAGATGGATGTAATTTGATTGGCAAGACTTGGAACTCCAATCTGAGTTGCAACATGTGGTACAGCAGTGACAGAGCAACATTTCAAGCTTTTGAAAAGATATACAGAAAATGTGTTTATACTATTTGACAATGATGATGCTGGAAAAAATGCTACTGTCAGAGCATTGAAGATAGCATATAGAGAAAATATTTTTCCAAAAATGATAGTTTTGCCTGATGGGTACAAAGATACTGATGATATTGCAAATGATCCAAATGGAAAAGAGATTTTTGATTGATGTATCAAAAATGCAAAAGATGCATTTCTTCAAATATACGGCTTGCTCAGGCAAAAATATGATATGACGTCGCCAATTGACAAGCAAAGATTGTTTAACGAAATGTTTGGTTTGATTGCTTGTGTAGACAATTATACAATTCAAGAGCATTACAAACAGCTTTTGGCTGAAAAAGTCTGATTACCATATGAAGTTTTGGCTGTCCAATTCAAAAAATATCTGAAAACAGATTGAAAATTTGAACTAGCTAAAAAAGAAAGAGAAGAACAAAAGCCATCTTGGCAACCAGATAGAGAGATGATTTTCGCATCACTTTTTCGAGATGATTTATTTCAAAAATATATTTCAGATCCAAGTCTATATGCCAATTTGTTTGATTTTGCAAAAAGTATCGCTGCAAATCTTGAATGAGATTTGCTAAATAAAGTTTTTTTCAAAAAAGATTCTTTTGATTCTCAAGAAAAGCTACAATTAGATGAATTACAACTTCGATGGGAAAAAGAATTGACAGCACTATCTTGAGATGACAAGAGAATGCACTTAATCAAAAAGTTGGCATGAGAGCATTTACAGGCCAAACTGAAATTAGTGCTAAAACAGTCATGAGTTTCAACGGAAACAAAGCAGAAATTATTAACTGATATGAAAAAAATATAAATTTATTTTTCTTGAAATTTTTTGATGAATTTGTTTGGGATCCTAAAGCATATTATGTGCAAAATTCACATTACGATTTCACAAATTATAGTGATGTATAGTCATAATTTCATCAATGAAATATCATTGTGATATCATCATATTATCCCAATTACTGTTCAAGTAGCAAAGATTCATCGAATCAAAAAATAGATTATGTTTCAAATTATTTTCCATCTTTTTTTAGTTTGCTTGTCCATTTTTGTAGTAATCCAGTAAATGCTTAGTAGGGGAGTATAGATTTCCAGGCAAATTATCCAAATCGAATCGTTTTCGTTCATCTTCTTTTTCTGGTTCCATACATTTTAATTCTCAATTAAATTTTTCGCATAATACTCAGATTGTGACAAAGTGCCTATCGGTGGCAATGTCATCCAATGCTGTAAAAACTTTTGGATTTTCAATATCCAAATTGGTCTCTTCTTTGACTTCTCTGATGGCTGCTTGGATTACAGTTTCATCATATTCTTGTTTTCATCAAGGAAAGCACCAAGTATCTGGTTCGTGGATTCATCATGTATCTTTTTTGTTAGCAAATCTGTGTCAGAGTAAAATCTTGTTTCAATCTTTTATCATTATTCCAACTCAGATTTTGATATGATTTTGTGATAAGTCTTCATTTGCCATAATCAAAGTTTATTTTAGTAAATTCAAAACATCGTTTTCCATATCCATAGGGTTGAATATTGGACTGTATCTATTTATTACATTTCAGTCTTTATCTACTAGAAATTTTGTGAAATTTCGGATGATGTCTCCTTCTTTTTTGCAAGTATTGCTTATTTTTTTCACTGCGAACATTGCAGCTTTATCCTTTAATCACTTAATTTCATCTTTTTGTATCTGTGATTTCAAATATGTGTACAGTGGATCTTCATTTTCTCAATTTACTTCAATTTTTGCTAATTGATCAAAAGATGTATCGTATTTAGCAGTACAGAATTGATGGATTTCATCATCTGTTCATGGTGCTTGATGACCAAATTGATTACAAGGAAAATCTAAAATTTCCAATCATTTATCATGGTACTTTTTATAAAGATTTTCCAGTCATTCATACTGTGGTGTAAATCCACATCAAGTTGCTGTATTTACTATTATTAGGACTTTTCATCTTAGAGACCCCAAATCTAAATCAGATCAATCTTTCTTTTTTACTTTGAAATCATATATAGACATTTTTAAATTATTTTTAATAATTAAATTCATAAAGTTTAGTTATTTTTCAAAATTTACATCAATTGGAATAGAAAAGGTATCAGACTCAAAATTATGGTCATCTCAGAAACATTCTTGTGTCCAATCTCTATAATCTTGTCTTTCATTAAAGAATTCCATTATTTCATTTTTTATATCTAATGAAGCATCTTTTACTGTTCAATAAGAAATCTGACCATTTATAATTTCTCGATAATATAATTTATCATCTCTAAATAACTTATTATAATAGGTATTACTTGTATCATCTACATCAAAACCTCAGATTAATTTGTTTTGGGATTGATCCAATAATAATTCTGTTCTCAATTTTTTTCCTTGGTTATTGTATGAAAAATAGCATGATACCTGATTGTTTTGCTCTAATAAATCTAAAACTTCTTGTAAATTATTATTTATAGAATTGTTTTTTTGTAAATCTTCACATTCTCATTGAGTATAACTCTCAACAGTCTCAGATTGACATGCTACACAATCATTTCAATAAGTTTTTCCATCATTTCCACAAACAGGAGCATATATCATAGTACAAAAATCTGCAGATTTTTGGGTTTCAGTACAGTATTGCACATCATCAACTTCGTCATTGGCAACAGTCATCGTGCATTTGTAATTTTCACACACAACCTTATCCATATATAGACAGTCATATACACAAGATTTTCAATTTATCTCAAAATAATTATCCATAATTTTTGAAGGAATTTCTCCAAATTTTTTATTATAAGTGATATAGCATCCAAAAGGACATTCTCCCATTGCATATGTACAGTCGTCGTCTGATTCACAGTAATTATATGTTTCCAAAATATCTTTTACTCATGTAGTATCTAAGAAAGAAATTACTTTGATATTTTCTACATTTACTACATCATAATAATGATTTCCAGCAGCTGCATCCAATGGTAATACATATCATTCAAATTTTACTTTAGTTCAAGGTAAATATTCATTTTCTGATTCAAAAAAGTTTTCCCATTTTCATGCTTTGAGAAATATATGGTCAGTATGATCTTCAAAATATCATCTCAAAACCAAAGTTCACTCCTCAACTGTAGACTCCATGCTTATTTCAGGTCAAACTCATTTGATTATTAGTTCTCATTTGTAATTGGATCAACCGTTTTCATTGTTGGCAGTATTGCTACATCAAGTTAATGATGCTGCAATAAATAGAATTCAAAGCGAAAATAAAATTGTTTTTAATTTTTTCATGAGGAGAAATTATTTCATAAATACATTTGTATTTATGATTTTACAACCAATTTGCAACTGTATCTTTTGCTTGATAAACAGAACTTCCACGGATAGCCAATCATTCCAAGACTTCAGCTCATTTACAGAGATTCTTAAGCTGACTAGGAACTCAAGCTAATCCAGAACCTTCATGAGTAGTAAATGGTCTAACAATTTTTCATTCCCAATTTAATTTTTCTAACTGAGTAACCATTGGTTGTGGTAATTGTCACCGATAGATTGGTCATCAAACATAAATCACTTCATAGTCATCAATATTTTCCAAAGTATTCACTATTTCAGGTCTTTCATCGTTATCAATTTCTTGTTGAGCTTCTTTGATGCAAGTGGCATAATCTTTAGCATAAGGAGTTTTTCTTTCCACTTTGAATAAATCTGCTCAAGCTAATTCCTGGATATATTCAGCGATAACTTCTGTATTTCATTTCTCTATATATCAAACTCCATAATTTTCATCGGCTCTAGAGAAGTAAATTACGATACTTTTTTTAGTTTTTAAATCAGTCATTTTTTGTAATTATAAAAATAATTTATTTTGATTTTGCTGTTCTTTTTACTTCTTCATGAAAGAAATAATTAACAACTACTGGTAATTCTCAATGTTTACTCCATTCTGAATCATCATCT